>Ga0207695_10001827_pt1 | contig 33465 bp, 19 predicted proteins | sample KBSC54metaG_FD_184354 | JGI IMG/M metagenome (GOLD analysis project Ga0207695, IMG submission 184354) | Corn rhizosphere microbial communities from Kellogg Biological Station, Michigan, USA - KBS C5-4 metaG (SPAdes) (version 2) | ecosystem: Host-associated > Plants > Roots > Rhizosphere > Soil... | reverse complement strand
GCCGCGACGTACTTGAGGATCATGGAGTTATCCCCCATATCCAGGAAGCCGCCGGAGGCGATGTTCAGTCCTCCTGCATCCACGATCGCCAGGGTGCGATTGGCGTGGTTGGAGTAGTCGCCGAGGGCCGAGCTGGTGTTGGCGAAAATGACTTTGGCTCCGGCGGAGATATTGATGGCGGCAAAGGACAGTTGACGGATGCCGGAGCCGGAGTTGCGGGCAATCGTCGTGCTGCCGACGTTGGCGGTAAGCGCGATTTTCGCGGGGAGAGGACCATTCAGCGCGAGAGTGCCAGACCCGTTCTTGGTGATGATGCCGGAGCCCGAAAGAGCGGCCGAGAGGGTGGCGGTGCCCGTGTCGCTGAGAGTGAAAGGTCCGGAGTCGGAGATCGGACCGGTGAGGGAGAAGCTGTTGCCTGTGAGTTGAACGCCGCCCGTGCCGGCGCTGAGCGTGCCGGCATAAGTGCTGAGGGTCGTGCCGCTGCTCTGCGTGATTGAACTTCCGGTGATCCCGATACCTGCCACCAGATTCACGTCACCATTTGTAGGCGTGAGTGTAACAGCGCCATTGCCCGGGCCGGAGGCGAAATTCCCCAGTTGATTGCCGGCAGTTCCGTCCAGCGTGTCCACGCCGCGGATGGTCACCGACCCCGCGTTGGTAACACGAATATTGCCACTGTTCGTATTGCGAACGGCCAGATTAGACACCACGGTGTCGAGGCTGATGCCGCTGCCGGCCCGAGCAGCCAGGTTCGTGACCGTGATGGTGTCGCTGCTGGCGGCATCGCTGATGCTGCCGCCGGTTTGAAGCGACAAAATGGGAGCATTTGGAACGATGATGGGAGCAGTCACGGTCATATTGCTGGTCATCTGAGATAGACCAATGACCAGCTTGCCGGCAAAGATTTCGCTCAATTCCGCATTCGAAAGATCCAGTTCCGCATCAGTGGTGGTGCCAAGTTGAATTGGCTGCGTGATCACGCTTGGCTGTATGGACACGGTGCCGCTTCCGGCAGCGATATCATCGGCCGCGGGGTTGAGAATGAAATGATCTGCGCCGATGACGACAGCCCCGTTTCCGCCATTGCGCGTGGTGTCGATGGAGTTGAGACCGTAAACCGCCGAGTTGGAATTGACCGTGAGTGTCCCGCCAATCGCAGTGCTAATGCCGATTTCCCCGCCCGTTGTGACCAACTCAGCGGCGAGGAAGCCATTCGTCGCCAGCAGGGAGACGTTAGTTCCCGTGACCGAAATTGTCCCCGTGCCGTGAGCGCTGACGTACGAATTTTCGTCGATATTGACGTTGCCTTGCGCGCCCAGGGCAATGCTTCCACCGCTGATAATGTCGCCGTAGCTTCCAGTTGCTGTGTCGCCTATTAATAGGTTTCCGCCGGCACGAATGAAAACGGTCCCTCCGATGGAATCGGCGACGCCGGTGAACAGGTCGAAGCCGTTCCCGTTGTCGCCTCCGAGAAGGATGTTGCCGAAGCTGGTCGTGATGTTGACGTCTCCAGGCGCACTGAGGATATCGCCGGGGGTTGTAGCGGTGATGCTGCCGGTGCTGCTGAGGACGAGATCGCCGGAGTTGGTAATCTGAACGCCGTTCACGCCTCCGATCACCCCGCCGCTGATATTTAGATTCCCCCCATTGTCGATGTAAATCGCGCCCGTGGTGGCCTGGGCTGAGAGGTTGCTGACCTGGATCGAGAGCGGAGCGGCGAACGAGATTCCGATGCCGGCCGACCCAAGCAATGCGAGGGTGGGTACAGTGAGCGTCCCGCCGCCGCCAGCTGTGAAGATTGTGGCGCCGGTCTGAAGGGCAAGGATGGGAATGTTCGTGGGGCTTACCGAACCGGTCATAGCGATTTCGCCGCTGATTGCTGAATTTCCAATGTACAGAGCGCTGGCGGTGATTGCGTTTAATTCCGCGGCCGAGAGGTCCAATTGCGCATCGGTGGTGGTGCCAAGCAGAATGGTCTGCGTGCTGGTCCTCGGCTGGATTGTAACCGTGCCGGCGCCCGCGACGATGTCATCACTGCCGTTGAGGACGAAATGATCGGCATTGATGGTGATATTGCCGTTGCCGCCATTGCGAGTGGTCCAGATCGAATGAAGGCCGAATTGGGTTGTGTTGGAATCGACGGTGAGCGTGCCATTGAAACCGGTGGTGAGCGTGATCGCGCCACCTTGAGTGGACATTTCCGCCCCGACAAAAGGTGTCGCCGCGATGGAGATATTTCCCGCTGCTGTCGCCGTGATTGTACCTGTCCCGTGAGCGCTGACTATGGAGTGCTCGTCGAGACCGATGGATCCATTGGCGGTCAGCTGGATGCTCCCGGCAGCTTCGATGCCTCCGGTAGTAAGGCCGAATATTCCGCTGTCCCCGATTAACAGATTCCCGGCAGAGTTGATTGTGACGTTGCCTCCGCTGGAAGTGACCGCGCCGTTATATGTATCGAAATCAAGTCCGTTGTTGCCGCCAAACAGAATGTCGCCAGTGCTGTTTGTGACAGTAACGCCCGCCTGCCCGCTTAGAATGTCCCCCTGCGAAATGACGATGAGGTTCCCGGCATTGGAGAGCACAAGATTGCCGGCGATGGCTTGGACGCCATTGACTCCTGCAATCACGCCACCGTTGATATTCAAATCTCCGTTGTTGTTGCTGATGTAGATCCCGCCGGTGCTGGTTTGCGCCGACAGGTTGGAGACGCGTGTCGAGAGCGGGACAACTGCGGAGCCGATGCCGCTGGAAGACGAGAGCGCGAGGGTGGGAACGGTGATGCCAGCGAAAAGGCTCGAGGTGATGCCACCACCGGCAGTTTGTAAGGCGAGTGTGGATGCAGCCAGGTTGATGATGGAGGCCGTGATGCTGATATTGCCGGTGACACTCGTACTCCCGATGTCGATCGTGCTGGCGGTGATCCTGTCCAACTCCGCATTGGAGAAATCCAGCTCCGCATCGGTGGTCGCGCCAAGATTAATTGCCTGACTGGACGTCCTCGGCTGGATGGTAAAAGTGCCGCTGCCGGCGGCGATGCTGTCTGTCGCGGCATTCAGAACAAAATGATCGGCAACGATCGCAACATTACCATTGCCGCCGTTGCGGGTCGTCGTAATGGAGGGCTGGCTGCTTGCGGCAGGATCTGAATTGAGTGTCACTGTGCCACCGGCGCCGGTCACCAGGGTAATCGCCCCGCCTTCCGTGGCCAATTCCGCACCATCCACATTGCTGGTCGCGAGCAACGAGATATTGCCCCCGGCCGTCGCCGTGATCGTTCCCGCGCCGTGAGCGCTTACCTCTGAACCTTCGTCAACATTGATGTTCCCACCGGCTGTCAATGTAATATTCCCAGCAGCTATGACGTTTCCCCAAATTCCAAATGTTGAATTTCCGATCAGCAAATTGCCGGCGGCATTGAGTGTGATATTTCCGAGAGTCGAATTAACGCTGCCATCATTGATGTCGAAGCCGTCGCCATTGCTGCTAAGGAGGATGTCGCCGCTGCTGGTGGTGAGGTTGACGCTGTTTGGTGCAATGATGAAGTCATCTAGAAGCTGGGACGTGATGCTGCCTGCATTGACCAGAGTGATGCCCCCGGATGCGCCGATGTCCTTAACGCCCTCGACACCGGAGATTACATCACCCTTAATGGCAAGATTGCCGGTGTTGCTGATGAAGATTCCGCCGGTCGCTGTTTGAGCTGAGAGGCTGCCGACGACGGTTCCTAACCTGCTCTTTGAATCACCAATGCCGCTGGACGCTGACAACGCAAGGTTTGGAACGGTGATGGTGGCCGCGGTGGCTTTGCCGCTGATGCTGCCACTGGTCTGTAATGCCAGAGTAGAGACGTTGGGGAGGGTGACGGCAGCGCTGACGGTGATGTTGCCGGTAATGGATGGGCCACCAATGAAGACGGTGCCGGCTGTGATTCGACCCAACTCCGCGTTCGACAGGTCCAACGCGGTATCGGAAGTGTCGCCAAGCACAATTGCTTCGGATTTCGTGATCGGCTGAATAAACACCACACCCGCGCCAGCGGTGATTTGATCGGTGGCAGAGTTGAGAACGATGTGGTCGGCAATGAGGCTGATGTCGCCATTACCGCCGTTGAGGGTCGTCAATATGGAATAACCCCCAGACGCGGCCGCGTCGGAATTGATGGTGATCGTTCCACCGACGCCGGTCCCTATGGTTATCGCGCCGCCCTGGGTAGCCAGCGCGGCCCCAAAAAGACCGTTTGTCGCAAGCAGGGAGACGCTGCTGCCAGCGGTCGCCTGGATGCTTCCGGCGCCACGAGCGATGACCAGCGAGTTCTCGTCAATGTTGATGTTGCCACCGGCGATCAGGACGATGTTTCCGCCGCTGAGGATGTCCCCATAGCTCATGGTTCCAGTGTCGCCGATCGAGAGATCGCCTGAGGCGTTGAGGTTGAGTGTGCCTCCGGAATTGACGGCGCCGGCGAAGATCCCATTATTGCCTCCCAGAAGAATGGCGCCGCTGCTGGTGGTGATGCTGACGTTGCCCGGCGCACTGAAAATGTCGCCGAACGTTGTGGTGGTAATGCTGCCGGCGTTGTTGAACGAAATAGCACCAGAAGTGAGCACCTGCATACCGCTCACGCCCGCAATCACGCCGCCGTTGATGACGACGTTTCCCGTGTTGCTCAGAAAGATGCTGCCGGTATTGGTTTGCGCCGAAAGGTTGGAGGCCTGCGTCAGCAGCGCGCGAGTCGAGAAGCCGATCCCGGTGCCTCCTGAGAGGGCGAGCGTCGGCACGGTGATGGAGTCAGCGAACGCGTTCGCGAAAATGGTGCCGCCGGTCTGCAAGGCAACCGTGGGAGCGTTGAGGGAGTTAATCGCGCTCGTCAAGGTGATATTGCCGGTGATCGCTGGACCACCAATTTGCAGTGTTCCGGCGTAAATTGGGACAAGTTCGTCGTTCGGTAAATCCAGCTCTGCTAAACCGAATGTGCCGAGTTGGATGGCCTCCGTGCTCGTGGTCGGCTCGATGGTGACGACGCCTGTGCCGACGATGTAGCTGGAGTTCTCGAAATAGTGATCGGCTTTAATCGTGACATTGCCACCGCCGATGGATGGCGAAGGAAATCCGTCCGATAGGGAATCCACGCTCAGCTCGCCGCCGGCACCAGTTGTTAAGGCGATCGCCCCGCCGTTGCGGGCACTGAAGCGCGCGTCAGCCACGTCATCCGTCGACAGCAACGAGATGTTGCCTCCAGCCGTCGCCGAAATGCTTCCAGCGTCGATAACCGAACCCAAATCGAGGTTAATACTCCCGCCGGCGGTCAGGGAGGAGTTTCCATTGCTGTATATGTAGGCGGAAGTAAATGTTCCAGTATCACCCATGATCAGGTTTCCGGCCGCACTGAGGCTCACGGAGCTAAACCCGCTCTCGACGACATAAGAAAAAGTGCCGCCGAGAACAATGTTGCCTGTGCTAGTGGTGACAGTGAGGTCGTTGTGTGCATAGACACCGTCGCCGCCGCTGGTCGCAGTGATGCTGCCGGCGTTGTTGATCACAAGATCGCCGCCGAGGGCTAGCACGCCATTGACACCCGCTATCACGCCACCGTTGATGGTTAAGCTTCCGCTGTTGTTGATGAAGATTCCCGTCGAATAGGCCCGCGCCGACAGGTTGCTGACTGCGGTGATCAATGGGTTTGCGCTGGTCCCAATGCCCGTTGAGGTGTCCATAGCAAGCGTGCCCGCGGTAATCGCGGTTCCGGTGCCTGTCTCACTGATCGAACCACTGACGGTGAGGGAAACGGTGCCGCTGCCGGCGGCGATGCCGCTGCCACCGGTCAACGTGACGTTTCCAGTATTGCTGATGAAGATCCCGCCAGTGCTGGTTTGGGCCGAGAGATTGCTGGCGACGGTTGGAATCGCTGTGGTCGAGGTGCCAATGCCGGTGCTGGCGCTGAGCGCGACCGTGGTGGCCTCGATCGGGCCCGGATTGGGAGACGTTAGCGCGGTGATGGAGCCTTTGCCGGCGGTGATGGTGGCGCTGCTCAGCGCCGTCGGGCTGGCGTAGGTGCCACCGCTCAACTGACCGGTCGCAACGCTCCCGCCGGCGCTAAGGACAATCGATGATCCCGCCGCGGACATCGCGATGTCTTGGATTGATATGTTTCCCGAAAGCCCAATGCCCGTTGCGCTCTGGATGGTCAGTGTCCGATTCGACGTTGAAAAACTAAGTTGCCCTCCGCCCAGGTCAGTAATGTTCCCGGCTTGTGTGCCGGTAGAGCCGGTGTTGACGACGACGTTGTTGCCGGCAGACAGGGCATTTCGAATGTTCGCCCAAGGGACATTTGCTCCGGTGGCTGTGGCGGTGAAAGTCGTTGTGCCCGAAACGGTCGCCACGCTCACACCAGCGAGCGCATTGGTCGAGAGCGACATATTCCAGGCAAATAAGATTCGCTCTTCAAGAGATTCGACAACGCAGCGCGCGGCGCGGCGGAGTGGGGGCCGACCCGCATGACTCATGCGGAGACTGCGCGGTCGCTCGCAAAGGGCAAGGGCGTGGTCAAGCACCATGTTTTTCCTTCGTCAGGAAATAGACGTGAACAGCAAGAGAGGACGAGCGGTACCCGTTGCCGATCCCTCTTGCCGACTAGCCTCAGCCCAAATGGTAACAAGACAGACAGGGCACCAGCAAACTTTTAATAATGCATCGGTTCCACAAGTTCAGGGCAGGCGGAGGCACGAGCGAGAAAGCGGGACAAGCGTGAAAGCGCGGCAGGTGCGCTATTCATTATCATACAACGGTATTAGATACAACTAGTAGGCCGTAGCAATAGCCGGGTTTGGTGGTGGCGGTTGCGTCGCAAGCCGCGGCAGCATGTTACATTTGTTGCGCGCGAAAAAGTGTAAAACTGTAACATTTTGTAACGCGCGCTCTGCGGCTGGCGCGAGCAGGATGGGCCAGCTCTAGTAGCGCTCCGCTTTGCGTCGCGGCTAACCCAAATGAATTCTCGTTTCACTGGGTGTACCTTCAACGCAAAGCGGAGCGGCGGGATGAGTTTTAAGTCGTAGCCGGCGCGGGCGTGGGACGGGCCACTGGCGGCGTGGCGACGGGAGTCGGACGCGGCGCGGGAGCGGCACCGGGCGCGCCAACCGGCGGGCGCTGCGGGATATTCAATCCGCTGCCGGCGCGGGGCGGTTGCGCTCCTGGCTCAGGCGCTTTGACCTTGCTGGGATCTTTATGATCCGGCTGAAGGACCAGCGTCATGCGCTTGCCTTCCATCTTGGCGTCACGCTCGACTTTGCTGACCATGAACAGTTCGGCCTTGACCTTATTGAAAAGGTTGCGGCCCAGGTCCAGGTGAGCCATCTCGCGACCCTTGAAGCGAAGGGTGAACTGCACCTTGTTGCCTTCCTTGAGGAAGTCGCGGGCGCGGTTCATCTTGATCTCCAGATCGTGGTCGCCGATGCGGATCGTGTCGATGTTGATCTGCTTGAGCCGGCCTGCGCGAGAGCTGGCGCGGGACTTATCTTCTTTTTTCTGCTGTTGATAGCGCCATTTGCCGTAATCCATGATTCGGCAGACGGGCGGGCGGGCCTGGGGGGCGACTTCAACCAGGTCGAGTCCGGCTTCGCGCGCCATGCGCAAGGCCTCAGACGTGGATACGATGCCGACCTGCTCCTCCTTGTCGTTGATGAGCCGAACCGGCGAAATGCGGATCTGCTCATTGTGGCGAAAATTGGTAGAAATGGCGTTAATCTCCTTGGACAATTCTGGGGGACGGACACCCGACCCGAGTAGATCATACGTCGGGCCGAGCAGTGGGTTTGCAACACGTCACGCAGCGGCCCTTAGTCCCCACGACGCCCAGCCGTTGGTGCGGCACGAACACCGGCACCCTCATGCCGGCCTCGCACACATTTAAATATAAAATACCTGCGCCGCAACCATCAGATGCTATCCAATGGCGGCGCGAAGCCGAATCCCATCACGGAATCCTGCTTCTTATCGGCCTTATCATGCGTTGGCCCAAGCATTTTTGCAAGATTCAACTTGCCGGAATTTTCGGGAAAATAGCGGAAAACATTGCCGGGAAAGCCTGGGAAAACGCTCTACAGCACCTCATCGGCTTCCTTTCGTCGCTCGCGCCGCGCATGGACCTGGGCAAAGGCCAGCATCAGGTCGGCAGAGGCTACATTCACCTGCTGACTGCCATTGCTTGAGGCATGGCCTGCGGTAACCGCGAGGACAGCCGCCCGCTTGACGACCTCCTTCAGCGTGGCCGGAGTCGTGCCACCTGAAGCGGCGGCAAGTTGCTCGACGGCGCCCTCGCCCACTTCAAGGTTCCTCGCAAATCGTCGAATCAACTTCGCGCGATACTCTTCATCAGGTAAAGGAATCTGGATGATCTGATCGACCCTGCCGGGCCGATCGCGGACGGCCTGCTCCAGGCGATCCATCGAATTGGTGTTCATGACAAACAGTACCTGGTCATTTGGCTCGCAGCCATCGATCTGATTCATCAGTTCACCCAGGACCGTCGCCAATCCATTTAGATCCCGCTCATTGGCGATGAGATCGATGTCTTCAAACACCACCATTGCCGGCTGGAGATATCGCGCCATCGAGCAGATCTCTCGCGGGTACAGAAGCTTTCGACCGCTGACAAAGCAGACGGTGAAATCCGGCAGCAATCCAGCCAGGTAAAGTCCGATGGAGGTCTTGCCGGTGCCGGGCGGACTGTGAAAGAGAATGCCGCGTTTCATTTCCACGCCAACAGAGCGCAGCACATCCTGATGCCGATAGAAGTCGATGATCGACGCCTTAATTAAGTCGAGCACCGTCGGCGGCAAGATCAGATCGTCCTGTTCAACGCGCGCAATGCGTTTGAATGCGATCGAACGAATGCCTCCGGCATTGACCACCGGATCGATCACTTTGCCGCGATAGACACTTAACCGTTTTCGCCTTTCCTCGAGCTCGGCAAATGTCTCATCGGCGCGCTGGCGCGATTCACAGGCGACCGTCACCTTCAGGCTGGTCATCGGGGCCGATTGCTCGCCCATGTCCTCTTCGACGTTGACGTGCGCGGACATCGTTTGAATGCAGATCAGCAGTTTGTCGGGTTTTTCCGAGTCTTTCAAATTGCTTTGGCAGTTGTAGATGCAATTTGACGTAATCGATTCTTCCACGCCGAGGTTTACGAACACGCGTGTATACCCGACCGCGCCGGGTTTCTGCTTTTGAATGTATGAACCCCGCTCGGACTCAATCAGATCGCGGAGCTCATCAAAATGCACAAATCCCAGCGATTCCTGGGTCGTGCAGCATTCATTGAGAAAACTGGTGATCGCACGATTCACCGAGGCCAGGTCATATCCCGGGTAGGTTTTGACGTGATATTGCAGCTTCTTGAGAGAATCATTGCCGAAGAACTTCGCGACGCGGTAATAGAGCGTTTTCCTCTTCTTTCGTATTTGCTTGCCGACGGCCCATGCGATCGCAACGAGAAAGTAGACCGCAAGACAAGCGGCCACCCAGTGCGTCGAAAATGGACTATCAGAAGAAGCGGATGTCGATGTGTGGTCCAGTACGGGCCGGACCAGAGAAAGTATCATCAGGTGCTGCGCCATGATGTTTTCTGCCGACGATCTTCAACCTGTTGCCTGGCTCGTGCTGACGGCGGGCGACGTTCCACGACTGGCGATTTCTTCCAGACATCGCTGGATGAATTCATTCAGCGCCATCTGCCCCTTGTCGCCATCGGTGCGATGGCGCACGGCGACCTTCTCGGCCGCCTGCTCCTGTTCACCGAGCACCAACATATATGGCACTTTTTGCAGCGTGGCGGTGCGAATCTTAGCGCCGATCTTTTCTGAGCCGAAGTTAGCTTCGCAGCGGATGCCGGCGTTGGTCAGGGCATTTTGAACCATCTTGCCATACTCGTTGAACTTCTCGCTGATGGTCAGCACCGCCACCTGCACCGGCGCAAGCCAGAGCGGAAACGCGCCGGCATAGTGCTCGATCAGAATGCCCAAAAATCGCTCCATGCTGCCGAGGATGGCGCGGTGGAGCATGAACGGAATGTGCTCGGCATTGTCCTCACCAACGTAGCGCGAGCCAAGCCGATCGGGGAGATTGCCGTCGACCTGAATCGTTCCGAGCTGCCAGAGTCGGCCCAAGGCATCGGAAATTTGGAACTCGAGCTTGGGGCCATAGAAGGCCCCTTCGCCCGGCTGCACGTCAAACGGCATGTCCATGTTCTTCAGCGCATCCGCCAAAGCCTTTTCGGTCTTGTCCCACATCTCGTCTGAGCCGATGCGCTTCTCGGGCCGAGTGGAGAGCTTGGTGATGACTTTGTCGAAGCCGAAGTCCTTGTAGACCTGGTGGAGGATCTTCACGAAATCCCGCACTTCCGATTCGATCTGCGCTTCGGTGCAGAAGATGTGGGCGTCATCTTGAGTGAAGGCACGCACGCGCATGATGCCATGCAGCGTTCCGCCCGGCTCATTGCGATGGCACGCGCCAAATTCCGCCATGCGCAGCGGCAGATCGCGATAGCTCTTGGTGCCCTGATTGAAAATCTGAATATGGCACGGGCAATTCATCGGCTTCACCGCGAACACGTGCTTCTCGCTCTCGGTGACGAACATCAGGTCGGCATACTTTTCCCAGTGGCCGGACTTCTCCCACAGCGAGCGATCGAGTAGCTGAGGCGTGCGCACTTCGATATAGCCGGCTTTGCGAATGGTTTCGCGCACGTAATTTTCGACGATCCGCCAGAGCGTCCAGCCCTTGTCGTGCCAGAAGACGGAGCCGGGCGCGTCATCCTGCTGGTGGAACAAGCCAAGCTGCGGCCCCAGAAAGCGATGATCGCGCTTCTTCGCCTCCTCGATCATCTTCAGATGCTTTTCGAGCTCCGCCTTGTCGAAGAATGCGGTCCCATAGATACGGGTGAGCTGCTCGCGATTGCTGTCGCCTCGCCAGTAAGCGCCGGCGACGCTCTGGAGCTTAAATGCCTTGATTTTCGCGGTGCTCGGAATGTGCGGCCCGCGACACAAATCCGTGAAATCGCCCTGCCGATAGATCGAAACGCTCTTCTCACCGGCGCAGGCCAGCTCGTCGATGATCTCATCTTTGAATCGCTGATCCTGGCTGTGGAGGATCTGCTTGGCCTGATCCGGCGCGACATCTTCCCGGCTGAAAGCCAGGTTTTCCTGCACGATTTTCTGCATTTCTTTTTCGACCTTCGGCAGATCGTCGATCGAAAAAGTCACGCCTTGCGGAAATTCAAAATCGTAGAAGAAGCCGTTCTCGATCACCGGGCCGATGGTGTATTGCAACTTGGCTCCGTAGAGATGCCGAAGCGCCTGCGCCAGCACGTGGGCGGTGCTGTGGCGCATGACATACAGCCCTTCCGGATCGCGCTCGGTGATGATCTGAACATCATGCGAGCCGGTCAGCGGATGAGAAAGATCGACGAGCTTGCCGTCTACCTTGCCGACGATGGCTGCCTTTGCGAGCCCTCGGCCGATCGACTCGGCCAACTGCCCCACGGTGGTTCCATCCTGCAATTCTCTGACGCTGCCATCCGGCAGTTTGATCGATGCCATGATCCGCCTCGGTCTTGATGCGAACGCCTTTTCGTGCCAACAAAATCGCCCGGCTTTCATTTGGCCGGGCGGCTGATCGTCTCAGGAATTCCACGACCACGCAATCACCCCGGCCATTCGGCGCAGCGCGTTGTCGTTATCGTGTTCACGCCGTCGTAAATCATCGGGAAAGATCGTACGGCTCACCGCAAAAGTGGTCAATCGGCCTGACTTTAGGCTCGAAAGGATCGACGAAATCTGGCAAGTTGGTATTCATTAGCACAGCGAAATCGCAACCCACCAGACGGCGATTCCCTCTGCATTCCCGGGTCATTTCGAAGATCGTGACACACCGGGGCGCATTGATGCGCCGCGCGCCCCGCCGAGGAACGAAAGTGGCTCCGCTGCAAGTCACGCGTCATCAAGCGGATACGATAGTACGTCCCCGTACATGGAACAAAAACGAGACAAAACGGGGCGCTTTTTGCGCATTTTTGACCCTAAAAACGCCTCATTTTTTGCGATAAGTGACGGTCGTATAAGCACCTACGATACTACGCAATTTTTTGATAAACATTGCCGCGCGCCCCATTTCTTGCCTAACTTGCCGGAGGTCGGCCCCCATCTCCCCCACGTGCCAGCATCAAGGATTGCCACGCCGACGCTTCCCGCAGGGCCGCATCTAGTTTCTGGTCTCTAATATCCAATTTCTAGATGTGGCCGATCATTGCTCCGCCAATCACATCCTTAATGACCTGTTTTCTCCAGCCAGTGAGCCGTCGCGGCTTTTTAGCTGCATCTAATACATTTAAATTATAAAGAAAAGCGCACCCGTCCCGTGTACGCGCTCGTCCCGTGTACGCGCTCGTCCCGTCTACGCGCTCATTACACGGACGAACGTTTGTCATATCTGTGTGAATCTGCGTTTATCTGTGGTTAATCGACAAGTTTTCCAATCTCCAGTTTCTAGCTTCTGATTCCTAGAATGCGATCTGCCGGGCCCCTGTCGCCATCGCTCACCGGCCGGTCAGGTCGATCTTGAGACAATCAGCGACCTCGCGGGCAAATCGTTCAATGGGTTTGCGGCGCCCGCAGCTGACAACCGTGTAACAAGTGGCCTGTCCGTCCGGCGATGTCCCTGTGGCGAAAAGGGTGGACACACGCATAGAAGTGACTTCGCCATCCGAATTATTCTTTTGCAAGCTGCGGCTGAGTTCCAGCTTCATGATCATGTTCGCGTTCAGCACGACGCCCTCATCGCACAAGCACAGCGTCCGTTCCTTTCTGTCGAGTTCCGCGACAGGAACGCCGGCGCCGACGCGGCGGTTGATAAACCTCACCAGCCCAAGGATGAGAACTGCCGCCGGCAGGCCGAGAACGAGCAGTGCTAAGGCGACGTGCCATGCGAACACGTGCTCCGCAAGCCACCCGTAGAGCAAGATTGCCACACCAGCCAGCAGCGGAAATACCACGCAGCTCGCCGCGAACAGGACCGGGATGCCACGCGGCGCGATCGTGAGCCGGTCCTGGGATTGCACGACCGACACGTCCGGCCAGAGCCACAGCCCCATCGCTCGATCGTACCGTCCGGCTGATGCCATTCGTTCCCCTGCCCACAGGCAAAAAGCGTTACCTTAGGAAGCAGTATAGCAATATAAGACCTGAGTCAGTTGCAGGACTGAAAAGGCTGCGCACCGCAGGTCGCATCCCTCATCGCCTAGAACCCGAAGTTCGAAATGAGTAGTGGCCCCTTTTCCTCGGTTAGAACCCGAAGTTCGAAATGAGTAGTGGCCCCTTTTCCTCGGTTGGCGGAAATAGAAAAGACGCGGAAACTAAAGGTCTATGGCCTCGACACCGACTCCCTGGCCCAATGCACCGCAATCTATCTGGGATGTTTAATTTCCCAAGACATGACCTGTCCTGCCTGCGGCTCATTGATCCAGAATACCATTGAAGTCGAGTATTCAGACAAGTGTGAATCGTGCGACAATCCTCCGAACGGCAAAACGTGGTATTGGGATGAATCCCGCCGTTGCTGCATCGGCTTTTGTGATGAGTGCACCCGCTTAAGGAATCTGCGTGAAGAGGGCGCATAAACGATCGAACTAAAAGGACTAAAAGGTTCTTGACGCGTTGAAGACGCCTTTAGTTTCATCAGTTGGATGGCCGAGGTAAGGTTCATTGCAGGTCGATGGAAGCGAGGCAGTGTTGAACGAAGGCACCGTATGGGCGATCGTCTGGACCGTCATCTGCGGCTCGGTGACGCTGCTTTTCCTCGCCATCGCGACGCATGAAGACAGAAAGCTCCAAAAGATACTCGCGATTGCGACGACGATCGTGTGGGGAATCGGGACGCTTCTGGGGTTGGCTCTGCTTGCGTTTATGTTCTTCTGTCGGAAGTAAGCCTCTCATGACAACGGTGCGGATGGCGCCCCAAAAAAGATAACCCCGCCGGAGGCCTTACGGCGTGTCCGACGGGGACTAGATGTCTTTGGCTGCCATGTTCCTTTGATAGCTCATTCGCGCTCGGCATCAAGCGCCGGGCGCCATCTGCCCGTCGATTCGCTTGCGGAACTCCGGATCGGAGAAGTACAGCAATGTTCCATCGATCAAGGCGCTGGCCTTTGCCAAATCAAATGGCTCGCTTCCTTTCCGCACAAAAGTATCCGCGGCAAGGGCGCTGGCATCATGGAGCGAATCGACGATAAAACGGAACGATTTATCAAAATCGTTCACGACTTCCTTTGGTACGCGCACGTTTACGAGCAAAAGCTTTTTCTTTCGCGAAAACCGCACCGGCGCCAGCCCCCGTACCTCATCGTAGGGGCCTGCCGATCCATCGACGTAGAAGCCGACGTGCAGCCCTGGTATCGTGCCGACCCAGCCATCATCGTAGATTTCGGACATCGCGGTAGCGATACGACGAAATGCCCTGCTAATTGCGGAAAAATGTAACTCGGGTCCGCCGCAGAATAATCCAATTGCAATCATGCCACTTGCTCACATTTACTTCGCCCACGGTTCTCTATTCAATGGGTCTGGCGACGCTCTGCGAATCGAACTAAGTGTCGCTGACGCGTTCCTGACACCCTTAGTCTAACGTTGCGCTTCTCGACGATGGCTTTGTCGGTTTGCGAACGCAGGCGCCCTCCGCCACGCTGTTGATTTTTCAACGATCTATCGCGCCCGCCGCGTAGCGCATGCAGGCTACTACCAGCGCAATTCGATGAGACTTACGGCTTCGCGCGGAAGGGTTAGACTTACTGTGGCGGCGCCGCCTGTCACGGGAACCTGGACATCGGTGCGCACGGTGGCCAGGTCTGAAGCGGCTTCAATCTGCTGGCGTTGTTGCGGCGTGGGTGTTTTGGGAGACCCCATATTGACCCAGGCGGTGTGAGCATTGGAATGCGTGTCATCGACGCGCCACTCGGTGAGTTTCACGTTTGCCGCGTCGGCGGGGATGCCGGTAATGTTCAGGCTCACCTGGGCGTCGGGGCCGGGCACTTCATCGTCGTGGTAGTTCCAGGCGATGATGGTAATCCGTTTATCGTCTTTGGAGGCCAGGGCCTGCACATCGGAGTTTGCGCCGCGCACGCCCTGACGGAGGATCGTGTCCAGGCCAATGTCACCGGTGGATGTAGCCGTGAGGCGAGTTGTTCCCATTTTATTGAGCATGCGGAAGGTGTTGAGCACCGGCAGCGCAATCCCCTGCGTGCTAAGCGTTCGGAACCCCGCAAAAATCGGCTGGTCTTCGAACTCAAACGCCCAGGTTACCGCGCCTTTGATGTTTATTTTGTCTCGGTCGGCCAGGTCCATCGTACGCGTGAGCTGTTCGATGGTGTAGGCGGCGAAGATCGAGCCGTTGCGATAGCCATTTTCCGGATAGAGTCCTTCGTAGGACTGGCACGCAGCGCAGCCATCGGGATCGGACTCACCGATGACGACCGGCAGGCTCGCCGTTTCCGGCCGTGATCGAACGATGTTGAAGCCCGCGTTGATGGTGGAGAGCTGTGCCGAAACTCCCATGCGCACGAAGCCGCGCTGGCGATACTGCCGCGAGTTTCCCATGTTGCCCTTGGCATGGAATGAGATCATGCCCAGCGGCGAACCCTTCTGGCCGGTGGCGTAGTTGGTCCCGTTGATGCAGTGCTCGATGAAATCCCGCTGGAACTGGCCACCATCGCCGGCGGTTTCCGCGCCGGAGATGATCGCATCGGGTATAGCCTTTCGGATGCCGTCGGCGGCGTAGTCCCATATTCTGCAGTAATCCTGCATCTTGTTTCCACCGCGCTGGGCGGCCGTCAGGTAGCCGATGTTCGGCTCATTCCAGACTTCCCAGTACCAATGCTTCACCTCGTCCATCCCGTATTTCTCGACGCAGTGTTTGGCCCACCGATAATTGAGCTCGCGCCACTTCTCATAGTTGTTGGGCGGCGAGGTCCAGCCGGTATAGAGGTTGCCGCCTCGCGCAGGCGTCCAGTTATGCTCGTAAGGATCAGGGCGTAGCGAAAGGGCTTTGGGCATGAAGCCGACTTCCACATACGGCTTGGCGCCGGCCGCGATGTAGGTATCAAAAATCCGGTCGATGATCGTCCAACTGTAAACGGGATTGCCTGCGGCGTCTTCGGTGTAGGCATTGGTGGAACCCCACTTAGGCTTGGGAGTGCCGTCACCCGTGACCAGGAGATTATGGGTACGGAAATAAGCGGGGCCGAAGGGAGAGCTTTTGTCGCCTGTAAACTGGTTGACGAGTTTCCTGCCGTTGGGGGCGTAGGTGTAATTGGGTTCATCATACCCGCACCATCGCCATATCGGCCGGAGACTGCCCATGGGCTGCGCCGCGTCAACAGTGATGGTTACTGGAACGGGTGACGGCGCCGGGGCGGCAGACGCCTGGGCCGCCACAGCGACAATGCTCACAACGATTACGGCTGAAGCAATTACGCGGACAGGCTTCATAATCTAACTCCTGGATCATCGCGCTGCTCGTTATAACGGCGAATCACTAACGGTGAAGCCTATCGTATGATCCCAAAGAAGCCACAAGCCTGCCGTGTATCATGGACTTACATTTGCGCTCGGGTGGACATGCCGTGAATCAACATTCTTCTTTTGGCGCGAGTATACGCCCAGCGCGCAAGCGAGAAAACGCGCTTCGCATGCAGGTTCGACGAGCTCACTGCAGGCGAAGCGGCTAATCGGCAAAAGTCGCGGCTGCGCCCCGGCGATTTGAAAAAGAGGCTCTTACAGTGTCCCACTGGCCGGCGAGTCAACTGCAATTGCACGCGCTAATCAATCAGCTCGTCAGACGAAACCGGTACCCTACGCCCGTTTCGGTCAGCAGGAATCGCGGGCGGGCGGGGTCGGGCTCGATCTTTTGGCGGAGCTGGTTCATGTAGACGCGGAGGTAATGGCTCTCCTGCCCCGACCCGGGGCCCCAGACTTCGTGCAGGAGCTGGCGGTGGGTCATGACCTTGTCGGCGTTCTTCACCAGCACGCCAAGCAGGCGATATTCGTTGGGAGTCAAATGAATCGGCTGGCCGTTGACGGTGACTTCGCGACGGCCAAGGTCGATGCGAAGTTCGCCGGCTTCGAAAACGGCCTGGCCGGTTTCGGGGTTGGAGCCGGCCAGATGCCGCAGCGCAACCCGCACGCGCGCCAATAGCTCACCGACACCAAATGGTTTCGTCAGATAGTCATCGGCGCCGGCGTCGAGCGCGACGACTTTGTCCTGCTCGCGGCCACGCGCGGAGATGACGATCACCGGAATCGTGGACCATTCGCGCAGGCGGCGGGTGACTTCGACGCCGTCGAGATCGGGAAGGCCAAGGTCGAGGATGACCAGGTCGGGACGGTCGTTGGCGGCATGCCGCAGGCCCGACTCGCCGGTTGCGGTTTCGATCACTTTGTATTGCTGGCTGGCGAGGGTGACGCGAAGGAATTTCTGGAGCTGAGGATCGTCTTCGATGACCAGGATCGTGGGATGCACGGGGGCGCCGTCGGTCGGCGCGGACTGTGGCGCGGGAGCATTCTGAGAGCTGCGCCGTGAAACCGCCCACGGATCTGACTGGGACATGCGATCCATGTTACCCGGCCGTGGCCGCTACATCCTGCTTGTGTTGCGAATCGGTCGATGGGAGGCGCGGCGGCGGCGGATTGATGACGGGAAGCGTGAAGCGGAAAACCGCGCCGCCTTGCGGACGGTTCTCGGCGGTGATCTTGCCGCCATGGGCTTCGATGATTCCGCGCACGATGGCCAGCCCCAGCCCGATTCCGCGACGCCCTTCGCCGGGGCGGATGCGGAAGAATTTTTCAAAGACTCGGCTCTCGGTCCCCGGCGGCAGGCCGGGGCCATGGTCGGTGACGTCCACGATGACCTGGCCGGGCACGGCTTTGGCGGAAATATCAATCGCCGACCCGGCCGGCGTATATTCGACGGCATTGTCCAGGAGGTTCGCCAGCACCTGCTCGATCGTGACCGCGTCGATGTTCACCATCGGAAGATCGGGAGGGACATTGACGTTGACCGCCCTTCCCGTAAGCCGGCGATCCAGCGACCGCAGCGCGGAGCCGATGACCTCTTGTATGGGCTGCCATTCTTTTTTGATGAGCATTCCGCCGGCCTCGAGGCGGGTCATGTCGAGCAGGTTGTTGATCAGCCGCTCCATGTGCTCGGCTTCGGAAAGGATGCTGTCGAGCAGCTCGCCGCGCGATTCGGGGGTGAGTCGGTCGGCGGTTTCGACCAGCGCGCTGGCCGACCCGATGATGCCGGCCAGTGGGGTGCGCAGTTCATGGGAGACACCCGACAAAAGCGTGTTGCGGAGGAACTCTGCTTCGACGCGCTCCCACGCGGCGCGTGCTTCCTCGGCTAATGTCGCGCGCTCGACCGCTTGGGCCGCCTGCGAAGCAAAGGCTTCGATGAGCTGCCGCTGCTCGGGTGGGCCGGGTTCGGGGGGATTGAAATAAATCCCCAGCGCGCCGACCGTGCCGCGCGAAGTTTTCATGGGGATATAAAGTCCCGCGGCGGCGGGAAGCGTGCCGGTGCCCGCCCCGGCCATCTGGTCATGCTCGTAGGCCCATTGGGCGACACTGGATTCTTTCTCATCGAGCTTTTGCGCCGCTGAGCTGCTTGATTGGGGATGAAGCTTTCGCTCGCCATCGGGCAGCAGCATGATTGCCTCGGCATCGACGACCTGGCCCACGTATCGAACCGTCGCAGCGACGATCTGATCAATCGTTCGCGCGGCAGCCAGTTCGCGCGTCAGTGCCAAAAGCGTCTGCGTCCGTCGCTCGCGATGTCGCGCGGCTTGGGCCTGCGCCTTCACGCGGTGAGTGAGCGTGCCGATCGTCAACGCTGTGATCAGCATGATCGGAAAAGTCAGAATGAGGTACTTTTCGTCGGCGACGGTGAAGGTCAGGTAAGGCGGGACGAAGAAAAAATCGAAGCAGGCAACCGACAACAGTGCCGTCAGCGTTGCCGCCCAGCGGCTGTACCGAGTGGCGATCCATAAGACCGCCAGCAGGTAGAGCATCAGGACGTTGGTGTTCTCGAAGCCGAGGCGATGCTGGAAAGGCCAGCCCAGCAACGTGGTTACTGCGACGGCGACAATGCCCGCGACATATCCGCGCCAGTCGGCGGGCTCTGGCCGATGTGAAATATCAGTGGTTTGAACCTCGCCTTCCTCGGCTTCGCCGCGGATGACGTAGATATCGATTTCGCCGCTGCGACGAACCAGGTCATCCACCACCGATCCCATGATCAGCTCGCGCCATCGGGGATGCTCCGGCTTGCCGATGACAATCTTCGTCACGTTGTGCGCGCGAGCGTAGGCGATCACCTCGTCGGCGATGTTCTGCCCCTGAAGCGTGACAGCCTGCGCGCCCAGTTGCTCGGCAAGGCGCAGATTGTTATCGACTCGCCTGCGGTCTGCTTCCGCAATACGCAGCGACGCTGGCGTCTCGATGTGAGCCGCAACCCATGGCGCGTTGAGACCGGCAGCCAAGCGCTTGGTTGAGCGAATCAGGCGCGCGGAGAGCGGGCTGGGGCCGACGCATACCAAGATGCGCTCCGACACGGCCCATGTGGACCGTACCGCATGCTCACGGCGGAAGTCGCGCATCTGCGCGTCAACACGCTCCGCGGTCCGTCGAAGCGCCAGTTCCCGCAGCGCAAGCAGATTGCCCTTGCTGAAGAAATTCGAGGTGGCGCGCTCGGCCATGTCGGCCGTATAGACCTTCCCTTCGCCCAGCCGCTCCAGCAATTCCTCGGGCGAGATATCGACCAGCTCCACCTCATCGGCTTCTTCCAGAACCGAATCGGGCAGCGTCTCGCGAACCTTGATGCCGGTGATGCGCTCGACGATGTCGTTGACGCTTTCGAGGTGCTGGACATTGAGCGTCGTGTAGACGTCGATCCCGGCATCGAGGACTTCTTTGACGTCCTGCCAGCGCTTGGGATGGCGCATGCCGGGCGCATTGGTGTGGGCCAGCTCGTCGATCAGGAGCAGCGCGGGCCGGCGTTTCAGGGCCGCATCCAGATCGAATTCGCGCAGACGAACGTTGCGATATTCGACGACTTGGTAGGGAAGAATCTCCATCCCCAGCAGCAACGCTTCGGTATCAGTCCGCGCGTGCGGCTCAGCGTATCCAACGACAACGTCCATCCCCTCGGCCGCGCGGTTCCGACCCTCTTCGAGCATGGCAAATGTCTTGCCGACCCCCGGCGCAGCGCCGAAGAAAATCTTCAGCTTCCCGCGCGCGGCGCGACGCTCCTCCTGCTGGATGTCGGCAAGCAACGCGTCTGGATCTGGGCGATCAATCATGGTTGGGGGGCTAGCCGCGGATTCGACGAAAGCAGAAGATCATTATAATGCATTATTGCCTGGCTTGATCGAGCGCCAGGTTGAGGGCGAGGACATTGACGGCAGGATCCCCGAAGATGCCCAGAGCCGGCTGCTGTGTGAATTGATGGATGAACTGCTGGACCGTTTCCAGCTTCATTGCGCGAGCGCGGGCCACCCGCGGCGCCTGCAACATTGCGTTCTCCACGCTGATCTGCGGGTCGAGGCCGGAAGCGGACCCGGTGACCGCATCCGGCGGGATCGCTACCTTTGGCATGAAAACTATCGCGGAGCTGTCGCTATTTAGCGCTTTGATCAGCTTCACATCGTCGATGTTTCCTTTGTCATCAAGAAATTGTTTGAAGGAGGGCGAAGCCTCGTAAGGCAGGCCGTTATCAATCGTGTAATGGATGACGCGATCGCGGATTCCGTCGAAATCGACGACTTCGTGGCCTTGTTCGTCTTTCTTGATCGTTCCATTGAAGAGCTTTGCGCTGGTCGGACCGAGGTTGCTGCCGGAGGAAGCGGTAGCGTCGTAGCCGCTCCCGGCAGAAGAAGGACGAGGGTGAAAGTATTTGGCGTCGGAAAAGTTCTGCCCGATGAGCAGTGAGCCGGCAGCGTCTTTCGAGTCGGTGGCAGGCTTTCCATTCTTATCGATCAGGGATCCATTGGCTTGGAACGGGAAGATCAATTGCGCGAGTCCCCAGACGATCGCCGGGTAGATGCCGCAGACAATGATCGCGGTTGTCACCGTTGCGATGATGCTGATGCGAAATTGTTTCCAGAGCTCTGCACTGAACGACTCTCGCACCGGCGTCATTTCGGTGGGATTTCCATCGGATTCGTGTTGGAACATGTTCATACCAAGTGTAAAGCGTTGACGAGCAGGTCGATCAACTTGATTCCGATGAACGGGACGATGAGACCGCCCAGTCCATAGATGAGCAGGTTTCGGCGGAGGATGACTGCGGCCGGTAATGGGCGAAACTTCACGCCGCGCAGTGCGAGGGGCACCAGCACGATGATGATCAGCGCGTTAAAGATGACGGCACTGAGGATCGCGCTGTAAGGACTGCGAAGGCGCATGATATTGAGCGGCTCAATCGCCGCGAATGCGCCGACGAGGATCGCGGGGATGATGGCAAAATATTTGGCGACGTCGTTGGCGATGCTGAAGGTCGTTAAAGCGCCGCGGGTCATGAGCATTTGCTTCCCGATCTCGACGACCTCAATCAGCTTTGTCGGATTGGAATCAAGATCAACCATATTTCCGGCTTCTTTGGCGGCCTGCGTACCCGTGTTCATGGCGACGCCAACGTCGGCCTGGGCGAGGGCCGGCGCATCGTTTGTGCCGTCGCCGGTCATGGCAACCAGATGCCCGGCGGCTTGTTCATCGCGCAAAAGTCGCAGCTTGTCTTCAGGCTTGGCCTGGGCGAGGAAATCATCGACGCCCGCCTCGGCTGCGATTGCAGCGGCTGTCAGAGGATTGTCTCCGGTGATCATGACCGTCTTAATTCCCATCGCGCGGAAGCGCTGGAAGCGGTCAGGCAGGCCGCCTTTGACGATGTCCTTCAGATGAATCACGCCCAGCGGCTGATTCCTGCTCGCGACAACCAGCGGCGTGCCGCCGGCTTTGCTGATTCGCTCGACCGTCTGCTCGACTTCTTTTGGAAGCGAGCCGCCGACGAATTGCCGAACGGCATCGGCAGCGCCTTTGCGAATCTGCTGCCCGTCCATGTTCACGCCGCTCATTCGCGTCTGCGCAGTAAATGGGACGAACTCTGCATGAGGCAGCTCATGGATCTCTCGGCCACGGATGCCATATTTTTTGGCCAGCACCACAACGCTTCGCCCCTCGGGCGTTTCATCCGCAAGACTCGAGAGCTGTGCGGCATCAGCCAATTCTTCGCGAGTCACGCCCGGCGCGGGGACGAACTCGGTCGCCTCGCGGTTGCCGAGCGTGATGGTGCCGGTCTTGTCGAGCAGAAGGACATCAACATCGCCCGCCGCTTCGACGGCCCGGCCACTCATCGCCAGCACATTGTGCTGCACCATGCGGTCGATCCCCGCGATACCGATCGCGCTGAGCAGCCCGCCGATCGTCGTCGGGATCAGGCAGACCAGCAGCGCGACCAGCACCGTTACCGACGAAGCCGACAGCAGCTTTTGCTGCAGCGTTGGCTCGGTGAGATATGAAGCGGTGTAAAGGATGTAAGGTTTAAGCGTGATGATCACCACCAGGAAAATGATGGTGAGCGCGGCCAGCAGAATATTGAGCGCGATTTCGTTCGGCGTTTTCTGCCGCTTGGCTCCTTCGATCAGCCCAATCATGCGATCGAGGAACGATTCACCAAAATTAACGGTGACGCGAACCATTATTTGATCAGAGAGAACGGTGGTCCCGCCGGTGACAGCCGATCGGTCGCCACCGGCTTCGCGAATGACGGGGGCGGATTCGCCGGTGATGGCTGATTCATTGACGGTTGCCGCGCCTTCGATGATTTCGCCGTCGGCGGGAATCACTTCGCCGGCGTTCACCAGAAACAGATCGCCTTTGCGAAGTGACTCGGCTGGAACGCTGGTCGTTGTGCCATCGTTTTCGATCCGATTGGCGAACATCTTCGTTCGGCTGCGGCGGAGGGCGTCGGCCTGCGCCTTGCCGCGCCCTTCCGCCATCGCCTCGGCGAAATTCGCAAACAGCACCGTGAACCAAAGCCAGATCGCGATCTGGATCACGAATCCCACCGGCTCATGATGAGCCCCGGCAAAAAGCAGCTCGATAGTGGTCACAACCGCGCCGACTTCGGTGACAAACATCACCGGGTTTCTGACCATGTGAACCGGATTGAGCTTTTTAAAGCTCTCAACAATGGCCGGCAGCGTGATCTGCGGATCGAACAGCGACCGCTTGCGCGTTCGCGATGTTGATGGCGGCGCTGCCTCGGTTCTTCGTGCAGCGGGAGGTTGGGTGAGCATGGTCATATGCGTTTACCGAAAATATTTTTTCGAGGATTAGTACAGCGGCCCGCCGCCGTGCATAAGAAAGTGCTCGACGATCGGCCCGACGCTCAGGGCGGGGACGAATGTGAGCGCGCCGACGATGACGACGGTGCCAATCAGGAGAATGACAAACGTTGGCCCCGAAACCGGAAAGCTGCCGACGCTGACGGGGATTCGTTTCTTGGCGGCAAGACTCCCGGCAAGCGCGAGAATCGGAACGATCATGAAAAACCGCCCGAGCAGCATGTCGAGGCCAAGCGTCGTATTCCAGTGGATTTCATTGGCATTCAGACCGGCGAAGGCGCTGCCGTTATTGCCCGCGCCGGAGGTGTAGGCGTAGTGGATCTCGCTGAACCCGTGCGGGCCGTTGTTGCTTAGTGCGTTTGTGCCCCACGGAGAGACTACCGCCCAGGCGGTAAAGCCGAGAATGATCACCGTGAGCACGAGGATAGAGAGCGATGCCATTTTCACATCGAACGACTCGATCTTCTTGCCCAGATATTCGGGCGTCCGCCCGACCATTAATCCCGCTATGAAAATGGCAATCACCGCAAACACCAGCATTCCATAGAGTCCCGCGCCTACGCCGCCGAACACGACCTCGCCCAGATGAATATTGAATAGCGGCACCAGCCCGCCGAGCGGCGTGAAGGAATCGTGCATCGAATTGACGGCCCCGCAGGAGGCGTCGGTCGTCACGGTCGCAAAGAGTGCCGATGCGGCGATGCCAAAGCGCGTCTCCTTGCCTTCCATGTTCCCGCCTGCAATTCCATATTCGTGCAGATGCGGATTTCCCGCGGCCTCGGAATGCCAGCAAACCAGCACGCCAACCAGGAACAGCGCGAACATCGCCGACCAGACCGCCCAGCCATGCCACTGGTTTTTCACCATCCGGCCCAGGTAGTAGGTCAGCCCCGTAGGAATGGCGAAAATTGAGAGCAGTTGAATGAAATTCGAAAGCGGCGTCGGATTCTCGTAAGGATGCGCCGCGTTGGCGTTCATAAATCCGCCGCCGTTGGTACCAAACATCTTGATGGCCACCTGCGACGCGACCGGCCCCTGTGCGATGGTTTGCGTCACCGGCGTTCCGCCTGATGCGCCGCTCTGCTCGATTGCGGTCACCGTCGTGTAAGGCTTGAAATTCTCGATCATCCCCTGCGAAACGAGAAAGAGTGCGTAAACGATACAGATCGGCAGCAGCAGATAGAGCGTAACGCGGATGATGTCGGCCCAGAAATTACCGATGGTTTTCGTCTTATCGCGCGCCAGCCCGCGGACGAGAGCCGCCGCGATCGCGATGCCCACCGCCGCCGACCAGAAGTTGTGCGATGTCAGCGCGACCATTTGCGAGAAATAGCTCATCGTGTTCTCGCCGCCGTAGTTCTGCCAGTTGGTGTTGGTCGTGAAGCTCATCGCCGTGTTGAAAGCCAGGTCGGGCGTGATAGGTGTCTTGCTCGACGCGGCATCGAGATATTGGTGCCAGGGAAGATGCCCCTGCAACCGAAGCACGCCATACGTAAAAGGACCCGTGACGAGGCTGAAAACCAGCACCGCCAGCGTGTACTGCTTCCACGATTGCTCGCGCATCGGATCGATACCCAAGATCCGGTACAGAAGCCGTTCGACGGGCTTGAGCACGAAATCCAGAAATGTCCTCCCCGCAGGGTCCAGTACCCGCACCAGATAAAGGCCCATCGGCTTAGTGATCGCCAGCAGCAGTGCGACAAACACCAGAAGTTGAATCCAGCCGGTTGCAGACATTTCGATTCTCCTAAAACTTCTCCGGCCGAATCAGGGCGACGAAGAGATAGACCAGCAGCAGCGCAGAGACCGCTGCAACGACAAAGTTCTCCATGACTCACAGCCTCCCGGCGGCATAGGCGTAGCCGATGCTCGCGGCGAAAAATGCGATCGTTACGATGATGAAGATGAGGTCTTGCATGACTCCCTTTCCTTGTGCGAATCACTGGATAGTGAGAGCTGTAGCGGATTGCGCAAGAACCACGTCCACTGTTGCTGATCGAATCGCGCGCCGAAGCATGCGCTCCAAATCCGCCGAGGCCAGCCCCGCGATCGGGAGCTATTGGAAGACATAGGATCGGACGGCTCGAAAGGGTCGTCGCCTGTGAATTGACAACTCGGCTGCACTGGTTTCATGAGCCGAATTCTTACTTCGTCTCAAATCAAAACGGTGTCAGAAGTGGGCGTCAGCGCATCAAGAAAGCATCAAGGCAGGATGTAACGCGGCCGAATGAAGTTACCTGCGTTGCGATCGCCATCATTTGGCTGTGGATTATTTTGACATCGCGGCTAAAACGCTCGCTTGGAAGAGGGATCATGAACGGCAGCGCGCAGCACATTTACCAATTCAGCAACGGCATCCGCATCGAGCGGAGCAATCTTCTGGATCTTCAGATCGAGCGGTATCGCGAGCCGGGGAATCCGAATTTGCATGAGCCGGTGGAAGAGCTGTGGCTGGGAAGGCTCATCGATCGGCTGGGAACAGCCTCGCCCACGTTTCTGGATGTGGGGGCGGGCGTGGGATATTACTGCGTGCTGGTGAAGAAGCTTCGGCCGCCGGCAAGGGTGATTGCCGTCGAGGCTTTGCCGAGGCATGCCAGGGCGCTGCGATCGACTTTGGTTCTCAATGGGCTCAAAGAACGGGATGTCGAATTGATTGAAGCAGCTGTTGCCGCGACCACGGGCCGCGCTTCGTTTGCCGATCTCGATTATGGGAGCCAGCTCACCCCTAATGCTCAGGAGCACCCGGGGGCCGCTCGGCTGGACGTGCCGACGCTTTCATTGGGCGATCTGGTATCGCGAACAGGTCCGATCGACCTGATGAAGATGGATATCCAAGGTACTGAGCAAGAGGTGCTGGGAGCCTCCGAGCAAGTTCTGTGCAGCGGCAAGATCCGGTCCATTATTCTTGGGACGCATGGCCAAGCCACGCACAGCTTTACGCGAAGCGTCCTTGAGCAATGTGGCTTTCAGATTCTCTTTGATGATCCCGCCCCACCGATGCAGCCCGATGGCCTAATAGTCGCAAACCGATTCGAGAAATGAGCGGTATGGAAATTCCGCTCCACGTTATGAGACGGACAATCTGCTGCCGGAAACTACCTGCAACGAATCCTCGGCTTAAATTCACATCGAAGGTCCGAGATTGCGGGAAAGGCGGGCTTTGCCACGGAAAACCGCCCGATCCGCATTTGACGGCGGCCGATTTGTATCGTTTGTTTGGCCCGTGATGCAACTGACGAATCAACGGAAGATTTCCATCGGTTTCGTGGCGCTCGCGCTGGCCGGCTTCGGCTGGACCATGCTGGGCGGATCGCCCCAGCCCCAGGTTCCTGCTGCGCATAAGACGCAGGCGGCCCGTGCGGTCGTGAAATCTGCTCCCGCGGATGAAACCGAGGCGCAGCTTGCACAACTGAGCGTGATTGGCCATCGGTTGCAATCGGTGGCGTCGTCCGAGCAAATCGACGTTGCGCACACGCCTGATGCATTTAAGCCTTATTCAGGGCTTGTGGCGGATTCTAAGCCAGTTGCGGATCCCGCTGCGGAGGCGGCCGCCGCGGCAGCCAAGTTCCGCCAGCAGCATCACCTGCTTGCCGTTATTAAATCAGGGAAGACTGCGATGGCCCTGGTGGATGGAAAGACGCTTCGGCCGGGCCAGTCGCTGGGCGCTTTTAAATTGGTAGCGGTGCGGGAGCGATCGGTTACGTTTGATTCGGGGGCAGCGCAGGTCGAGCTGCAGGTCAGTGGGGCCGATCCGACGGCAGCGGCATCGGATGAGCTGTTGATTGTCCCCTCTCGCTCGGGCAACGACCAATAATCCGCATATCGCGGAGCAGCAGTTTTCTCACTCAAGTTTCTCCAAATGTCTTAAGTCGTCCATCGGGGACGACGATTGTTTCTCGTGTAGGCAAAAAATAATTCCCCTTGTGAAGGAGAGAGCCATGGCGGGTAATCGCAATCGCGCACGACGCGCATTCAGCTTGATCGAATTGGTCGTCGTTGTTGTGATCATCGGGATCATCGCGGCGATCGCAATCCCGAAGATGAGCCGCGGCGCCGCAGGCGCGGCCGAAAGCGCCGTCTCGGGCGACCTGACGCTGCTTCGGCAGGCCGTCGATATGTACCAGAGCGAGCACGGCGGCGCGTACCCATCTACAGCCAACATCGTCGCGCAGCTCACGCAGTTCAGCAACTCCGATGGCAGCGCGACCAGCTCAACCAAGAACACAACCACCGGCATCATTTATGGCCCCTACCTGCGGGCTATCCCGAACCTGCCGGTCGGCCCCGCGGGTCTGAAGGGCACAGCAGTAGTCGGCGCAAGCACTGACGCTGCCGCTGCATGGTTCTATGACCCGACGACCGGCTCGGTGACGGTCAACCCGGCCGCCGGCAACGATTCTAATGGTACTGCATTCAGCAGCTACTAGCGCGAACGACTCGCCGTCTTTCGCGATACGCTAGCCTTCTTCTCCGCGATCGGCCGCTCTGCAAAGAGCCCGGTCACGAGGAAGAAGGCTGCTTTCATTCTAGATGCTGGAGACTAGAAACTGGAAACTAGAAGCAGGCGGCGCAACTCCGTTTATCCCCGGCCCATTCTCTTCATCAAAGTACTATCGCTCGCGGTCAGGCCGCTCCTTCTGCAAATCCGTACTTCCGCGGTGAATATTCAGCTCAAGAGGCGAACGATAAAATCGCCGTCGGGTTTCAACAGGGTGGGACTCAGGCGGCTGCTCCATTTGTCGGGGGGCGATTGGATGGAGGAGAGAGATTTGGTCGCAAGGCCAAAGGGGGTACCACCGTTGCCGGGGGCGACGGTGTGAATGATGATCTTGCCGAGGCTGCTGGCGGCGATGTCGCTTGCAGCAAATGAGCCACGAACGGTCAATCGCGAAATGGACGCGGGTGAGATGAAGTCGCTCGTTGCATCAGGAAGGGCTGTAACGCTGTCGGCGACTCCCACGAACAGGATGCTGCTGGCCAATGAACTGACAGTGACTGTACCGATGCCGCCCACGGCTCGTACCTGCGAACTGCTCACCGCACCGCCGACGCTAAGGGAGCCGAGGTCTGTACCTTGCCCGCTGGTCAGGGTGAGGGTTGCGCCGGCCATACTTCCCTTAATTTTTGCTGTGCGTATTGAAGCGGCCGAGATGGATCCTGAATCACTGCCCAATTGAAGCACGCCAATCGACCCGGTAAACGTTGCCGACCAGCCTGCAGCAGCAGCGCCAGTGGAACTGAGCGTGCCCGCGCCGCCGGAAACGGTCCATGTACCGCCAGTGAGTGCTCCGTTGATCTTCGCCGTCCCGAGGCCGCCGGTCGTCATATCGACATCAAAAGAGCCCTTGGACTTGAGCGATCCAATCGACGCGGCCGAGATGCTGTTTCCAACAGCACCGGATTGGTTCCAACCCAGCACCGAAAGCAGCGTCAGCGCGCCGGGCGTGGTCAGGATCAGGTCCACGACATGACCCAGCGTAACGATGCTATTTCCGCCGCCCAGTGTCAGCGTCTGCTGCGTGGAGATTGAACCCATATTACCGAGCGAGATTTTTCCGGCGGGGCCGGTGATATTCACATTGCCGCTGACGTTGACTCCCTTTGCATTCAACGCCGCCAGCGATCCGGACACGTTGATATCACCGATCGTGGTCCTCGAGCCCTTGATGTTCACAATCGAGTTGGCCGCGCCAGTTACGTTGATTTCCTGCGGCTCCCGTGAAGTACCAATGAAAACCGCCTGCCCGCTTCCCGCGCCGATAAGCGACAGGGAAATCCGCTGTCCATTGTTATCGCGGTAGCTGGCGACCTTGCCGCCGCCAAAGGCGACTTGCGTGTAGCTGACGTCTTGAATGGTAGCTACGCCCTGACCGATGGCAATCGGCGCCCCTTGCGAGTTGGAAAGATCAAGGGTGAAGGTCTTTGTCGCAGAGGTCCCGGCGTTGGGAAGAATCTCGACCGCCACCGTCTGCCTGGTCTGACCAGGCGCAAAAGTGACCGTGCCGCTGACGGCGGTGTAATCGGTCCCCGCGACCGCGGTTCCATCAACCGTGGCATAATCGACGCTGACGGCCTGGCTCAAAGGATCGTCGATCGCAATCGTGAAAATGATCTGATCCGGGGTCTGAAAGGGCTCGATCGTTTCGGGCGGCGTGCTGACAGTAAAGGAATTAACCGCCACCGCAACGCTCAGGCTGTAGTTGCCCGTGCTTCCCGAGCTGGTTCCTGAGCCGGTCACCGGATCATATTGCGCAGCGGCCGGATTAGCGCCGCTGACTGCAATATAGTAGGTTTGCCCGGCCTGCACGCGGATTCGAACGGCGCTGGCCGTGGTCGTGTCGTCGATGTTGTCGTTGGCGGCAATCGGGTTGCCACTGGCATCGAAAACGCGCAGGTAAGTGTCGGCATCCCCCTCTTGATTCGTGAAGGTACGAATATCCAGCGTCTGCGTCGCATTTGGTGTCAACTTGTACAGATCGACATCGGTGTCTCCGATGTAGACCGAACCATCCATTGAGATATTGCCCTTGAGCGTGGGACCATTGACGGCAATCGTTTGGATGGCAGCGGAGCCAATTCTGTCATCGGTAAGAGTGTTCAAATCAGTCAGCGGACGCAGGCGGCTCGCCAACGAATAATTGCCAACTTGCCCGCCCGTTCCGCTGGCCACTGCGAACCAGTTGAAGTTGTTATTGCCCACGCCGGTGACGGCTACAAAGAAGTTTTGGCCAGCGAAAACCTGCGTAATCAATTCCGGCGTTGCCGCGCCGCTTGTGTCGGCGATTTTGATGATGTTGGTCTGTCCCGCCGTGAACTCCCACAAGCTCAGCACGGGCGTAAAGCCGTTGGTCTGGCTGGTGGCGGCAACGTCGAACAGCCCCGAGCTTTGGGCAGTGTAACTGAGAAAATCGACGTCCTTGAAACCGCCATTGGAACCCAGCAGCGCGACGCCATTATCAGCCCCGATCGTCCCGGTGACGGGGGTACCAATTGGGGCGGTGATTGCGGTGATGGCGGTGCCGTTGGTGTCGCCATTGTTAAAGGCGATGTGCAGGTCGTAGGCTTCATCGCTGGGTGTCGAGCCGGCCGTCCGCCCGGTATAGGGATTGGTGGGACTAAGTCCCGAGTTAGCCGGCACCGTGATGGCAATGTAATAAACCTGCCCGATGGTCATGTTGACATTCAGCGCGCTGTCGGTCGGGTTTCCGCCGGTAAAACCATTGTCATCGTCGTTGGTCGCCACCTGGTTTCCATTGGCGTCGAAGATGATCATGTAGGTGTCGGCGCCATTGATGTAGGCCGACGTATCGGTCCAGACATGAAGCTGGCCGGTGTCGGGCGCGACGACTTTAAACATATCTACGTCATCGGAAACGGTGATTCGCGTCGTGCTTCCCAGCGGCGGTGGATCGGAACCCAGCAGGCCATTATCGAGGAGGTCGGTGACCTGAAGATGAGTGAAGGGATCGGTGTCGATGTTGTTGGGTACCGTCAGATCCTTGGCGGTTGCGCCTTGAATGACTCCATTGGGATCGGGATTGAGCAGAGAGAAGGTGATCGTGTAATCACCCTGCGAATTACCCGCGACCGCGCCCGAGCCGTCGGCGATATGGTACGCGGAATTTCCCGCGGCACTGACGCCCAGATAGTAGGTCCCGATCGGCAGCGGATTGGCCGGATCGGTAGTGAGCATCGGGTAGTTGGTCGTGCTGCCGGTCACCGGCGCGACACCCGACACGGCATTGCCACTGGCATCGAGAAGGCGAATGACCGGGTTAAAAGCAGTGCCGCCGGAGGGCAGCGCCAGCGCGATGGTAATCTGTCCGGGTGATTCAACGTCGATTTTGTACAAATCGACATCGGTCGCCCCAACCAGCACCTGCCCATCCGCGCCGATGTTGCCGGCAAAAGTATAGCTTCGCGTGCCATCGAGCGTCGGGACGAAGTTGGCGTCGGCAATCGTGTTATCGGTGTCGGGGCCGGGCTGCGGACCGGTGCCGGATGAGTTGCCGGTCATGATGGCCTTCACATCTTCCACCGCATGCAGCACGTTGACGCGCTGGAAACTCAGGCCTGTTTCGGGAAGATTCGTGATCGCACCTGTCAGCAGGCTGTAGCGGGCATTATTGGGATTATTCGAATCGACGATCGTGTCGGAGGTCTGCTTAATGATCTGCAGGCACTGAGTGGGCGACAGGTAATGACCCCCAAACGTGAAGGCGGCATTTTGCATCAGGGCGACCATACCTGATACGAACGGCGAGGCCATGGAAGTACCGCTGAGGGTGTTGTGAAGCAGATCGCTGGTATTGGTACCACTGGAGCCATTCCAGGTACTGTAGATGTCCTCTCCAGGAGCGGCAACCTGGTTGCCCAGTGTACTGCGCTGGCTGGTTGAGGCGAAGGTGTCGGACTTGGCCGAGTAGTCGATGGCGCCGTAATTGTCGCCTTGTTCCCCAAACGGCACGCCAAAATCGCCAGCCTGCCCGGAATTGGCCCAAATATTGGCGACGCTGATGGTCGACACGATTGCCGGGAACGAAGCTCCCGGCGTTGGATCGTTTGCGTAGCTGTTGCCCGAAGCCGAGACAACCGTGATCCCCAGTTTCTGAAGATCCTGGATTGCGACCGCTTCAGCATCCTGCGACTGCGCCGAGCTGACCGAATCGAGATTCACACCCGATTCGCCCAGCGACATGTTCACGACTTTGATGTTGTATGTCTGATAGTTGTTCGCAACCCACTCCAGGCCGCGCAGGACGGGATCGCCGCCAAGCTGCGACTCGCCGGGGTCGGCAATGACGCGAATGTCAACGAGCTTCGCGCCGTCGGCGACACCGATAGCCGGATTGCTGGAGGCGGCAATACCGGAGACATGCGTGCCATGGCCATCGTCATCGAATGCGGAAGTCGGACTTTGCGGCGGCGTGCTGACCGGACTCTCCACCGCATTGTAAAACGCGACGACGTTCGATTTGAGATCCGGATTCTGCGCGAAAACACCCGTATCGAGTACGGCGATGCCGATGCCCTGGCCGGTAATCGAGCCAAAACCGGGCGTGTTACGGAGTTGCGTGAGCCCTGTGATGTCAAATGATGCGCTGAGGAGCACCCGGCATTCGAGCGCCTCGAACCACGCCGGCATCGGCAACGGCCGCGTACTTCTGTGCGCACTTTGACGCTTTGAACCCAAACGACGCGAAGCGCCCATTGAGCGATATCCTTCGATTGATAAATCCCCCGCCCATTTAGAAAACAAAAAGACGCAGGCTGCCCGAGTGCAAAGCGCTCCTAAACTACCCGACGGCCACGACCCGTCAAGGACGAGCTTTACTTGCAATTGACGCGGGCCGGCGCAATAAGCGAGCTGAACTGTTTAGATTACAAGAGTATTTCAGGAGCCAAGGTTAGCCGCGACGCGACAGCGGAGCGCTTTTCCGAGCGCTCGGGGAAAGCGCTCCGCTTCGCGTCGCGGCTAAACTTGGCTGTCGATAACCCCTTCCGATTTCAGAGCAGGTTCTTAATCACCCAATGGAGCGAGGTTTTCGGCAAACGCTTCGACAAAGAAACGCTTACCCTTTTGCGTCACCTTATGCCCTTCTGCCCGCAGCTTCTGTCGAAGCGCAGCGATACCACCCGGATATTTGGGATTGAGTTCGCCACCGGTCTTGAGGGTGCGCCAGAAGGGCGTCGTATCTTTCACTTTCTTCGCCTTTGCCTCGGCGGCGGCGTGGGCCGCAATCCAGGCGAAGATGCCGGTGGTGATCGAGCAGGCCATCGTCGCACCATGTCGGCGAGCGAGCGTCTTGCGAAGCTCATCGATCGTTGTGAGCTTGCCGGCCGGCACGCGGCGCATCAGGCCGTCCACTTCCATCGGCGCCGGAATGACAAAGGTGCCGGTGCCTAATGGCATCAACTTAAGCGTTTCTTTCGAGGTTTTCTCGGCCTTTTCGTGAGACTCTCCTCAAGTAGCTTCGCCCGCAACTCCGCGCGGGGCTTGTTCATCAGGTCATACTGCTTGGGTCTTCTCT
>Ga0207695_10001825_pt1 | contig 33474 bp, 21 predicted proteins | sample KBSC54metaG_FD_184354 | JGI IMG/M metagenome (GOLD analysis project Ga0207695, IMG submission 184354) | Corn rhizosphere microbial communities from Kellogg Biological Station, Michigan, USA - KBS C5-4 metaG (SPAdes) (version 2) | ecosystem: Host-associated > Plants > Roots > Rhizosphere > Soil... | reverse complement strand
GAACATTGGAATTCGAGCCCACACGAATCGAGTTCACGTCCCCGCGCAGAACCGCGTTCATCCACACCGACGAATTCTCGCCCAGCGCAACATCTCCAATCACCTGGGCCGAGACATCGACATAGCAGCTGGCGGGAATCTGGGGCAGGTGCCCCTGGTACCGGCGGATCATCCAGTTTCAAACCTCACCGGTCAGTGTACGCGAGACCGCGCTCACATGTCGGTTTCGGTTAACGGACACGCCCTTTCATTTCTGCTCAGGAAAGTCTTCCGCGGCCTCAATTACAGCTGCGAAACCTAAGTCTTTCAATCTCCTAGGGTTTTCCCCAAGTTGATGGATGTCAAATTGATCCCGTATGATGACTACTGGGCCTTTCTGGCAGGTTTGGAGGTGGGACCCTTTGGCCGAGGTTCGCTTGCAGGAAGGCGAACCGCTTGAAAATGCATTGCGCCGGTTTAAGCGCAAGGTACAGCAGGAAGACATCATCAAGGAAGTGAAGCGTCATTCCTACTACCTGAAGCCCGGCGAAAAGCGTCGCGTCAAAGCTGCACTGGCGCGCAAGCGGAATCGCAAGAAAGCTCGTAAAGAGCAGGACTAGTTTCAACTGAATCGTCGTGAGATGTGCCGTCCAAGGTCTTCCTCTTCCCCTGACTGGAAGCCTGAAAGAGTACGAAAAAGGTCGGCACATTACGATTTCTTTATTTCAAGCTGCGCTAATCTTGGCGCAGCACTTGTACTCCCGGTGCGGAGACTGTTGATCGCCGCCTACTGTTTGGCGGCCCGGGCCCCTTTGTTTTTAGAGGACTATCAAAGACAGGGAAACGGGACCGGCGAGCTCTCATGTTGATGGCCGAGCTACGTCCTTTCCTTCTTTGGGGAAGCCGGCCATGGAATTTGTCGACAGGGTTTTGAAGTGTACTGACTGCGGCGCCGAATTTGTGTTCACCGCGGGCGAGCAGCTCTTCTTTCACGATAAGCAATTCAAGAACGATCCCAAACACTGTAAGCAGTGCAAGGCGAAACGTGCGAGCGGCGGGCGCGTGCGGGCGGAAACCCGTACAACCTGCTCGGCATGCGGCACCGAAACCACGGTTCCGTTCAAACCAACACAGGGCAGACCGGTTCTCTGCCGTGCGTGTTTTCAGAAGGAACTGAAGGCCGGGCCGGCGATGCCGACCAAATCTACCACGGTAGCAACCAACTGAGCCGTTAAGGCTCTGCGTTGCAGCCGTGAGCACGAAATCCTCAAAGATTTCTGGCTTGCGCGATTACTGTGATTTCTTCAGGGCTCGGTGCCCGATGTCGCGGCGATAGTAGATGCCCTCAAATTGAATCCGCTCCATCGCCTCGTAGGCGCGGCCAAGAGCTTCCTTCAGCGAGTCCCCGCGCGCGGTCACTCCCAGCACACGGCCGCCATTCGTGACGATCTGGCCGCCGACCTCCGCTGTCCCCGAGTGAAACACCTCGACATCCCCGGCTCTTCCGGCATCGTTCAAGCCGCTGATCGGCAGACCCGTCTTGTAACTTCCCGGATACCCTGCGGAGCTGGCAATCACGCAGGCTGAGGCCCCCGGCGCCCACAGAAGTTCCGTTTCTGACAGACGGCCATCAATGCACGCCTCGATCGCATCCACCAGGTCTGACTCGAGCCGCACCAGGATCGCCTGCGTCTCCGGATCGCCGAATCGTGCGTTGTACTCCAGCACCTGCGGCCCTTTCGCAGTCATCATCAGCCCGCAATAGAGAACTCCGGTGAACGGCACATTCTCTTCTGCCATTCCCCGAATCGTTGGCTCTGCGATGTGGTGCAGGATCCATTCCGTCATTGTGGGCTCGAGCATCTCGCTAGTTGAGTACACCCCCATGCCGCCCGTGTTCGGCCCCGTATCGCCTTCGCCGATCCGCTTGTGGTCCTGCGCCGGCACCAGCGGTGTCACATGCTTTCCGTCGCTGAGGCAGAGGAAACTCAATTCCTCGCCCTCCAGAAATTCCTCAATCACAATCTGCCGCTCTGTTGCGCCCAGCAGCTCTCCGCTGAAGAGCCCCTGCGCAGATTCCAGCGCAAAGTGACGCGTCGGGCAGATGATCACACCCTTGCCCGCGGCCAGCCCGTCGGCCTTCACCACAATGGGCGGATGGAAGTGCTTTAGCGAATCCTCCACTTCTTTCGCGGTTGTGCACACTGCGTAATTCGCCGTCGGGATCTGGTAGCGCTTCATGAACTGCTTCGCGAACGCCTTGCTCGACTCGAGCTGCGCCGCCTCGCGCGTCGGCCCAAAGATGCGGAACCCGCGCTCTCGGAACGCATCCACCACACCCAGCGACAGCGGCAGTTCTGGGCCCACAATCGTCAGCTCGGGCCGTTCAGCCTCGGCCAGCCGCACCATGGCATCCACGTCTTTCAGATCGACCGGAACGCATCGTGCCACTTGCGCAATGCCGCCGTTTCCCGGAGCGCAAACCACCTCCGTTACACGTGGGCTGCTTTTCACTGCCCATGCCAGCGCATGTTCGCGACCGCCCGAACCAAGGATCAGAACTTTCATTGAACGGCACACCTTCTCGACGACTTTGCTTTCGGCCGAAAGACAATCGTCCGCAATCAGACCGCGTCAAGTCAAACATTGCCAGCGCCGGCCGCTCACAGTGAGAACCCACCTATACTGTTCGGTAGTCATCCACGCTGCGCACTTATGGTTGAACGCCGCATCAAGCCGTACGATCAGCAAGTCGCCGAACACGAGCGACGCGAACTTCAGCGGCGTGCCTTTCGCCGCAACCAGGTCTTCGGCATGCTCATCATTGCGGCGGTGATACTGGTGTGGTGGCTCTTCCATACCAACCCGAAGTGGATCTTCCCTCCCGGCTGGTGGCGGCCTTGACGAGTTCCTCGAGCGGTCGCTGTTTTGAAAGGGCACGGCTTCAGCCGTGCCGCAAAGGCCGCTCTTTGAGGAAGAGCACCGTAGAGAGCCATTTAGCGTCAGGGCACGACTTCAGTCGTGCCGAAAACATGCACACTGAGTCCCGGGCTTCAGCCCCTGAGGGGCATCGTGCCTGACCCCCGCGCCCCGCTCGCCGTTATCCTCCTCGGCCCCACCGGCAGCGGCAAAACCGCCCTCTCGCTCGCACTGGCCGAGCAGTTCAATGGCGAGATCGTCAGCTGCGATTCCGTTGCAGTTTATCGCGGCATGGACCTCGGCACCGCCAAGCCAAGCCGTGAAGAGCAAGCCCGCGCTCCCCATCACCTGATCGACGTAGCCAATCTCGACCAGCCCTTCACCGCCGGCGAATATAGCCGGCGGGCCCGCGCCGCCTTGCGCGATATCGCCGGTCGCGGCAAGCTTCCCATCGTGACCGGAGGAACGGGGCTCTACCTGCGCGCCCTTACCGAAGGCCTCTTTGCCGGCCCGGCGCGCCACGATGACCTGCGTGAACGCCTGCGAAACAGCTCCGATCGTCGAGGAAGTACCTGGCTTCATCGCATGCTCACGCGGCTCGATCCTGCCTCAGCTGCCCGCATCCACGCCAATGACGTCCCCAAACTCATCCGCGCGATCGAGGTCTGCCTTGCATCTCGCAAGCCCATGTCCCAGGTTCTCCCGCGAGATCCTCTAACCGGCTTCCACCTCCTGCGCATAGGCCTCAACCCGCCACGTACCTCCCTCTACGATCGCCTTAACCAACGCTGCGCAGAAATGTTCGCCGCCGGCCTCATCGAAGAAACGCGAAATCTCCTCGCACAGTACGGCCCCGTCAAAGCGCTCGACTCCCTCGGCTATCGTCAAGCCCGCACCGTTCTCGACGGCAACGCGACCGAACCAGAGGCCATCGCCGCTGCTCAGCAGGGCCACCGCAACTACGCAAAGCGTCAGCTCACCTGGTTCCGCCGCGAACCCGACGTCCACTGGATTGAAGCCTTCGGCGATCGGCCCGAAACCATTCGTCTCGCTATAGAACTGGTGCGGGCGAATCGGTAGTTCCTCCTCCACATCCAATCAGTTGCAGCCATTTAAACTGAACAGTGGCGAGCGCGCCTCTAGCCCACCTGAGCGCGCCGGATAGGAGCACCCCTTTGCCAGAAACACTTTATGATGTCGCGATCATCGGCAGCGGCCCCGCTGGTTACACCGCCGCAATCCGCGCAGGACAGCTCGGACTCAAAGTGGCGATCATCGAATCCGCCAAGGTGCTCGGCGGAACCTGCCTCCACGTCGGCTGCATCCCCACCAAGGCGCTCCTCTTCAATGCCGAGCTCTGGGATCACCTGAAGCACGCAGCCGACTACGGCATCGACAACGTCGACGGCCGCACCCTCAACTGGGATTCCGTCCAGAAACGCAAGACCTCCATCGTCAACAAGCACACCAAGGGCCTTGAGTTCCTGATGAAGAAGAACAAGGTCACAGTGATTCCCGGCTATGGCCGACTCACCGGTAGCGCCAAAGACGGCATCCACACCATCGACCTCACAGGTGCGGACGGCGCAAAGTCTGAAGTGAAGACAAAGAACATCATCCTCGCCACGGGCTCCGACGCGAAAATGATCTTCGGCCTTCAGCCCGACGACCGCATTCTCACCAACATCGAGATCCTTTCTCTTCCGCAGGTGCCGAAATCACTCATCGTCATTGGTGCGGGAGCCGTCGGCGTCGAGTTCAGCTCCATCTTCCGCAGCTTCGGCACTGAAGTTACACTGGTCGAGTTCCTGCCCCGCATCATGCCCCTCGAAGACGAAGACATTTCAAAGGAACTCACACGCGTCTACAAGAAGCGCGGCATCGATATCAACACGGGAGCGAAGGTCGAGAAGATTGAGAAGACCGCGACCGGCGTAAAAGTCACCTGGACCGCCGCGAATGGCAAGCCGGTCGAGAAAGAAGCCGAGAAAGTCCTCGTCGCCGTAGGCCGCGCCCCGCGCATTGCCGACGTCGGCCTCGACAAAACCAAAATTGAAGTGGACCGCGGCTTCGTAAAAGTCCACGAAGCGGGCGAAACCGCTGAGCCCGGTATCTACGCTATCGGCGACATCGTTGCCGGATTCCCGCAGCTAGCGCACGTCGGCGCCATGAGCGGCATCGTTGCCGTCACCAAAATCGCGGGCCGCCCGTATCGCGGAGTCAAGCGTGAGCGCATCCCCGCCTGCACATACTCCGATCCGCAGATCGGCTCCGCCGGCCTCACCGAATCCCAGGCCAAAGAGCGAGGGCTCGAGATCAAGGCCGGCAAGTTCCCCTTCGCCGGCAATTCCAAAGCCACCATCGTCGGCAGCCACGATGGCTTCGTGAAGATCGTCGCAGATGCCAAGTATGGCGAGATCCTCGGTGTCCACATCATCGGTCCTCAGGCAACGGAGCTTATCGCCGAAGCCGTCGCCGTGATGGAACTGGAAGGCACCATCGACGAGTTGATGTTCACCATCCACGCTCATCCAACCATCAGCGAAGCTATGCTCGATGCCTACGCCGCCGTAGAAGGAATGGCCATCAATGCCTAGCCTGCATCGCCTTCAGGCCCGCAGACAGCAGTAAACTTTCAACGTTGGTGTCAAGGAGAGTATTCGATGAAGGCGTTGGTCAAGGCGCGAGCCGAGCGTGGACTCTGGCTTGAGGACATTCCAGAACCCACCATGGGAATCAACGACGTTCTCATCCGCGTCAAGCACACCGGCATTTGCGGAACCGACGTCCACATCTACAACTGGGACGAGTGGGCGCAGAAGACCATCCCGGTCCCGATGGCCATCGGCCACGAATTCGTCGGCGAGATCGTCGCCGTCGGCTCCAACGTCAACGATTTCTTCCCCGGCGACATCGTCAGCGGCGAAGGACACGTAACATGCGGTCGCTGTCGCAACTGTCTCGCAGGACGCCGCCACCTTTGCAAAGCTACGCAGGGAGTCGGCGTCAACCGCCCCGGCGCGTTTGCCGAACTCATCGTCCTCCCCATGACCAACATCTGGCGCCACCACGCCGGCATCAACCTCGAAGTCGCCGCTATCTTCGATCCCTTCGGCAATGCCGTACACACGGCGCTCTCATTCCCCGTCCTCGGCGAAGACGTGCTCATCACCGGGGCCGGTCCCATCGGTATCATGTCGATCCCCGTCGTTCGCCACGCCGGAGCCCGTCACGTCCTCATCACCGACCTGAATCCGTTCCGTCTCGAACTTGCCCGGAAGATGGGCGCGACCCACGCTGTCAATCCCGCAGAGACCTCGCTTGCCGAAATCCAAAAGCAGCTTGGCATGACCGAAGGTTTCGACGTCGGACTCGAAATGTCAGGCAATCCGCAGGCCTTCAGTGACATGATCGCCAACATGAGTCACGGCGCGAAGATCGCCGTCCTCGGGATCCCCGCCAAAAGCGCACCCCTCGATCTGCGCACCATCATATTCAACATGCTCACGATCAAAGGCATCTACGGCCGCGAAATGTACGAGACCTGGTACAAGATGTCAGTAATGCTCGACTCGGGCCTCGACATTTCGCCAGTCATCACTCACCGCTTCCGCTACGACGAATACGAAAAGGGCTTCGCGGCGATGACCTCTGGCAACGCCGGCAAAGTCATCCTCGACTGGACCAGCCTGGGCTGATGTGCAGACTCCACCCAAAATGAAAGGCCGTGCACGACGCACGGCCTTTTCAATGTTTCCCGCGGATTTCACAACTCCGTCGCCTTGCTCTCCACCAGCATCTTGCCCTTCGCAATAAACTCAGCTAGCGGCATCGAACCCTGATCGCCCTTGCCCCGCGTGCGAACCGAGACCGCGCTCGCCGCCTCCTCTTTATCGCCAAACACCAGGATGTACGGAATCTTCTGGTTCGCAAGGTCGCGAATTTTCGAATTCATCTTTTCATTGCGCAGATCGGTCTCCACGCGGAACCCGGCTGCCTTCAACTCCCCCTCCACCTTTGCCGCATAGGCGCTATGTCGCTCGCTGATCGGCACCAGCCCCACTTGCACCGGGGCCAGCCAGAACGGAAACGCACCCGCGTAGTGCTCAATCAACACGCCGAAGAACCGCTCCACCGATCCGAACAGCGCGCGATGCACCATCACCGGCTGGTGACGGTTCCCATCTTCGCCCACATACTCCAACTCGAATCGCGCCGGCAGCGTAAAGTCAAACTGCACCGTCGACAACTGCCACAGCCTTCCCAGAACATCAACGAGCTTGATGTCGATCTTCGGGCCATAGAACGCCGCCTCGCCCGGAATCGTCTTGTAAGGAATGCCCTTCGCCTTGAGCACCCTCTCCAGTGAACCGATCGCAAGATTCCAGTTCTCATCTGACCCGATATAGCTCTTCCGATCCTTCGGATCCCAGGTGGAAAGCTCCACCTTGAATTCGTTGAAGCCGAACGTCTTCAGCACTGCCTCTGCAAAATCGATACAGCCCTCGACCTCGCTCTCGATCTGGCTCGGCATGCAGAAGATGTGCGCGTCGTCCTGCGTAAATCCGCGAACCCGCAGCAATCCATGCATCGTTCCCGAGCGCTCGTAACGATATACATTGCCCAACTCGGCATAGCGCTGCGGCAAATCGCGATAGCTCTTCGGCGAGTTCTTGTAAATCAGAATGTGCCCAGGGCAGTTCATTGGCTTCAGCCGGTACTCGGCATCATCCAGCTCCATCGGCGTGTACATGTTCCCCGCGTAGAAGCCCTCGTGGCCGCTTACCTTCCACAGTTCGCGCCTCATCACGTGCGGCGTATAGACCATCAGGTAGCCACGACGCAGGCACTCATCGCGCATCCAGTCTTCCATCGCCTTGCGCACCATCGCGCCCTTCGGGTGCCAGAAAATCAATCCCGCGCCCGCCAGCTCCTGGATCGAGAACAGGTCAAGCTGCTTGCCCAGCACGCGATGATCGCGCTTCGCCGCCTCCTCGAGTCGGGCGAAATGCGCATCCATATCCTTCTGCGAAAAGAATGCCGTGCCATAAATCCGCTGCAGCTGAGGATTCTTTTCGTCGCCCAGCCAGTACGCCCCGGCGAGCGTCGTCACCTTCACCGCCTTCACCCGCCCCGTCGAAGGCACATGCGGACCGCGGCAGAAGTCCACAAACTTCCCGTTGCGATAGAAACTCACCTGCGAACCCGGCTCCGTGAATTTCGTCACGAAGTGCGTCTTCATGAAGTCGCCGTCTTTTTCGAACTCCGCAAGCGCCTGCTCCCGCGGCTCGTACTCCCGCACAAACTTGTCGTCGCGAGCCACCACCTCGGCCATCTTCTTCTCGATTAGCGCCAGGTCTTCCGGAGTGAACGGCTTCTCACGATAAAAGTCATAAAAGAATCCGCTGTCCGTCGCCGGCCCGTGTCCCAGCTTCGTCTCCGGGAACAGCTCCAGCACCGCCGTCGCCAGCACGTGAGCAGCCGAGTGCCGCACTACCTTAAGCGCCTCCGGGTCGCTCTCCTTCAGCAGCTCGAGCTTCGCGTCTTCGTTCAGCGGTGTCGCCAGATCTACCAGCCGGGGCGCCGACGCATCTTCCGCTGCATACATGGCGGCTTCGGCCGACGAAGCCTCTGAACCGCCCTCGCCAGCCGCTTTGTCCTGAAGAGCTGCATTCACCGGGGTCAACCGGGCAACCACCGATGCTGCCGCCAGCCTTGGCGAAATGTCGTTGGCAATCTGGAACGGCGTTGTGCCCGCCGGAACCTCTTTCACCGACCCGTCAGGTAAATGAATAGCGATGGATGACTTGCTCATAATGAAAAATCCGTCTCCCGGTTTTGGGAATCCTGAAAAATGCGTCGCTTAACCTTACAGGATAGTTGTGTTAGCCCTTTTGCGTCGAGCAACATAAGTTGTATCGGAGCTATGTTGTCGCGGAGGTACAAACCCTGAATCTCCGCGCGAATCTGACATACCTATGCGCTGGCTGACCCTCACTCTTTGGATCATCGGCTGTCTCGCCGTCGGCGGCTTCGGAGGCCGCTGGACAGCCCCGGAGATTCCCGGTTGGTACCAAACCATCGCCAAGCCATCCTTCAACCCGCCCGGCTGGATCTTCGGCCCCGTCTGGACCACCCTCTACATCCTCATGGCCATTGCCGCTTGGCTTGTCAGCCAGTCGCCAGATTCGCCCTCCCGCACTCTCGGCCTAGCGCTATTCGTCTTCCAACTCGCCCTCAACCTCGCCTGGAGCTGGATCTTCTTCCACAAGCACGCCATCGGCTCGGCTGCCCTCGAAGTCGCTGTTCTCTGGTGCGCCATCGGGGCCACCACCCTCGTCTTCAGCCGCGTCTCGGTGAGCGCCGCATGGCTCATGGCTCCCTACTGGGCCTGGGTCACCTTCGCCTCCATCCTCAACGCAACAATCTGGCGCCTCAACCCCAACGCCGGCTGATCCGCCCCAGCTTGCCCTAACCCAACCCACCCGACTAACCTAAAGCCATGCGTCGATGTCGCTAGCGCCGTCCTGGTGTCTGCTGCGATACACGTGTGCGCCTTCCGCTCCTCCTTTCTGATCTGCAAGCGGCACCACCACTCCCACTGAATCTCATTTGCCCCCTGGGTCATCTGCCCAGAATGAAGGAGCCATCGCATGGCGCGTATCGCCGCAGACGTCACTGAACTCATCGGACACACTCCGCTCGTCAAACTCAACCGCGTCACTGCCGGACTCCCCGCCACTGTTGTCGCTAAGCTCGAAAGCCAGAACCCCCTCGCCAGCGTGAAAGACCGCATCGGCTTCGCCATGATTGAAGACGCCGAGAAGGCCGGCAAAATCGCTCCTGGTAAGACCACGCTCATCGAGCCCACCAGCGGCAACACCGGCATCGCCCTTGCCTTCGTTGCGGCCGTCAAGGGCTACAAAATCATCCTCACCATGCCTGAGACCATGAGCATCGAGCGCCGTGTTCTCCTCCGGGCATTCGGAGCCGAACTCGTGCTCACCCCCGGCCCCAACGGCATGAAGGGCGCCATCGCCAAGGCCAACGAGATCCTCGCCAAAACTCCCGGCGGCTACATCCTCCAGCAGTTCGACAATCCCGCCAATCCCGCCGTCCACCTCCGCACCACCGGCCCCGAAATTTGGGAAGACACGGACGGCAAAGCCGACATCCTCATCTCCGGCGTCGGCACTGGCGGCACCATCACCGGAGTCGCCCGTTACATCAAGGAACGCAAGCCCGAGTTCAAAGCGATCGCCGTCGAGCCCGTCGACAGCGCGGTGCTCTCCGGCGGCAAGGCGGGTCCCCATAAAATCCAGGGCATCGGCGCCGGATTTATCCCCAGCATCGTCGACACGCACCTCATCGATGAAGTCATCCAGGTCTCGAACGACGAGTCCATCGCCATGGCCCGCCGACTCCCGCTTGAAGAAGGCCTCTTCGTCGGCATCAGCTCCGGAGCTGCTGTCGTCGCAGCTCTCAAGGTCGCCGCACGCCCTGAGAATGCAGGCAAACTCATCGTCGTCGTGCTGCCCAGCTTTGGCGAGCGCTACCTGTCGAGTGTCCTCTTCGACTCGCTGCGCCAGGAAGCTCTGGCATTGCCCACGCACCCGGTCACGCTGTAACTTCACCAGAAAGGCCAGCCGATGTTCACCCGGATTCGTGAAGATGTTCGCTCGGTGCTGGAGCGCGACCCCGCTGCGCGCTCTCGTCTCGAGGTCTTCCTTTGCTATCCGGGATTGTGGGCTGTCTGGTTCTACCGCGTCTCGCATCGACTCTGGCGCATGAAGCTGCGCCTGCTGGCACGGGTTGTTTCCCAGTTCGCCCGCCTGTTCACCGGTGTCGACATCCATCCCGGCGCGCTGCTCGGCCGCCGTCTCTTCATCGATCACGCAACCGGAGTCGTCATCGGCGAGACCGCCATCGTCGGCAGCGACGTCACCCTTTACCAGGGAGTCACCCTCGGCGGCACCGGTAAAGGCCAGGGCAAGCGGCACCCCACCCTTTGTGACGGCGTCTTCGTCGGCAACAACGCCAACGTCTTAGGCAACATCACCGTCGGCGCGAATTCGCGTGTTGGCGCCGGCTCCGTCGTCCTCACCGACGTCCCGCCAAATTCAACAGTGGTCGGAGTACCCGCGCACATCGTCTATCGAAACGGTCAGCGTGTGCTCTTAACCGATCCGCACGACATCAAAGACCCGCTCTCAGACGCTTTGATTGCTCTCGCATCCCGCGTCGAAGAACTCGAAGAGAAGCTCGGTGCCCACGTCCGCCAGCTCCAGCCCTTCGCAACGGAGGAAGCGGAGCGCACTGCGTACCGAGAGGAACTCAATCAGATCTCCGAATACGTCTCCATGGGTGAAGGCATCTAGCAAGCATGCCTTCCGAATCTCGGCCTGACCTATCTTAAGGTCCGCTTAATCTACTTACCCCTAAAGTGATGGAACGATCAGGGCGCATATCGCTAGTTCGATCCTGGGGGAGGGCCGAACCTTCGAGGTTGCGCCCTGTTCGTCTTTGCTCTGCGAGGAAAGTCTTCAAAGCTTTTTGAAAGTCCCGTTCAGCGAAAGGGCACGGATTTATCCGTGCCGCCAACCGCCCAAAATGAGCGCGGCTTTAGCCGCGGCGGGATGCCATCCCGACTTCGATCACTATAAAAAGATCTTCGGAAAGTGTTCAACTTGCACCGAAACCAAAGAGAGTCATCAGGCAGAGGGTTATCAGCGCAGTTTAGCCCCGGCCCAGAAACCGCATGATGTTCGCCGGCGGCCGTCCCCCTCGCAGCTCGCCCGCCATGAACTGCATATACGGATCGATGTGTTTGAAAAAGTGCTTGTACCCCGCGCAGAGATAGTTCAATCCCGGCTCACCCTCCGGCGTGGTGAGAAACCGATGTTTCGGGCACTCGCCATTGCACGCAAACCGCACTTCGCAGCTCCGGCACATCTTCGGTAGCGCCTCGAGCTTCGCCTGACCAAACGCTTTCTGCTCCGGCGAGTCGACCAGCTTCTCCAATGCAGTCTCCATGATGTTGCCCAGCTTGTTTTCCGGATAGACGTAGTGGTCGCATGAGTAAAGATCGCCGGTCTGCTCCATCGCCAGCGCAGAGCCGCATGTCTTCCTGAAAACGCAGAGACTCGCCTCCATCCCCATCCAGCTCTCCAGCGCAACATCAAAGAGCTGCACAAAGGTTCGCCCTACATCCTTCTTCACCCACTCATCGAAAATGCGCGACAAGAATCTGCCGTAAGCCTCCGGCTCCACTGACCACTCCGTCACCTCCGCCGCACTTTCAAACGATGGCTTGATCAGCACCAGGCCATCGTCATCCACGTTTGCCGCCTTGCGCTCCACGATCGGGATGAATTGGATAAATCCGCTCCCGGTCTCCTTCAAAAACCGGTAGACCTCCAGAGGCTGTTCCGAGTTCTTCCGGTGCACCACGGTCAGCGTATTGAAGTCCACCTTGTGCCGCTTCAGCTTCGCGATCCCTCGCATCACGCGATCAAACGTCGGCGCCTGTCCTTTGTCCACGCGATAGCAGTCATGCAGTTCTCGCGGGCCGTCGATCGAAACTCCGACCAGAAACCCATGCTCAGCCAGGAACTCACCCCACGCGTCATCGATCAGCACACCATTGGTCTGCAGCGCATTATGAATCGCTTTTCCATCCGAATATCGTTGCTGCAGCTCGATCACATTGCGAAAGAACTCCACACCCAGCAGCGTCGGCTCGCCCCCCTGCCATGCGAAATGAACCTCATCCCCCGGCTGTGCGGCAATGTACTCCCGGATGTACCGTTCCAGCACCTCGGCGGACATCTGCCAATTTTTCGTGCCCGGATACAGCTTTTCCTTCTCGAGATAGAAGCAGTACTTGCAATCGAGATTGCAGATTGGCCCGATCGGCTTGGTCATGATGTGGAAAGGGGAGTGTGCCATCGTGATCTCTGCTGGCTTTCGATCATACGCGTGCACATCGATCCGCGCGATTCCTCGTTGACCGCGGCCGCCCCACCCGTTTATTACTGCTTTGGCCGGAAAGGGAAGCATGGAGACTCGCCGAACAGTCCTCAAATACATCGGTGGCACAGCAGCCGCATCCGTCTGTGGCCTCGATTCCCTCGAGGCCCTTGCGCATGGGCTTGGCGCTCAAGCCGACGGAGGGCAAAAGCCCAACATCGTCTGCTTCGTTGGCGAAGGGCTGCGCCGGGACGAGTTCTCTTCAGCGGGCAACAAGATCCTCCACACGCCAAACATGGATCGCATCGGCAGCGAAGGCTGCACCTTCCGCAATGCCTTCGTTGTGAACGCGCTTTGCCTGCCCTCGCGCGCCACCATGCTTACGGGCATGTACTCGCACACCACCGGAGCAGTTTCAAACGTCGCCGGTAAAATCCCGCCTCGCTTCCCGCTCGTGTCGGACCTCCTCCAGAAAGCCGGCTACGAAACCGCCTTCCTCGGCAAATCGCATATCGAAGGCGCTCTGATGGAGCACAACTGGGACTACTACTTTGGCTTCGTCGGACAGGCAGACTACTACCGTCCCGTCATCACAGAGGGAATCAGAGGCAAATACGGGAAAGCGCAGCTCTACGAGGGCCAATACGTCGACACGCTGCTCACCCAGAAAGCCGTGGACTGGCTCAAGCAGGAACGTACAAAGCCCTTCTGTCTCTTCCTATGGTTCTATGCGCCCCACGCGCCCTTCTACCGTCCCAAGGACATGGTCGACGACTTCAATGGCACGCCGATCCCCAAGCCCGCCACCTTCGATGAGGACCAGAAGAACTATCCCGGCAAACCGCGCGCCGTTGCCGACGCAGACAACAAGGTTGGTTACTCCGAGGTCTTCAACGACGATCCACGCTCACTTGAAGAACTGGTGAAAGATCACTACGCCGGCGTGCAGGACAACGACCGCAATGTGGGCGCGATATGGCAGGAGCTCGAACGCCAGAAGATCACCGACAACACGGCCATCCTCCTGAGCTCCGACCATGGCTTCTTCCTCGGCGAGCATCACTTCTACGACAAGCGGCTCATGTACGAGCCCTCGATCCGCGTGCCCATGATGCTGCGCTATCCCGGCAAAGTGAAATCAGGCGCAAGCAGCGACGACATGGTTCTCAACCTCGACATGGCCCCCACGCTGCTCGAGATCGCCGGCCTGCCTGTTCCGCCCGAAATGCAAGGCAAAAGCTTCCTCTCTATCGCCGAAGGAAAGCCCGATCCGCACTGGCGCAAGGACTGGCTCTACGAGTTCTACGAGTATCCTGGCTTCGAAAACGTTCGCCCGTCACGAGGCATCCGTACCGAACGCTACAAGCTCATCCACTACTTTCTCGACCCCGAAGAGTGGGAGCTCTACGATCTCCAGTCTGATCCCGACGAAAGCAACAATCTCTACGGCAAGCCCGGCTCGGAAGAAATCACCAGGCATCTCAAGGAACGCCTGCAGGCGCTCAGGGCAGAAACGAAGGACACCTACGAGTACAAGCCCACAGGCATCCCCAAACACTGGACCGTCGGCACCACCACCGAGTCAGGCCTGACGAAAACAAATCAGAAATAGTCGAAGCGGTTCGCCAGGTTCGGACGCCCGAAAGAGTTCCGCTCCAAGCCTCAGTGCACGTCGACAGACCGGTCTCCCTCGTATTCCATGATGTGGAAGTAAGCCTCCCACCCGGTCCATGACACCGGCGCGGGTAGCTTCGCCATCGGATCTTTCAGGTGAGCCTCATATGCCTGCACGAGTTCGCGCGTTCGGTAAACGCCCGTGAGCCAGTCGCCGCGATACCAGTTCTTCCACTTTCCGTACTCCGCGCTATGCATCGAAGCCTGAATCGCCTCCAGCGAAACATCGGCTTCGTGCGCCTCCAGCTCCGCCTTCTGCACGTCGCCCGCTTCATCGTCTTCAAGTGCCTGCGCAATCAGCATCAGCGCGCGGTTGCTTTCACGATTGATCGTAATCATCGTCAACACCGCCGCCTGGTAGTAGTCCCGTCGCTCAGCTGCAACCATCCCTTTCGCTGCCAGTGCATCCTGCCATGCGGCATCCCATCGCGGCTGCGCCTCTTCGCATTCCTGGATGTCCCGCTTCAACAGGGCGGTCTTCTGCTCCTCCGAGAATTGCGGAACCAGCCGCGGCGCAGTCCACTTCGGCGACTGACTAGGTACCGCCGCCACCTGCCCCTCGCTCAGCCGATCGAGAAGCAGCCGTCGAATCTCCGTGTGGTAGTGCTGATCCCCATTCTCCCGCGGCACTCTGCTGTACTCCGCTCGCGGCGGTGGCGCATTGCCCGCAGACGTCAACCCCGGCAGCGGCAAATTGCTTCGCATCGACGGCGCAGCAAAATACTCCCTGTAAACAGCCGCGACTGCATCGGCCGCCTTCGCTCCAAACTCCTCCGACGCCCATCGCTTGTAGAACGCAATATCAGCATCCTGCCCGCCGTACGCGCCGCCCCACGCCGCCTCCATCACCGCGCGCGTGGTCATCGCCACCGGCCGAATGTCGCTGGTGTTCACCAGAAAATAGTTCGTCGCGCCCGCCTTGATGTATCGCCCCAGTTCCTCGTCAATCACTGAAACCGGCACCATCTCCGATAGCTGATTGGCGTTGAAGTTCATCATGGCCACGTGGAAATACGCGCCCTGTCCCGCAGCGACTCTGCCGCCATCCTGCAGGTCGCCATAGCCGGTATCGGCCCACACCAGCGTCACCTCTGGTGGGATCTTCAGCAGGCTCTTCTGCATCAGCCGCGCGCCCTCCTGCCACAGGTCCGTCACAAACTGCGCATTCGGATACTTCGCCCGCACAATCTTCATCTGTTCCGTAATCGCGTCGCTGATGCGTTTGCCCAGGAGTTCATCGTTGTCGCGCACACTGGGATCGAGCGATGCATAGCTCGAGTCCGACAAGCCACGCAATCCCACGCTCCACAGGATCTCTTCATCCGGCTTGTACGTCTCCACCGCATTCGTCCACGCCCGCTCCAGAATCTCCGGATGAGTCGAAAAATTGTAAGGAACGTCCTTCGGCCACCGCGCCACATTCACACCCAGCGGAATCGCATGATGCTGATTGATAATCAGTCCCCGGTTCGCCGCCGCCTCAACCTGCGCGTCATCCGGAAAAATCCACGTTCCCGGCACAATCATGTTGCCCTTGAGCCTCAGAATCGTCTCGAAGATGTTGTCCCACACGCGCAGTGAGATTCCGGTTTTTTCGCTCTTCGATCCCGGAATCCATCCGCTCAGCAGGTCCTCATCGTTCGGGAAAAAGCCTCGATACTTGATCACCGGGCTCGGATAGACCTTCGCGAAATCGGCTGGCAGCATGATCGCAGTGCGCCTCTCCGGCTGCTTGTCCGTCCACAGGTACATCGGATCCGTTCCGAGCACCGTCTGCGAGAACTGGTAGATCGCGTAAATCGTTCCGCGCATGTCCGCGCCCGTCAGGCAGATCATGTCGCGCACCTGCCGGCCACCCAGGTGTACAACTGAAAACGCAAACGACTCCGTGCTGCTCGGCGCTTTGCATCGTGCCCCGAAATCCGGCGTCTTGGGCCCCGAGATCAGAATCGCGATTTGGCCCGACTCCTCCAGATGATCCGTAAGATTCGGCGCCTGCCCAAAAACCTTGGAGAAGTCATTGAGCAGATCCTCCGTGGCTCTCCGCACCGGCGCCGGCTCGTCCAGGCTCTCCACAATCGTCACAGAGCTGTCGATCGTCAGTGGGGATCGATTCCTTCGATCCAAGCCGCTACCCAATGCACAAGTCGATCCAGCGATAACGATCAACGCACTTGCAATCAGCCGATGACTTCCAGTGCCTCTCCACAACATGAACATGAGCTACTCCGGACCTTTGTTAGGATGCCGGACCGAAGGTGCACGGGAAGTATTCGAGCACCAATCCGGGCTACGGCCTTCGCGCCCAGAATTATAGTCAGCGCAACCGCGCATCAGAGTAGCGCCTCAGTGCGGCAACTGCGTCGTATCCCAGCCGCCACCCAGCGCGCGAATCAGCCCCACACTCGCCGCAAACTGCCGCGTCTTCAAATCTGTCAATGTGCGCTGGTTCGTCAGCAACGTGGTCTCCGCGATCAGCACTTCCAGATAACTTGTCGCACCGCCCTTATACCGCTGATTCGAGAGATCCAGAGAATGCTGCGCCGCATCCACGGCCCGGCGTTCCGTCGTGGTCTCGTCATTCAGCACGCGAAGATCTGAAAGCCGGTCCTCCACCTCATTGAACGCGCTCAGCACCGTAGCCCTGTACGTGGCAGCGTCTGCCTCATACAAGTGCCGTGCCTGTTCGGTAATCGCGCGCCGCCGTCCCGCGTCGAACAGAATTTGAGTAGCCTGCGCTCCCAGACTCCACAGCGCGCTCGGTCCCTGGATCAGCGTGCCGATGTTCGTGCTCTCGAATCCGCCTCCGCCCCCGATCACCACGTTCGGATAATAGGCGCTGACCGCAATGCCGATCCGCGCATTGGCTTCAGCGGCACGCCGCTCTGTCGCTGAAATATCTGGACGCCTCTCGATCAGCTGCGACGGAACGCCCACCGGAATGCTCGGCAATTCGAGATCGAGCGGAGTCGGCTGCAGCGTCACCTGCCCAGCCTCCTTGTTGATCAGCGTCGCAATCGCATGTTCAAACTGGCTCCGCGCCTGATTCACATCCAGAAGCTGCGCCCGCGTTGTTTCCAACTGTGTCAACGCCTGCGCCACCACCACTTCCGTCGCTAATCCACCCTTCACCAGTTGCTGATTCAGATCGACCTGATGCTGATAGTCGCTGACGGCCTTCTCCAGCAGTCGCGCATCCGAGTCAAGCCCGCGAAGCTCGAAGTAATCCATCGCGAGCTCCGCATGAAGTGAAATATCCAGGTTCGCCAGGTCTGCCGCGTTCGCCTGCGCATTCTCATGCGCGGCCTCAACATTGCGCCGTACGCGCCCCCAGAAGTCCGGCTCCCAGCTCGCCTGTCCTCCAAGCTGAAGATCGGTGTACTGCGTCTTGGCGCCGCTCTGAACAAGAGGCCGATGCGCCGAGGCCTTCGCGCGCTCGCCTGAAGCATTTCCACTCAGCGTCGGATAGAAATCTGCCCTTGCAATCCGCACCTGGTCGCGTGCCGCAAGATAGTTCTCCATGGCCGCGCGCAGATTCTGGTTCTGTCCGGCAATCTGTTCTTCCAGCGCATTCAGCTGCGGATCGTTGTAGACCTCCCACCATTTCCCGCGCAGCATCCCGTCTGAAGGCGTGGCCTGTTTCCATGTGCCTCCATTCGGATTCGGCGGCGGCACAACCGCACCCGCGGCGCTCTCCTTATACGCGGGAGGCGGCGGGGTGGAGAGATCGGGCCGGCGATAGTTGGGCCCCACAGTGCAGCCGGCCAGCAGAGACGCGAGAGCCAGCAGTCCAGAACCCCGCAGCTTGTACCTCAACTGCGTCACCCTTTGCCTCCGTCTCCCGGTCGAGCGTTCTGTTGTTCCTCGCCTGGTTGTTGTGGGTTCACCTTCTCACCCTCGATCAGAGAGTCCGGCGGATCCTGAATCACCAGATCACCCGCCTTCAATCCGCTCACAATCTGCACCGTCCTGCCGTCATCCTGCCCAATCGTCACCGGCACCACGTGCGCTGTGTTGTCCGCGCCAAGCGTGCCTACCTGCGTTCCTTCACGCCTGAAGATGATTGCCGAAACCGGCACCACAAACGTCTGCACAGACGGAGCCTTGAAGTGAACCTGTGCCAGCGCGCCCGGCAGCAACTCCCCTTTGCGGTTGTCCACGTCGATTTCCACCAGCAGTGTGCGGCTCGATGGATCGATCGCGTTCGAGGTTCTCACCAGCGTTCCCTGGTAGGTCTGCCCTGGGTGCTCCGGGAACGAAATGTCCATCTTCGTCCCGCGCTTCAAATTCGCCGAATACATCTGTGGCACATTCGTATACACGCGCAGAGTATTGAGCGCCTGCATGTGGAACAGCTCGCGAGCCACGCCTGTATCGATCAGCTGGCCCGTATCGATCGACCGCCCCGTAACCACTCCATCAAACGGTGCATAGATCTTTTCGAACGACTGCAACTGCTTCAGCCTATCTACATTCGCCTGCGCTGACTTCACCGACGAAGCAGTCGCGGTCGCCTGGTTTGCAAACGTCTCCGTATCCTGTTGCGAAACCGCATTTGTCGTCACCAGACCCTGGTAGCGCTGTGCTTGCGCCTTCGCATTTTTCGCGTTGGCTTCAGCCGTACCAAGATCCGCCTCCGCCTGCGCGAGTTGCTGATCCAGTTCGGGCGTCGCAATCTCCGCCAGCAGCGCGCCCTTTTTCACGTGAGAGCCGATATCGTAATACCACTTCGTCAGGTATCCCGATGTGCGGGCGTAGATAGGCGAATCCGTATAAGCCGTCACATTCCCCGGAAGCGTAAACGTATCGATCGGTGCTCCCTGCTTTGGCGCCAGTGCGATCACCACCGGAGCAGCAAGCTCCTGTGTCGACTTCGCCAGAACATTGGTGCGATGAATCCTGCTCAGGATGCCGAACGTCGCCAGCGCCGCAAACACAATCAGCACAATCACCAGTGTCGTCACCGCAAGGCCCGTCGCGATGGGCTTGGCTTGGGGCGCGTGCTGCGTGTCGTGTCCCTCATGCGACATTTTTTTCTGTGCTCCCCGGCTTGCGTTGGAAGTCGACTCGTTACTCATAAACTGCTCCAAAACTCATGACGCATTCCTTAATCAAACTCATCGAACGTTGCCGATTGCTTCTCGCGGCGGCTCGCGCGAGTCTTCTTCTCCAGCCATCCATGTACTACCGAGAAGAATGCCGGCACAAAGAACAGAGTCGCAAACGTCGCCAGCAGCAATCCGCCAATCACCGCGCGTCCCAGCGGCGCATTCTGCTCGCCGCCTTCACCCAGGCCCAGCGCCATCGGCATCATGCCCAGAATCATGGCCAGCGCCGTCATCAGCACCGGCCGCAGCCGGACATATCCAGCATTCAACGCTGCCTGCCGCGCATCGCCCACCAGCTCTTCAAGCTGCTCGCGAGCAAAACTCACCACCAGGATCGAGTTCGCCGTCGCCACGCCCATGCACATGATGGCTCCGGTAAGCGCCGGCACGCTCAGCCGCGTCCCGGTCAGGAACAGGAACCATGCGATCCCCGCCAGCGCCGCGGGCAAAGCCGAAATAATCAAAAACGGATCGAGCCACGACTGAAAATTCACCACAATCAGCAGATACACCAGCAGCACCGAAACAATCAGTCCCAGCAGCAGGCCCATGTACGACTTCTGCATCGTATCGCTCTGTCCGCGCAACACAATATGCGAACCACTGGGTAGCTGCTTTTGGTACTTCTCTTTGATCTTCTCCACCTCGCGAGTTACTGTGCCCAGGTCTGTACCGACCACGTTCGTGTAAATGTCGATTACCGGCTGCACATCAAAGTGGCTTACCGTTCCAAGCTCCGCGCCCGGTTTGAATTCAGCAAGATTCCCGAGGATCTGCACCGGCGCCGGCGCGCCCGGTGCTGTGGTCGATGGCGGTGACGAACCTGCCGCTGCGTTGCCCGGAGGATTCCCTCCAGCACTGGCTCCCGCATTGCCGGCCTTCGTTACCGGCAGGCTCTGCAACCCCGAAATCGTATCCAGTCTGTACTGCGGCGTCTGCACAGCGACGTTGTAGCTCACGCCGTTCCGCGGATCGAGATAGAAGCTCGGCGTCGTCTGGAAGCTGCCGCTCAACGCCACCAGCAGGCTTTGCGCCACATCCCGCTGCGTAAACCCGATCGCCTGTGCCCGCGTCCGGTCCACATTCACCGTGAAGTTCGGAAGATCGAACGGTTGTTGAATGCGTGCATCCGTGGCTCCAGTCACATATCGCACTTCATTCAACATCTTTTCCGCAACCGCGCGGTTGCCATACAAATTCGGCCCGACAATCTGAACATCGATCGGTGCCGACAGTCCGAAATTCAAAATCTGCGTGACGATATCGACGGGAAGCACGTAAAACGTGACGCCCGGATAATCGTGCGCCAGCACCGCTCTCAGCTCTTCGACATATTCTTCCGTCGGACGATGCTTCTCCGATAGCTGCACCTGGATGTCGGCATCGGCCGGTCCCACCGTGGCGGAAGTCGAGTAAGAGAGATTCAGCCCGGAGTAGGGCAACCCAATGTTATCGACGATCGTTCCGACCTGGTCGGCTGGAATATGCTGCCGAATCGTGCGATCGATGTGATCGCAGAGCGCCGCAGTTTCTTCAATTCGCGTTCCGGTCCGCGCTCTTACGTGAATTTTGAACTGTCCGGCATCTACCGACGGAAAGAAATCCTGCCCCAGCCACGGCACCAGTAGCCCAACAGAACCAAGCGCGAACAGGATGAAGATGATCAGGAAGGCTCCAGCGAAGTTCATGCAGAACGTCAGCAGCCGCATGTAGCCGTTTCGAAGTCCAGTGAAAACTCGTTCAAATCCACTCTGGAAGCGCACAAAAGGATTCCGGCTCGCCTCTTTGCGTGCTACTGCAGCATCATCATGTTCGTGCAGCAGATACTTGGCCATCGTGGGCACCAGCGTTCGCGAAAGCAGATAGCTCGCCAGCATGGCGAAGATCACCGCCTCCGCCATAGGCACAAACAAGTACCGCGCCACGCCGCTCAGAAGGAACATGGGCACAAACACAATGCAGATTGCCAGCGTCGAAACGAACGCCGGAATCGCAATCTGCGCTGACCCATCCAGAATTGCCTGTTCCAGCTCCTTCCCTTGTTCCAGATACCGGTTGATGTTCTCAATCGCAACCGTCGCGTCATCCACCAGGATGCCGACCGCCAGCGCCAGCCCGCCTAGCGTCATGATGTTGATCGTCTCGCCGAGAGCCGACAGCACGATCAGCGAACAAAGAATCGACAGCGGAATCGAAACTGCAATGATGATCGTGGACCGCCAGCTACCCAGAAACACCAGGATCATCACCGCCGTCAGGCACGCTGCAATCAGCGCTTCCCGCACCACCCCATTAATCGCGCCGCGCACAAAAATCGACTGGTCCGAGAGCGAATCCACGTGCGCCTGTGCCGGCAGTTGCCCCTTCACGTAATCGAGCTTCTCGCGCACCTGCTTGATGATGTTCAGCGTTGAGGCCGACCCCGTCTTCATGATCGACATCATCACGGAGCGCTGTCCGTTCACGCGCACAATGTTTGTCTGCGGCGGGTTGCCGTCGCGCACGTGCGCCACGTCGCGGACGTAGATCATGGCCCCATTCACAACCCGAATGGGCAGGTTGTTCAGCTGATCGACTACCGTTGGCGCCGAGTTCGTCTCAATCGCATACTCGAACCGGTCCATCTTTATCGTGCCGGAGGGCACAATCAGGTTCTGCGCGGAAACAGCGTTCACCACATCCGCTGGAGATAGCTGATGGGCCTGCAGGGCTCGCGGATCGATATCCACCTGGACCTGCCGCTGCTTTCCGCCATACGGGAAAGGTGTCTGCGCGCCTTCCACCGTCGCAAGCTGCGTCCGGATCGTGTTCTGACCCATGTCGAATAATTCCTGCTCGCTCATTCCCGCGCCCGAAAGCCCCAGCATCAGAACCGGAACGCTCGATGCGTTGTACTGAATAATGAACGGCGGATTGGTTCCGGGGGGAAGCTGCCGCAACTGTACCTGCGAGATCGACGTAACTTGGGCAACAGCACCGGCGATATTCACATGAGGCTGGAAGAAAATCTTGATTACCGCCACACCGGCCAGCGTCTGCGACTCGATGTGCTCGATGTCGCTCACCGTGGTCGTCATGCCGCGTTCGCTATTGGAGACGATCCGGTTAGCCATCTCCTCCGCGGATAGCCCGGTGTAATTCCAAACCACGGTCACTACGGGGATGTCGATGTTCGGAAAAATATCCGTGGGCATCGACATGATGCTGTACACGCCCAGAATCAGGATCAGGAGCGCAAAAACAACAAATGTATAGGGCCGCCGAAGCGCTAGCCGAACAATCCACATGCGGTGGTACTCGCTCCTACGGCAAAACCAGCGAAACCCGGTTCTGCCCGATTCTTTCCAAGGTCAATGCTTCCGGCTGGTCGCATCGACATTGCCTGGCAGAGACACGTAGTCCCTGCGTCTGAATGAGGCCATTTGCCAATTAACGATCGGGAGAGGAACGCCTCGCGAACCGTGGCGAACCGTTCAAGGCAAAAGCAGCTCAAATGAAAGCCCGGGCGGGCGGCGAGGCGCCGGCCGGTCCGGTCACGATACACCTAAACAAACAATCTTAGTCGATGGCGCGCTCCTCGATGAAAACGTCGTCTAATCCCTCAAGGATGCCGCTCTCTTCTATAGGACGGGATTTCGAGCTTCGAAGGTTCATCTTTCCAGCAGCTCACGTATCAGCATGCGAGTTGGATCCGGTTCAGGGTTTGAGCCGGATTCAAGACTCTTCCATGCATTGATCCGATCCTGCGTTGGACGATTGTTGCCAACGATTTTCAGCATCCTTTCATCAGAAAGGGAACTCCGCGAAAGCGTCGGTTCCCTTTGACTGCGGTGCTCGGTTGTTTGTATAAGATGGCTCCCAAACGAAGCGTCGATCGATTGCGCTTCGGGCTCAACGGATCCAGCAGCTCGAAGGAAACCTTTCACCCCTCGAAACCGTCCGTATAGAGGGTGCCCGCGCCACAGAAATCTCTCCCAAGACTCCGTGTTTTCAGCCGGATAAGCTGAAATTGATTTCTTGAAGACTATGACTGACTGGAAGCTATAAACATGCCGATTCAAAACGCCACTGAACCCGAATTGTCGAGGACAGGCGAATCACGACCTCACAAAAGCCCTTGGATCCGGTTGTTCGTCTATTTCGTGCTGATCGCCGCCGGAGCGTTCATCGGTTGGCGCGTCTACCAGAACAAGGAAAAAGCCAACGCAAACACTGCACATCAGGCTGCCGCCTTGGCGAATCGGCCCGTCCCCGTTCAGGTCACGCCGGCTGAACAGAAGCCAATGCCCATCTACCTCACTGGTCTCGGCACCGTAACTCCCAACTTCACCGTCACCGTCAAGGCGCGTGTCAGCGGCGAACTGCTTCCCGTCAAGTTCACTGAGGGTCAGGAGGTCAAAGAGGGTCAGACCATTATGGAGATCGATCCCAGGCCTTATCAGGCCGCGCTCGATCAGGCCAAGGGTACGCTCGCCCACGATCAGGCACTGCTCAAAAACGCTCAGGCCGAGGTCAATCGCTACAAAGCGCTTTTCACCGCCGGCGTCGTCTCCAGAGAATCGATGGAAGCCAATGAGGCTCAGCTCGGCCAGTATCAGGGCGCAATCCAGTCCGACAATGCCGCCATCGAGAATGCCCAGCTCCAGCTGAGCTGGTGCCACATCAAGGCGCCCATCAGCGGCAGAATCGGCCTCCGCCTGGTCGATCCCGGCAACATCATTTCGGCAAATTCCACCAATCTGGTCGTCATCAACCAGCTGAAGCCAATCGCCGTCTATTTCACCCTTCCAGAGAACCAGCTGCCCCAGGTGCTCAAGCGTCTCGCAGCCGACAAACGCATGCCGGTCGATGCCTTCGACCGCAGCGACACACAGCCCCTCACCAAGGGCAACCTGCTCACCGCCGACAACCAGATCGACCCCACCACAGGCACAGGAAAACTCAAAGCCGTCTTTAGCAACCAGGACTCCCTCCTCTTTCCCAATCAGTTCGTGAACATCCACCTCGTCCTCGAGAACCGTCCCAACGCCCTCGTCGTTCCATCAGCCGCCATCCAGACCGGTCTCAATGGGGCTCTCTTTGTATGGACCGTGGAGAGCGACGGCAAGGGCGGCCAGCTCGCGAAGATGCAGCCCGTCAAGGTGGCGCTGGCTGAAGGCCAGAGCACGATCCTCGATAGCGGTCCTGCACCCGGCACACAGGTCGTCGTTGACGGTGCGGAACGCCTTCGTCCCGATCAGCCCGTCACCACCTCCGCCGCTCATCAGCGTCAGGCCGGCAAAGGGCAGGGAGCCCAGACCGTCGGTTCGGGCGACAGCGAAACCGGAGCCCGTCAGCCCGCTTCCGCTGCACCCGGTGTTCCGGGTCAGCCGGGCGCAAACCGGCGCCCCGGTCAGAACCGCAGCAATCAGAGCCCCTCTTCGAATCAAAGGCAGCAGCAGTGAGCATCAGTCCATCCCGGCCGTTCATTCTTCGCCCCATCGCCACATCGTTGCTGATGGCGGCCATCATGCTCGCGGGCGGTGTCGCCTTCCTCCAGTTGCCGGTTTCTGCCTTGCCTGAGGTGGACTACCCCATAATCCAGGTGCTCACCTTTTATCCTGGCGCTGGACCTGAGGTCATGGCCTCGTCCGTTACCGCTCCACTGGAGCGCCAATTCGGCCAGATGCCCGGCCTTAAGCAGATGACCTCCACCAGTTCGGGCGGCGGCTCCGTCATCACCCTTGAATTCAACCTCGACGAAAACATCGACGTTGCCGAGCAGGAAGTCCAGGCCGCCATCAACGCGGCCAACAGCTTCCTCCCCAACGACCTTCCCAATCCGCCGGTCTACAGCAAGGTAAATCCCGCCGACGCGCCGATCCTGACGCTCGCGCTCACCTCCGACTCGCTCCCTCTCGATAAGGTCGAAGACGCCGCCGACACCAACCTCGCGCAGAAGATCTCCCAGGTCACCGGCGTCGGTCTGGTCTCCATCGCCGGCGGACAAAAACCCGCTGTCCGCGTCCAGGCAAATCCCGCGCAGCTTGCGGCCTATAACCTCAGTCTCGAAGATCTCCGCACCGCGCTCGCAGCGGCGAACGTCGACCAGGCCAAGGGCACTCTCAACGGCGCCCGTCAGTCCTATACCATCAACGCGAATGATCAGCTGCTCTCCAGCGCCGACTATCTTCCCGTCATCGTCGCCTATCGCAACGGCGCGCCCGTCCGCACCTCCGACGTCGCCAACGTAATCGATGCTCCTGAGAACACCCAGCAGGCTGCCTGGATGGGTAGTCAGGCATTGGGCGCCGTTCCGGCCGTGATCGTCAACGTCCAGCGCCAGCCCGGCGCCAACATCATCGCCGTTGTCGATCGTATCCACAAGCTGCTTCCAACCCTGAAAGCCAGCCTGCCCGCCAACGTCCAGGTTCACATCCTCACTGACCGCACCAGCACCATCCGCGCCTCGGTCAAGGACGTCGAATTCGAGCTGATGCTCACCGTGGCCCTGGTTGTCATGGTCATCTTTCTCTTCCTGCGCAATCTGGCCGCCACCATCATCCCGTCCGTCGCAGTGCCACTCTCCATCGTCGGCACCTTCGGCGTGATGTACTTGCTCGGGTACAGCCTCAACAACCTCACGTTGATGGCGCTCACCATCTCGACCGGCTTCGTCGTCGACGACGCCATCGTCATGATCGAGAACATCTCCCGTTTTATCGAGGAAGGCGAGTCGCCGATGAAAGCCGCTCTCAAGGGCAGCGCGCAGATCGGCTTCACCATCATGTCGCTTACCGTTTCGCTCATCGCGGTGCTTATCCCGCTGCTCTTCATGAGCGATGTAGTCGGCCGTCTCTTCCGCGAATTCGCCATCACCCTCGCCGTCACCATCCTGGTCTCGGCCGTGGTCTCGCTTACCCTGACCCCGATGATGTGTTCGCGCATTCTCAAGGACAAGTCGCACGCAAAGCAGACCCGCTTTTACTACTGGTCTGAGTCCATATTCAACTCCATCATCGACTCATACGGCCGCGCGCTAAAGAAAGTTCTTGAGCACCGCTTCATCACCCTGCTCGTCACCATCTCCACCTTCGTCGCTACCGTCCTGCTCTTCATCGCGATCCCCAAGGGCTTCTTTCCGGTGCAGGATACCGGCGTGATCCTCGGCATCAGCGAGGCGCCGCAAACCGTCAGTTTCCCCGACATGGCACAGCGCCAGCAGCGGCTCGTCGACATCGTCCTTCAGGATCCGGCTGTCGATAACGTCTCCTCCTTCATCGGCATCGACAACGTCAACACCACGCTCAACTCCGGCCGCATCCAGATCACGCTCAAGCCTCTCGAAGACCGCAAGATCTCCGCCAGCGATGTCATCCAGCGTCTTCAGCCCAAAGTCGCCGACGTAAACGGCATCCAGCTCTTCCTCCAGCCGCTCCAGGACCTCTCCGTCGAAGACCGCGTCAGCCGCACGCAGTTCCAGTATTCGCTCGAAGATCCCAACTCCGCGGAGCTCGCCAGCTACACGCGCAAAATGGTCCAGGAACTCAGCAAGGATCCCGCCGTAACCGACGTCGCCAGCGACCTCCAGGATCAGGGCCTCGGTGCCCAGATCGTAATCAATCGTGACACCGCGGCGCGACTCGGCATCGCCATGGCCGACATCGATAACACCCTCTACGACGCCTTCGGCCAGCGCCAGATTTCGACGATCTTCACGCAGTTGAATCAATACCACGTCGTCATGGAAGTCGGTCACAACTTCCAGACCAACCCAACCACGCTGAATAATCTCTACGTCAAATCCAGCAACGGCACTCAGGTGCCGCTCAGCATGCTCGCGCACTGGGAGCAAACCCGCGCTCAACTCTCCATCGGCCACCAGGGACAGTTCCCATCCACGATCGTCAGCTTCAATCTCGCTCCCGGCAAAGCACTCGGTGACGCGGTCAAAGCCGTCAATGCTGTCGAGCAGCGCATCGGCATGCCCAACAGCATCAACGCCAGCTTCCAGGGCACTGCCGCGGCATTCCAGACATCTCTCGCCAACGAGCCCATCCTGATCCTCGCTGCTCTTATCACCGTCTACATCGTTCTCGGAGTGCTCTACGAGAGCTATATCCACCCCATCACCATCATCTCCACGCTGCCCTCGGCGGGCGTCGGAGCCTTGCTCGCGCTCATGCTCTTCCGCGTGGAGTTCAGCGTCATCGCACTGATCGGCATCATCCTGCTCATCGGCATTGTGCAGAAGAACGCCATCATGATGATCGACTTCGCTCTGCAAGCCGAACGCGAAGAAGGAAAATCCTCAGAGGAAGCCATCTTCCAGGCCTGCCTCCTGCGCTTCCGCCCCATCATCATGACCACGATGGCAGCGCTTCTCGGCGGATTGCCTCTCGCTCTTGGCGGTGGCACGGGCGCTGAGCTTCGTATGCCTCTCGGTGTCAGCATCGTCGGCGGCCTCATCTTCTCGCAGTTGCTTACGCTGTTCACCACTCCCGTTGTCTACCTCTACTTCGACCGGCTCGCAAAGCGCTTGCAGCCGCGCGATCTGACTACACCCGAACGGCAGATGGCCACGGCTGACTGAGGCAACGCGACGATGCATCTTTCCGCACCATTCATCCAGCGACCCGTTGCTACCTCACTGCTGAGCATTGCGCTTCTGCTCGCGGGATCCGTAGCGTATTCGGTCCTGCCCGTCGCTTCTCTTCCTGATGTCGATTTCCCGGTTATCGGTGTCGGAGCCGGTCTTCCCGGTGCAAGTCCGGAAACCGTCGCATCCGCAGTCGCCACGCCGCTCGAACGCCAGTTCGGCCGTATCGCCGGTGTCAATCAGATGACGTCGACCAGTTCGCTCGGTTCGGCCAACGTCACTCTTCAGTTCGATCTCAATCGCGACATCGACGCAGCCTCCCGCGACGTGCAGGCGGCTATTAACGCGGCCCGCAGCCAGTTGCCCGCGTACATGCCGCAAAATCCTGGCTACCGCAAAGCCAACCCGGCCGATGCGCCGATCCTCATTCTCACTCTCACCTCCGACATCGTTCCCAAGCCGCAGATCTACGACATGGCCGACTCAATCCTGGCGCAGAAGATTGCGCAGATCACGGGCGTCGGGCAAGTCTTCGTGGGCGGCAGCGCGCAGCCCGCAGTGCGTGTCGAGCTCAATCCCATGCAGCTCGCCAACAACGGCATAGGCCTCGAGGCCGTGCGTACCGCTCTGGGCAACGCCAATGCCAACCGCCCCAAAGGCAGTTTCAACGACGCGCAGCACCGCTGGCAGATCGACGACAACGATCAGATATTCAAGGCATCGGAATACAAGCCCATCATTGTCGGTTACAACAAACAGACCGGAGCCACTGTCCGTCTCGGCGATCTCGGCGAAGTAGTCGACTCGGTATCCGACATCCACACCGCCGGATTCGCCGGTATCAACCAACCGGGGCAAAGCGACACGCTCAAAGACGCCATCCTCCTCATCATCTTCAAAATCCCCGGCGCCAACGTCATCGACACCGTCGATCACGTGTTGAGCGAGATGCCACGCCTTCGGGCAGAAATCCCTCCGACGATCCAGATGAATGTGGCGGTGGATCGCACCACCACCATTCGCGCCAGCGTCCGCGACGTCGAAATCTCCCTGGGCATCAGCGTCATTCTTGTTGTTCTCGTCGTCTTTCTTTTCCTCCGCGAAATCTGGGCCACCATCATCCCATCCATCGCCGTACCGCTCTCGCTGGTTGGCACGTTCGGTGTGATGTATCTCCTCGGCTACACCATCGACAACCTCTCCCTGATGGCCCTCACCATCTCTACCGGGTTCGTTGTCGACGATGCCATTGTCGTCATCGAGAACATCACCCGCTATCTCGAGAAGGGCATGAACCCCTGGGATGCGGCAATGCGAGGCTCCAGGGAAATTGGCTTCACCGTTCTCTCCATGAGCACGTCGTTGATCGCGGTCTTTCTTCCCATCCTGCTCATGGGCGGCATTATCGGCAAGCTCTTCCGCGAGTTTGCAGTCACGCTTAGTGTCGCCATCGCCGTCTCGATGCTCGTATCGCTCACCACAACCCCCATGCTTTGCGCGCGATTCCTTAAGGAGCGCGACGCGGTTCAGCACGGGCATCTCTATCGCTTCTTTGAGCGTGCTTTCGACTGGGTTCAGCACGAATACGATGTAGCTCTGCGCTGGGTCCTGCGTCATCAGGGAATCACTCTGACGATCGCTATCGGCTGTGCATTCCTCAACGTTTACCTGTTCATGATCGTGCCCAAGGGCTTCTTCCCCCAGCAGGACACAGGCAGAATGGGCGGCCAGACCATCGGCGAGCAGGACATCAGCTTCCCAGCCATGCGCGATAAGCAGCAAAAGCTCGCCCAGATGGTGTTGAACGATCCCGCCATCGCCACGGTCACCGCTTTTGCCGGAGGCGGACGTGGCAGCAACAACACCGGCTTCATGTTCGTCGCGCTCAAAGATCCTGATAAGCGCCCCTACCGTCCGTACCCCGATGATTGGTTCGGCCATCTCCGGCAAAAGCTGCACATCAGCCCCGGCCACCTCTCAGCCGATGAAGTAGTCGCTCGCCTCCGCGGCAAGCTCCTCAGCGTTCCCGGCGCGCGCACCTTCTTGCAGGCGCAGCAGGATATCCAGGTCGGGGGCCGGGGAAGCGCCGCGCAATATCAATACACCCTCTCCGATCCAGACGTGGATGAACTGAATACCTGGGCCCCGCGCCTCGAAGCAAAAGGGCGCACCATGCCTGAACTCCGCGACGTCTCCACCGACGAGCAGAACCACGGTCTTTCCGAGACCCTCGTCATCGATCGCGATTCCGCCGCCCGCCTGGGCATCACCACCGCCGCCATCGACGCCGTGCTCTACGACGCCTTCGGCCAGCGCCAGGTCTCCACCATGTACACCGGCCTCAACCAGTACTTCGTCGTCATGGAGGTAGCGCCGGAGTACCAGCTCAGCCCCGACTCGCTGAATAACATCTACATCAAGGCCGGTTCCGCTGGCGCCGCGGCATCCGTGCCTCTCCTCGGATCGACCGCTCCCCCCGCCGCCGCGGCAGCAACGACCGGGTCTGCATCAGAGGCCGCAACGACCCCCGCCCCGTCGGGTGCCTCCGCCGTTTTCCCCACATCTGGCGGCCAGCTGGTTAGCGCAAGCGGCAATGCCGGTGGTAGCAGCAACTCGCTGGCCTCCGCCTCGAGCGGCGCGAACCCTGGCTCCTCCATCAGCAGCAGCACGCCGACGTCTTCCTCCTCATCCACCACCAATCCGGTCGCATCCAACATCGCCGCAATCGCAGCGTCAAACAACGAGTCAACCACGGCCGCCGCGATCGGTGCCGGCACCCTTACCGGCATACCTTCAGGCGTGACCTCCCTGCCGTTCGCCGTCGAAACCGTCTCGTCCTCCGCTGCGGCAACGCCCGCAACTCCCGTAGCCGCGACTAGCGGAGCCATGGTCCCCCTTTCCGCCATCGCCCACTGGGAAGAGAAGCGGACTTCGCTCACCGTCAATCACCAGGGCCAATACCCCGCCGTCACCCTTACCTTTAACCTCGCCCCCAACGTTGCCCTTGGCGATGCGGTCGCCGCGCTCCAGCGCGCACAAGCCGAGATGGGCATGCCCTCCACCGTTCACGCCACCTTCCAGGGCACCGCCCAAGCCTTCCAAGAGTCGCTCAAAAACGAGCCGTACCTCATCCTCGCCGCTCTCGTTGCCGTCTATATCGTCCTCGGCATTCTCTACGAAAGTCTGATCCACCCGCTCACCATCCTCTCAACGCTGCCTCCAGCAGGCGTCGGCGCCATTCTCGCCCTCCTGATCACCGGCACCGACCTCAGCATCATGGCGCTGATCGGAATCCTCCTCCTCATCGGCATCGTCAAGAAAAACGCCATCATGATGATTGACTTCGCCCTTCAGGCCGAACGCGAGGAGGGCCTCCCGCCTGTCGAAGCCATATATCAAGCCTGTCTGCTGCGCTTCCGTCCCATCATGATGACAACCCTCGCCGCTATGTTCGGCGGCCTGCCCCTCGCCATCGGCATGGGCGTCGGTTCCGAACTTCGCCAGCCCCTCGGCATCACCATCGTCGGCGGCCTGCTCGTCTCCCAGATGCTCACCCTCTTCACCACCCCCGTCGTCTACCTCTTCTTCGACAAGCTCCAGTGGCGCGTCATGAAGCTGCACCGGATCGGCTCCGAACTCGAAGAGCCCACCGGCGACTAATCGGGGATTGCCCTAGGGTCGTGTGATTACCTTTGTTCGATGATAAATATCGTTAATTATCAGTAACTTAAAGAGACTAATTGTCACTTAAGTCCGCTCTCATACACACTTTGGGTAATGTCTCACATGGTGACTTCGGTCTATTCTTCCGTGCATAGCAGCTCCGATTCTGCTAAGTCGTATCCGCCGATCCCCACGCCCCCTCGCTCTCGAGAATTAGCGGAACAGATAAAAGCGGATGCCAGCGATGACTGCTGAAGGAGATCCGATGGGCAACCAGGGCTACCGATCGAACTACCTCGCCGCTTTTGAAGGCGCCAACCAGCAACTGGAGTGCATCTACTCCGAGTACCACGACCTCCAGCGTCGTAAGGAAAAGCTTGAGGGAGTGCTGAGTGCGCTCGAGCCCTTCCTTCAATCCGCTTCCAACTTCAATCAGGAAAGCTACGCATCTGCGCCGGCACGGCAAGAGGCCGAGCTAACCTATGCCGAGTCCACATACTCTGAGCAGTATTCCCCTTCCCAGCAGGTCGCCGAACCCGTAATTCGCGCTGAGAGGTTCGCGGAACCTGCTGCTCCCCCGGCCTTCGCACCAGCCGAACAGGACCTCGATCCCCTTCAGCTCCGCATCAATCGCGCCCTCGGCCTTGCCGTAGCGTAGTCCGAATCAAGTCAGAACACACCGGCCGAGCCCATCAAGCTCGGCCTTTCTTTGCGCTCCTGATCCTCTCTACCGTTCGTTTCCGCTTACTTTCCAGCGCACTTCACAACCGACTGTATATACTTGGCTGAACAAATCCACAACTCAGCATGAAGCAGTCGCTTGTTTCGGCCCCCGGCCCCTCGTCCCCTCTTGCGCGACCACTCAGTCCGCCGGGAGCCGACGTGTCTCGTCCCGCGAGCAGAAATATTGACGCCCGTCTCTTCCACGCCTTCTGCCTGTTCGTTCTCTTCATCGTCGCTTCGTCAGCCTCGTTCAGCGCCTTCTACCAGAAATGGCATTTCCGTGAGGCGGGAGCCCGCGGCTACGATCCCGGCGTCGAATTCGCCAACATGATCGACGGCACCGCGCGCCGTCCCTATATCTACCGTCAACTGCTTCCCGACATTGCCAACTTCATGGTTCGCGTCTTGCCGCTGAATACGATCTCGCGCCACATTCCCGCGCAGACTAAAAAGAAGATCAGCGTCGCATTTGGTCTCCAATCGAAGTCCTACCCGCTGCAGTACCTGATCGTTTATATCCTCACATATCTTTCCGCTCTCGCTGCCACTTTTGCTCTATTTGGAGTCTGTCGCGCGGTCGCGTTTTCTCCACCTGTCGCCGTCTTCACTGCAGCCGTCTTCATGCTGCTGTTCCCGCTGTTCGGTGTCAAAGGCGGATATCTCTTCGATTACCCGGAACTCTTCTTCATGGCCGCTGCATTCTGGATAGCGCTGAAAGCAGACTGGTGGTGGCTGCTCCCCATCGCGGCACTCGGAACATGGAACAAGGAGTCGTTCCTGCTCTTCGCCATCATGCTCTATCCCGTTTTGCGTCGGCGCTATTCTCGCGTCACCTCAATCGCCGCAGTCGCCGTTCTGATT
>Ga0207695_10001821_pt1 | contig 33559 bp, 27 predicted proteins | sample KBSC54metaG_FD_184354 | JGI IMG/M metagenome (GOLD analysis project Ga0207695, IMG submission 184354) | Corn rhizosphere microbial communities from Kellogg Biological Station, Michigan, USA - KBS C5-4 metaG (SPAdes) (version 2) | ecosystem: Host-associated > Plants > Roots > Rhizosphere > Soil... | reverse complement strand
GGATTTTGTGATGCGTAAATTGGTGGATGCACTATCGCCCACCAATTTTGCCATGACGAATCCGGAAGTATTGCGCGCCACAATGGAATCCGGTGGTGAAAATTTGCTGAAAGGGTTAGATAACCTGGTCGGTGACTTGGAGCGCGGGCGCGGGCAACTGCTAATTAAAATGTCCGACCCCAAGGCATTTGAACTCGGCAAAAGTGTTGGCGCGAGTAAAGGCGAAGTAGTTTTCCGTAACGAGATGATGGAGCTCATTCAATATACACCATCAACAGAAAAGGTCGCGAAAACGCCGCTGTTGGTTATCCCACCCTGGATCAATAAATTTTATATTTTGGATATGCGCGAGAAAAACTCGCTCATCAAATGGTGCGTCGATCAAGGCCATACGGTGTTCATTATTTCCTGGCGAAATGGCGATGCCGCGCTTAAGGATTGCGATTTCGGCAGCTATATGAAGGAAGGCATCCTGGCCGCGATGGATGCCATTGAAAAACAAACCGGCGAAAAAGCCGTGAATGCGATTGGTTATTGCATCGGCGGCACGTTGCTCGCCTGCACGCTGGCCTGGCTGCAAGCGAAAAAACAGGCGGAGCGCATTGCGTCTGCCACCTATTTCGTCACGCTGGTGGATTTTTCTGAACCGGGCGATTTGGGGGTCTTTATCGACGAAGCGCAAATTTCCGAGATCGAGGAAAAAATGGCGGCCAACGGCGGTTATCTGGATGCGCAATCCATGCATACCACCTTTAATTACCTGCGCCCCAATGATCTAATCTGGTCGTTTGTGATTAATAATTACTTGCTAGGCAAGGAGCCCTTCCCGTTTGATCTACTGTATTGGAACGCGGATTCCACCTGCCTGCCCGCCGCGATGCACAGTTATTATTTGCGCAACATGTATTTGAAAAACCTGTTGATCGTGCCCGATGCGCTGGAAATGAACGGCGTGAAGATGGATTTGCGCACCATTAAAACGCCGAGCTGCCTGCTTTCCACTTTTGAAGATCACATCGCGCCGTGGAAATCAACTTACGGCGCTACGCAAATTTATGGCGGTCCGACGGAGTTTGTGCTGTCCGGTTCCGGTCACATTGCGGGTGTCATCAATCCGCCCGACGCACAGAAATATTATTACCTCACCAATCCGGAATTGCCGAAAGATCCAGATAAATGGCTGGAGGGTGCGAAACGCACCGAGGGTTCCTGGTGGAGCCATTGGCAACAATGGGTCAGCAAATATGCGGGCGGCCAAGTCCCCGCGCGCGACCCCACCAAAGGCCCACTCAAAGCCATTGAGTCCGCCCCAGGTAGCTATGTGAAGGTGAGGAGTATGTAGTAACCGCCACCACATAGAGCCCCAATTAAACAGGCGCAGGCCCCTCACGGCGCTTTGCGGTTGCCAATGAACCAACTTTTTCTGAGAAAGGTTGAAGTTGTGATAAAGGGCTTGTCTTAGACTGATTTGAGATAGCTATGGACTCAGGCGCTGATTTTGCTGGACTTAATAAACCAAGACCTCCAAGCCAAGGCTCAATATATTGCTCGAAGATATCCCATAATTTTATTAAAACACCCATCACTTTCATAAGTCCGCTCCAAAAATCATCGGGCGACTCAGATTTTGCTGCTTCTTTTGCTTGCCCCGCCCAATAGCTAGTGCTTGTCTCAACCTTTGAGTTATTATATTCCAAGTTATTAGCAAATTTAGTCAATCTATTTAAAATATCTTCATATTTCTTAATTGAAGCACCAGACAACGCACCAGCATTAAGAGCATTACCTGTGTCATAGAGTGCAACTCCTTCGTCATATATATTCATCATACGTTGTGCAGTTAATTTACCGTCTTCTGCAGAAATCCTAGCTCCATCAGCCCGGCCAGCAATCCTCTTAAACCCAATCCGAACGAATTCAATCTTACTGTTTCCTATATAAACCTTTGTACCCTCTCCACCTGGCTGTGAAAGCTTAAATCCATCATCCCAATAACTCACGATTTTTACAGCACGCTTAATTTGAGCGCGTATTCTTTTCTCTAATTCTTGCCGTGATAAATGTGATATTTTTTTCGTACGATGCGTTCTTGTATGATAACCTGGCCCATTGGCCTTCGCAATTGGCGCTATTCCTGCTGTTCCTATTACAGCCAAAGCGGCAGGCAAAAGAACATTCCCAGTAACTCTTCTAATTGCTAGGCCATTCATGATGACCTCCAAGTGATGTGAGTTAACACTGGAAACATTTGCTATCACGTATATATTATTTGTCAATCTTACTTCTTATCACCGCACCCACGGGCGGTCGCCGCGCAGGTCTTGGACGTTTTCAAACTCCCACCGGTCGCGGCGAAAGTAAAAGGCATAGGCGCCATTATCCATGCCGTCCCAATAGCGGATGATCTGCACGCCTGGGCATTGGCCATGAAAATCCGGCAACTGTTTGATGGTCATTAAAATCACCGCGCCGCCGGAGCAGCTTTGATAAAAGCCTGCTTCGGTTTTAATCAGCGCAATCGTTTTACCCTCGCGCGCCACCCAGCATTTGTCGTCATCGCAATGAAACTCCAGCTGATCTCGGTCAATGTCCAAAGCACCGCAGCAGGAAAATTAATATAAGTACAAGGCAATAAAAACACCCCGCTCAGCCGAATCCTCCAAAAAGCCATCGGATGCTTGACTTTACTCTCCTAGCCGCGGCAGATAATGGCATGAAAGTTGTCACCCGGTTCGCCCCTTCGCCCACTGGTATGTTGCATATCGGCAGCGCGCGCACGGCTTTATTTAACCAAATTTTTACGCGGCATCATGGCGGAAAATTCCTGCTGCGAATTGAGGATACCGACCGCGAACGCTCCACGCCTGAATCCGTGCAAACGATTTTAGACGGTCTGACCTGGCTGGGCATTGGGTGGGATGATGAGCCGATTTTTCAATTTCCGCGCGCGCCGCGTCATGCCGAAATTGCGCATGAATTATTGGCGGCGGGTAAGGCATACAAATGTTTTGCAACGCCCAAAGAATTAACGACCATGCGCGAAGAGCAAAAAGAAAAAGGGCTACCGCAACGTTATGATGGCCGCTGGCGCGACCGTCCGGAATCCGATGCGCCCGCAGGTGCGCCCTTTGTCATCCGCCTGCGCGCGCCGACCCAAGGTGAAACGGTCGTCAATGACTTGGTGCAAGGCACGGTGACCGTTCAAAATTCGCAAATGGATGATATGGTTTTGCTGCGGTCCGACGGTACGCCCACCTATATGCATGCGGTGGTGGTGGATGATCATGATATGAACATCACGCACGTCATCCGCGGCGATGATCATTTGACGAATACGTTTCGCCAGGTGCAAATTTACCAGGCGATGGGATGGGATGTGCCCGTATTTGCTCACTTACCGCTCATCCATGGGCCGGACGGCCATAAATTATCGAAACGTCACGGCGCCGTCAGCACGTCACAATACCGCGGTGAAGGTTATTTGCCCGAAGCGATGCGGAATTATTTGTTGCGCCTAGGTTGGGGCCACGGCGACCAGGAAATCTTCTCTGATGAAGAAGCAATTCGGTTATTTGATTTGAAAGACGTTGGCCGTTCCCCGGCACGGTTTGATTATGATAAATTAGGCAGTTTGAATAATCATTATATGCGCATCGCGGATATAGATCGCCTAAAAACGTTATTGAAGAAACCGGGCTCATTTACAGATTCTGCTTTTGAAAAGGCGATTGATTTATTCCGAGAGCGCGCAAAAACGTTGCTGGGAATTCAAACTGAAATTGATGGCATCACCACCGCTCCTGAAGACATTGTCATTCCCAATGAAGCAAAACCGCATTTATTTGCAATTTCTAAATTATTAAAACCGGACATGAATGCCGATGCGATTGATGCGGCAATTAAAGATTATGTGGCCAATGCTGGCGTACAGTTTAAATTAATCGGTCAGAACATACGGCTCGCGCTCATCGGTTCACCGCAAGCGCCGGCCATTGGCAAATTGGTTGAGATTCTGGGCGTGGAAGAATCCAAAAACCGGATTCAAAAAACCTTATAGACCTTCGGCCAGTTTTTTCTCAAGCCAGTGAATGGTATAATTACCATCAATAAATTCCGGATCGCTGATGATGCGAAGGTGCAATGGCAAATTGGTTTTAATGCCGTCCACCACGGTTTCTTCCAGCGCTCGACGCAAGCGCAGCAAGCAATCATTGCGGTTCGCCCCATGCACGATCAATTTCGCAATCATGCTGTCGTAATGCGGCGGCACTTTGTAACCGGCGTAAATCGCACTATCGAAGCGCACCCCCAGGCCGCCCGCCGCGTGAAAATTAGTAATTTTACCCGGCTGCGGCGCGAAGGTATTGGGATCTTCGGCGTTAATCCGGCATTCGATGGCGTGGCCATGAAATTTAATATCTTCCTGCTTGAACGGCAGCGGCGCACCGGATGCGACGCGGATTTGTTCGCGTACCAAATCCACACCGGTAATCATTTCCGTGATGGGATGCTCGATTTGCAGACGCGTATTCATTTCCATGAAAAAGAATTTTCCTTTTTCATACAGAAATTCAATCGTACCGAGGCCGCGATAGCCGAGCAATTTCGCCGTGCGCGCCGCGAGTTTGCCTACGTGCGCACGTTCGCTGGCGTTCAACGCGGGTGACGGCGCTTCCTCAACCACCTTTTGGTGACGGCGCTGGATGGAACAATCACGTTCGCCGAAATGTACAATATTGCCATGCTGATCGCCTAACAATTGCACCTCAATATGCCGCGGATTTTCCAGCAATTGCTCCATATACAAACCGCCGTTACTGAATGCGGCCTGCGCTTCACCACTCGCAAGTTGATAGGCTTCTTCCATTTCATCACGCGCGTGTACGGCCTTCATGCCTTTCCCGCCACCACCCGCGACCGCTTTCAGCAAAACCGGATAACCGATTTTATCCGCAAGTTTTTTTGCTTGCTCGACATTATCCAGCACGCCTTCGGAGCCCTGGATCACCGGTAAACCCAATCCCGCTACGGTTTTTTTCGCCGTCGCCTTATCGCCCATAATGCGGATATGTTCGGGGGTCGGACCAATGAAAACAAAGCCGTGTTCCTCCACCATCTCCGCGAACTGCGCATTTTCTGACAGGAACCCAATGCCCGGATGGATCGCATCTGCGCCCGTAATTTCGGCAGCGGAAATCAGCGCCGACATATTCAAATAACTATCGCGTGATGGTGGCGGGCCAATGCACACACTTTCATCCGCCAGACGAACATGCATGGCTTCGCTGTCGGCAGTCGAATGAACTGCCACCGTTTTGATGCCAAGCTCGCGGCAGGCACGGTGAATCCGCAGCGCCGTTTCGCCGCGATTGGCGATTAAAACCTTATCAAACATCAGCCGATCACCACCATCGCTTCACCGAACTCAACCGGTTGAGCGTTTTCCACCAGGATTTGTTTCACCGTTCCGGCCTTTGGCGCTTTAATCGGATTCATCACCTTCATTGCTTCGATAATGCACAGGGTGTCTCCCGCATTCACACTGTCGCCAACGGAAACGAAATTCGGCGCGCCGGGCGATGGCGCCATATAAACCGTACCAACCATAGGGGACGTCACCGCGCCCACGATAGGTTCATCGCTCGCCGTCACGGATGCGGTAGCCGGACCTGCAATGGGTGCGGCCGCGTAGGCAGGTGGGGCAGCATGTTTTGCCACACGGATTTGCGCTTCGCCTTCGGAAACCTCAATTTCCGTCAATCCCGTTTCCGCCATTAACTTGGCGAGCTTGCGGATCGCGTCTTCATCAACCGTAATTTTATTCATCATTCATCCCGATAGGTTATTTTCACGGCCCGTTTTACGCGGATTTGGGTCCGCCGGCAAGTTTTATAGCGACCTCTAGTGCCATCACATAACCCTGTGCCCCTCGGCCGTAAATGACTTCGCGCGCAATCAAAGATACATAGGAATGATGGCGGAATGTTTCGCGCTTGTGAATATCGGATAAATGCACTTCCACCACCGGAACGGCGGCGATTTCGAGCGCGTCCATCAGTGCAATTGATGTATGGCTATACCCGCCAGGGTTGATAATAATCGCAGCGGCTGCATCACGCGCCTCATGCGCCCAATCAATCAAAACGCCTTCATGGTTGGTTTGACGGAAATCAATTTGCACGCCAAAGTCCGCCATGCGGGCGCGGCATAGGGCCTCAATATCCGCAAGCGTCGCCGTCCCATAAACCGCCGGGTCGCGCTTGCCCAGCATATTCAGGTTGGGCCCGTTTAAAATAAAGATTGTCTTCATCCCCAGGGTTTTATAGGATCATAAGGACAAGATCAATCATGACGACATGCATAGAATAAGAGCGCAAGATTTAGTAAAAAATTCTTTCACCGTTTCCGCAATCGGACGCGCAGATTCCGCTCCTTCACAAGTTCGTCCGCATCACAAAAAATTCTGGAAAATATATGTAAGTATTGGAGCTGGTTTATTTGTAGGCGTTGGCTTACCTTTGTATAATTATAACCAGAAATTTAAGGCTGCCACCGCTAATCCGCCAGATTTTAAAACCGGGCTGGTTGTCGTTTTAACAGGCGCAAAAGGACGCTTTGCCTATGCATTACAGCACTTGGGACCTAACCAGAAATTATTTGTTACTGGAGCCGACCCTGGACAAAATTTTAATTGGTATTGCAGATATGATGGGCTTGACCCTAATAAATTCAAATCATGTGAAAGCCGTGTGTCATTTGGAACCGAAGCCCAAACCACATGTGGAAACATTGAAGAATTAGTCAAACATTTAGGCTTAAAGAAGAATTTAAAAATCTCCAGCCTAACCATTATCACTAGCGATTATCACGTTCCACGCGCCTATGGAGAAATGGAGCGCGCCCTTGATTCAGGAAAATACCGTATTTCCTTTGTACCCGTTCCATCTAAAGAAACTTCTTTTCGACGAGAGGCATCGGAAATGTATAAACTTGCCTGGCGTTCGTGCGGTGGCTCCACGTGTCGCATTGACACCAAACCAATACCTAATCCGGTTTCACCCTAACATCGCCATCGGCAAATTTTATCTGCATGGTTGTTTGCATTTTTGCGGCATCAACAGTTGAAATAATTTGATTATCTTGATCCATCACCAGCGCATACCCGCGCGCGAGAGTGTTTTTGTAGGAATAGCTTTCGAGCAGCGCGCCGTTTTGCTCAAGTTGCTGCGCGAATTTTTGCACGCGGGCTTGCCATGCGCCTGAGAGTTTTTCGGACAGGAAAATCAACTTGTTTTGTCCCATGGCGATACGTTCGGCGGGCGGACGCAGACGCGCAGAAAGTTGTGTCAGCATATCCCTGCGGCGCGCCAGCCAACGCGTCAGCAAAGGTTCAAATCGCGCGGATAAATCATCCAGGCGCTGGATAAATTGCTCTAACTGGCGGCGCGGATGGCGCAGTGCGCTTTCGCTATGGCGTAAATGCAGGCGCAGATTTTCCGTACGGCGCGACAGCGCCAAATGCGCGCGCTGCCCGACCTGAATTAAGGTTTGCAACAATTCACTACGTACAGGGGTGGCCTTTTCCGCTGCCCCCGTCGGCGTTGGCGCGCGCAGATCAGATGCGTGATCCACCAGGGTCGTATCGGTTTCGTGCCCGACCGCAGTGATGATGGGAATAGTGCTGCCCGCGACGGCGCGTACAACTGCTTCATCGTTAAACGGCATCAGGTCTTCAATGGAACCGCCGCCGCGCGCGAGGATTAAGACCTCAGGGCGCAATGGATGGTTTGCCGTTAGCGCATTAAAACCGTTCAAGGCCTCGACAATTTGCCCCGCTGCGCCTTCGCCCTGCACCGCAACTGGCCATAAAATAATATGAGTGGGGAAGCGCTCCGTCACGCGGTGGATGATATCGCGGATAACCGCACCCGTGGGTGAAGTAATCACGCCAATCCGCGCGGGAAATTTCGGCAGCGGTTTTTTGCGCGCTTCGTCGAATAAACCTTCCGCCGCCAGTTTTTTGCGCCGTTCTTCCAGCATTTTTAAAATCGCGCCCGCACCCGCCATTTCAATACTTTCAATAACTAATTGGTAACGCGACGCGCCAGGAAAGGACGAAACACGGCCGGTGATAATGACTTCCAGCCCTTCTTCCAGTTTGAATGGAATGGCTGTACCCCGCCAAGCGACCGTATTGATGACGGCGCTGTCATCCTTCAGGTCTGTATAAACATGGCCATTGCGGTGATGCGTAACGCGCGACAATTCACCCCGTACGCGCACTTGGGAAAATCCGGTTTCTAGTGCGCGTTTGATACCGCCCGAAAGTTCGGAAACGGTTAAAATAGGTAGATTATTTTGCAGCGGTTGCGGCATATCTATGTATCACACAATTCCCGCGCGCGGGCAAAGACAGTGTGGAACATCGCCTCCGTCAGACGACGGGTATTGGTATTATAGCGCGAGCAATGGTAGCTATTGAGAATAATCAGATCGCCCGCTTGGTGTTCCGCGCCATGCGCAAATTTGAAAGTGGATTGTTTGATATTCAGCGCGCGTAGGGTAGCTTGGTGTGCAATTAATCCCAAAGTTAAAATCATTCGGACGTCTTTTTGTAGGGATGCAATTTCAGTCTCCAAAAACTGGTTACAGATTTTGATTTCCTCCGGCGTCGGTTTATTTTCCGGCGGCACACAGCGCACGGCATTGGTGATGCGGCAATCAATTAATTTTAAACCGTCGTCCGCCTGTTCCGCATATTTACCTTGCGCGAAACCGTATTGGATGAGCGTTGGATATAATAAGTCGCCCGCATAGTCCGCCGTAAAAGGTCGTCCAGTGGCGTTGGCTCCGTGCAGTCCGGGTGCCAGACCAACAATCAGCATTTTCACTTTGGGCGCGGAAAAGGCAGCTACTGCGCCGTTATAATAATCTGGATGTTTGACTTTATTCTGTTCGCGGAAAGCCAACAGCCGCGGGCAAAGCGGGCAGTCCTTGGGGGCAAGCGCGACCAATGTCATGCGCCATTGTTGGCATAATCGCGGCCAATAAAAAAGCCCGGTTTCCCGGGCTTTTTAGTTATATTTTGATATTGAGTTACGCTGCGCTAGACTTTTCAGCAGCAGGCGGGCGGCCGCGACGGCGGACGGCGGGCGTTTCACCATCCTCGGCGCCCTCAGCCTGTTCCAATGCAACAGCTTCGCTATCCGTGACCTGTTGTGCCAGAACCGCTTGCGGTGTTACTGGACCGGAACCCGGCATAGCAGTACCAGCAGCACGCGCAGCCGCATTTTCAGATGCTTGTAAGCGGCGCGCATAAGCTGCCTGTGCCTCATCAGAATTCTCATCGCGGCTATAACTACGCTGAAAGTTGTGCGCGATATCCGCCAGTTCCAAGAAGTTATCCGCCTGGCGACGCAATTCATCTGCCACCATCGGCGGATTGGATTTCATCGTGGAAACGACCGTTGTGCGCACGCCTTTGCGTTGAACTGCTTCAATCAGGCGGCGGAAATCGCCGTCACCAGAGAACAACATGATGTGTTGGCAGTAATTCGCCGCCTCCATCACATCAATTGCTAGTTCGATATCCATATTGCCTTTAATCTTGCGGCGGCCATAAGCATCCGTGAATTCCTTGGTCGGTTTCGTGACCATGGTAAACCCATTGTAATCCAGCCAGTCCACCAATGGGCGGATAGGTGAATATTCCTGGTCTTCCAGCAGCGCCGTGTAGTAAAATGCGCGGATCAATTGGCCTTTGGTTGAAACCCATTTCAACATTTGGCGGTAGTCGATATCAAAGCCTAAAGCGCGAGCTGCAGCGTATAGGTTAGCACCGTCAATGAAAATGGCTGTACGTTCGGAGTTATAATGTATCATGGTTATACCTTTCTTTCTTTTGTTCAGTGAGTTGCAATCACTCGCGAATCAATGAGTTAACATCGTGTACCCTAAGTGTTTGAATACTATAAACAAGATATTATCGAACATGCAAGGAAATTTTTTTAATTGCATGTGATAAATTCTGCATAAGGTCATGCTGCATTTTTTACTTGCATTGACAGGGCCAATTTGCTTTATTCCGACCTCTTTCAGACTTAAAGGAACCCTCATGGCCCGCGTTACCGTTGAAGATTGCGTCACCGTCATCCCGAACCGTTTTGAATTGGTGATGATGGCATCCCAGCGTTGCCGTATCGTGACCGGCGGCGCGCCGATTACGATCCCCAAGGATAACGATAAATTGCCTGTTATTGCGCTGCGCGAAGTAGCCGCACAGACAATTAATCTGGCGGATGTGAAAGAAGATTTGATTAAATCATACCAGCGCGTGATTGAAACGCCGGAAGATGATGCTGACCTAGATGAATTTATGACTGGCGAAGAAGGCTATATGCCGCCAATCCACGAAGAAAATCCGGAATTTATGGCGATTGCCCAGTCCGCCATGGAAGATGAAATGGATGAATTGGGCGATGGCACCGAACAGCCTGAAGTGGATTTTGACGCTGAATTTGGTGATAAGGAATAATTGCAGCCACGCAAAATCCTAAAGCACGATTTGCTTTAGGACTTAAACGGATCTACCAATAAAATCGTATCCTCACGCTCCGGACTTGTGGAAACCGAAGACACCGGCGTATCACACAATTCTTCAATCCGGCGCACATAGGCCTGAGCGGCGGAAGGCAATCTATTCCATTCGCGGATACCAGCGGTATCCACTTGCCATCCAGATAGCATTTCATAAACCGGCTTTACCTTTGTCTGCGCGACCTGACAAGCGGGCAGATGGTCGAGGGGCTTGCCGTCTAACTGATATCCCGTGCAGATTTTAATTTCCGGCAAGGTATCCAGCACATCCAGCTTGGTCAGCGCCATGCCGGAAATTCCCGAAATCGCATTGGCCTGACGCACCAGCACCGCATCGAACCAGCCGCAGCGGCGTTTACGGCCTGTATTTGTACCAAATTCATGCCCGCGCTGACCCAGCAATTCACCTGTTTCATCTTGCAATTCGGTGGGAAAGGGCCCTGTGCCAACGCGCGTCGTATAGGCCTTCGTAATACCCAGGACATAATCCAAATGGGACGGCCCCACACCGCTGCCCGTAGCGGCCTGTGCCGCCACCGTATTGGACGAGGTCACAAAGGGATAAGTACCATGATCCACATCGAGCAATGTACCCTGCGCGCCTTCAAATAATATTTGCGCGCCGTTCTTTCGCGCGGCCTGTAATTCCTGCCAGACTACGGCGCGGTAAGATAATAATTCCGGTGCAATTTCCAGCAGGGACTTCATCAATTCATCAGCATTAATTTCTTCCGCGCCAAACCCGCGCAGGGTCGCATTATGATGTGTCAGCAAGGCCTCAATTTTCTGTCGCAAAAATTCCGGCTGCATTAAATCAATCAAACGCACTGCGCGGCGCGCCACTTTATCCTCATAGGCCGGGCCCATGCCGCGCCCGGTCGTGCCGAGCTTTTTATCCCCTAGGGCTTCTTCGCGGGCGCGGTCCACCGCGCCGTGAACCGGCAAAACCAACGGAACTGTTTCCGCAATTTTCAAATTGGCAGGGGTAATTTCAACGCCCTCTGCCCGCAGTTTTTTAATTTCAGACAATAGCGCCCAGGGATCTACCACCACGCCGTTGCCAATCACAGACACTTTTCCTTTTCGTAAAATCCCGGATGGGATCAGATTTAATTTATAGACTCTTCCATCAATCACGAGGGTGTGGCCCGCGTTATGCCCGCCCTGAAAACGTACAACGATATCGGCACGGGCGGACAACCAATCGACAATTTTGCCTTTGCCTTCATCACCCCATTGGGCACCAACCACAACAACGGAACGAGGGGTTTTTGTCATAGCTTTTCTTTCGTTATACTGGAAATTCGAGGGCGTGAACCTCAAGCATGGATGGCAGCTTGCTGAGTTGTTGAATCACATCATTTGCGGGCGCCTGATCCACTGCAACCAGCGCCAATGCTCTACCGCCCACACCTGCGCGACCCAAATGGAATGAAGCAATGTTAATTTTGTGCGCGGCCAGCGTTTGTCCCACCGCGCCGACCAGGCCGGGCTTATCTTCATTGCAAATGAACAACATATGCTGTGCGGGTGCCGCTTCAACGGGAATGCCGTCAATTTCAACCAATCGCGCGGCGGTGTGCGCAAAAATCGTCCCTGAAATGGTGCGGATGCCCTGACTGGTTTTCACGATAATTTTGATAAGGCTGCGGTAATCCGTTTCATCATTCAGCCGGATTTCCTCTACCTTAATCCCGCGTTCCTGTGCACGCACTTGGGCATTGACGACATTCACGCTTTCCATGTGGGTCGCCAGCAAGGCCTGCAAAGCAACTGTCGTTACCGGCGCGAGGCGCAACTGTGCAATCTCACCGCTGTATTCCATCGTGACTTGCTGCAGATCGCCCGAAATAATTTGACCAATGAAAGAGCCCATATCCGCCGCCAAACGCAAATACGGCCGCAGGCGCGTTGCATCTTCTGCGGACAGTGCAGGTGTATTCACCGCATGCGCCACCGCACCGGACAGCAGAAAATCGGCTACTTGTTCTGCGACTTGCAGGGCTACATTTTCCTGCGCTTCTGCCGTACTGGCACCCAGGTGCGGGGTGCAAACCACATTGGGCGTGCCGAATAAAGGGTTGGTTAGGGCCGGCTCTTCGATAAAAACATCCAGTGCTGCGCCAGCAACGTGCCCACCATCCAACGCCTGTTTCAGTGCATCTTCATTTACCAACCCGCCCCGCGCGCAATTGATAATCCGCACACCTTTTTTACATTTCGCCAAGGCCGCAGCATCGATAATATTCCGCGTCTGCTCATTCAGCGGCACATGCAGTGTGATAATATCCGATGCAGCGAAAAGTTCATCTAAGGTTACTTTATTCATTCCCATTTGACGCGCCTTTTCATCCGATAAAAACGGATCATAGGCGATGACCTTCATCTTCAGGCCAATTGCGCGTTCCGCCACGAGCGCGCCAATATTCCCACAACCAATCACGCCCAGCGTTTTTCCGTATAATTCAATACCGGTATATTTATTTTTCTCCCATTTGCCCTCCTGTGTGGTAACATTGGCATCAGGGATATGACGCGCGAGCGCAAAGATCATAGCAAGGGTATGCTCTGCCGTGGTCACAGAATTCCCATGCGGCGTATTCATGACCACAACACCCGCCTTGGTCGCGGCAGGAACATCAATATTATCCACACCGATTCCCGCGCGCCCGATGACTTTGAGTTTCGGTGCAGCGGCAAGAATTTCTGCGGTAGCCTTGGTGGTGGAGCGAACAACCAAGCCATCATAATCCGCAATAATTTTAATCAATTCTTCCGGCGCTAGGCCGGTTTTCACATCCACTCGTAACCCACGTGCTGCCAAGATTTCCGCCGCACGGTCAGACATTTTATCAGCAACTAAAACTTTCATTATCTTTCCTTATGCAGCCTGTGCGACTTTGGTTTGTTCCTGATACGACCAGGCAATCCATTCGAGCAGCACGGCAACATCCGCGGATTCCACGGTTGGGCCGCACCAGATACGCAATGATGGCGGTGCACCTTTGTGATTATTAAAATCATACCCTGCCCCGGCCGCATCCACACGCGCGGTCAGTTCCTGATTAAATTTACGCTGCGAAGTTTCATCCAGTACGGCATATTCCGGCGCGGTAATTTGCAGTGTGACCGACATGGGAGAGCGCAATTTTCTATCGCGCACAAAAAATTCAATCCACGGCGTGCGCGCCACCCACTCTTGAATGGTTTGAAAATTCTTTTGCGAACGCGCGATCAATCCTTTTAATCCGCCAATCTGCTGACACCATTTCATTGCATCAATCGCATCTTCGACACAAATCATGGACGGCGTATTGATGGTTTCACCCGCAAAAAATCCCATCGCGACTTCTCCGCCCTTTTTCAAACGGAAAATTTTGGGCAAGGGCCATGGCGGTGTGTATTCGCGCAGGCGTTCAATCGCACGCGGCGACATGACAATAATACCATGTTGCGCTTCACCGCCCAATCCCTTTTGCCAGCTGAACGACGTCACGTCCAATTTGGACCAGGGAATTTCTACGCCAAACATCGCGGAAATCGCATCGCAAAAGGTCAGGCCCGCACGGCTGTCCGGAATCCATTCGCCATCCGGCACAATCACACCTGAGGTTGTACCGTTCCAGGTAAATACGACATCGTTGTTGAAATCCGCCTGGCGCAGATCCGGCAATTCACCGAAAGGTACCTGGAAAACACGCGCATCCGGAATTTTCAATTGCTTGGTAATATCCATCACCCAATCATTGGAGAAGACTTCAAAACCAAACACATCCACGCCGCGCGCGCCCAACATATTCCACATCGCTAGCTCAATCGCGGCTGTATCCGAACCAGCGGTAATGCCAATGTGATAATCAGTCGGGATTTCCAGCACCCCGCGGGTTAGATCCAACATTTCCTTGATCCGCGCCATCGCGGGTTTTGAGCGGTGCGATCGCCCCGCCAGCGAGCCGCGCAGCACCTCCACAGACCACCCGGGCCGTTTGGCACAGGGGCCGGAAGAGAAACAAAGATTATTGGGTTTTTTCGTTGGCTGTTGAATGGACATGGCAGGCTTCAGGTGTTTTTTCGTTTCACCTTAGCCCGCGCTGGAACTTTAAATCAAGTGGGGGAACCAATTCGATCGCCAATTATTTTAGAAATATGAGTAAAACTTAAGGATGAGACATTGGAATACCATAACGAAGACTAAAAACATTCAAAATCGCATCTTTACCTTCCACAAAACGGCGCCCTTGATAAATTCCTGTTTGCAAGCGATCAGGTGCATCATCCGCAAGCAATAGCACAGGAACCGACTGATTCATCTCACCAATATGTTGAATGACTTTTTGTCGCGGTCGTGGCCATGGGATGCGTTCCACATCAATAGCATTTGCTAACGCAGGAAATGCCGCCAGCACGCCTTCCATCAAAATACAGTGCCAACAGTAGAACCGTTTGTCTGGATAAGCTGGATCTTCGAAATCCGTTTCCAGAATAATAAGTTTGTCCCGATCCATTTAACTCTCCTTTCGGAAGTTATGCCGCCGCCTGAATCGCCGTGCAAATCTGATCCACTGCAGCGGAAACCTGCGCCGCGTCATCGCCTTCGGCCATCACACGGATGACAGGTTCTGTGCCGGACGGGCGCACCAGAATACGCCCGCGGCCGTTCAGGCGCACCGTGGCATCCTTAATCGCGCGCTGCACGTTATCATTCGCCAGCGGATTGGCACCGCGCGCATAATGCACATTTTGTAATTGCTGTGGCACGGTATCAAATAAATTTAAAACTTCATGCGCGGGACGCTGGGCCGCTGCAAGAATAGATAAAACCTGCAACGCTGCCACCAGGCCATCACCTGTCGTGGCGAAATCCGACATGACAATGTGGCCGGACTGTTCGCCGCCCAGATTATAACTACCTTCGCGCATGGCCTCTGTCACATAACGGTCGCCGACATTGGCGCGCAGCAAATTCAGCCCCAGTGTTTGCAAATAACGCTCCAACCCCAAATTCGCCATCACGGTGCCCACGATAACATCGCGCGATAATGTCCCGGCATGTTGCATTTGCGTCGCCAACAGCGCCAGAATTTGATCGCCGTCCACCACCACACCTTTATCATCCACCAAAATCAGGCGGTCGCCGTCGCCGTCCAGTGCCACACCGATATGCATTTTATAATCTGTAACGATCTGCCGCAGCGCGCGCGGATCTGTTGCACCACAACCCGCGTTGATGTTCAGCCCGTCTGGTTGGTCGCCGATGGTCATTAATTCCGCACCAAGCTCCCACAGCACGCGCGGTGCGACTTTATACGCGGCGCCATTGGCGCAATCTAGCGCAATACGTAGCCCGTCCAACCGCGCGCCGCGCGGCAGCGACGATTTTACAAATTCGATATAGCGGCCTGAGGCATCTTCAAGGCGCGTCGCCCGGCCAAGCGCGATGGGTGCAGCCAGATCATTTTCACTCAGTGCAGTGAATTTCCGTTCAATCGCGCCTTCCAATTCATCGGAAATTTTATAGCCGTCCGCGCCGAATAATTTAATGCCGTTGTCTTCGTATGGGTTATGCGAGGCGGAAATCACGATCCCCAAATCCGCACGCAGGCTGCGCGTGAGCTGGGCAATCGCAGGCGTCGGTATCGGCCCCACCAGCACAACATCTATGCCTGCGCTGATAAAACCCGCCTCCAGCGCGGATTCAATCATATAGCCGGACAGGCGCGTGTCCTTGCCGATAATTACCTTTGGCCGCGTCGCGCCACCTGCATTCGCGCCGGACTTACGGGGCAGCTGCGTTGCGATGGCAATCGCTAGGTTCAAAACCGCCTGAGGCGTCATCGCGCCTTGGTTCGCCTTGCCCCGTACGCCGTCTGTGCCGAAGAGTTTCATGGGGCAAGTTTAGTCGTCGAACCGGTGGTGGCGCCAGTCAAATTATGTTTCACAGGCCCCTCATCTGATCTGTGGTTTCGTCCCATGGAAGGTCGTCGATCCGCGTGATATGCGGTAGTGTCTACAGTACTAACTGGATAAACGTAAGCTAAGTCATCCGCTGAATCCGGAAAATCTGGATAGACTGCGGCAAGGCCAGGATAACAAGCCAACAAAATATCCCGAACATGCTTCCGAAATTCATTGCTTCGCCGATCCAAAAGTCCACTCTCTTGGAGGGTTTTATCTGAGCATGCGAATGACTGGGGCTCCAAACCATATTTGTCATCATAATGTCCTAAAACGATATTTGCGGGTCTTTTATTTAAAAAAAAAGAATTACCGTATCCACAGTATCCTTAGGCACTAACTCACCTGTGGTTAATATAACCTTTGCTTTTGGCATGCCATCAATTCCCCAGCCACAAATATAGCATATTTTCCGTCGAAAATGCCACTTAAAAGTCAATGCTGAATATTTAAGGTGAACTCTTTTAGCTTGGCTTTTTGGCGATTTGCCAGGCTAATTTCGTCAAATCCCGCGATCAACTCTTGAAAAACCCGGTGCCAGTTCAAATTCGCCCGCAAATGGATGAACACAGACCCTAACCCCAGTGCCGCGCGGTCCATAAAGACAAAAGCTTGCGGGATTTCCACGCCGCCGATTTCTTTTAACCTGTGGTGCACCTGCATCGCCGTAGTACGGCCATAAATGCCCGTGCCATCGGATTCTCCGATCAATCGCGCGCGATCTTCCAGCAAGGGTCCATACAAAAACCGCGCCCAGATATTCAGCGTTTCAATATGCGCCTTGGTCAGTTTTTTAAAGCCCCAGGTTTCATAAGCAGAAACCGCCAGCGCATTATCCCCCGTTTCCAGCGCGCGATACAAATCAATCACACCTCGCACGAATGAGGCACCAAAAATCCGGATACAGCCGAAATCGAGCAGATTGATCACATCACCGTTACCAACCGTATAATTTCCTGGATGTGGATCGCCGTGGATAACACCATATTCATAAAACGGCACGTACCAGGCGCGAAACAAATTCATCGCGATGCGATCACGTTGCGCTTGTTGTGCAGTTTTGAAATCCATGAGCGGCGCGCCGTTCAGCCACGTCATCGTCAATAATTTATCCGTGGATAATGCCGGCAGCCATCGCGGCACCTGCACACCTGTTTCCTTTTGCAACATCGCGCCGTATAAATTCATGGCGCGGCCTTCGTGAATATAATCCAATTCTTCATGCAAACGTGCGGCAATTTCGGAATGTGCGGCGGAAACCCGCACGGCCTTATCAAAATTTTCGTAAATGCCCATCAGGAATTTCAGCTGTCCCAAATCGGCTTCCACCACGCTGGCCATATCCGGATATTGCAGTTTGCAGGCCAGCGCTGCACCATCCGATCCAACCGCGCGGTGCACCTGGCCGAGCGAGGCCGCATGTGCCGCGACGCGGTCAAAACTTTTAAATCGCCCCTGCCAATCTTCGCCCAATTCAGCCGCCATCCGTCGTCGCACGAATGCCCAGCCCATCGGCGGCGCATGGGCCTGAAGCTGGCGCAGCTCCGCCACATATTCTTCCGGCAAGGCATCGGGAATGGTAGCAAGCAATTGCGCAACCTTCATAATTGGCCCGCGCAATTGCCCCAGCGCCGCACGCAGCGCTGCCGCATTGGCGCTGCGGTTCTTGGTTTGCCCTATCGGCTTATCCTGACCTATATTGGCGATGCGGTTGGCCACCACCTGTCCCGCCACGCCGGCGGCGGCGGCACCGACCCGAGCGACCCGGGCCGTCTTCGCAACCATCCCTGCGCGTTTTTTCTTTGCTTTTTCAGCCATACATATGCTCTAATCTATCTTGTACAGCCTGCAAACTCTTTAAATTTTTCATAATCTGTCACAAAAATGCAATGGATTACAAGTATAGTAAATAGTAGGTTAATCTGCGCGGAATAATCTTTGGGAGCTTCCATGCCTGGAATAGAACTAGATTTCACTGAAGATTATTATCAAGCTTTGGGTGTAGACTCCACAGCAAGCCCAGAGGATATTAAAAAAAAATATAAGGATTTAGCATTGCAGTATCATCCAGACATTAATAAAAATGCTGGCGCCGAAGAAAAATTTAGAGAAGCTCAAACAGCCTTTGAAATTATCGGAGATGAAGATAACCGTAGAAGATATGACGAATATAGAATGGCGGCTGCTAAACAAGCGGCGTTGAAAGAAAATGATGGCGGATCATCGGTAGAGAATCTTTATGAGGCACTTTTTAATCGGACTATTAGCCTTGATGACTTCATAGCAGGCTTGAGCCGACGTGGCACTCAACCTCCTAATAAGAGGCCTGTTCCTGGCGCTCAAACCCCTTCAACCCAAGGTCAAAACGCTGAAAGGGAAACAGTTGCGGAAGAATTGGCAAGAGCAAGGCAAGAATTAGCAAGACGAAGACAAGAATTACAAGATAGAATTGACCAAATGAGAGCGCAAGCAACCGCTGCCGCACCGCCACCTGTCGCTACAACCAGATTTCCTTTTAACTTTAATACTCCAGAACCTGCGCCCGCTGGATCGCCACCAAATTTTCCGGCACCCCTATACGATGATGCAACATTTGCCGCCGCCGCAGGACTGATCGCGCAAACAGGGCAAGCTTCCATTGGTGTGATTACAGTTAAATGCGGGATCGATTATGAACCAGCCAGAGCAATTATAGATGAAATGGAGCGACTTGGGTGGGTTGGCCCATTTAATAATACACAACCAAGAGAGATCCTTAATTTCCCAGCACTTAGGGCCGCCGCAAACCTACCTCCCAATAGTGCGCCTTATGCAGTACCTGGTGTGCCAACTTGGACGCCGCCCTCAACGCCCCCCTCATCTCCGGTTGGTGTTGCCAGCGGCATACCCGCACCAGATCAAAATGAGGACCATGGATATGATATCCCCGGCTTGAATACGGGTCGATTTGATAATTTTAAGGCTTTATCATCCCATATCGCTGGTCACTTGATTAATGCTTGCTCCCATGAAGATCATCCAACGCCGCAACAACCATTTTGGTATTTGCGCTTTGATGACAATATTACTGAACATGAAGCCGCCGAAAGAATACAAGAACTTTTATTTGACCAACTTGGCATTCCTGAAAACGAGCATTGTTTTTGGCTGAGTCGAACGCCGGAGGGCGCATTTGAAGCTATTGTGAATGTTCATGACCTGCATAACGCGGAAAATTTGGGTGATATAAATTTTGAAAAGGCGCAAGGATTTTTTGCAGCGAATAGCATTCACGAGACGGATGACATTGGGGAAGAATATTGGCGGATTTATACTAATTACTTGATGATCAATAGTATCGCTCGCCGTTCAGGCGTTGCGCATAACACAATTCAATCCCTATTGAACGACCCTAGCCTTGTTGATTGGCAGGAGAATAATATGCCTTACTCTGTTCGGCACTCCGCCACGCAGAGTGAATTTATATTTGCAGATAGGTCAAAAGTTGTATGTAAAAATACCGCAATTTCTTTGTGGCCAGCCACTGAACACAGCACAAAAATCGCTGTAATAGATGCAATAGCCAAACAACAAAAAGCGCAGGCTAATGGCAATAATTATTATGATACCTTTAACATTAGTGGCACGGATGAAAATTTCTTAGTAACAGCAATTGCATTTAAGGCCGCTGGCCTAGAATTGAATGCAGATACTCAACAGAGATTTGAGGCTGCTTGTACCAATCCTACAATAGATGCCAAAATTGGTGCATTAGCTAAAACTGATTGTTATCTATTTAATAATATACAGAAACTTACCAGCCAACCGCCGCAAGACCCTGCATCTACCGCTGGCGTGCCACCTATGCCAGGGCCCTAAACCGCCGGTCGCAATAGGTGCAATCCACGAACGCCTGGCCCTGCGGGATGGTCAAAAATACGCACGGATGACCTAGCGCGGCGGGAATATTGGCGCAGTTGTAATAAACTTCACCGTCACCGTACCCGGCACCATCGCAATAAACACGGTCGTGGGTGACATCCACTGTTTCGGGCGGCGGCAGATCACTGCTGGCCAGTTGCTTAGTCACCGTCTTGGCGTTTTGGTCGGTAGCTGGCGCCTCATGGGGTCCGCCCGCTGGTGCAGTCGCGTTTGGCAATGGCATGGTTGACATAAATTCCCCCGTTTGCGGCAATAATTGCTTGACAGCTGAGGGGCACAGCCCCTATACAACCGCTTCCTAATAACCAGTATCGCAAAGCAACGCCCCGAGCAAGATCATGAAAATCGTCAATTCGATCAAAACCCTGAAAGTCCGCGACAAAAACTGCCGCGTGATCAAACGCCGCGGCCGCACCTATGTGATTAACAAGAAAAACCCGCGCTTTAAGGTAAGGCAGGGTTAATTAACCCTTACTTGGCGCTAATCAGTTAGAACATTTTCTTTACTTGTCATAAAACCTTCATCCTTCTGAATTATAATTTAGAATAGATTTTAACTATTTTATAATATTTAGGGGAAATATGCCTGCCGTTGGAGATGAATTCAGAGAGCTTTATAGAACAGGCCTTGCTGTGTTGTCTCAGCATGGCCAGGATGGAATTGAAGCATATAAACAATTTATGGTTAGGCGTTATTGCTTTGTCTATCAACATCATTCTACAGCACAGAATGCCGCAAATTCTCGCTTAGACTATTCAAATGCATTTAAAGACTATTTAGAGAACGATGCTGATGTTTTATTTGCTGCACAAAGATGGCCGAATTTTTCAACAAAACAACAATTAGATACTCTTCGCAAGATTGTAGAAAAATTTTTTAAAGTCTTCGACGTTAGTATATTAATTAAAGTTGGATACGATCCCTTATTAGAAGATAGTTATAAAGCTAGAGAAAAATTTAACTCAGAAAAGGAAACTATAGAGATTGTATTAAATCCTAGTTATCACCGAGGGCAAAAAAGAGAGACATTTAAACAAAATTTATTTGCTTTACTGCATGAGGCAACACATGTTTTTATAGACTCTTACAACGTCACTAACGGCAGAAAAACACATAGAGAAATTCCGGAGGAGTTTGATTTAGCCCTGATTGCGATGGCACAACCTAAGCTTGATTCTCTTACACAATTAATAAAATTTAAATTTACGCTTAATGAACACGATTTTGAAAAAACGCAAAATCTTTTGTATTCTTTAGATCCGTTGGAGCTTCATGCAAATCTTATTGCTAGTCGTTGTACTGCAGACTTGCCCCCTATTTTTGACCAGCCTTGCAACACGCGCTTTTTGCCCACAAATCCTGCAAATATTTCGCCGAAACCACAGCCTGCACTAACGATGTAGATAAACAAGCGTTAAGTTTTAATGATCGCATGCTTCTTTTTACCTGCGGAGAGCTTAGCTTCGCCGTTGAATAAATTTTCAGCCAATAATTTCGCGCTTTCGTCCGAAACTTTTTCGTCATTCAACCGCACGCCGCCGCCGGTAATAAGGCGCTTGGCTTCGCCTTTACTGTCTGCCAGTCCGCTTTGCACAAGCAATTCTACAATCGCCGTGCCCGCCGTTGCTGTAATTGTCGGCAAATCACTGCCCAGCGCGCCGCTTTCAAATGTCGCGCGCGCGGTTTCGGCGGCGGCGGCGGCGGCAGTTTCACCGTGGCATAGCTTAGTCGCTTCAAAGGCCAACACTTTTTTCGCTTCATTGATTTCAGCGCCATCCAATGCAGACAAACGCCGGACCTCGCCCATCGGTAATTCGGTGAAGGTTGCCAGCATTCGCGCGACATCGGCATCCGCTGTGTTGCGCCAAAACTGATAGTAGTCATAAGGCGATAATTTATCCGCGCTCAACCACACCGCGCCGGAAACCGATTTACCCATTTTGCTGCCGTCAGCCTTAGTCACCAATGGCGTCGTGAGGCCGAAAAATTCCAGCCCCTTCATTCGGCGGCCGAGTTCAACGCCACTGACGATATTGCCCCATTGGTCGCTGCCGCCCATTTGCAAGGTGCAGCCGTGCAGGCGGTGCAGCTCCACAAAATCATAGCCCTGCATCAGCATATAATTGAATTCGATGAAGGAGAGATTTTGTTCGCGTTCCAACCGCAGTTTGACGCTATCCATCGCCAGCATACGATTGACGGAATAATGCGATCCCACTTCGCGCAAAAAGTCGATATATTTTAATTCGCCGAGCCAGTCATTATTATTGGCCAGGATGGCACGGCCGTTATCGAAATCAATGAACTGCTGATAATTTTTCAAAACGCCCGCGATGTTTTGCGCGATGTCTTCATCCGTCAATAGTTTACGCGTTTCATCGCGGCCGGATGGATCACCTACCTTAGTCGTCGCGCCGCCCAGCAATGTAATCGGCCGGTGCCCGGTTTTTTGCAGCCAGCGCAGCAGCATAATCGAAACCAGATTGCCCACATGCAAACTGTTCGCGGTGGCGTCAAAGCCGATATAACCCGTCACGGTGCCTTTGCACAGCGCCGCATCCAACGCCGCCGCATCCGTCATTTGGTGGATAAAACCACGCTCGTCCAGCACGCGCAGAAATTCAGATTTATAGGTCATGGTCATTGCGCGACCATAACAATTCGGCCTAACATTACCAAGAGGAGTTTGCATGTCCGCACCCATTTTTCGCGCGATTGGTTTGATGTCCGGCACATCGTGTGACGGCGTGGATGCGGCCTATATCGAAACCGACGGCCATGGGTTTGTGCAGGCGGGCGAAGCCATTACCCTGCCTTACACAACCGATTTCCGGCGGCGGTTGATGGCCGTGATGGGCAATCCGTATGATGCATCGGATGTGCCGGACCATGCGGCGCTGTCCGAAATTGAACAAGAGTTAACGGATCTTCACGCTCAGGCGGTGGATATTCTGCTCACACAAATGGGCAAGCGCGCAGAAGAAATTGATATTATCGGGTTCCACGGCCAGACGATTTTTCATGATCCCACCAACCGTAAAACCTTGCAAATCGGTGACGGTGCGCGTCTGGCTGCGGCGACCGGTATTGATGTCGTCAATGATTTCCGCAGCGCCGATGTTTCGGCGGGCGGGCAGGGCGCACCCATTGCATCGCTTTATCACGCAGCAATCGCGAGCGCTTGGGAAAAGCCATGCGCCATCGTCAATATCGGCGGCGTTGCGAATGTAACCTATTTAGGCCCGGATGATGAAATATATGCCTGTGATATTGGCACTGGTTCTGCCTTGATAGACGATGCGATGCAGGAATTTTTTGGCTTGCCGCATGATATGGATGGCGGTATTGCGGCAACAGGTAGCATAAATGAAAAACTGTTAAACACATGGCTAGCTGATAAATTCTTCACCCTGCCTGCACCAAAATCACTCGACCGCAATCACTTTAAAACCCTGTGCGATGTTTCCAATCTGATGCCGGATGAAGCCATCGCGACGCTCACGGAATTTACCGCGCGTGCGATTGCGAAATCAGCCGAGCTTTTTCCCGCCGTACCGCGCACCTGGTACATCACCGGCGGCGGACGGAAAAACAAGTATTTAATGACACGGATTGCAGCCGCTACGCCCGCGACCGTAAAGGATATCAACGATATGGGTTGGGATGGCGATGCATTGGAATCCCAAGCATGGGGCTATCTTCCCGTACGGCATGTGCTGAATTTGCCTCTGTCGCTGCCCACAACCACCGGCGTGCCCACCCCCATGCGTGGCGGCGTTTTTCACAAAAATAATTCATAAAAGGCCTGTTGACACCCTAGGCCGGATAGGATTAGGAATGATAACCATTCTCAATCTGGAGCCCCGCCATGCTTGCAGCCCTTCTATTAGTTTTCCGTGAGGCCCTGGAGGCCGCCCTAGTCATCACTGTCATCCTGGCGGCGACACGCGGCGTCGCGCAGCGCGGACGTTACATTATGGCGGGTATCGGCATTGGCGCGGCGGGTGCAGGAATTTTGGCGATTTTCACCGGCGCGCTCAGTAATTCTTTGGGCGGCGTTGGTGCGGAGCTGTTTAACGCGTCGGTGCTGCTGTTCGCGGTTGGGCTGCTGTCCTGGCACGTCGTCTGGATGGGCAGCCACGGCAAGGAAATGGCGGCGGAAGGTAAACAACTCGGCCGTGATATTACCCTGGGCGTTAAACCGCTGTCCGCCCTGGCGATTGTTTCCGCCACCACCGTTTTGCGTGAAGGTTCTGAAATCGTTCTGTTTATGCAAAGTTTGTTGGCAAGTGCAAACCATAGCACACCATTGTTTATCGGCGGCATTTTGGGCCTGTTGTCCGCAGTCGGCGTGGGCGCAGTGATGTACCTGGGAATGGTTCGGATTCCGATTGGCAAATTGTTTGCCGCTACAAATGTTTTAATGATGCTGATCGCCGCCGGCATGGCGGGTAAGGCTGCAAATTACCTGGTCGCTGCCGGATGGTTACCAGAATTCGGCAGCCGCGTCTGGGATACCAGCCGCATTATCAGCAATGAAAGCTGGATCGGGAAAGCCCTGTCCGCTTTCATGGGCTATAGTGCGACACCGACGGGGATTCAGTTGCTGTTCTTTGCGGGCACGATTGCGACACTGGTTGTGATGGCGCGCAATTTCGCTGCCATGCCAAGCAACGCCAGCCGCGCATAAACTCTTAATCAATCTTTTTAACCACCCTGGAGAAACCATGAAAAAACTCACCGCCCTATTCGCCGCCATCCTGCTGGCAACTTTTGCCGCCGCGCAAGCTGCGGATGCACCCGCACCGTCTGACTATACCATCACCTTAAAAGACCACGCCTGGTCGCCGGCGGAACTGGTCGTGCCTGCGGGCCAGAAAGTTAAAGTGACCGTGAAAAATCTGGGCGACAAACCAGCAGAATTTGAAAGTGCAGCTTTAAACCGCGAAAAAGTCGTCACACCGCATGGCGAGATCACGGTTTTTGTGGGGCCGCTGGATGCCGGTCATTATAGCTATGTGAATGACTTTGACCGCGCCACCACCGGCACGATCATCGCAAAATAAATTAACAAAATAATCCAACCCTAACCCACAGGAAAAATCCATGTCACGTTATACTGCGCTTTCCGCAGCGACTTTTGCTGCGCTCATTTTCACGGTCCGCCCTGCGCTGGCGATAGATGAAATCTATTCGCCCATCGCGGAACCCGGTGAGATTTCACTAGAATATAACGGTAATAACACGTTCGATCATCACCATGATAAAAACAACATCGCTGAACAGCAAACTGAAATCGAATGGGGCGTGAATAATTACTGGGTTACCTCAATCACCGGCAGTTACGAAAAAAATCCGGACGAAAGCTGGAAAACCGATGCCGTTGAATGGGAGAACCGGTTTCAATTTTTACCGCAAGGTCAATATTGGCTCGATGTCGGCATGCTGGCGACCTATGTCCATGCGGTACAAAAGGATGATCCGGATGCGTTGGAATTGAAGCTGTTATTGCAAAAAGATGCGGGACGTTTCACCCATATGCTGAACGCGGGCATCGAACAGGAAATCGGCCGCCATTCCGGCCCGGCGCCGGATCGTAATTTTGCCTGGTCAACGCGCTACCGCTGGAATGAATACGTCCAGCCCGGCTTTGAAATTCAAAGCGATTTCGGCACCGTCAGCACCAACGACCGCTTTCAAAACCAGGAGCATTACATCGGCCCCGCAGTTTACGGACATCTGTTGCCGAATTTGAAATACGAAGCCGCCTATTATGTCGGCATCAGTGATGCAGCATCAAATTCCGCTGCACGCCTTAAACTGGAGTACGAAATCCATTTTTAAAGCGCAGGTTCCAATAATAAATTTTGCAAATCCAGGCGCCGCGTAACCATGGCAATCCCGCCTTCTGTGTTACGCGGCCATTCAGATGGCGGCCGGTCCCAATAAAGCTCTACACCGTTTTGATCCGGATCGCGCAGATATAACGCCTCGCTCACGCCGTGATCGGAGGCGCCATCCAGATGAATGTTCGCGGCTTGCAAGCGGCGCAACGCATCCGCCAATGCCGCACGCGTGGGATATAAAATCGCCACATGAAATAAACCTGTCGTGCCAGGTGCGGGTGGTAAACCACCGCGGCTTTCCCAGGTATTTAACCCGATGTGATGATGGTATCCGCCCGCGGAAATAAAAACAGCATCCGCGCCCATGCGTTGCGTCACTTCAAACCCCAGCACACCGACATAAAACGCCAGCGCGCGGTCAATATCCGCGACCTTGAGATGCACATGGCCGATGCGCGTTGCGGGATGGATGGGATGAGTTGTTGTCATCCATTTTATATTGGGTTATTTTTCAAAACCGCAAGGGCGAATTATAAATACTTCCGCAAGCCGATACGTTGGTGCCCACGCGGGAAATCATCAAAACGCGCGAATTCTTCATAACCCAACTTTTTATAAAACTCCAACGCCTGCCAAGCTTGTGTCCATAAATGAATTCCCGTCAGGTCGCGGCCGCGCGCAAAGGTTTCCGCCAGCCGCATCAACTCTGTGCCAATGCCACGGTGACGCTGGGGCGCCCTTACCCACAGCGTATCAATATAAAGCCAATCCCATGCAATATATCCACCAACCAGGCCGCGGATATCATCACCATGCTTCACGCGGATGCCAAATAACTCGCGCCGGTACGGCTGGCCTCCCATTTCAATCGCATGCCCATCTATTTCATGATAAGCCGCAGCGTCTTCTTCATTCGTAATCGGTCCCGAAATATAAATTAAATCTTCCATCACGCAGGTTGCATCCAATTTTGCGCGTCTGCATCCATTTGCTCGCCCGTCGCCATATTTTTTACTGTACCGTTATCTGGAAACCAGACATAGGGAATTTGTTTTTTATTTGCATAGGCCAGTTGGCGATCGTATTTTTGCGGCGCGTGATAGACCTCGGCATTCATGCCGCGCGCGCGCAGTTTTTGCGCTACGCCCTGCGCTTCGGCGCGCAATTCTTCGGACGGCAAGATCACCAAAACCTGTGTCGGCGATGGCGCCAGCACGGACAATTTGCCGTCCTTAAGTAATTTACTGAACAGCCGCGTGGCGCCCAATGAAATTCCTACACCTGGCAATTTTTTATGGATGTATGAACTCGCCAAATCATCATAACGCCCGCCCGCGACGACGGAACCGAAACCCGGATCATCGATAAAGCGGCCCTCGTAAACCGTACCAGTATAGTAATCCAATCCACGCGCAATCGAACAATCTGCGATTACGGCACTTGATGGCAAACCTTTTAAATAATCCAGAACAAAAGATAATTCCTGAATGCCTTCATTCAACATGTCATTTTTTACATTCAAAATAGCGATTTTATTTTGCAATTCAGCAGAATCCGATTCCTGTATCGCTGCCAGCCCCAAACACTTTTCAATTTGCGCGGCATTTACCAAGCCACCTTGCGCCAATAATTCACCCACGCCCTTCGCGCTGACTTTATCCAGCTTGTCCAGAATCCGCACCACCGGCGCGGCATCCGCAATGCCAATTCCCGCCATGAAACCTTGCAAAATTTTCCGGTTCGAAATATGCAGCCGCACGCCTTCAATACCTAATTCACGCAGCAGGTCATAAATAATCAGCGGCATTTCTGCATCAAAATGCAGTGGTAAATTATCGACCGCGATCACATCTACATCGTATTGATAAAATTCGCGGAAGCGACCGTCCTGCGGGCGGTCGCCACGCCAGACGCGCTGCATCTGATAGCGTTTGAATGGAAATACCAGATCATTGAAATGCTGGGCGACATAGCGTGCCAACGGCACAGTCTGGTCGAAATGCAGTGCGAGGCGCGCCTCATTCTTATCATCTTCATCCGCCTGCAGGCGATTAAGGACGTAAATCTCCTTATCCACCACGCCCTTGGCCGCAATGACCTCCAGCGCCTCAACCGATGGGGTTTCAATGGAACAAAAACCGTAACGCTCAAAGACGCGCCGGGCGGTGTCCTGCCATTGTTGTTCCGCGCGCCGCATGGCGGGCAGCCATTCCGGAAAACCTGATACCGGCGCCGGGCGGATGATCTTTGTTTTTTCAGACATGTCTTTAGATTAGCCAGCATTGCCCGCAGCGGCAAGCATCTCTATGATATCCCGTTCAGGGAATCGCGCGTGCTATCTTTATTTGATGATATGTTTGCCTATGTGATGTCGGCGCTGCGGCAGCCGCTGGAGAGTTTTATCCGCTTGGAAACTGCCGATGACCGCGTCACACTGGTGGCAGATGATGGTTCGTTAGTATCAGTGGTTAAAATCCACGGTGCACGCCAATTGATCGGCGACAGCGAATATAACTGGATCGTGGAGCAGTCCACCTTGAAACTCGGTTCGCGCTTCGATCGGCCCGGCCATGCGCTGCAGGTTTATTTTATGCGTAACCCGGACCGCGCGGGCGCGGAACTGGAAAAATTCCTGCGCCCACCGCGCAAGGCAGCAGAGGCTATTGGACTAGATCTCGACGATTTGTTTGATGAGCGCCAAAAACACCTGGCAAAATATCTCGCACACGAAGATATTTATTTTGTCTGCTGGACGCGGCAGGCGTTGCTGCCCAAAGCAGAGATGGAACGCAGCCTAAAAGAAAAGCAGGAAAAAAAATGGGCGAAGGCACCCAATGCACAATTTCCACACGCCGCCATTCCAGCCTTGCGAATGCGGCACCGCAGCTATGTTTTAGCCGTTGCCTCGGCCCTGGAAGAAATCGGCATTCAATGTGAAATTGCCGAGGTACATGATGCCTTGCGCGCGGTACGCGCCAGTATTTATCCGGCGCGCAATCATGACGGTTGGCATGCGGTTTTGCCAGGGGATAAAATTTCCCCACGAGAAAAACGCACACGCGATAAATCTGATACATCTGATGTCTTATGGCCCCCGCTCCGCCACCAGATTGTTCAGGGCGACGCGCGCCAGATCAGCGATAAAATCGTACAAATTGGCGATTTAATTTATGCGCCTGTAGATTTGACACTTGCCCCTATGGACCCGACGCCATTTCCGCAATTACTTTCACGCCTGGCGGAAATGGATGTGCCTTTCCGCATGTCCTTTTTAATCGAAGGCGGCGGGATTGCCGGCATGACATTAAAAAAGACCTTATCTTCCATTTTAGGCTTTACCAACAGCGATAATAAACAGATTAAAAAATCCCTGGAAATGCTGGACCAAATGTCAAAATCCGAACCGGTGGTTCGCTTGCGACTGTCATTTTGCACCTGGGCGCCGAAAGACAATCAACGATTGCTTGAAGACCGCGTGGGCGTTTTAACCCAGGCGATTGAAAGCTGGGGCTATGCCCAAGTCACCCAATTAATTGGTGACCCGTTGGAAGGCGTGATGTCGTCTGTCTTGGCTGTCGCGTGCCAATCAACTGCGCCCCCTGCGGTCGCACCGCTGCATGAAGTTGTGAAACTGATCCCGTGGCAGCGCGCCTCATCACCATTTCAAAAGGGTTCTGTGATGTTCCGCACGGTGGATGGGCGCCTGTGGCCTTATCAAACCGGCTCGACACTCACCACAACCTGGTTTGATCTTATCTTCGCGCAACCTGGCGCGGGTAAATCGGTTTTAATGAATGCCTTAAATATGGGCACCGTTTTATCACCGGGAAATGTGGACCTTCCTTTTATTGCGGTGGTGGATATCGGCCCATCTTCATCCGGTCTGATTTCGGTTTTAAAGGAAGCATTGCCGCCTGATAAACGTCACATGGTCGCGCACTATAAGCTTCGCATGTCCCCGGAATTCGCGATCAATCCGTTTGATACACAACTTGGCGCGCGTTACCCGTTGCCTGACGAACGGAGCTTTTTAATTGAACTTTTGACCATGCTCTCGACACCGCCGGGCCAAACCAATCCGTACGATGGCATTCCGCAATTGGCTGGTTTTGTGGTGGATGAAATGTTTCGTTGGCGCGACGACCATTCCAATAACGCCGAACCGCGCAGTTATTTGCCGCGCCTGGTAGATATCGTGGATGAAGCGATTAAGACATATAATATCCAGCTGCCCAAAGAACCTTTGTGGTGGGACGTGGTGGATGCGCTCTATGATGCAGGCCTAGTGCACGAAGCCACGATGGCGCAGCGGCAATGTTCTCCCGTCTTGTCGGATGCCGTGACGGCTGCGCGCCGACCGCAAATCCGCACATTGCTAGAAGAAACCAATATCGGTGCCAGCCCCGAAGGCGTTATTCATGCTTTTGAGCGCATGATGTCATCCGCAATCCGCGAATATCCGATCCTGGCCGGGATATCGCGATTTGATATCGGTGATACGCGTATCTGCGCGCTGGATTTGCAGGACGTATCACCCCAGGGCGATGAAACGGCGGACCGCCAAACGGCACTGATGTATTTGCTGGCGCGGCATATTTTGGTGCGCCATTGGTGGCTGGGCGAAGATGCGCTGAAACATTTTCCGGAACGCTACAAACCCTACCACGAAAAGCGGTTGAAGGCGATCCGCGAGACGCCGAAACGTTTATGTTATGACGAGTTCCACCGCACGTCAAAATCCAAATCCGTGCGCCAGCAGGTGGTGCGCGATGTGCGGGAAGGCCGAAAATGGGGTGTACAAATTACGCTGGCCTCGCAATTACTCGACGACTTTGACAATGACATGGTGGATTTGGCCACCGGTGTCTGGATTTTGGGCGCGGCGGTTTCAGACCGCACCGTAAATGTGGCCGTGGAACGCTTTGGCCTGTCCGACACGGCGCGCTGGGTCATGCGCCACCGCCTGACGGGTCCGCGGCGTTCGGGTGCACCTGCGCTATTGGTGCTTGGCACCAACGAAGGGCGTTATGAGCAATTTTTGATGAATACCATGGGCCCGATTGAATTGTGGGCCTATTCCACCAGCGCCGAGGACGTTGCGCTGCGGCGGCGTTTGTACGACCAGTTGGGTGCGGCGCGTGGGCGCCAAGTTTTGGCCGCAAGTTTTCCAAATGGCACGGCGCGGCCGGAGATTCAGCGCCGTGTGGCACAACGCGCCGATGCGGGCGAAGTGGCTTCTGCTGCCACCAGCGCCGTCATTGACGAAATCGCCTCCGACCTCGCGCGCATGGCACTACAGGAGCCGATAAAGCAGGCCTTGGGCGGGGATTGAGTTTTTAGAAATGTCATCAGAGACTTAAGGCGCATGGACATACGTCTTAAGTCTCTGATGACAAACCAAAGTAACCACATTACATAATATTAAACCATGATCCGCCAATACGAACTTGTCGAACAGGTGCGCGCCTATGATCCGCAAACGGACGAAGACGCGCTGAATAAGGCGTTCGTTTACACGGTGAAAATGCATGGCTCGCAAACACGGGCCTCAGGCGATCCGTATTTTTCGCATCCGGTTGAGGTTGCCGGCATTCTGGCAGGCATGAAGCTGGACTGGAAAACCATCGCGGCCGGCCTACTGCATGACACGCTGGAAGATACGTTGGCGACGCACGACGAATTGGAAAAACAATTCGGTAAAGACATTGTAAAACTGGTCGATGGCGTCACCAAATTATCGCAGCTGGAAATGCAGGGCGCCGCGGCAAAACAAGGCGAAAATTTCCGCAAACTCGTGTTAGCGATGTCAGAGGATATCCGCGTTCTGCTGATTAAACTCGCCGACCGTTTGCACAACATGCGGACGTTGCATTTCATCGATAAACCGGAAAAGCGTCAGCGTATTGCGCGCGAGACGCTGGAACTTTACGCCCCGCTGGCGGAACGCATCGGCATTTCGAAAATCAAGGAAGAATTACAAGATATCGCCTTTGGCGAACTTTATCCCGACGTGCGCGACAGCATCACCACGCGCATGGCGGCGCTGAAAGAAGATAATGAAAACGTCAGCATCGTTGACCGCGTGATTGCGGAGGTCAAAACCAAATTAAATGAAGGCGGCCTACCCGATGCCGATGTCTATGGCCGCGAAAAACGTCCCTATTCCATCTGGCGTAAAATGGAACGTTTGCACGTCGGCTTTGAAGCGCTGGCAGACATCGTGGCCTTTCGCGTGCTCGTGAAAAATATTGAGGAATGTTATCAGGCGCTTGGCATTATTCATGGCGCTTACCGTGCGGTGCCGGAATTGTTTGACGATTACATTTCCAATCCAAAGCCTAACGGTTATCGATCGCTCCACACCACCGTCATCGGCCCTGAGAAACGCCGCATCGAAATTCAGATCCGCACCCAGGAAATGCACGACATCAATGAAATGGGGGTGGCGGCGCATTGGGCCTACAAACAAAGCCAGGGCGCCACGGACGGCGAACAATACCGCTGGTTGCGCCAACTGCTCGAAATTCTGGAAAATTCACAGCAGCCGGAAGAGTTTCTGGAACACACCAAACTGGAATTGTTCCAGGATCAGGTTTTCTGTTTTACGCCCAAGGGTGAATTGATCGCCCTACCGCGCGGCGCAACACCGGTGGATTTCGCCTATGCCGTGCATTCCCGCGTTGGCGACAGCACGGTGGGCGCGAAGGTGAATGGCCGCATGGTGCCGCTGAACCACGTTTTGAAAAACGGTGATCAAGTCGATATCATGCGCTCGAAAAAGCAGTCGCCTTCGCCGACTTGGGAGCGCTTTGTTGTTACGGGCAAAGCGCGCGCGCATATCCGCAAATTTTTGCGCCAGCAACAGCGCGACGAATACTCCGCGCTGGGCAAGGCGATGTTGCAAAAGGTTTTTGAATCCGAAAGCGCGACCTTTACCGAAAAGGCCGTGCACGGCGTTTTGAAAAAATTCAAAGGCACGGCGGATGAGGATCTATATGCGCGCATCGGCGCGGGGACGATTCCGGCACGCGAAGTTTTTTACGCCATCTTCCCGGGCCTGAAGGATAAAAAGCCGCCGCCCAGCAATGAATTTGATAGCGTCAACAAAACGTCCGGCAGTGTTAACAAACCCGCCAAAGGTCACGCGAAGATTTCTGGGATTCCCATCCGCGGCCTCATTCCCGGCATGGCGCTGCACCTCGCGCGCTGTTGTCATCCGGTGGTCGGCGACCCATCGTGG
>Ga0207695_10001820_pt1 | contig 33567 bp, 33 predicted proteins | sample KBSC54metaG_FD_184354 | JGI IMG/M metagenome (GOLD analysis project Ga0207695, IMG submission 184354) | Corn rhizosphere microbial communities from Kellogg Biological Station, Michigan, USA - KBS C5-4 metaG (SPAdes) (version 2) | ecosystem: Host-associated > Plants > Roots > Rhizosphere > Soil... | reverse complement strand
GTAGAGGATCGCCGAACCGACGCCCGACCACACCAGCGTGGTGCAGACGGCTTCGATCTGGGAGAGCATCTGCGCCGCGAAGTCGTAATCGGCAACCTTGGGCGGGATCGCGGTGTAGTCGATGATACCGGCACCACCGAGGGCCGGATTGACCAGGATGCCGGTGCCGAGGGCGCCGACGATGCCGCCGATGCAGTGCACGCCGAACACGTCGAGCGAGTCATCGTAGCCGAGCGCGTTCTTCACGACGGTGCAGAAGAACAGGCAGACCACGCCGACCACGAGACCGAGGACGATCGCACCCATCACGCCGGAGAAGCCGGCGGCAGGCGTGACGGCCACGAGGCCCGCCACAGCGCCGGAGATGACGCCGAGCACCGACGGATGACCCTTGATGATCCACTCCGCGAACATCCACGACAGCGCGGCGGCTGCGGTGGCGACGAAGGAGTTGGTCATGGCGAGCGCAGCGCCGCCGTTGGCTTCCAGGTTGGAGCCGGCGTTGAAGCCGAACCAGCCGACCCAGAGCAGCGAAGCGCCGATCATCGACATGGTCAGCGAGTGCGGAGCCATCAGCTCCTTGCCGTAACCAACACGCTTGCCGATCAGCAAAGCGCCGACGAGGCCTGCGATGCCGGCGTTGATGTGCACCACGGTGCCGCCGGCGAAGTCGATCGCGCCCTTCTTGAAGATCCAGCCGGCGTCGGCGTTGATCTCGTCGAGCTTGGCCTGAGCCGCGGTCTTCGCAGCTGCGTCAGTCGCAGCAGCCAGAGCCTTGGCAGCGTCCTGGATCGCGTCCGGGCCGGGCCAGTACCAGACCATGTGCGCGATCGGGAAGTAGATCAGCGTGACCCAGAGCGGGATGAAGAGAGCGATCGCCGCGAACTTCATGCGTTCGGCGAACGCGCCGACGATGAGGGCGGGCGTGATCGCCGCGAAGGTCATCTGGAAGCACATATAGACGAGCTCCGAGATGTTGGCATCGACCGAGAAGGTCGCAGCCTTCGAGTCGGTGGTGACACCCATCATGAAGGCCTTGGAGAAGCCGCCGATGAAGTCGGAGCCGCCGGTGAAGGCGAGGCTGTAGCCGTACACGGCCCAGATCACGGTGACGACGCAGACGGTGTAGAACACCTGCATCAGGACCGAGAGCATGTTCTTGGAACGAACGAGGCCGCCGTAGAACAGCGCGAGACCCGGGATCGTCATCAACAGCACGAGGACTGTCGATGTCAGCATCCAGGCGTTATCTCCCTTGTTGACCGTTGGCTCGGCATAGGCTGCGGTCGCAGCGAACAGGCCGACTGCGAGAGCCGCCAATCCCGCGCCATAGGGACGCTTAAACGTCATTTCATTTACTCCTGATTGGATTTTGGTTGAGCGCGAAATCAAAGGGCCGCGGCGTCGGCTTCGCCGGTGCGGATGCGGACCGCATGGTCGAGACTGATGACGAAGATCTTGCCGTCGCCGATTTGTCCGGTTTTCGCAGCCGACGTGATGGCGTCGATGGTCTTGTCGACCTGCTCGGAAGCGATAGCGACTTCGATCTTGATCTTGGGCAGGAAGCTCACGGCATATTCGGCGCCGCGGTAGATTTCCGTGTGGCCTTTCTGGCGGCCATATCCCTTGACTTCCGTCACCGTGAGACCGTGAACGCCAATGGCGGTCAGGGCGTCACGGACTTCTTCCAGCTTGAATGGCTTGATAATCGCCATAACAATTTTCATGGGTCCTATCCCCGCTTGGCCCGGTCCGGACATGGCCGGGCGTTTCTCGACTGGTTCGCCACGAGGGAGAAGTTCACTACGCGGGCACAGCCGGGACCCTTAGAATCAAATGCCGTGCCAGATCGGGCGCGCTGCCTAACGGACTATGAAAGCTGAGCTTTTCGCGTACGCCGGGTGTTCCGCTGCAGTGCGCTAATACGTCGCGCTCAAAACGTGATCAGGCCTGATCAAAATGCAGGCAGGACAGGCTGCCGACACAATGTTGCTCATGGGTCGGGCAGCAGAATGGTATTATATTGCAGATAGCGCGCGCTCTAAAGCCCCGCTGCACCGCAAAAGGCTGAGCGCGCCCGAGGCCTGCTTACGGGATGCGCGCAACCGACCAAGACAATCAGGCCGCGTCCCGCTGCGCAAAAACCCTGTCGACCAGTCCCCACTCGACCCCCTGCTCGGCGGTCATGAAGTGGTCACGGTCCAGGGTCCGTTCCACCTCTTCTTCAGTCCGCCCGCAATGCTGCGCATAGAGCCTGGTAATGCGCCGCTTGGTTTCCTGCATCTCGTTGGCGTGGATCAGGATGTCGGAGGCCTGGCCCTGAAAGCCGCCGAGCGGCTGATGCACGTGCAGGCTCGCATTGGGGAGTGCTGCGCGATGACCGGGCTCGCCCGCCATCAGCAGGAACGAGCCCATCGAGCGTGCCGTGCCCATGCACAGCGTGTGAACTGGTGCCTTGATGAACTGCATGGTGTCGTACATCGCAAGGCCCGAGGTGACCACGCCGCCATAGGAGTTGATGTAGAGATTGATCGGCCGGTTCGGATTCTCCGCCTCCAGGAACAGGAGCTGCGCACAGACGAGGCCCGACATCGCATCATTGACCTCGCCGTTGAGGAAGATGATGCGCTCGCGCAGCAGGCGCGAGTAGATGTCGAAGGATCGCTCGCCGCGCGCGGATTGTTCGACGACCATAGGGACGAGCTGAAGCATGTCGCGCATCGGCGACCTCCATGTCTGCAGGTGATGAAGTCGTGTTGGTGCTAGGCGGCCGCGCGCATCAGGCAGCAATTGCTGTTGGCCGGCTGCGGCAGCTTCATTCCGACATCGCAGGCGTGCTGGATGATGCGGAAGCGTGTGCCGCCTGACACGTTCGGTTCGATCTTGAAGATGACCTGGCTTTCGCGAAACGGCGGCTCGGAATCGCGCACCCGGTAGCGCACTTCTTCGCCGGGAATCGATGTTTCCGGCTCGGCGCCCGCGAGATCGCAATCCGGCAGCCAGCGCTCGCGCAATTCGGGAATGGTCACCGCGCGCCAGACTTTTGCCGGCGGCGCATCGAATTCATATTCGAGCACGAGAGCTTCGTCGGGACGATCGGGCTTCACAGCGTCGCTCATTGATCCAGTCCTTATTGATCCATGTCCTTCAGGAGGTCGGCGAGTGCATCCATGCGCTTCGGCCAATAGGCGCGGTAGCGCGCGAGCCATGACCCGATGGCGACGATTCCATCCGGGTCGACTTCGTAATTCACAAAGCGGCCTTGCCGCTCTTCGCGCACGAGGCCCGCGGCGCGCAGCACCGCAAGATGCTGCGACATCGCCGGCTGGCTGATCTCTAATCCGTCGCGCAAGGCGCTGGCATTGAGGCTGCCGCCGGCGAGCTTCTCAAAGACCTTGCGGCGGGTCGGGTCGGCCAGCGCCTTGAAGATGTCGGCTTCGATCATGCCAACACATAAGCATTTGCTTATGTGTTGCGCAAGCCCTTACTGACGAGCCCCGATTACTGAAGCGCTTCGCCGTGCTGCGAGATATCGAGCCCCTCGAGCTCGTGCTCCCGCGACACGCGCAAGGGTACGAACAGGCCGACCAGCTTGAGCAGGATGAAGCTGACGCCCGCCGACCAGACGAAGGTGACGGCGACGCCGTAAAGCTGGATCAGCAACTGCTGCGGATGACCTTCGAGCAGACCGGCGGTGCCGCCGATCGCGCTGGTTGCGAACACGCCGGCGAGCAGCGTGCCGGTCAGTCCGCCGATGCCGTGGACGCCGAACACGTCGAGCGAATCGTCATAGTTGAAGCGGTGCTTCAGCCAGGTGCAGGCCCAGTAGCAGATTGCACCGGCGGCGATGCCGATGACGATGCCGTGCCACGGCGCAACGAAGCCGGAGGCCGGCGTGATGGTGCCGAGGCCCGCGACCGCGCCCGAGATCATGCCGAGCACGGACGGCTTGCGCCGCGCATACCATTCGATTCCGCCCCAGGTCAGCGCGCCCGAGCAAGCCGCCAGATGCGTCGCGATGATCGCCATCACCGCGCGCGAATTGGCCGCACCGGCCGAGCCGCCGTTGAAGCCGAACCAGCCGACCCACAACAGGCCGGTGCCCATGACGGCGAGCGACAGATCGAACGGCGAGAGATTTTCGGTGCCGTAGCCGTGGCGGCGCCCCATCACCTTCGCGGCGACGAGGCCGCCGGTGCCGGCCGATAGATGCACGACGAGGCCGCCGGCGAAATCCATCACGCCCATGCTGTTGAGGAAGCCGCCGCCCCACACCCAATGTGCCAGCGGAATGTAGACGAAGATGAACCAGGCGACGGAGAACAGCAGATAGGCCGAGAAGCGCATGCGGTCCGCGACCGAACCCGCGACCAGCGCCACCGTGATGATCGCAAACGTCATCTGGTAGAGCATGAACAGCGCTTCCGGGATCGTCTTGGCCGCCGGGTTGACGCTGTCCATGGTCATGCCGGCGAGGAACCAGCGATCCAGCGAACCGATCCACGGACCATTGCCGACAAAGCACAGCGAATAGCCGAAGGCGACCCAGAGAATGGAGATGATCGTCACCGCGGCAAGGCTCTGCGCCATGGTCGCGAGCACGTTCTTCTTGCGCACCATGCCGGAATAGAACAGCGCAAGTCCCGGGATCGTCATCATCAGCACCAGCGCGGTGGCGACGATCATCCAGGCGGTGTCGGCGGTGTTGATCTCCGATGTCGCGGCGCGCGCCGGCGAAACTGCGACCAAAGCAAGTCCAATCGGCGCAGCCATAGCGGCTACGCGGCGCAACAATCCCGCCATGTCATTTCCCCCGGCAGTGTGATGGCGTCGCACGTTATGGCGTCGTTGCCGGGTGCGATCGACGAAGCAAATTTCTTCTTAGAGCGCGTCGCTGTCGGTCTCGCCGGTGCGGATGCGCAGGGCGTGGTCGATCGGCGTGACGAAGATCTTGCCGTCGCCGATCTGTCCGGTGCGGGCGGTCGCGGTGATCACGCTGACCGCCTTGTCGGCGACGTCGGAGGCGACCGCGATCTCGATCCGCAGCTTCGGCAGGAAGTTCACGACATATTCCGCGCCGCGATAGATTTCGGTGTGGCCCTTCTGGCGGCCATAGCCCTTCACCTCGGTCACGGTCATGCCGTGGACGCCGATCGCCGTCAGGGCCTGGCGGACCTCATCGAGCTTGAAGGGTTTGATGATCGCGACGACGAGTTTCATGGTCAGGCCTATTCCCCGGGATGCGCCGCGCCGCGTGTCCCCGGCGCTGCGTCAATCTGGCATCTTTCCGGGCAAATGGCACAAAAAACTTGCAGACTGAAGCGGAAAAACGTTTGGCCAAGGGCGGTCATGTGAACGACCGCCTCTGTACAGGGCGTCAGTTCATCCTTCACAATGCATTTTTTGGCATGGATGCGGTGAACCCGCGCCAGCCGGGCGGTACATAAGTATTTTGGGGGACGCGTCATGGCGAGTTGGTTCTATGCATCCGAGGGCAAGCAGCAGGGGCCCTATCCGGAAGGGCAATTCCGCGACCTGATCGCGCAAGGCGTGGTGCGAGCGGATACGCTGGTGTGGTCCGAGGGCATGGCAGGCTGGCAGAAGGCCGCCGAAATTCCAGGCCTGGTCTCGGGCGGCGGTGCCCCGCCGATCATTCCCGCCGGGGGCCCGCCGATGATGGGCGGCGCCAGCTATACCGGTGCCGGTAGTGCGGCCGGTGGTGCGCTGTCGGTTGATTTCGGCATCCTCGAGTTCACCTGGCGCTCGCTGGTGATGCTGATCGTCTCGTGCTTCGTCATTCCGATCCCGTGGGTGTTCGTCTGGTACACGAAATGGCTGGTGTCCTGCGTCAAGGTTCCGGGCCGGCCGAACCTGTCCTTCACCGGCAATGCCATGACGGTCGTGCCCTGGTTCTTCGGCTTCATCGTTCTGGCTGTTGTCGTCGGCTACGCCGGCATCCAGGTGCTGAACCTTGTGCTCTTTCTTGCCGAGATCGCGCTTTACTGGATGCTGCTCAAGTGGGTCGTGGCGAACATCGCCTCTAACGGCCAACCACTCGGCCTCAGCTTCACCGGCTCGATCGTGGGCTATATCGGCTGGAACCTGCTGTTCGCGGTCTCGATGATCACCATCATCGGATGGGCCTGGGTCGCCGCCGCCCAGCTGCGCTGGATCTACCGCAACATCCAGGGCACGCGCCGCGAAATCATCTTCAAGGGCACCGGGCTCGAAATCCTCTGGCGCGGCATCGTTGCCGCGATCCTGTGCGGCTTCCTGATCCCGATCCCGTGGGTCTATCGCTGGATCATGAACTGGTTCGCATCGCAGACCGAGCTCGTTCCGCGCGGTTCGATGTAGGCATACGACGACGATCTCAAGCGCGATGAACGCGCGCTTGAGATCGCTAGCTCCTGCGCTCGCGCACGGAGCCTTCCTGCGTGACGGAGGCGACCAGCGTGCCGTCGGGCTTGAAGATCGAACCACGGGTCAGGCCGCGGCCGCCTTGGGCGCTCGGCGAATCCTGCGCGTAGAGCAGCCATTCGTCGGCGCGGAACGGGCGGTGAAACCACATCGCGTGATCGAGGCTCGCCGGCATCATCCGCTTGTCGAACAGGGTGCGGCCGTAGCGCGCCATGATCGCATCGAGCAGCGAGAAGTCGGACGCATAGGCCAGCGCGCACATGTGCAGCGCCGGATCGTCAGGCAACGTCGCCGCTGTCTTGATCCAGACATGGATGCGACCGTCCTCGATCTTTTGGCCGAAGTAACGGCCGAGCTCGACCGGGCGCAGCTCGATCGGACGATCGGATTCATAGTAGCGGCGGATGAACTCAGGCATCTCGCGGAACATCGGCTGCTTCGCCACCTCCTCCGCCGTGAGTTTCTCAGGCGGCGGCACGTCAGGCATCTTGTCCTGGTGGTCGAACGCGCTCTCTTCCTCGGCATGGAACGACACCATGATCGAGAAGATCGCGTTGCCATGCTGGATCGCGGTGACGCGGCGTGTCGAATAGCTCTTGCCGTCGCGCAGCCGCTCGACCTGGTAGATGATCGGGATCTGCGGATCGCCCGGCAGGATGAAATAGCAATGCAGCGAATGCGGCAGCCGGCCCTCGACGGTGCGGCAGGCCGCCACCATCGCCTGACCGATCACCTGACCGCCGAACACCCGCTGCCAGCTGGTTTTCGGACTGTTGCCGCGGAACAAATTCACCTCGAGCTGCTCGAGATCGAGGATCGAAATCAGGTCGATCAGGCTTCTGGACATGGTGGTGCTTTCTTGCCGTCATGTCGGCGCGAACAGTCGCCCCGGAATGACACATCAGGCAGTTCTCGGGCCGTTCCGCCCTTGTTTCACCGCACTGTTTCGCCCACCTCAAGTCTGCTAGCAAGACCCGAGAATTGGCCGGGAATTTTGGCAGGAAAGTCTTGGTATGTCGGTACAGGGTCACATTGTCATTGGCGGCGGCGCGTTTGCGGGCCTCGCGCTCGCGCTTGCCTTGCGCCAGGGGCTCGGCCCCGAGATTCCCATTATCGTCGCCGACCCCGCGCTTGCCACGCGGCCGAGCCGCGATCCCCGTGCGACCGCGATCGTCGCGGCCTGCCGTCGCCTGTTCGAGGCGCTTGGTGCCTGGGATGACGTGAAGGGCGAGGCGCAGCCGATCCTCGACATGGTCGTCACTGATTCAAAGCTCGAGGACGCCACGCGTCCGACATTCCTGAATTTCGCCGGCGATGTCGCGCCTGGCGAGCCCTTCGCGCATATGATCGAGAACCGTCGCCTGATCGATGCGCTGGTCGTCCGTGCCGAGGCTCAAGGCATCGATCTGCGTGCCACCACCGTGTCGTCTTACGACGCGCGCGCTGAAAGGATCGACGTCACGCTCGGCGATGGCAGCGTCATCGCCGCAAGCTTGCTGGTCGCCGCCGATGGCGCGAAGTCGAAATTGCGTGAGCGCGCCGGCATTGCCACCCATGGCTGGGAATACGATCAATCCGGCATCGTCGTCACCGTCGGCCACGAGAGGGATCACGAGGGCCGTGCCGAGGAACACTTTTTGCCCGCGGGTCCGTTTGCGATTTTGCCGTTGACCGGCAAGCGATCCTCGCTGGTCTGGACCGAGCGCCGCAACGAGGCCGCGCGGATCATTGCGCTGAGCGACGAAGAATTCCACGCCGAGCTCGAGCAGCGCTTCGGCCTGCATCTCGGTGAGGTGAAGGCACTCGACAAGCCGCGCGCGTTCCCGCTGTCCTATTTCGTCGCGCGCTCCTTCGTCGCCGAACGTCTCGCGCTGGTCGGCGATTCCGCCCATGTCATCCACCCCATCGCAGGCCAGGGCCTCAACATGGGGCTGAAGGATGTCGCTGCGCTAGCCGAAGTCGTGGTCGATGCCGCGCGGCTCGGCATGGATCTCGGCGGTGCCGACGTGCTCGAGCGCTACCAGCGTTGGCGCCGCTTCGACACCATGGCGATGGGCGTCGCCACCAACTCGCTGAACTTCCTGTTCTCGAACGAGTCGACCTTGCTGCGCACGGTGCGCGACATCGGCCTCGGCATCGTCGACCGTACCCCGCCGCTGAAGAACCTCTTCATCCGCCAGGCAGCGGGTTTGACCGGCGAGATTCCGCGGTTGTTGAAGGGCGAGGCGTTATAGCGCTGGCTGGCGCTACACTCTCTCCTCGTCGTCCCGGACAAGCGCGCCACAAGCGCGAGCAGATCCGGGACCCATACGCCGCAGCAGACGTTTGGCGAAGACTCGGAGTGACCAGCGCGCTCCATAACCGCTCCCTGTGGCTATGGGTCCCGGCCTTCGCCGGGACGACAGCGAGAATGCCGCGCGGTCATCGCGCAACAACAGTCACCTTCAATCGATCTTCCTTGCCTCTTCCGGCAACATAATCGGGATGCCGTCGCGGATCGGATAAGCGAGTTTTGCAGACCGCGAAATCAGCTCCTGCTTGGCGGAGTCGAACTCCAGCGGGCCCTTGGTCAGCGGGCAGACCAGGATCTCCAGCAGTTTGGGATCGACGCTATTTTCGGGGCGTTCGGTGGGCGCGTTCATCGTGGTCTCCGGCAATGGCTGCCTCTAGCATAGAAAATCGCCGCCGCCCACATCGCGCTATGCGGACAGCATGTTCTGGATCTCGTCGAGCAGGCCCTGCAGCCGCGCGGCCGGAACTGGCGCGGCCGACAATGCGAAGCCGAGGAACGTCCAGTACAGGATCTGTGCACGCGCCTGCACTGTTGTCGCGGAGAACCCGCGTCGTTCCAGCAACGTCTCGATATAGTCGAGCCGGCGCCGGTCGATGGCACGAACCGCGGCCTGCGCCGCAGGATCGAATGCCGCCCAGTTGCGCACCGCGCGCTCCAGATCGAGCCGGGCGCCGAAGGTCCTGCGCAGCAGCGCCTTCAATGGCTCTTCGCTGTCCGCCTCGACGCCGGCGATGATCTCTTCGGCGGCGATCTCGCGCCAGCGCTTCAGCACGGCGGCGTGGAACGCGCCGAGATCGGCAAAATGCCAGTAGAAGCTGCCGCGGGAGACGCCCATCGCCTTGGCCAACGGATCGGCCTTCAGCGCGGTGATGCCGCTTTTGGTGAGCGCCTTGACGCCCTCTTTGATCCAGTCGTCGGCGGTGAGCTGTTCGGGCATGTCGGGTTCCGATATCAAACCATACACTAGTGTATTGACAGGCGGCAAGCCAGGATCTATCTCACCATACATAGATGTATGGACCAGATTCTGGGAGCCCTGACGATGCGTGATCTCTTGCTTCAGTGCGCCGGTGTCGGGGCCATTGTCGTGGCAATCATCCATGGCATCCTCGGCGAGACCAAGGTCTTTGCCCGAGCCACTATCGAGCCGGAACGGCTCCGCACTCTGATCCGCTTGGTCTGGCAGGCCTCCACCGTCGCCTGGATCGGCTGCGGTGTGTTGCTGATCGCCGTGCCCTGGATGGACTCCGCAGTGGCGCGCCACTGGATCGTTCTCACCATGATCGCTGTGTTCGGCCTGTCCGCCTGCGCCAACGCCTGGGCGACGCGCGGCCGGCACTTCGGCTGGATGGCGCTGAGTGTGGTCGTGGCGATAGCGGTGGCCGGCTACTGAACGCGACCAGACCAGACGCGCTATCGAAGCTGTGAGGCTTAAAGCCGCAGTGAGCGGCCAAACAAGCGTTGCACACGGAGCGCGCTGATCTTTTGGCAGCCGTTAGAATATCTCTAACGCCGTGCGAATCCGAACCGCAATTGACTTCACCCTCCCCTTCGCTTCCTTCGGTCGTGTTTCGCGCAAGGTCTTGCGCACACAGGAGGAGATATCAGTGAGAGTCATTCGTGTTCTTGCCATCGCACTGACGGTTGGGCTCGGCATGGGATCGACGGCGATGGCCGACGGTTTCAAGGATTGCACCAAGCTCGACAAGGCGTCGTGGAAGCCGGCGGGCGATGCCGAAGCCAAGGCCAAGGCGCTTGGCTATGAGGTGCGGCGCTCCAAGATCGAAGGCTCGTGCTATGAGGTCTACGGCGTCAAGGAAGGCAAGCTCTACGAGCTGTTCTACAGCCCGGAAGATCTCAGCCTGAAGCACACGATTGCCAAGTAAGTCTTGAGCCAGCGTTTGAAAGTGGTCCCAGCTTGATCGACGAAGCGGTGCCAGGAGCGCGCGGGGTGTCCGACAGACGCCCCGCGGATCGGACGGTTGTGGTCTGGGACCTGCCATTGCGACTTTGGCACTGGGCCCTCGCAGCATGCGTGTTGGCCGCGTGGTTCACGCCGACCGTCTACGACAGGCTTCACCGCATCGTCGGCTATGGCGTGATCGGACTTCTCGTCTTTCGCCTGGTCTGGGGTATCTGGGGCAGCCGCTACTCGCGCTTCCGCATGATCGGTGCCAGGCTTCGTGCGGCACCTGGATATCTCTGGAATCTGCGCCGCGGCATCACCGGCCGCTATATCGGGCTCAATCCCGCGGGCACGTTGATGCTGGTGGCGCTGCTGTTGTCACTTGCTGTTTCAGCCATCACCGGCGCGCTGTCGGTGACAGTCGCCTTCTTCGGCGTCTGGTGGATCGAGGACACGCATGCCGTCGCATCGGACGCGGTCATGGTGCTGGTCGTGCTGCACATCGTCGGCGTGGTGCTGATGGGGTTACTGCAGCGCGAGAATTTGATCCGCGCCATGTTCACCGGCCGCAAGCGCATCCGTCGTCATTCCTAGAGTTTTCGAGGCGACACTCTCTCCTCGTCATGGCCGGGACGTCTAGCGCGCGCTTCTGCCCGAGCATGACGGAGTCTGTGGTGTACAGCCGCGCCCTCACTGCAGCGGTGGATCGCCGCTGGTGCGCTTCTTGGCGAGATCCATCTCGGTGACCGCGATCAGGATCTCCGCGCGGGTCTTCAGATCAGGCGCTTCCAGCATCGCCTGCTTCTCGGCCGGGCCATAGGGCGACATCATCGCCAGCGCATTGACCAGCGCTTCGTTGGGCGCGCTCTCGACGCCTTCCCAGTCGACCTTGAGATTGTTGGCCTTCAGGAAATCCGCCAGCGCCACCAGCAGCGCCTCGCGGTTGACTTCGTCCTCGCCCATCCGCGCGGTGAAGTCATCGGCGAAGGCGAAGAAATCGACCTTGCACTGCCGGTAGGCGGTCAGCACGTCGAGCTCCTCGAGCACCCTGAAGCGAGCAACGCCTGTCAGTTCGAGGATGTAGCGGCCGTCGCCGGATTCGGCGAGCTGGGTGATGCGGCCGACGCAGCCAACGCGGAACAGCGTCGGCTTGTCTGAATTCTTCGGCGAATGCGCAATGTCAGGCTGGATCATCCCGATCAGGCGATGGCCATCGCGAAAACTGTCGTCGACCATCGCGAGATAGCGCGGCTCGAAGATGTTGAGCGGCATCTGGCCGCGCGGCAGCAGCAGCGCGCCCGGCAGCGGAAACACCGGAATGATCTCCGGGAGGTCGGCGGGCCCGCGATATTCGATGTTGATCGGCATCTGGTCCCCGCGGGGCTAGAGCATGATCCGGATCCGAAGGACCGCGTCAGCGCAAAGTGTGAAGCGGTTTTCCGACAAGATCATGCTCACGAAATAACTTGCGCTTATGAAAACAGGATCGTCGACAAGCGCTTGCGACCGTCGACGGTTGCATCATCCGCGCTGCCCCAGGCCTCGAAGAACTGCACCAGCTGCTTGCGGGCGCCGTCGTCGTTCCATTTGCGGTCACGCTTTACGATCGCAAGCAGCTGCTCGGTGGCGGCGGCCCGGTTGCCCTGTGCGTTCAGCGCGGTGGCCAAGTCGAAACGCGCCTGATGATCGAGCGGGTTTGCGGCGACTTTCTGTTCCAGCTCTGCGACCGGCCCGAGCTGCTCGGCCTGTTCGGCGAGATCGATCGCGGTCTGCACGGCCTTCACGGCCGGATCGTTGCGCTTGGATTCCGGCACTAGGGCCAGCGTCTGCTTGGCCTGCTCCATCGCACCTGAGATGGTGTAGCATTTCGCGAGCCCGGCGAGCGCTGCGATGTTGGTCGCATCATGCTGAAGCACTTCGGCATAGATCTGTGCGGCGGCGGCAGCATCGCCCTCGGCGAGCACGGCCTCGGCCTCCTGCACGATCTCGGCAAGATTGACCTCGCCCGGCGCCGTCACGCCCTTGGTCAGCTTCTCGATGAAGGCGTTGATCTGGCTCTCCGGCACCGCGCCCATGAAGCCGTCGGCGGGCTGGCCGTTGACGAAGGCGATCACGGCCGGGATCGACTGGATGCCCATCTGGCCCGGGATCGCCGGATGCTGGTCGATGTTCATCTTGACCAGCTTGACCTTGCCCTTGGCCGCCTTGACCGCTTTTTCCAGCACAGGGGTGAGCTGCTTGCAGGGGCCGCACCATTCCGCCCAGAAGTCGATCAGCACCGGCTGGCGCTTCGATTCCTCGATGACGTCCTTCACGAAGGTCTGGGTGGTGGTGTCCTTGATCAGATCGGCCGCAGCCGGGCTCGCTCCGTTACCCTGGTCGATGATCGTCACGGGATCCCCTCGTCTGATGTCTGGAGTGGCGGGTCTTTAGCACGTCGCCATCACATATGCTTCGTTTCAGGCCCTAAAATTGGGCCGGGTCGGCCGAATTTCAATCCATCGGGGTCGATTCGGGTATTCCCGGCCATTTTCGGACGATTTGGCCTAGATAGGGCTCATATTGGGGCTCCGAAAGCGAGATGATGCTGCCGGTAGCTGTTGCATTCGCCTCCCGGTTTTGGCATACGACAGCCGTTGCCGGCGCGTCACGCGACCGACACAGGATGCGGGTGTAGCTCAGTGGTAGAGCACGACCTTGCCAAGGTCGGGGTCGAGGGTTCGAGCCCCTTCGCCCGCTCCAATTTTTCCAAGAGCATCCAGCCTGACCGGATCGGGCCGTGGTTTTCCACGCCGTCGGCGGCTGGCTCGGGACTTAGATGACAATTCTGGTCACCGGCAGCGCGGGGCACCTCGGCGAGGCCGTTCTCCGGACGCTCCGCCAGCGGGGGACGCCTGTGCGCGGGATCGACCTGAAGCCCTCGCCCTTCACCGACGCCGTCGGCTCGATCGTCGATCCCGGCTTCGTCCGGGCGCAGATGGACGGCATCACGGCCGTCATCCACGCCGCAACCCTGCACAAGCCGCATGTCGCGACTCACAGCAAGCAGGCCTTTGTCGACACCAACGTCAGCGGGACGCTCAATCTGCTCGAGGCGGCTGACGCAGCGGGCGTGAAGAGTTTCGTCTTCACCGGCACCACCAGCGCGTTCGGCTCGCAGCTCCGCCCCGAGGCGGGACAGGCAGCGGTGTGGGTCACCGAGGAGCTGCCGTCGGTGCCGAAGAACATCTATGGCACCACAAAGCTGATGGCGGAGAATCTGTGCGAGCTGTTCTTTCGCGAGCGGGGATTGCCGGTCGTCATCTTGCGGACGTCGCGGTTCTTTCCGGAGGACGACGACGATGCCGCAATGCGGTCGGCCTATCCGCTCGACAACGCGCAGGCCAACGAACTGCTCTATAGACGGCTGGATATAACGGATGCGGTCAGCGCCCATCTGCTCGCCGCGACGCGTGCGGGCGAGATCGGCTTCGGCCGCTACATCGTCTCGGCGACCAGCCCGTTTGGGCAACATCACCTCGCAGCACTCGCCCGTGACGCGGCCAGCGTCGTGCGCGAGCTCTATCCGGACTGTGCGCAGCTCTATGCGGCGCGCGGCTGGCGGCTGTTTCCCGAGATCGACCGCGTCTACGTCAACGCACGCGCGCGGCGCGAGCTCGGATGGGAACCCGAATTCGATTTTGCCCATGTGCTGCGCAGCCTGCGTGAGGGGCACGATTTCCGCAGCACGCTGGCGCGCGAGGTGGGCGCGAAGGGCTATCACGACAGGCAATTTGACGACGGGCCTTACCCCGTCGCCAAATAGTTGCCGCTTTTGTCAAATCGCACGATGTTTCAGATGCGTGGCCGGTGTCACCGCGCAGCATGCGCCCGTGCCGTTCTACTGTGCATGGGGTTGTTTTCGCGGTTTTGGATTGGGTGCCCTGCAAATGAGGAACACGTCATTGCGATTTCGCGTTGCAGCGAGAGGCCGTCGTCGTTGCATGCGACAACGTGAGACGTTCTGTCTCAATTTTTATTGAGTGCAACCGCAACGGACGCGCCGCGCTTTTCACTGCCGGCAGATGTGCTAACCTTTTCGCGTCTGCCACCTCGACAGACCGAGAACTTCGCCTACTCAAACAGCAAAACAAAGAATGTGCAGCCTTGACGGCTGCCTTAGGGGAGTGACGCGATGACATCGATGATCCATCGATCCGTGTTGGCGCTTGCGGCCGTGGCCCTTCTTGCCGGGACCAGCGTTGCCAGTGCACAACAAGACAAGGCCCGTGCGCTGAAGAAGTACGAATCCGGCACCAAGGAATTCTGGACCCATCCGCCGGATGACTGGTTCCTCGGCGATGAGACCGAGGCGCAGAAGGGCCTCGCGCCGCCATCGGGACCGCCGACCGGCGCTTCCGAATCCGAGCTCGCCAACATCATCAAGAAGGTGAAGCTCCCGGCGGGCTTCAAGATGGAGGTCTATGCCTCCGGCGTGCTGGCCGCGCGGCAGATGGCCTGGGGTGACAAGGGCACGTTGTTCGTCGGCTCGTTCGGCCTCGGCAACGTCTACGCCATCAAGGACAATGGCGGGAAGAAAGAGGTCAAGACCATCCTCAAGGGGCTCAACATGCCCACGGGTCTGGCCGTCAAGGATGGCGCGCTCTACGTCATCGCGGTCGACAAGCTGATCCGCTACGACGACATCGAAAACAAGCTCGACAATCCCGGCGAGGGCAAGGTCGTCTATGACGACATGCCGTCCTATGCCGCGCATGGCTGGAAGTACCTCGCCGCCGACAAGGATGGCTGGTTCTACATTCCGTTCGGACCTCCCTTCAACGTCGGCATTCCTCCGACCAGCGTCTCGCAGATCCGGCGCGTCGATCCCAAAACCGGCAACGCCGAAGTCGTGGCGCTCGGCGTTCGCAACTCGGTCGGCGGCGACGTCGATCCGCGCACCGGCAAGTACTGGTTCACCGAAAATGCGCGCGACTGGGTCAGCGACGATCTGCCGAGCGACAAGCTCAACATGGTCTCGAAGATGGGCGAGCATTTCGGCTATCCCTATTGTCACCAGGGCGACCTTCCAGATCCGAAGTTCGCCATGGGCCACAAATGCTCCGAGTTCACACCGCCCGTGCTGAACCTCGGCGCCCACGTCGCTCCGCTCGGCATGAAGTTCTATACCGGCGACCAGTTCCCCGCCGAGTACAAGAACAACATCCTGATCGCCGAGCACGGCTCCTGGAATCGTCACAAGTACCAGGGCGGCAACATCACGCGCGTGATCGTCGGACCCGACGGCAAGAATGCCAAGAAGGAGGTGTTCGCCTCCGGCTGGATCGAGGGTGACCAGGGCTATCTCGGCCGCCCCGACGACATCATCCTCGCCAAGGACGGTTCGATCCTCGTCGCTGACGATTGGGCCGGCGCGATCTATCGCATCAGCTACAGCAAGAAATAGCATGACGTGACAAAGAGGCTGCGGTGCTCGAAGGCGCCGCAGCCTTTTGCTTTCAACATCCCTGTCGTTCCGGATTGCGCGTCAGCGCAAGTCCGGAACCCATAACCCCGACTCGTGGTTATGGATTCCGGGCTCGCCTTTCAGGCGCCCCGGAATGACGAGCCTATTAGATTGGAATTCCCATCATGCGCCGGCAGTTCATCTCGCACGCAATCAGCACGGCTGCGCTTCTAACGCTCGGCGTTCTTTCAGCGCGAGCCGCCGACAACGCTGCCGTCCAGGAGAAGGCGGCCGTCTGCTCCGGCTGTCACGGCGAGAACGGCATCTCGCAAACCGAGAATATCCCTTCGCTGGCCGGTCAGCCCGATCAATTTCTACAATGGCAGCTCGTGTTCTTCCGCGCCGGCTCGCGCAAGAACGAGCAGATGCAGCCGATCGCGCAGGAGATCGCCAACGAGGATATTCGCAGCCTCGGCGCTTATTTCGCGGCGATGACGCCGCCGAAGGCCGCTGAGGACAAGGATCCGGACCTGTCGAAAAAGGGCGCGCAGGTCGCCGTCGGCCGCCGCTGCGCCTCATGCCATACGGATAGCTTTGCCGGCACCAAAGCTGTCGCGCGGCTCGCCGGTCAGCGCGAGGAATATCTCGTCAAAGCTCTGCAAGACTACAAGAGCAGCCAGCGCGTCGGCGGCGGTGGCGCTGCGATGGCCGACGTCGCCTATCACATGAGCGAAGAAGAAATCACAGCCGTCGCGCACTATCTCGCGTATTTCAAATAGCGTTGGGTGGAGTCGCAACCTTCGCCGGGACGACCATTGAGTGTGCGGTTACTAAACTACCCCGCCCGCTGCTTCTCATACGCCTTCAGATGCGTATACGCGATGCGCAGCTTCGGTACTGGCACCTTGGCCGCATCTGCCAGCGCGATGAGGTCGCCGATCACGTGATCCGCCTCGACCGGGAAACCCGCCTTGACGTCGCGGAACATCGAGGCCGTCATCGGCGAGCCCTCGGTGGTGAGGTTGCCCTTCACGCGCTCGAAGAACGGCCCGCCCGGCGTGTAGCCTGACGCGGCTGCGATCGAGCTGGTCTCATCTAACATGCCGAGCAGGAAGTCCCGGCCGCCGGGCGCGGCGAGGATGTTGCCGACGGAGGTGCGCATCAGGCTGGTGGATGCCGCGAGCGAGGAGAGGAATACCCACTTCTCCCACATGTCCTGCATGATGTTCTGGCTGGCGGTGGCGCCATTGATGCCGCTCTTGAAGGCTTCGTCGATCGCCTTGACGCGGTCCGACATCTTGCCGTCGCGCTCACCGTAATTGATCGACTGCATCGGCTGCAGCTGCACGACTTCGCGCTTCTCGTTCAGCGTCGCGGCAATCGCGCAAAGACCGCCGAGCACGCGCTCCTTACCGAATTTCGCATCCAGCGTGTCGAGATGCTTCATGCCGTTGAGCATCGGGATGACCGCGGTATCAGGACCGACCGCCGGTGCAAACGATTTGATGGCGTCGTCGAGGTCGAACGCCTTGCAGCTCAGCAGCACGACGTCGAACTTGTCCTTGATCGCGTCGGCCTGAACGGTCGGCGGATTTTTCAAGGTTACGTCGCCGTTCGGGCTCTTGATGACCAGGCCGTCGCTGGCGAGCTCGCCAGCGCGGCGCGGCCGGACCAGGAATGTGAGGTCGCGGCCGGCCTGCAACAGCCTGCCACCAAAATAGCCGCCGATGGCGCCGGCGCCGACCACGAGGATACGCATGGGAAAGTCCTTATTTTTGTTCTTCCGTCATCCCTCGAGAATGCCAGAACGACCTCGAGGAGACCACCCGCTTTCTGGAGGATGCTGGATCACTTCCCCAGCACCAGCTCCTCGACTTCGCGCAGCTGCTCCTTGCCAAAGAACATCTCGTTGCCGACGAAGAACGTCGGCGAGCCGAACGCCCCGCGCGCAACCGCTTCCTCGGTGTTCTTGATCAGCTTGGCCTTCACCTCCGGCTCCCCGGCGCGAGCGAACAGTTTCGCGGCATCGAGACCCGAGGACGCCAGCGCCTTCGCTGCAATTTCCGGATCGTCCATCTTCTTCGGCTCGCGCCACATGTGATGGAAGGCCGCGTCGACATATTTTTCGAACACGCCCTCGAGCTGCGCCGCGATCGCGGTGCGCATCAGATTCAGCGTGTTGACGGGGAAGTTGGGATTGAAGACGTAAGGCTGAACCTTGAACCGCCTGAGGAAGCGCTCGGTCTCGACCTGCTGGAATTCGCGCTTGTTCTTGACGCCGGCGAGCGTCTCCGCCGGCGACTTGTTGTTGGTCGACTTGAAGATGCCGCCGAGCAGGATCGGCACATATTCGAATTTGACGCCGATACGCTGTTCGATCGCAGGGATCGCGAGATGGCTGAGATAGGCGTTCGGGCTGCCGAAATCGAACAGGAATTGCGGAGCTGTGCGGGTCAAATTCGTTCTCCCTGAGATCGCTTTTCACCCATTGTGGCGCAGGGCGCGCCACAGGTCCACCGTTTAATGACGGTCATAATATCTTGACCATCACACCAGGCGCCGGATCGCCTGCTTGCGCCACACCAGAAGGTAATAGCCCATCTGCAAAACGAACATGGCGCAGAACACGATCGGATAGGCGGCCCACACGCCCTTGAGGCCGATCGCGCGGCTGAGGATCACCGCCGACGGCAGCTCGATCGCGACGATGGCTGATATCGACAGCAGCATCGGCGTCAGCGCTACGCCCGCGGCACGCATGGCGCCGGAGAACGTCGTCGCGAGGCCGAACGGCACCGAGCTCCACAAGGCGAGGAAGAGCAATCCCTTCGCCAGATCGAGCACGGCGCCGTCGGTGATGAAGATGCCGAGCACCGCACGTGGTGCGAGGTAGATCAACGCCACCAATCCTCCGGTCAGGATGAGGTTGAACGTAAGTCCGGTGCGGACGATGCCGTCGAGCCGCGCCCGATCGCCGCCGCCAATCGCTTGCGCCCCGAGGATCGAGACCGCGATCGAAATCGACATCGCCGTGAACTGCGTGTAGCCCATGACCTGATTGACGGCGCCGTAAGCCGCCGTGGCGTCGGAGCCATAGCCGTTGACAAGACCGAGCAGCACGAGCTCTGCGATCGCCATCACGACCATGCCAACTGCGCTCGGAAGTCCGATGCTGAGGATTTGTCCGAGCACCGCGCGATTGAGCCGCACATGGCGCAGCAGCGCGATGTCTGGCGCGATCGCGTGCTTCTTTCGCAGCAAGTAGATTGCGAGAACAATCAGCGTCACTGCGTTGGAGATCGCAGCCGCCCAGGCCGGGCTGGTGATGCCGACCTCGCTGCGGATCAGGATTGGTGTCAGGATCAGGCCTATCGCAGTCGATAGCGCCAAGGCCAGCAGTGGCGTGATTGCATCGCCGACGCCGCGGATCATCGCCGTCATCAGCAGGAAGACGAAGCCGAGCGGCATCGTCAGCAGCATGATGCGTGCGTAACGACTCGCCTGGTCGAGAATGTCCGCGGGCGTTGCGAGCGCCATCATCAATTGCCGGCTGAACAGGCCGCCGATCAATCCGACAGAGATCGCGAGCAGCAGGCCGACTGCGAGCGTCGTGCCGACCACGATCTTGATTCTGTCGTGCTTGCCTGCGCCAAAGGCCTGGCCGATCAGCACGGTGGCGCCGGTGCTCAAGCCCATGACGAAGGCGAACAGGAAGAAGAATACCGGAAAGAACACCGAGACCGCCGCCAGCGCATTCACGCCGATCATGTGGCCGAGATAGACATTGCTGACGGTGCCGAACAACGATTGCAGCGCGTTGCTCAGCATCAACGGGGCGAGGAAGCGTAGGAAGGTTTGCCAGAGCGGCTTTGGAGCGGACATGGATTGGCCTTTCATCGGAACGTGCGAAGCCATTGCCGCGCGAGGTGCACGCGGCTTGGCCGTCGATGGGGTTGCTGGAGAGCGCCGCGCGGGTTACGCGCGGTCGCTGTAGGCGAGCTTGACGATGTGGTCGCGGATGTCGGCCGGCCAGTCGGCGATCAGTCCGGTGAAGCGCCGCCGGTCATCTCCGAACAGCGCGCGCGAAGCTTCCTCGAACTGTGCGAGATTGCCGGCCATGGTCGACATGAAGTGATAGGCCGCATCGCGCGCCTGCCGCTCGCGGTCCTTGTCGCCGCTCGCGCGCCGGGCATCCTCGACGAGCTTGCGCAACGCGACCGATGCGCCGCCGGGCTGGGCATTGAGCCACTCCCAGTGCCGCGGCAGCAGCGTCACCTCGCGTGCGACCACGCCGAGCTTTGGCCGGCCGCGCCCGCGCGGTTCGGTCGACGGTGCGTCGTCCTCCACCGGCGGCGGCATCAGCTTCGCCAGGCGCGCCAGCACCTCGCGATCGCCGCCGCGCAGATCGAAGTCGATCGATCGGCCCGTCGCGTCCTCGAAGATGATGATCGGCTCATCCGGCCGTTGCGCCATGCGCTTGACGACCAGCGCGACCTCCCCGGCCGGCCCTGAGACCAGGCGACGCGGCCCCTGGAAGGCCGTGAAAATCTTCTGCATTGGAATCATTGCCATATTGACGATGTTGGGCGCTTTAATACCCGGGTAAATAACCGCCGTCAATATACCCGGATGAAAATATCCATCCGGATGGCTCGACATAATGGTTCCGGGCTGGCAGGTACGCGGCCGACCGATCACGCTCAAGCCCCGGGGATCTCGCGATGCTGACCGTCCACCACCTCAACAATTCGCGCTCGCAGCGCGTGCTGTGGCTTCTCGAGGAGCTGGGCGTGCCCTACGAGATCGTGCGCTATCAGCGCCAGCCCGACATGCGCGCGCCGAAAGAGCTGCGCGCGATCCATCCGCTCGGCAAGTCGCCCGTCATCACCGACAACGGCAACACCGTCGCCGAATCAGGCGCGATCATCGAGTATCTCATCGCGACCTATGGCAATGGTCGATTGATCCCGCCGCGTGATACGCCGGAGCGGCTGCGCTTCACCTATTGGCTGCATTACGCGGAAGGGTCCGCGATGTCGCCGTTGCTGTTGAAGCTGCTGTTCACGCTGATGCCGAAGCGCGCGCCGGCGCTGCTTCGCCCGCTGGTGCGCAAGGTCTCGAACCAGGCGCTCACCGCACTGGTCAATCCGCAGATCAAGCAGCACATGGATTATTGGGAAGGCGAGCTCGGCAAGAGCGAATGGTTCGCGGGCAATGAGTTCACCGCGGCCGACATCCAGATGAGCTTTCCGCTTGAAGCCGCCCAGGCGCGCGGCGGCCTCGAGCAGGGCCACCCCAAGGCGATGGCATTTCTCGAGCGTATCCACGCGCGCCCGGCCTATGCGCGCGCGCTGGAAAAGGGCGGACCGTACCAGGTGGGGCGGTAATATCATTCACTGTCATTCCGGGGCGGTGCGCAGTACCGAACCCGGAATCTCAAGGTTCCCAGGTGCGCAACTGCGCACCAGAGTTCACGCTTCGCGTGCCCCGGAACGACAGCAGAACACTAATCCGCGTGGAGCACGCGCCCGCGCGTCTCCGGTAGCGCGAATGCGGCAATGAAGAACAGCACGTAAGCGACCACCGCGAAGATCGCGATCGCATTGGCAAGCGACGTCGAGGCCGACAGGGCGCCGACGAGGAACGGAAACAGCGCACCGATGCCGCGGCCGAAATTATAACAAAAACCCTGGCCCGAGCCACGCAGCCGCGTCGGATAGAGCTCGGTCAGGAACGCGCCGACGCCCGAGAAATAGCCTGAAGCGAAGAAACCCAGCGGGAAGCCGAGCACCCACAGGATCTCGTTGGTCAGCGGCAGCTGCGTGTAGAGCAGCACGATCGCCATGGCGCCGATCGAGAAGATCAGGAACAGGTTGCGCCGGCCAATCCGATCGGCGAGCCAGGCGCCGACGAGATAGCCGATGAAGGAGCCGATGATCAGTGTCGAGAGATAGCCGGTCGAGCCCACGACCGACAGATGTCGCTCCTTGGTCAGGAACTGCGGCACCCAGAAGGTGATGGCGTAATAACCGCCTTGGCAGCCTGTCGCTGCGAGCGACGCGAGGATCGTGGTCTTCAGGATCGGGCCCGAAAAGATTTCCCATATCGCCGGTCGATCACCGCTCGCGGCTTGCTTCGCGCGGGCTTCAGCAGCGACTTCCGGCTCGGTGACGGAGCGACGGATGTAGAACACCAGCAGCGCCGGCAGCGCGCCGATCACGAACATCCAGCGCCACGCCGTTTCCGCCGGCATCAATGAGAACAGGATCGCCTGCGACAGTACAGCAAGGCCCCAGCCGACCGCCCAGCCCGATTGCACCGAGCCGACCGCACGTCCACGATATTGCGGCCGGATCGCTTCGCCCATCAGAACGGCGCCTGCGGCCCATTCACCGCCGAAGCCGAGACCAAGCACGGCACGGGCGATCAGCAACTGCTCGAAATTTTGCACGACGGCACAGACCAGCGAGAACAGCGAGAACCAGATAATGGTGATCTGCAGCGTTCTGACCCGGCCGATATGGTCGGAGAGATAGCCGCCGAGCCAGCCGCCGATGGCGGAGGCCAGCAGCGTCACCGTGCCGGCGAGACCGGCCGAAGCCGCATCGACCTTCCAGAGCGCGATGATGGTGCCAATCACCAGCGGGTAGATCATGAAGTCCATGCCGTCGAGCGCCCAGCCTGCCGCGCAGGCCCAGAACGTGCGCCGTTCCGGCGCATTCATGTCGCGATAGAAGGCAAGAAGGCTGGTGTCCTCGATCTCGGCGCGTTCGATGCGCCCGCTCGGATCGGCGGTGGTCATGTGCGTTTCCCCGGCAAATTCTTTTTGGCCGTGTGGTGGTAGCACTTGCGGCGGCCGGCGCAAGCTGGTGCGCGCGGTCATGCCATGCAAGGGCAGCGCTACTGTCCGGCTGCTTCCGCACCACGTGTACGCGGATCGGGCGCGCCAAGCGGCCCGTTCGGCGTCACCGCGATTGAATTGGCCGACGTCTGTCCCATCGGCTCGACGATGAGATGGTCCATCGCTTTCAGTTCGAACAACACATCGTCGGGAAAGCCGTGTTCGACGCGCACTTCGTCCGGCAGCCATTGATGATGCAGCCGCGGCGCGGCCACGGCAGCGGCCACGTCCATCTTGTAGTCGAGCACGTTCACGATCACCTGCAGCACTGTCGAGATGATGCGGCTGCCGCCGGGGGAGCCCGTCACCAGCACCGGCTTGCCGTCCTTCAACACGATGGTCGGCGACATCGAGGACAGCGGTCGCTTGCCTGGCCCGGGCAGATTGGCCTCGTAGCCGACGAGGCCATAGGCATTGGAGGCGCCGACCGCCGCCGTGAAATCGTCGAGCTCGTTGTTGAGAAGCACGCCGGTGCCGTCGGCGACAAGGCCGACGCCGTAGCTGAAGTTGAGGGTATAGGTATTGCTCACCGCGTTGCCGTTGCTGTCGACGACGGAATAGTGCGTGGTGTTGCTGCCTTCGCGCGGTGCGGGCAGGGCCGAAACGATATCCTTCGACGGCGTCGCGCGATCGGCGGAGATGCTCGTACGTAGTCTTGTCGCATAGTCTTTTGCCGTGAGCGTATCGATCGGTGCGTTGACGAAGGCGGGATCGCCGAGGTAGCGCGCGCGATCGGCATAAGCACGCTTCATGGCTTCGATCAGCAGATGCAGCGACGCCGGCGAGCCCTGCTTCAAATCGCCGAGCTGAAAACCCTCGAGGATGTTGAGCGTCTCGACCAGCACCACGCCGCCAGATGATGGCAACGGCATGGAGACGATGTCGTAACCGCGATAGGTGCCGCGCACCGGCGCGCGGATCACGGGCTGATAGGCCTTCAGATCGTCCGGCGTCATGATGCCGCCCGCGTCGGACACGGCCTTGGCGATCTTCTCGGCCACCGGACCCTCATAGAAGCCGGGCGGTCCTTGAGCTGCAACACGCGCCAGCGTGTCGGCGAGATCGCTCTGCACCAGCCTGTCACCCTCGCCGAACGGCTTTCCATCGGACTTTGCGAAAATCCTGGCCGAGGACGGAAAGCGTGCCAGCCGCGGGTACCAGCCCGGCAGGGTATCGGCGATGTCGTCGGTGACGATGAAGCCATCGCGGGCGAGTACGATCGCAGGCTCGAGCAATTGCGCCAGCGTAAACCTGCCCGAGCCGTATTTCTCGAGCGCCAGCGTCAGGCCTGCGACCGTGCCGGGCACGCCGATGCCCAGTCCTGAATCGCGCGACTTGGCCGGATCAGGCTTGCCGTCGGCTCCAAGGAATATCTGCGCCGTGGTCGCTGCCGGCGCTGTCTCGCGATAATCGATCGCGACGTCTTCATTGCGCTCGGCGGAGTGGATCACCATGAAACCGCCGCCGCCGATATTGCCGGCGCGCGGATACGTCACCGCCATGGCAAAGCCGGTTGCGACGGCCGCATCGACGGCATTGCCGCCGCGCCGCAAGATGTCCGCTCCGACTTGCGCGGATATCTTTTCCTGCGCCACGACCATGCCGTGCTCGGCGGGCACAGCATGCACCGTGTCGAGCGCCGGCGGGACATAAGTCCGTCGCGCATCCTGCGCGGTTGCTGATGCAAGACCAAACGCCAGAGTGGCGATGAGCGCGAAAAAGCGTCGCCGTGTCGAAAATGACGCCATCATCAAATTTTCCGTTAGGCCTGCAGGTCAATTCAAACGCGTCACGGTAATGCTATACGGTTTGCACCAAGAGAGGCAAAACTGTTTGTGATGAGGACTGTGTAATGACGACGATCGCCCCGGATGCGCGCATGGACGATGCGCCACGGACCTATCCGCCGCGCGCCGCCGTCATCAGCTGGATCTTCTTCGATTGGGCCGCGCAGCCTTATTTCACGCTGATCACGACGTTCGTGTTTGCGCCCTATTTCGCCACAAGCCTCGCACCGGATCCTGCCACCGGTCAATCGCTCTGGGGTTTTGCGATGGCAGCAGCTGGCATGGCGATTGCGCTGTTGTCTCCCGTGCTTGGCGCCATCGCCGATGCTGCAGGCCGCCGCAAACCCTGGATCGCCGCGTTCGGCGCGGTTCTGGTGGTGGCCTCCTGCACATTGTGGATCGGCAAGCCCGGTGATCCCTCCATCATTCCGCCGCTGCTGATTGCCGTTGCGCTCGCCAGTGTCGGCGCGGAATTCGCGACTGTCTTCAACAACGCCATGATGCCGACCCTGGTGCCGCCGGAGCGCATCGGCCGGCTGTCCGGCACCGGCTGGGCCACGGGTTACATCGGCGGCATCGTCAGCCTGGTCATCGTGCTCGGCTTCTTCGCCGCCAATCCCGAGACCGGCCGTACGCTGCTCGGCTTCGCGCCGCTGTTCGGGCTCGATCCCGTTACCCACGAAGGTGACCGTGCCGCTGGACCGCTGACCGGGTTGTGGTTCATCATCTTCGTGACGCCGATGTTCTTGTTTACGCCCGACTATCCGGCGAAGCGTCCGGTTCGCGAGGCGTTGCACGAAGGCCTGGCTGATCTCAAGCAATCGCTGAAGGATCTGCCGCAGCAGAAATCGCTCGCCGCGTTTCTGCTCGCCAACATGATCTACACCGACGGTCTGGTGTCGCTGTTCGCGTTCGGCGGCATCTACGCGGCCGGTACCTTCGGCTGGCACACGATTCAGATCGGTACCTTCGGCATCCTCCTCGCCATCGCTGGCACGTTCGGCGCCTGGCTCGGCGGCAAGCTCGACGACCTTCTCGGACCGAAGCGCGTTATTGCCGGCAGCATGCTGATCCTGCTGCTCGCCGTCGCGGCGATCCTGCTCGTCGACAAGGACAGTGTGTTGTTCGTGAAGGTCGCGCCGCCGGTGCCGGGCGGACCACTGTTCGCTGCCGCCGCGGAGCGTGCCTACATCGTGCTGGGCTGCCTGATTGGGGCTGCTGGCGGCCCGCTTCAGGCGGCGTCGCGCACGCTCCTGATCCGTCTCGCGCCGAAGGATCGCATCGCGCAGTATTTCGGCTTGTTCGCGCTGACCGGGAAAGTGACGTCCTTCATCGGCCCGCTGCTGATCGGCGTGATCACCGCGGCAACGGCGAGCCAGAAGGCCGGCATGGCCGTGCTGGTGGTGTTTTTCGTGACGGGGTTTGCGCTGTTGATGCGAGTGCGGGAGGAGTAACTCCGGCTGTCGTCCCGGCGAAGGCCGGGATCCATATCCACAGGGAGGAGTCGCTGCGCGAGCAGGCAACTCCGAGTCATCGCCAAACGACATCCTGTGGCTATGGGTCCCGGATCTGCGCTTCGCTTGTCCGGGACGACGTGTGGAGAGAGTCAGTGCCTGAAGTGCCGCGTTCCCGTGAACACCATGGCGATGCCGTGCTCGTCGGCGGCCTTGATCACTTCGTCATCGCGCATCGAACCACCAGGCTGCACCACCGCAGTGGCGCCGGCTTCGATGCAGGCGAGCATCCCGTCGGCGAACGGGAAGAACGCATCCGACGCCACGACCGAGCCCTTGGTCAGGGGCTCGGCGAGCTTCAGCTCATTGGCCGCATCCTGGGCCTTGCGCGCCGCGATGCGCGCTGAGTCGACGCGGCTCATCTGGCCCGCGCCGATGCCGACGGTGGCGAGATCCTTGGCGTAGATGATCGTGTTCGACTTGACGTGCTTGGCGACGCGGAACGCGAATTTGAGATCGCGCATTTCGGCATCGCTGGGCGCACGCTTGGTCACGACCTTGAAGGTCATGTCGTCGACCACGGCATTGTCCCGGCTTTGCACCAGAAGACCGCCGGCTACCGTCTTGGCGGTGAGGCCGGGCGCACGCGGATCAGGCAGGCTGCCGGCGAGCAGCAGGCGCAGATTCTTGCGCGCACCGATGATGGCGATGGCCTCTTCGCTGGCGTCGGGGGCAATGATGACCTCGGTGAAGATCTTGGTGATCTCGCGTGCGGTATCGGCATCGAGCGCGCGGTTCATCGCGATGATGCCGCCGAACGCCGAGGTGGAGTCGCAGGCCAGCGCCTTGCGATAGGCGTCGACGAGGTTCGCGCCCTCAGCGACGCCGCAGGGATTGGCATGCTTGACGATGACGCAGGCCGCCGTGCGCTTGGTGTCGAACTCGCCGATGCACTCATAGGCCGCATCGGTATCGTTGATGTTGTTGTAGGAGAGCTCCTTGCCCTGGAGCTGCCGCGCGGTCGAAACGCCCGGGCGCTTGTCGGGCGTGGCGTAGAACGCCGCGGTCTGGTGCGGGTTCTCGCCGTAGCGCAGCGACTGGATCAGCTTGCCGCCGAAGGCGCGGAAATCGGGCGCCTCGATCTCGAGCTGACGGTTGAACCAGTTCGAGATGGCAGCGTCATAAGCAGCGGTGCGGGCATAGGCTTTTGCCGCAAGCCGCCGGCGCAGCTTCAGCGTTGTCGCACAATTGTTGGCGGCGAGCTCGTCGAGCACGGCCTTGTAGTCGTCAGCCTCGACCACGACGGCGACGTCGTCATGGTTCTTGGCCGCAGCGCGGATCATCGCGGGGCCGCCGATGTCGATATTCTCGATGCAATCCTCGAAGCCCGCGCCTTTGTCGACGGTTGCTTCGAACGGATAGAGATTGACGACCAGCAGATCGATCGGCGCGATGCCGTGCGCCTTCATCGCCTCGGCGTGCTCCTTGTTGTCGCGGATCGCGAGCAGGCCGCCATGCACTTTCGGATGCAGCGTCTTGACACGGCCGTCCATCATCTCGGGGAAGCCGGTGAGGTCGGAAACGTCCTTCACCTTCAGGCCGGCTGCGGCGATCGCCTTTGCGGTGCCGCCGGTCGAGACCAGCTCGACGTCATGCGCGGCAAGCGCCTTGGCGAACTCGATCAGGCCTGATTTGTCGGAGACGGAGAGAAGAGCGCGGGTGACGCGGCGGGGGTGGTCAGTCATGAGCAAGATCCTCTGTTAAGGGAGTGTCTATGCCCAGGCGCGCGGCAGATATGTGTCGCGCTTCCCGATGGTGCTCCATCCAAGGTCGCCAGTCGCGCGAACGAGCGGTCGATAGCAGTTTTCGAGGCCCTTCACAACGATCAGATGGGCCCGAATCGTGCCTGTTTACAGCGGAAGTTCCGGCTCGCGCCGCGCATTGCGGCGGGCATTGGTGACCGCGGGCGAGGCGGTGGAGCGGACAAAGCTCCAGCGGATCGAGGGCGCCTGGCGCGCATCCTGGCGGATCACGATCTGGGCGGTCCGGCGCGGGCCGTCGTTGCCGGCCAGGAACACGCTGTCCTCGAGATCGACCTTGTCGTCGAGCGCCTCGAACGTCCAGACGTCGCGGTTCGGTAACACCAGCATCACGCCGCGCGCATCCGACAGCCGGCTCGCCTTCACGGCCGGATGCAGATGGAAGCGCAGCGCGAAATCGGCGTCCGCGCCTTTGAGGCGTGCGCCTTGCGGTGGTGACAGCGTGTCCTCGCCATCGATCCGCGCGCCGTCATTGGCGATCATCAGCACGCGGCGATGGATCACGCCGAACTTGGCGAGATAGCCGTCATGCGAGGTCGTCAGCAGCGTGCCGTCCTGCACGATCTCGCGATAGCTCTCGACCTCATGGGGGCCGCTGGTGATCGGCGCGCCGTGCAGCAGCCGCTTCATCGCCGACATCTCGACGAACTGGCAGGACGAGGTGTCGTGATAGGTCAGCGTCGAATGCGCCGCGGTGCCGCGCGCGAAGGGGCGCCAATTGTCACGGCCCGTCGTGGGCATGCCGCAATTCGTAACGATGCGGCTGATGCCGGAGGACAGTTCGAACGAGAGACAGCCTGCGTGGGCGTCATGGCTCACGCCGGGCGGCGGCGGCGGGCCGGTGTCGATGATCACAGTGGTCGGGCCGGCATCGAGGCGCTGGAAGCCGGTATGCGGCATGTTCGCCATCGGCGCGCCATGGGCATCGTCATAGGCGAGCAGTGTTGCGAGCAGGTCGGACGGCGTCGCGCTCATGCCGTTGAACAGCGCGAAATTGCCGTCGCCGTGCCGGAAGAAGCGTAGCATCGGCATCATGCGATCGATTGCATTGAGCAGCGCCGGCGGCGGTGCGATGTTGCGTGCGGCAAAGGTCTGCCGCAGCGGCAACAGGTCGATCAGGAGTTCGATCAGCGCCCCCGGGTTGCGCGAGATGTGGCCACCGTCGGGGAGGATTTGCCGCTGCAATTCGTCGGAGAGCTTCTTCGATGCACTGCGGATATGACGCGCCTGGTTGGCGAGACAGAGCGTCGTGTAGCACAGCGCGATCTGCACCTGGAGCTTCGGCACCCCGTCGGCGATGTTGACCATGGTGTAGCGCAGGAAGCGGATCTCGCGTGCGAGTGCGCGCAGGTACCGGCGGTAGAATTTGTTGTCGGTGTCGTTGAGCACCAGCGGCGCCTGCGACAGCAGCGAGATCACGCGTCGGGCCAGCACGTCGGCGCGGCGCGCTACAGGCCGGCGCTTGTTGGCGGGATTGCTGATCCAGTCCTCGACCAGCGCGCGCGCGTTGGCCCGGGTCAGCGCGGTGTCGGCGGCGCGCAGATGCCGCAGCCAGCCAAAGCCGAGCAGCGCGACCTCCCAATCCTCCGAGGGCGGATCGAGGTCGAAGATCGAGCGGCCGTGGCAGTTGACGATCTTGCCGGCGAAGACGAAGCGGCCGGCATAGATCTCGGCGGCGCGGGTTGCGTCCGCGGTGCGCAGATCATGCGGCGCGATGATCAGCCGGTCGGTCCGGCCCGGCCAGACCCGCGACAGCGCAACGGAACCGCCGCTCGCGCGCGCGAGCATGTTCCGCGCGAAGCGGTTCATGACCAGCGTCGAGATACGTCTGCGTTGAGCGACCGACACGCCTTGCCTTGAAGGGGGGAGAGGATTCCGACGAATCCTTATTAATCCCAAAATCGGACCGCGGACACCACCTTGAATGGTCGCGAATCAGTCCGTTGGTAGCAAAATCCGGTGCAAAATCAGGATTTAACGAGTCGGGCCGCGAAAAATCCGTCGAGCCCGCCGAGCTTCGGGTCGGCGTGCGGCAGATGGCTCGGCAGGGTCCGGAGATCGCCCTCGGAGGTGATGATCTCGCTGAGCCCGGAGACCTCGCCGGCCTCGATCGGCACACGGCGAAGCGCGGGTTCTGCGGCCAGCAGCGTGGCGACGGCCTGCTCGCTTTCCTCGGGTTCCAGCGAACAGGTGCAGTAGACCAGCGTCCCGCCTGATTTGAGCAGCGAGACGGATTTCTTCAGCAGCCGCTGCTGGAGAACGGTCATCGCGGCGACATCGGACTCTTGTCGCAGCCAGGCGACGTCGGGGTGCCGACGGATCGTTCCGGTCGAGGTGCAGGGCGCATCGACGAGGATTCCATCGAAACCCTCCGCCGGTCCTGCCCATTCTACGGCGTCGGCGACGACAGTCTCGGCCTGAAGCGACAGCCGGTTCAGATTTTCGCGGAGGCGCGCCACCCGGGCGGGCGAGCGGTCGAGCGCCGTGACCTGCGCACCGGCCTGTGCCAGCTGCGCGGTCTTGCCGCCGGGCGCAGCACAGAGATCGGCGATGGATTTGCCTGAGATATCGCCGAACAGCCGGACCGGCAGCGCGGCAGCGGCGTCCTGCACCCACCATTGTCCTTCGGCGAAACCGGGCAGCATGGTCACCGAGCCATGCAGCAGCGTGCGCACCGATCCGGTCGTCAGCACTTCGCCGTGCAAACGGCTCGCCCATTGCACGGCATCGGACTTCACGGTGAGGTCGAGCGACGGTTCGTGCCCGAGGGCAAGCGCCATATCCCGTGCGGTCGCCTCGCCGTAATGCGCGCTCCAGCGCGCCAGCAACCAGGGCGGCAGGTCGAGCGATTGTGCGGCGACCTCCTCGACCAGCGCCTGGCCCTCGCGCGCGCAGCGTCGCAGCACGGCGTTGACGAGGCCGGCATAGCGCGCGGCGCGCCGGTCGGACTGTACCAGCCGAACCGAGAGATCGACCGCGGCGTGATCGGGCACATCCATCCAGAGGATTTGGGCGGCGCCGATCAGAAGCGCGCTCTGGGCGCGCGGCGCATCGGAGGGGATGCCCTTGTCGAGCAGGCGCGATAGCACATGGCCGAGCGTGCCGAGCCGGCGCAGGATGGTCGCGACCAGCCGTCGCATCAGCGCGCGGTCACGGTCGGCGAGCGTTTTCAGTCCGGGATGGGCGCCGGAGCCGTCGAGCTGGTCATCAAGCGTTCGGTGCTTGTGCAGGACGCCGTCGACGATGTCGGCAGCGATCCGCCGCGCCGCGAGACCAGGCACTTCGGATGGAGGGGCGAAACGTTGAGATGGCATGCGGAAGTAAGGTTCTTAGGGAGCGGCAGTTCCGCCAATACGGGCGCATGCCTTGAGAACACATTCTCTGGCATGCGAATATGCCAAATGTAAGAATGGCCTCTGGCGATTTCAGCCCTTCGCTGCCATTTCAGCAATGCGTTATTGGACGTCGCGCAGATCGCGATGCTGCGCTAGGACCCCCGAACCATGAACGACCAATCCCCCGCCCCCGATCGCAAGCCCTTGCCGCCGGCCGCCCAGCGCGCGCTGGCCGAAGCCGAGGCGCGCCGGCAGGCTGCCGCGGCCACCGCTGAGACGGCACCGAAGGAATTGCAGGGCCCGAAGGGACCCGAGCCCACGCGCTACGGCGATTGGGAGCGCAAAGGCATCGCCTCGGATTTTTGAGGCGGGCTTTTCGCGCTGGCTTGCCGGTGCGGCCGACTCAGCCCTAGCGTGCGCGGATGTCGCGCTTCGATCCCGGCAACTCCTATCGGCCATCTTACGGCGGCTCACCGTTCGGCCGTCGCTTCTCCGGACTTGTGCCGTGGATGTTCGTGGTCGGCGTCGTGGTGGCGGTCGTGCTGACTTTTCGGCACGGCACCGCGTGGCGAATTCCGCTTCCGGCTGATGAGCGCACGCAGGATGCCGAGATCATTCTTCAGCAGTCCGGCAATCCCGACATTCGCCTGCCGATCGACGTCATCCGCACCATCGACGGCGACACGTTTCTCGCGCGCGTGCATGAGCGCGACGGACGGAATCTCGTCGCGCGGGTTCGCCTGCGCGGCATTGATGCGCCCGAGATGAAGGCGTCCTGTCGGGACGAATTGGACAAGGCGGAAGCCGCCACCGATGCGCTGCGCAACCTGCTCGGTCAGGGCGGCGTCACGATCTACAATCTCGGCTCGGAAAAATACGGGCGCGTGCTCGCCGATGTCGCGACCAAGCGAACCGCAAACGTTTCAGCCGCGATGCTCGCGGGCGGTTACGCGCGCAGCTACAATGGCGGTCATCGCGACGGCTGGTGCAGGCGCGGCTGGCGCTTCTGGTAACAAAAAAGCCGCGTCTGATGACGCGGCTTTTTCAAACTCCGTCTTGATCGCGATGATCAGCGCGTCACGACCACCTTCGTGCCGACCGAGACGCGGCTGTAGAGATCGGTGATGTCGTCGTTGAGCATGCGGATGCAGCCGTAGGAGACGAAGCCGCCGACCGAGCCCGGCACGTTGGTGCCGTGGATGGCGTATTCGCCGCCGGCCAGCGTCATCGCCGCAACGCCCATCGGGTTGCGCGGCGAACCACCGGGAATGACGTCCGGAATGCTCGGCTTGTCGCGCTTCACTTCCGCGGGCGGGGACCAGGCCGGGTTGCGATACTTGCCGTCGATGCGGGTGGTGCCGGCCCATTGCTTGCCTGATTTGCCGACGCCGACCGGATAACGCACGGCGTGGCCGTCATCGAGGATCAGGTAAAGCCGGCGCTCGTTGGTTTTGACCACGATGGTGCCCGGCGAGTAGTCGGCCAGATGCGCGCCGACCATTTCGGGCCGCGCTTCGGCTGCCGTCGACATCAAGACCCCTGCCCCGATGGTGGCGGCCAGCGCCAGTGCAATCTTCATCGACATCAATTTTCCCCTCAGCCCGGAACGGATCGTCCAAATTCACGCAAATCAGGCAATTTGCCTGCTCGCCCAGATATTCTTAACCGCGCTTGTTAACCGAACGGTTTCCACACACGGCTGCGCAGGGCGAGCCAGCAGGGGGAACAAAGGAAATGTTCGAAATAAAGTAAATGACCTGAAAACAACACTCGGCGGGAAAGATACGCCCGCGCCGCCGCCGGCCCTGACAAGTGCGTGAGGGGTGAACGGGGGTTGTCTGAGGTAACGTTGGCGCGAAAGCTTGTCTCGTGTCCCGGACGCGCTGCAGCGCCTTAGCGCTGCTGCGCAGAGCCGGGACCCAGCGCTTTCGTTTCCGCGGATAGATGGGCCCCGGCTCAGCAGCGCACCGCTCGCGCGCTGCGCTGCGTCCGGGGCACGAGAGCGTGCTTTAAGCCGACTTCTTGTTCTGCCGGTTCTTGACGAGATCGTCGACCACGGCGGGATCGGCCAGGGTCGAGGTGTCGCCCAGGCTGCCCGGCTCGTCTTCGGCGATCTTGCGCAGGATGCGGCGCATGATCTTGCCGGAGCGGGTCTTGGGCAGGCCGGGCGAGAACTGGATCTGGTCGGGTGCGGCGATCGGGCCG
>Ga0207695_10001819_pt1 | contig 33572 bp, 35 predicted proteins | sample KBSC54metaG_FD_184354 | JGI IMG/M metagenome (GOLD analysis project Ga0207695, IMG submission 184354) | Corn rhizosphere microbial communities from Kellogg Biological Station, Michigan, USA - KBS C5-4 metaG (SPAdes) (version 2) | ecosystem: Host-associated > Plants > Roots > Rhizosphere > Soil... | reverse complement strand
GGGCGGCTTCCCCACGTCGGGCGGTCCTGCCCAATGCGCCAGCGCGACGACGGCGCAAACCAGAATGAACGCGGCCACCGCGTCGCGCCATGCCACGTCGGGCCAGAATGGACGGCCGTGCGCGAGAAGGAGATCCGCGTAGCGGGCACGATAGCTCTGCGGATCGATCCTGGGCTGCACCTCCGGCGGCTCCGAAATGCCGTTCCGGAGCACCAGGTACACGTGAATGCCGATGAAGAGAAAAATGACGGCCGGGATGAAGAATACGTGAAACGCGAAGAAGCGCGTGAGCGTGGCTCCTCCCAGCCGGTCGCCGCCGAGTATGAAATGCGCGAGCGCTGCGCCGATCCACGGCACCTGGCCAGCCTGCTCCGCCGCGACCACCGCGGACCAGACCGCGTTCTGATCCCAGCGGAGGAGCTGGCCAGTGAACGCCATCACGACTACCAGCCCGAGCAGGCCGACCCCCGTGAGCCAGTTGACCTCGCGCGGATACTTGTAGCTCGCGGTGAGAAATACGCGCAGGAGATGCAAGCCGATCAGGATCATCATCGCGCTGGCGCCAAAGTAGTGCATGCCACGGAGCAGATGGCCGAGCGTGGCGCCGTGCGAAATGAAGTCAATGCTGTCGTATGCGTTCTGGGTGGACGGAACGTACATCGTGGCGAGCGCGATGCCCGTGCCCACTTGAATGAGGAACGCGATGAGCGTTGCGCTGCCGAGGACGTAGCGCCAGCCGGTGCGCGGAGGAACGGGGTGGCGGGCAATCCGCCCGATCGTCGTGATGAGCCCTGTGCGATCGTCCAGCCATCGCCAGATGCGTTTCACGTCAGCTCCGCGGCGTGATCATCCGATCGGGAGCGGGCCCGTCCAGATCTGGACCTGACCTCCAACCAGGCGAACGGGGTAGCGGGTGAGCGCGCGGAGCGGCGGGCCCGATGCGGGGCTGCCGTCAGCGTAATAGACGCCCCCGTGACAGGGGCACATGAAGAGCTGCGCGCCCTGTTCCCAGCGCACGGGACAACCCAGATGCGTGCAGTTGACCGAGAAGGCAATGAAGTCGCCAGTCGCCTCGTGACGAAGCCACGAGGCCGTTGCTGCGGTCTGTCCCGCCCATGGTAGCGGAGTCGGATCGGTGAACGCGACCTGCACGGTAGCGCCTGGCGGGAACGCCGACACGCGTCCCACCGTGCGCCACGTGCCCTGGACGCGCCGCGCGAGCGGAGCAACGAGAAAGCCGACGATGGGCCACGCGACAAGCGCGGCACTCACGGCGCCGAGCGCCATGGAGACGCGCGAGAGCGCGCGGCGCCGTGAGATCTGTTCCGGGCGTTCGCCCTCGTCGCCGCATTGGGCACACGTGTCATTAACGGGCATTGTCGCCCTGCGCGCGAAGGTCAGCTCCCCCGGTGGCGGCGTGTCGCCCACCCTTTCTTCGCGGCGCGGCTGCGCTCGGAGTGCGACATGCTGTGCCCACCGATCCGCCCGCCCTTGCGCGCCGGGGCGTGATTCTCCGACTTGCCGCGACCGGAACCGGACTTCTTTCCGCCGTGCGACATGGCGTTCACGGTTGCCCAGGCACGCTCCTCGGCCACCTTGTCGGACACACCGCGATCTTCGTAGCCCTTCTCGATGTGCTCCGCCTGCCGCTTCTGCTTGTTCGTGTATGAGCTCTTGTCGCCTCGTGGCATGGGTCACCTCCCGGAGAAAATTCCACGCTCCGCTGGACACGACCGCGCGCCGCAGGCGGAGCCTTGTCTTTCCATGAGCATATGGAGTGCCAGATGATGCCGCGTCTCACGATGCGATGGCCGTGCAACCGGTGCCGGAATGATTCATGCGAGGCACATGAGCATCTCGCGGCACGTCGCCGTGGTCCGTCTGGAGGTGCACAGCATGAGTTCCACGGTTGCCGATCTGCTCGTCGAGCGCCTCATGGATTGGGGCGTCGACACCATTTTCGGTTTTCCCGGAGACGGCATCAACGGCATCTTCGAGGCGCTACGCACCCGGCAGAAACACATCCGCTTCATCCAGGTCCGCCATGAGGAGGCCGCTGCATTCGCGGCATGCGGGTACGCCAAATTCTCCGGTCGTCTGGGTGTGTGCCTGGCGACGTCCGGTCCCGGCGGCATTCATCTCCTCAACGGACTCTACGACGCCAAGTGCGATGGCCAGCCGGTGCTCGCGATCACCGGACACACCTTTCACGACCTCATCGGCACGCACTATCAGCAGGATGTGGACCTCGACAAGCTGTTCATGGATGTGGCGGCGTACAATCAGCGGATCATGGGCGCGGCGCACGTGCAGAACGTCGTGGACGAAGCGATCAAGACCGCGTTGGCGTGGCACACCGTGGCGCACATTACCATTCCCAAGGACATCCAGGAGTGGCCCGCCTCCGGAGGCAGACGCTCGAGCGCGAACATCGCGAAGCACAGCGCCGACCTGTTCGACGCCGGCCAGGCGATGCCATCACAACCGCTGCTGCAGGAGGCCGCCGACGTGATCAATGCCGGCTCGAGAGTCGCCATTCTCGCTGGCCGGGGTTGCCTCGGGTGCCGTGATGAAGTGCTGCAGCTCGCCGAGCGGGTCGCTGGGCCGATCATCAAGCCGCTCCTTGGCAAGGCCGTGGTACCTGATGACTCACCGTACACCACAGGGGGCATTGGCCTGCTGGGCACCGCGCCGTCGCAGGACGCGCTCGCGGAGTGCGATACACTGATCATCGCCGGAAGCGGGTTCCCGTACATGGAGTTCTATCCGAAGCCGGATCATGCGAAGGCCGTGCAGATTGACCGCGACCCGAGCCGGATCGGGTTGCGCTACCCCGTGGACGTTGCGCTGGTGGGCGATTGCCGGATCGTGCTACGCTCGCTCCTGCCGCTCATCTCGCGCCGGAAGGACCAGCAGTTTCTCGAGAAGGCACAGCGCCGCATGAAGGACTGGCGCGAGCTCATGCACACGCGCGGCACGCGCGACGGGATGCCGATGAAACCGCAGGTAGTGACCTGGCATCTGAACAAGCTGCTCGCCGACGACGCGATCGTCGCCGCCGACAGCGGGACCATCGCCACCTGGACGGCGCGCTATATCGAAATGCGCGCGGACATGCAGTTCTCGCTCTCGGGCTCGCTGGCCACCATGGCCAATGGGCTCCCATACAGTATCGGCGCCGCGGTCGCGTTTCCCGGGCGACAGGTGGTCTGCGTGGTTGGTGATGGCGGTTTCACGATGCTCATGGGCGAGGTGGCCACGCTCGTGAAGCACCATCTTCCGGTGAAGGTCATCATCATCAAGAACAACGTGCTGGGCGAGATCAAGTGGGAGCAGATGGTGCTCGACGCCAACCCCGAGTTCGGTGTCGAGCTGCAACCGATCGACTTCGCGGCGTACGCACGCGCGTGCGGCGCCCGGGGCTTCACCATCGAACGGCCCGATGAGGCTGAAGCGGTCCTGCGCGAGGCGCTGGCGTGTGACGGCCCCGCCGTCGTCCAGGCCGTCGTGGATCCCAATGAGCCGCCGCTTCCCGGCAAGATCTCCAGCACGCAGGCGCTGCACTTCGCGGAGGCACTCGCCAAGGGGGAACGCGACCGGTGGGACATCATCAAGACGGTCCTCAAGGACAAGGTGCGGGAGGTCGTGTAGGTGCGGCCGCACCCGGATGTGCCCATCGAGCAGGTTGCCGTCTCGGCGTACACCGTTCCCACGGATTATCCGGAGGCGGACGGCACCCTGACGTGGAACGCCACCACGCTGGTGGTGGTGCAGGCGGCAGCCGGCGGCGAGTGTGGACTGGGATTTTCCTACGCCGATGCGGCGACCGCGACACTGATCCACAATCTCCTCGCGACGATCGTACATGGACGCGATGCCATGGACATCCCTGCGAGCTGGGAGGCCATGGTCCATGCCATTCGGAATCTGGGGCGTCCGGGCATCGTGTCCATGGCCATCGCCGCGGTGGACGTGGCGCTCTGGGATCTCAAGGCGCGCCTGCTCGACCTGCCTCTCATCACGCTGCTCGGGTCGGTTCGCGAGAGTGTGCCCGTCTACGGCAGCGGCGGATTCACGTCGTATCCGCTGGCGCACCTGCGGGAGCAGCTCGCCGAGTGGGTCGAGGCAGGCATTCCGCGCGTCAAGATGAAGATCGGCGCGGAGCCTGAGAGGGATGTCGAGCGCGTGCGCTGCGCCCGCGCCGCCATAGGCGATCAGACACAACTGTTCGTGGATGCGAATGGTGCGTATACGCGGAAGCAGGCCCTCGCCCAGGCCGATGCCTTCGCCGCGCTCGGCGTCTGCTGGTTCGAGGAGCCGGTGTCGTCGGACGACCTGGACGGGTTGCGCCTGCTGCGCGACCGCGCTCCGGCCGGAATGGACATCGCCGCCGGCGAGTACGGCTACGACCTGCACTACTTCCGCCGCATGCTCGAGGCGGACGCGGTGGACGTGCTGCAGGCGGACTGTTCGCGCTGCGCCGGAATTTCGGAGTTTCTCCGTGCGGGGGCGCTGTGCAGCGCGCGCTCGATGCCGCTGTCGGCGCACACCGCGCCATCACTGCATGCGCATCCCTGCTGCGCCATCGCGTGCACACGGCATCTGGAATACTTCCACGATCACGTGCGCATCGAGCACCTGCTGTTTGATGGCGCGCTGAGCCCCGTCCATGGCGCGCTGCGGCCCGATCGCTCGCGCCCGGGACTGGGCCTCGAGTTCAAGCATCAGGACGCGGCACGTTGGAGAATTCCGGTATGAAACGACGCCTTGAGCTGGAAGTCGTGCTCGAAGCCGCCATGCTCACCGCCATGGGCCTGGTGCTCGGGTCGCTGCTTGCCCTCGCAATGGGCTCGCTCGTGGGTCGCGGCCGGCGGCGCGCCCGGGCGCGCCGCGCTCCGCCCGGCGCCGGGACGGTAGCCGGCGAGCGGCATCAGAATGTCGTCTCAGTCCCGGCGCGCTGAACTTGCACGCCTCACCAGGAGGTCCCATGGCACACCCGGTCACCTATCGAGTTCTGCGGCAGTTGTCCGGTCGCGACGATGAGCCATGGCTCGAGCGCGCCCGCCAGGACATCGCGCGCGCCAGGCGCGAAATCCGGCAGGGCCGCTTTCAGCGCAGCATGGCCGTCGTGACGGGCGTGTCCGCCATCGTGAGCGGTTTCGAGACGTACGTGCAGCACCGCCGCGGCGCCTTCTCGCACTGGCTCATGTGGACTCCCGTGTGGCTCACCCCGCCGGTGGCGCTCGCGGCGGTGGCGGCAGTCGTGAGCGAGCGTGCGGCACGCCGTCTACTTCCCGCGATTTCCATCGTCTCACTGGCAGACGGCGTCATCGGCTTCGGCTATCACATTCGCGGCATCAGGAATCTGCCGGGTGGCTTCCGACTGGGTCGTTACAATATCGTGATGGGACCGCCCGTGTTCGCGCCATTGCTCACGTGCACGGTGGGTGTGACCGGAGTGCTCACCGGGCTCCTGCGGCGGGAGCCGCCTCCCCTGTCCCGCACCGCGACGCGACGCCTCGAGCGCCTGATGCACGCACGACGGAACGCGACGCATGTGCGTCACAGCCATGCGCGCCGTGCCGCGCCAACCAGCCTTCAGCGCGGTCTTGCCGTGACCACCGCGCTCTTCGCGGCGCTCGCCGGCGGCGAAGCCTGGTTCGAGCACTTGCGCGGCAGCTTCAACAACCCGCTCATGTGGACCCCTGTTCTCGTGGCGCCACCCATGGCAGTCGCCGCACTCGGCGCCGCGACGAGCACACGCGTGGCCGATCGCCTGCTCCCGGTTGCATCCGCGATCACCTTCCTGGATGGGCTGCTCGGCTTCGGCCTGCACCTGCGAGGACTCAAGCGCATGCCTGGCGGAGCGAGCAACCTGCCGTTCAAGCTCATGCAGGGCCCACCGGCATTCGCGCCGTTGCTCTTCTCGTCGGTAGGAATGCTCGGCCTCATTGCCGCCCTGCTGCGGCGCAGGAATTACTGATCGTGCTGCGCGACCGCTACCCTGATTCCGACATTCTGGCGCAGCGTGGCCACTGGGACGACGCCACGCGCCAGGTGATTCTCGACCGCGTGCACAACGTACCGCCGTTTCGTCATTTCGACGCGCGGCAGCGCGACACCCTCGAGGCACTCTGCGACCGGATCGTACCCCAGCATCACCGCCCGCTGTCGCGGCGGATTCCGATCGCGCCGTGGATTGACGCGCGCTGCCACGAGCCGGCGGCGGAGGGATTCCAGTACGACGACATGCCACCCAACGCGATTGCGTGGGAACGAGGACTCGCCGGACTGGATCAGACCGCGTCGGCGTTGTTCGGCGCCGCCTTCGCGGAGCTGCCTCCGGATGAGCAGGACAGCGTGCTCCGCGCCGTGCGCGATGGCCATCCGCCGGGACGCGAATGGCAGCGGCTCCCGGCCCGGAGATGGTGGATCCACGTGGCCATTCAGGAGATCACCGGCACGTACTACGCGCATCCCTATGCGTGGGACGAGATCGGCTTTGGCGGCCCGGCGTATCCCCGGGGCTATGCAGCGCTCAACAACGGCGCGCCGGAACCGTGGGAGGCGCGCGAGCGAGCGCCATGAAGCAGTTGCACGTCCATCTGTCGTCGAACTGGGTTCTCGACGCCGCGATGCGTGAGTACTCGCCGCGCGAGACGGTGGACTTCTGCATCATCGGCACGGGTGCCGGTGGCGGCGTGCTCACCCAGCGTCTCGCGCGCTTCGGATTCACTGTCGTCGCGCTGGAAGCTGGCAACTGGCACGATTCGGAATCGGACATGGTGTCCGACGAGGCCGGCTCGGCGCGGCTCTACTGGAACGATCTTCGAATCACCGGCGGGACCGATCCGCTGGAGTTTGGTGCGAACAACTCCGGGCGTGGCGTGGGCGGCGGCACCATACACTACGCCGGTTTCTGCCCGAGGCTGCATCCGTCGGATTTCCAGGTCCGCACGCTGGACGGCGTGGCCGCGGACTGGCCGCTGCGCTACGAGCAGCTGGAGCCGTACTACGAGCAGATGGAGCGCGAGTACCCCGTCACGGGGCCGGCCCGCTTTCCCTGGGGCAAGGTCCATGGATATCCATACGGTCCGCTGCAAGCAGGCACCGCGGGCCAGCAGCTCATTGCGGGATGTACCAGGCTCGGCATCCCGGTTGTCGCCGGCGGTCCCGTGGCGATTCCCGCCGGACGCGTGGGTAAGCGCCCTCACTGCATCATGCGTGGCTTCTGCCTGCTCGGGTGCAAGGTGGGCGCCAAGAGCAGCATGCTCGTCAGCCACCTTCCCGACGCCGTTGCGCACGGTGCGGAAATCCGCACAGGTTCCATGGCCTACGAGCTTCCGCTGGACCGCGCGGGGCGCGTGACCGGCGTGCGCTACTATCGCACGCTCGAGAATGGGCGGCTGGTGGCCGAGGAGCAACACGCACGGGCGGTGATCGTGGCGGGGTACGCCATCGAGACGCCACGGCTGCTGCTCAATTCCACATCGAGCCGGTTTCCACGCGGACTGGCCAATTCCAGCGGACTGGTAGGCAAGTTCCTCATGGCGCAGGCCGGTCCCGTGGTGTGGGGGCGATTCGCGAAGATGATCCGGCAGTACAAGGCTCCGCCGGCATGCGCGTGCACGGAGGAGTTCTACGAAACCGATCCACGCAACGACTTCGTGCGTGGCTACGCGCTGCAGACCGTGTCACCGCTTCCCATCGCGATGGCGCACCTCATCGCGGAAGAGTCGGGCTCCTTTGGCGATGAGCTGCTCGCGGCCATGCAGGCCTACAACCACTACGCCGCCGTTGGCGTGCTCGGCGAGATCCTCCCGAGTGAGCAGAACTCGGTCACCATTCATCCCTCGGCGACGGATCACTACGGCATACCGGTTCCGTACGCGCGGTTCAGCCTGTCCGTGAATGACCGGCGGATGATGCGTGCCGGTATCGCGAAGGCGCGCGAGGTACTCATGGCTGCGGGCGCCGAGGAAACACACGCGGTGAACCGCTATGCCCACCTGGTGGGAACGTGCCGCATGGGGTGCTCTCCGTCAGACTCCGTCGTGGACCAATGGTGCCGGAGCTGGGACGTGCCCAATCTCTTCATCTGCGACGGAAGCGTGCTCCCCACGCAGGGGTCCGCCAATCCCGCACTCACGATTTCCGCGCTGGCGGCACGCACGGCGGCACAGATTCGCAGCCGGAGAGGGGCGTAGGCAAGCGCGAATACGCAGTGGATCGCGCACCGCAGGGCCCCACCGTCGACTGGCTAGCGATCGTCGGGCTCCGCCTCATCGAGCCAGCCTCCGTCAAATCCCGCGCGGCGCAGTCCCCGAACGACATGCGGACATCGGCGCATCAATTTCCAGATCAGTCCGGACCGATAGTTCTCGACCATGAGGCCGACGGGACCCTGATTGATCGCGTAGTCACGCGGCGAGATCCAGGCGGCCCCATCCTGCGACGTGCGAAAGGTGAAGTTCACACTGCACATGTACCCGTACTTTCGTCGCGGGCCCGGGTACGTTGCATTGACCTTGATGAGACTGGGAATCACGATCTCCGGCGCGAATGGCATCGAGGCCGCAACCGCCCAGGGCGAGAGCGTGCCGTCGTCAAAGCCGAACGGGGCGCCACGCGCATGATAGCCGTAGAAGCACCGTGAGCGCCCATGCACGCGTTGCGTCGTCCGGCCTGGTCCATCGCTGGCCGTCACACCCCACCAGACATCGCTGTAGCCGTCAAAGTGCCGGGGATTGCGGCGCCCGTACTCCTGTTGCACATACGTCGCACGCCGGCTGTTCTCGAAGTAGTCGCTGCCCTTGCGCCGCATGTATGCGTCGCGAATCCCGCGCAGATCAATCCACACGTGACTGAGCTGATGGATGAAGAGCGGACCGGCGTACAGATATTCGATGCCATAGAGCGTCATCCATCGATACGAGGCAGCCCACTGTGCGTAGCTTGCGCGCGGCAGCGGATGCGTCGGTGACCCCAGCCCCAGAACGTAGAGCAGGAGCGCCTCGGAGTATCCCTGCCAGCGATAGGGAATGAAGCCACGCTCCGGTCGCCAGCCGAGCGATACCTCACGTCCACCGTCGAGCGCCCAGGTCCAGTCGGCCCGGCGGTAAATGGCGTCGCCAAGCGTCCGGATTTCCTTCTCCGCATCGCTGTCGCGATCGAAGTACGCAGCCGCCGCCAGCACCCCGGCCAGCGCGATGGCTGAATCTATTGTCGAGAGTTCGCAGTGCCAGACGCGCCGGCCGCTCTCCATGTCGAGAAAGTGATAGAAGAAGCCGTGTGCGCCCGTCGCGTCCGGCGCATCGCTCTGCGGTGCGTTCCAGAGGAATCTCAGCGCCACGCGCGTGCGTGCCGCTGCTTCCCGTCGCGGCATGACGCCGCGCTCCACGGCGAGCGCATAGCTGCTCAACGCAAAGCCGGTTCCGGCGATGGAGGCCGGAGCAGACGCATCGGTGTTGTCGCGCACGAGCCCGTTGTGGGCGTTCACCTCATGACGGAAGTACGCGAACGCCGACTGCTCGAGGTCGTCCAGCAGGAGGGCGTGGGCGGCCGCATCCGGTACTTCCCTGCTCATGCCGGACCGTCGCGAGCCGGACCGGCCTGGAGCGTCACCGCCGCTACCGCGTGAGGAGGCAGGTCGAGCTCCACATGCAGCGCGTGACCCTCGCACTGCGCGTCGAGTGGTTCCCACACGAGATCGGATGCCGCATGCAACGCCTCGACCTGTCGCGGCGACGGGTACGCTGGTGCGCCCATGGCGAGCCAGGCCGACTTGGAGTTGGCATGACTCGCGTCAATGCGCCGCACCGTCAGCGCACGGGGAGGTGCCACACGATCAATGTGCACGCACACGCGCTCGGTGCTGATCGGGTGCCGGGGCAGCGCATGATTGGTGAGCACGACGGTCAGCGCGTCTTCCGCAGGCCCGCGAATGGCCCAGCCATCCACGGTGGAATGCACGTTGCTCATCGAGGCGATCAGTTCTGTGCCGAGCTGATGCAACACTTCAAATGCACGATACGACGGCTTCGCGATCCCGTAGATGTCCAGGAGTCCGAACCCGCCATGAAATGGCACGGAGGAAAAGTAGTTCTCTTCGAAGATGTCGCTGAACGTCCAGAAGCTGTACCCGGCGGCAAGGCCGGTGGCCTCCAGCATGGTCTTGACGATCACGGCGGCCGCGTAGGGTTCATCATGCAGCGGGTCGCGCGAATTGGAAGAGGTGTTCCACTCCGTGTAGTACACGGGACGACCACGCGCGAGTGCCTGTACTCTCCGCGCCTCGTCGCGCAGCGCGCTGCGGGTGCTATCCGCCAACTGGCTCTTTGTGTCGTCACCGGGCTTCCCGAACGCATCGGTGGGATAATGATGCGTGCTGATGAAATCAGGCGGCACGCCGCCCGCCTCGCCGAAGTCCAGGAATTCGGCGATCCACGCATTGTCGGCCGTGGCCGGCCCTCCCACGCGCAGCGACGCGTCCACGGTCTTCAGCGCCAGGGCGGTCTGCCGGTACAATTCGAAGTAGTCCTGCTGACTGCCGGTCCAGAAGGCGTTCAGATTCGGCTCGTTCCAGACCTCGAAGAACCACTGCCGAACTTCGTCCGCGCCGTAGCGCGCCACGCAATGCGACGCGAACAACCGGATCAACGTGAACCAGTCGGCGTAGCGCCGCGGTGGCGTTACGTTGCCGTGGTAGTGGAACACGGTCGTGCCGCCGGACGCGAGTGTCGTCGGCATGAAGCTCAGTTCCACGAACGGGCGCATGCCGAGCGAGAGCAACCAGTCCCAGATCTGATCAGCATTGAAGAAGGAATAGACCAGCGCATCACGCTCGCACACCAGCGTCCCCATGTCATCCGACAGGAGCCCGTGAAAGCGGACGTGGCGAAAGCCCAGCTCCCGATGACATCGGGCGAGCTGCATTCGATAATCGGCACGCAGGGCGAGCGGGGCATGTCCGCTCCCCACTGTATGCTCCCAGATGTGGGGCAGCGGAATGCCTGCGGCGCTCGCGTCACACCGGAAAACTACCGGCTGCATATCGGGTGACCCTCCATGTCCGGGGGCGACGCGCCCTACTGGCCGTTGCGCGCAGGCCTGGGCCTGGCCAGTGCGGCGAGCCGATTGTGTCGCGCCATGGCCTTCGCCCACAGATCCCCCTCTCGCGCGATGCGCTGCAGCACCACATCGCGCGTGAACGCCCGCGGATCGACCGGCCCCTCGAGTTCGGTCCACTCGAGCGGCGTGGAGATCGGTGCACCCGGCCTGGCGCGAACCGCGTAGGCGCCCGCCACGGTCTTGCCGCGCACGTTCTGCAGGCAATCAACGTAGACCTTGCTCGCGCCCCGCGCCTTGACCGCGCGTTCCAGCGTAGCCTCTTTCGGCATTCGCTGCACCACCGTCGCCGCGATCGTCTCCGCGAGCAGCCCTGCCGACTCGAACGACGTCTTCCCGGGCAGCGGCAGGAAGATGTGCATCCCCGACGCGCCCGATGTCTTGACGGCGCCATGCAGCTTGAGTTCACCCAGCACGTCATGGATGCAGCGAGCCACGGCCACCACGCGAGTGAACGGCGCTCGTGGCCCCGGGTCGAGATCGAGCACGGCGTAGTCGGCCGCATCGAGCGTCCTGATGCGCGAGAGCCACGGGTCCACCGAGAGCACACCGTTCTGCACACACCAGAGCAGCGTGGGCAGATCGCCGCCAATGACGCGCATTTCGCGCGTCCCGCCCTCGACCTCCACCTTCGCTCTGCGAACCACCCCGGGCGCGTCATCCGGCGCCTTCTGCTGGTAGAAGCCTTGATCACTGATGCCATTCGGAAACCGGTGCAGCACCAGTGGACGATCCTGCATGACGGGCAGCAGTACCGCAGCGACCTGTACGTAGTAGCGCAGGAGCTCGCCCTTGGTGATTCGCTCGTCGGGGAAGTAGACCTTGTCGAGATGCGTCAGGCGGAGCTCCTTCCCGCCCGGCAGCGGGATTGTACCCTCCCCGCCCTGGCGTTCGAGCTCCTCGAGCGCGTCCAGTACGTTCACCGGGACCTCCGTCGCTGCACGCTCGCGGGTTCGCGCGTCACTTTACGAGCGGGCTTGTCGTCCCGGAGACCGAGGTACACCGGCTGGCGGAGCAGTCCGTCCTTCGTCCATTCATCGAACTTGACCTCTACCACCGTGCTCGGCCGAACCCAGTGCACATGCTCGTTCGCCCTGGGAGGGGTGGCGAATGGCGATGTCGCACGCTCCAGCTTCGCGAGCCGTGCATGCAGCGCCGCGAGCTCGGAGCGGTCGAAGCCGGTGCCGGTGTGCCCGGCGTACACGAGACGGCCGTCTTCGTAATAGCCCAGGAGGAGCGCGCCCAGATGCTCGCGCGATCGGCGCGGTTCGGTATAGCCGCCCACGACAAACTCCTGGCTGAACTCCACCTTGAGCTTGCGCCATGCGCCCGTGCGCATCCCCGGTTCGTACGCGGAATTTATGCGCTTCGCGATGATCCCCTCCCAGCCATCGCGCCGCGCGGCGCGCAGCATCCGGGGTCCATCTCCCGCTGCTGAATCACTCAGCCGCAGCTCTGATGACACGTGACGCTTCACGCGGCGTTCGAGACGTTTGCGTCGTGCGCTCCACGGCTCATCCAGCAGAACCTCATCACCGTCCACCAGCAGGTCGAAGACGATGAGTGCCGCCGGCGCTTCGTGACTCAACCGCTCGACTTCACCGCGATTGCTCACGTGCACGCGCGACTGCAGATCCTGGAAGCGTGCCGGCGCATCGTGGCTCAGGGCGACGATCTCTCCGTCGAGCACCAGAGATTTCCTGGTACGCGAGACGAGTGGCTCGAGCGCCGCGACGATCTCGGGAAACTGCTCGGTCTTGTCCCGATCATTGCGCGACACGAGCCGCACTGCGCCCGGCGCGACGTAGGCGAGGATCCGGATGCCGTCGTACTTGGGCTCGAACGTCCAGCCATCCCCGGTGGGGACGCTCGCGGCTACCCGGGCAAGCATGGGCGCAATGCTCTTGTCCGCCTCATGTGATGCGTCCTGTCCGGCGATCTGCGCCATGCTCCGGCCCGTGGCGACTGACGTCGTGAATTCGCTGACGACATCCGAGCCGCTTTCCGCGTCCCCATCCTTGTGCTTGATCAACAGCCATTGCGCACGCTCCGGCGCGCCGCGTCGCGTCCGCACGAGCACCCACGAGCCGTGGAGGCGCTGGCCGTGAAGAATGAACTTCAGATCGCCATCAGCATAACCGCGCTGGAGCGCTTCCGGCTCATCATCACGCGGAGGGTCACTCGTGAACGTGCCCCGATCCCAGAGCATGACGGTACCACCACCGTACTGCCCCTCGGGAATCGTCCCTTCGAAGCTGTTGTACTCGATCGGATGATCCTCCACCTCCATCGCCAACCGCTTCACGGCTGGATCGGTACTCGGTCCCTTCGGAACGGCCCAGCTCTTCATGACATTGCCGAACTGCAACCGGAAGTCGAAGTGGAGATGACTCGCGGCGTGCTTCTGCACGACAAAGGAGAGCGTGCTGGCGGCACCACCCTGTGCCGTGACCTTGTCGCCCGGTGGTTCGGCGGTTCTGGAGAAGTCGCGCTTGGCGCGATAGCGCTCCAGTGAAGGGCCTGACCGCTTGCTGCGCGTGCGCGCCATGCGTCAGGCGGAGCGTTTCGTCTGGCGCGCGGATCTGCGCGGGCGAGAGCGAGCAGCGGTGGCCTGGCTCCGTTCCGGCGACGACGGCCCCGCCGCTCCCCGCTTCGCCAGACTCTGCTGCAAACGCTCCATGAGATCAATGACGCGCGCGTCCTGACGACCGGGCCGCGGTGCCGTGAGTCGTGGTTCCGTGCCCTTCATCCTGGCCTTGATGAGCTTCATGACATTCGCGCGATAGCGATCGGCAACGCGACCCGGATTGAACGGCGCCATCATGCTCTGGATCAACTCCTCGGCCATGTCGAGTTCCGACGAGCGCATCCGTCCAGTGGCCGGGAACGCATATTCGCTCGGCGGCAGGACATCGCGCTCGAAGCGCATGATTTCCAGCACCAGGGCATCGCCTGCCACGGTCACGCCCGCGACGTGTTCGCGCTGTCTCAGGATGATCGTCCCGATCCCGACGGTCTTCGTTTTCCGAATGGCTTCGCGCAGCAGAACGTACGCGGACTCGCTGCCTTCGCGTGGCATGAGATAGTATGGGGTGTCGAAGTAGCGCGGATCAATGTCAGTCGCGGGCACGAATTCGCCGAGCTCGATGGTTGGGACGGCGGCCAGCGCTGCCTCGCGGAAATCCGCATCCGTGAGCACGACGAATTCTCCCTTGCGATACTCGTATCCCTTCACGACGTGACGCCACGGAACAGTCTCACCGTCTGCGGAGCAGACACGCTCCAGCTCGATGGGCGCGTGGTCCCGGTCATGGAGCAGGCGGAAGCGCAACGATGAATCGGCCAGCGCGCGCTTCACCGATACGGGCACGGACAGCAGGCCAAACGTCAGGGAACCGCTCCAGATCGTTGCCATTCGGGTCCTCCTCGTCGCGCTACGCCGTCATCTCCCCCGCGGGGCGCGAGAGCATGAAGTGCACGAAGGCCTGCTCCCGCGTCTGGCCAATTTCGAACACCGTCTCCAGCCTGGTGAGCATGAACAGGTCACGCAAGTCGTCATTGAGGTTTGCGAGACGCAGATCGCCGCCGTGTCCGCGCACGAGTCTGAGCAGCGACACCAGCGTTCCGAGTCCGGTACTGTCGATGAATGTGGTATCTTCGAAATCGACGAGGATGTTCCGCTCACCCTCCATGATCAGATCCAGCACCTTGTGCTTGAAGCCGGCGGCGTTCGCTACATGGAGCTGCTCTCCGGGGCTGACGACCGCCACCCTGGGAAATTCGCTCAGCAGGTCGCTCATGTCTCCTCCAGTGTGATGAAGCGGCGCGGCCTCACGGCGTTTCGCTGGCGCGCGTGCACGTCACTCTGGAGCGGAGAAACGCAGGTACCGTGCCGTCCCCCTTCCGCTCACGCCGGGGCATTGCGAGGTCACCTATCTGGAGATCCAGCCGGCCGGCCGCGCGGCCGGTATTGAATATGCCTCTTTCCTGGCATCAGGTCGCATGACGACACTCGACATCGTCCTCGTCGCTCCAATGGTTGCGCCCATCACGGACAACGACGCGCCGCTCGGCGGGGCGCAGGCGTTCCTCGCGGATCTGGCGCGGGGTCTGGTGGCCGCCGGGCACCGGGTCACGCTCCTTGCCGCCCGGGACTCCAGCGTAAGCGGCGTCTGCTGTCCCGACCTGGGCATTGACGCGACGCCGCTGCGAGCGGAGCGCATGCTCACGTCCGAGAGCGATGCGACGCAGCGGGCCACGCCCGCGCAGCATGACGCATTCCGCGCCGCCCGCGGCTGGCTCGAGCAGCACCGCGCCGAGGTTGATCTCGTGCACGCCCACGCCTTCGATGCACCCGCCTTCGACAGCCTCGCGGACATGCCCTGCCCCGTGCTGCACACGTTGCATTTGCCGCCCTTGCGAGCCGACGTGGTGCAGGCCGCCATCCGCGCGCGGCGACAGCCACGGGCGTCGCTCATCGCCGTGTCCGAGAGCTCGCGCCAGGCGTGGCGCGCGCACGGTGTGGACGTGACGAACGTGATTCCCAATGGCGTGGACCTCACGCGCATCGCCTTTGGCGCCGCGGCGCGAGGATACCTGCTTTTCGCGGGACGACTCGCACCGGAAAAAGGCGCCGCCGTGGCCATTGGCGCGGCGCGACGATCCGGATATCCGCTGCTGCTCGTTGGCGCGGCCTACGACGCAGCGTACACGGACGAGCAGGTGCTGCCCTTCGCGCGCGGCATGCCCGAGTGGAGCGAGGACGAGCCACTCGATGCGCCCGCGACCTGGATTGGAGCACGTCCACGACATGTCGTGCATCGCCTCATGGCGACCGCCACTGCCACGCTCGTGCCGTCCCGGTGGGACGAACCCTTCGGCCTCGCCGCGGTGGAAGCGCAGGCAGCCGGCTGCCCAGCCATTGCCTTCGATCGCGGTGGCCTGCACGATGTCATTGCCACTGGGCGGACCGGCGTGCTGGTCCCAGCCGACGACGAGATTGCATTTGCCCAGGCAATTCCAGTGGCGACACGCCTCGATCGCGCCGCCTGTCGCGCGTGGATAGCGGACCGATTCAGCATCGATACCGCGGTCGTGGCCCATGAAGCGCTCTACCGCCGTGCCGTCGCCGCCAGCGCCTGATCCGCATGCGCGGCGTAACGCCTGCCGAGGGCGCAGCGGCGTGGAACGCTACTACCACGCCATCGCTCCGTTCTATTCACAGGAACTTGCCGCGCGTGGTGACCTGGATTTCTGGCGGGCCATGGTGCGCGAACTCGCACCAGCGCGGATTCTGGAGCTGGGCGCGGGCGCGGGACGCATCACCGAGCCGCTCGCCGCGTCGCGATCGCGCGTCGTGGCGCTCGACCTGTCGCGCGACATGCTTCGGATCGCGCGCCGGTCGCTCGCCGGCCGCGAGAACATCCGCTTCATCGTTGGCGACATGCGTGACCTCTCGTTCGTACGTGCGTTCGATCTGGTAGTCGCAGCCAATGATCCGTTCAGCCATCTGACGCGCGGACGTGATCGCGAGATGGCGCTGCACGCCGCTGCGCAGGCGCTTCAGGCTGGGGGCTACCTGATACTGGATGCCCTCTGGTTTCCGCCACGGATCCGACGACGCATGGCATCGCGGCATGGCTATCACGTCATTAGAGACGCGGGTCCGGTCGATGGGCGCATGCTACGCGTCACCGAGTGCTGGCGCAGCCTGGGACGTCAGGGGCGTTGCGAGGCGCGCTACGAATACGCGCTCGACAATGCGGTGGCGGCGCGCGCCACCTTTCAGGCTCGTGCGTGGAACCTCGCGGAGGTCAGGAGCCGGCTCGGCCGAAACGGGTTGCGGCTCGCGGCCCGCTGGGGCAGCTATACGCGTGCGCCGTGGGACGCGCACGAGTCATCGCATCTGATCGTGGCCGCGCGCCGGCTGGATTGATCGCCGGTCGCAACGTCCAATGGCATGCCCTCGGGGCACCTTGGGGCCTCAATGTTGCTGCGCAGCCTTCCACGTACGCGGCGCCCGGAGGCCAACGCCAGCGCCGCACCCCCGAAGGAAGGAGAGGCATCATGGAACTCCAGACATTGCAACAACTCTACGTCGCGGAGCTTGGGAATCTCTACAGCGCCGAGCAGCAGATCCTCGACGCACTGCCCAAACTGATCGACTCCGCATCGCACCCCGATCTGAAGAACGCCCTCGCCACGCACCAGCGGCAGACGGAAGGCCACGTGACGCGCCTCAATCGCATCTTCGAGCAACTCAACGAGAAGCCTGATGGCAAGAAATCCATCGGCCTGGATGGCCTCGTGGATGAGGCCAACAAGTTCATCAAGAAGGATCCCTCACCTGAAGTCCTCGATGCCGGGATCATCGCGAAGGCGCAAAAGGTGGAACACTACGAAATGGCGGCGTACGGAACCGTGCGCACGTATGCACAACTGCTCGGCCAGGACGCGCAGGCGCAACTGCTGCAGCAGACGCTCAACGAGGAGCGGCAGGCGGACCAGCTGCTCACCGATCTCGCGGAGCACAGCGTGAACCTCGAGGCGGGCTCACAGCCACTCTCGCGTGACGTCGCAAGCAGTTCGACACGGCGGACGCGCACTTCCACGAGTGAGCCGGAGCTGCGCGCGTCCCGAGCCCGCAGCGCCGGCGAAGAGGCGGCGATTGGAGAACCCGCGGACGAATCGCGCCGCCGGACCGAACGCCGACAGCGTTGAACAGGCGCTGCCAGTCATTGTACCGAGTGGCCGCGCACCTGGAACAGACGTGAAGAATCCCGGCCGCGCACTTGCCGCGACCGGGATTCTTCTGCCGGAGTCGCCTGATCCTGCAGGTACTCAGCGGCGATCCGGCCCAACCATACAGGCCCGTGGTGTCTCAGGGCCGGTGCGTGCGGCTCGTATCCGGCCGAGGCCTGATGCTGTCGCTGTGCATGCTCGTATCCGGACGCATCATACTCGTGTCGGGATGGACCCGGCTGGTGTCGCGCTGCATGCTTGTATCCGGCGTCGTGCGATTGGTGTCTGGACGCAGCGGTCGCATGGTCGTATCGCGCTGCATGCTTGTGTCGCGATAGGTCGTGCTGGTATCCGGCGTGACGCTGGTATCCCGGTGCATCGCGGTGTCGGGCGGCGTGGTCGTATCCCGCCGCGGCATCGGCATCGTGGTATCAGGCCGCGTGGTGGTGTCCGGAGGCGTTGTTGTCGTGTCAGGCGGCGCGGTTGTGGTGTCGCGCTGCTGATACGTGCTCGTGTCCTGTTGCGCTGGCTGCGGATTTCCTCCCGATTCTCCACTGCCCGGCACCGTGAAACCAAGATTCAGCGCCGCCAGCACCGGGTTCAAACCCGGCGTGGTGATGTTGTCTTTCTGTCGAATGCACCGGATGGCCTGGCGTGTCTTGGGTCCGAAGACACCGTCAGCCGCACCGGGATCACAGCTATTCTGCGTGAGCGCCTGCTGGAGCTGGATCACCTGATCGGAGGTCAGCCCCATGTTGCCCGCGCGATGCTTCCGACTGGGCTTGGCCAGACGGCCTTCGCTGCGCTGGACCTGCAGCGTGTCGCTTGTCGTATCGCGCGACGTCGCGCTCCGCGGCGTCGTGTCCTGTGGAGTCGGGGGGGGTTGCTGCGCGAACACAAACGCAGGTACAAGCAGCATCGCCCCGAAACAGGCGAGATGACTTCGCATGATTTTCCTCCTGAGCTGCATGATGTGAATCATGCACGTTGAAACAATCCCGTTCTCGATCGGCGCTCGCCGACAGCATTCGCTGTCCCGCACTGTTGGGTGCCCACCGGCTGGCGTCGTATCGACGGCACGAAGCCGGCATGCACCCCTGAAGAAATGCAGATAGCGTGCCCGCCATGCCCTCCAGGTGCGGGCGTTCGCGCCCACTCGCGCGCCTGTCGCTGCGCACGCGTTCCTGTGCGGTGCCAGGCATATCGGGCCGACTCTTGCAGAATCGTGACGGTACGCACACGCCAACATGAAACCGCATTAAGCGCACGACGGTATTCCGCCATGACACTCACAAGACAGCAACTCCACCATCTCGAGCAGCGGCTTCTCGAAGAACGTGCACGGATCGTCGCCATACTGGAGCGCCAGGAACTGGCGACGGAAGGCGAGACGCCGAGCGAGGCCGCGGGCGACATTGCCCCGACGCGAGTGGATCGCGGCACCGAATCCCAGTTCCAGGAGCTCGACGTGATCAACGCGGAACGGGTGACGGCCGAGCTCGCGGAGATCGATGCGGCGCTCGACCGTCTGTATAACAACCCCGACGCGTATGGCCGCGACGAGCGAACCGGCCAGCCGATTCCCTTCGCGCGCCTGGACATCATTCCCTGGGCACGGACCGCGGTGGCATCTCGCTGAGCCAGTCAGTCTCGATCCCGGCGGGCGAGTGAGTCCCGGCGGGGGACACGAAATTGGAGGGGACAGCGTGGGGCCCGTCCCCTCCATTTCTCTTACTGCGCCCGGACGCGTCAGAGGCGGGTCGCTTCGCGCGTACGCGTGCCCGTGACCAGACGCACGATCCAGGTGAGAATGATCGCGCCCAGAATGGCGATGAGTATCGTGTAGATGAGCCCTCCCCGGCTGGCAAATCCGAGGGCGCGCATGATGAAGCCGCCGATCAGCGCACCAATGATGCCTACCACGATGTCCATGATCACGCCGTAGCCCGTGCCGCGCATGATCTTGCCGGTTGCCCAGCCCGCGATCAGGCCGACGATGATCCACCAGATGATGTACATGCGAGTCCTCCGGAAGAGAGGTAGCGACGACGATCACTCTCGCGCCCATCAAGCAACATTCGCACCATTGTCATCCCATCCGCGTTTCCTGCCGCATTCCCGATTCACCGCGTCGGCGCGGCGAAATTTCCGCACGCCACCACGAGGTCCGGATTCGCGGTGGATGCGCGTACGGCGACGAAGTAGCTGCCGGAATCCGGCGGGGGCATTGGCAACGTCGCCGTCGCCGAACCGGTGCCATCCTTGGCAATCTTGATGGGCGGGTACGCGCTGGCCTGCCCGATGGTGCCCGCATCGGTCTCACACTGGCCGTGATGGATTTCCCACGGATGCACGCCGCCTGGCGTTGCGTTGCTCAGCGTGAGCGACACCATCGTCTGATCGTGGTTCGACCCGGGCGCCATCGATGCCCGGCCGCTGACCTGCATTGCCCCCGTCAGCTCCGAGGGGGAGGTCAGCGTCGCATGCCAGGTCGCATTCAGCGCGACATCCCCCTGGCTCAACTGCACGGGCGGCGCATTGTGGTGAAAGAGGCCGCACGCCGACAGCGACACGACTGCCGCCGCGGCGAGTATCACTCGGCGATGCATCATGGCTCCTCCTCGCTGCTGTTCGCTGCGCCCGCGTGCCGATCCGATTCTCAGCGGAACTGCCGCCGCTCTACACGGTCGTGCGCCGACCCGCCACGAAATGCCAGATGATCGCGATGACCGCGAGGATCAGCAGGATGTGTACGAGACCGGTAGTGACGTGAAACACCACGAAGCCGAGCAGCCACAGGATGAAGAGGATGACCGCGATCGTGACGAACATTGGACGCCTCCACAGGAATCCAGTTGAATCAGATGGCGTGCACCGCACCGAGTGCCGCACGCAGAGGCGATCAACGCATGGGCCATGCCCGCCCGGGCTGAGCAGGTCGACTGCACGGCCCCAGTGTTGCATGACACGGCGACAGACTGCGCAAACCGATGCGTGCCCGGGCGCGCGCACGGGGCTGCGTGCGTCGCTACCACCCTGAGACTGGAGGCATGATGGCGAACACCAGAGGCGCACCCGCGGCAGACAGGAGCACTCCCGCCGCCGACAGGGATGCGCTGATCAAGGGATTGCAGGAGGACCTGGCGCGCGAATACAAGGCCATCATCCAGTACGTGATCTTCAGCCAGGTACTCGATACGGCCCGGTACATGAGCATCGCCGGGCAACTGGCGCTGCATGCCCACCAGGAGCTCGATCACGCGCTGGCTGTCGCACGACAGCTCGATTACCTGGGCGCCTATCCGGTGCACGAACCCGAGCCGGTCCAGGTGTCCGAGAAGAACGAGGACATGCTGCGCCTCGACCTCGAGGCTGAGGACGAGACGATTCGCGAATACCGGGAGCGCATCGGCCAGGCGGAAGCGCTGGGCGAGGTGGCGCTCGCCGAGACGCTGCGCGGTATCGTGCGCCAGGAGCAGGATCACCAGATCGATCTGGCAACCGCCCTTGGCGTGGTTCCGGACGAGCGGAAGCACGCCCAGAGCATGCGCGGCGCGCGCAAGGGTAATTGAGCGGCATGAGGTACGAGGGCCGCGTCACCTGCCGGCCCTCGTACCCTACGCCTGGCCTGCTCCTTCCACGAGATCGAACATCGTGTCCAGCTTGGTGGTTCTCAGGAGCTGTCGCAGCACGGCGTTGAGGTTCGTCAGTTTCATGATTCCCCCAATGGAGCGCGCAGTCCGGTGCAGCATGACAAGCGTGCCAAGGGCCGCAGTGTCCACCAGCGTCGTGCCGCCGAAGTCGAGCTCCACATATCGCTCGCCCGTGGCGAGCTCATCGAGCACGCGCCGTTCGAGTTCCATGCAGTTGGCCACATGGAGATGCTCACCCACCGTGACGACCTTCCGCCCGGAGTGCCCGTTCACCGGTGCCTGCATTGCGGCCTCTCCAGTCTCTGGGGGGCGTCCCATCGGCCTCAGGACCCCAGCTTGTTCTTGAGATCCTGCGCGGCCTGCAACTGCGCCTTCTGCTGCGTGGCAACGTGCTGCAGCGCGGACTGCAGCGAGCTGTCCATCACCGCCTTGTTGAAGTCATCCAGCTTGCTGATCAGGTCCTGGTGCGCATCGATCTGATCATTGATGAAATTCTGATCCCAGTCCGTGCCGGCCTTGGCGTTCCGCAGGTCGTTGATCCGGTTCTTCGCGTTCTGGGCGCGATCCTGGATGTCGGAGTTTGTGGCGCTGGCCACGTTGAGCTTCAACTGCGACGCCAACTCCTTGGTCTTGTGCAGGAACGCGGTCTGCTCCGTGGCCACCTTCCGCGCAAACGCCTTCACCTGCGCGTTGGTCGCCCGGCTCTCCGCCAGTTTCGCCGTGGTCGCTTCGCCGCTGCTTGCCGCGCTCAGGTAGGCGAGGATGTCGGTTGGTGTCCAGTCCGTGTGCGACCCGTTCGCCGTGGTCGTATCCGGACCGTTGGTTCCCGCGAGCGCTCCGGCGGCCGATGTGGTATTGGCCGGCGCGCCATATCCGGCCGCGGCTGATGCCGTCGTATCCGCGGCGCGCGTCGTTCGCGGATTCGAGTTGCATGCGACGAGCGCCACGGCGCCCGCCATCGCGGCGGCCATTGTGCCCGCGCGCAGTGCGGTGCGATTCATGATGTTCCTCCTGCGATTCGGAACGCGCCCGGAGCAGCATGCCATGCACGCCGCGGGCGCACGAGTCTTCCGCAGTCACAAATGCGCAGGTATCATGCCCGTCGCGCCACGCGCAGCCGATTCGGCGCGTGTTCTCGCATACGCTCATCTACGCTCTTCGCGGCTGGATGCTGATGATCTGCTAATCGTGATGCCCGACCGTGTTGTCCTTCTCCCGGTGTTCATGCAGATCGCGCAGGCGAAGAAACTGCTCCTGCAGGCGGGCGAGTTCGTCATCAGACAGCTCCTCGAGGCCGACGAGGCCCGTGCGCGCCGTCGTCACGGCACGCAGCAACTCATCCAGCTTGAGCTGCAGCGCCTGTCCTTCCCGGTTCTGCGTGTTCTGAATGAGAAACACGACCAGGAACGTGATAATGGTGGTGCCCGTGTTGATCACCAGCTGCCAGGTATCCGAATACTTGAACATCGGTCCCAGTGCCGCCCAGGCAATCACGATGCTCACGGCGCCGATGAACGCGGCGGATGACCCCACCGCCTTCGCGGTGCTTTGCGCGAAGCGGCGGAAGATCGGCACCTGGTGGCTGGGGCGTGCGGTCGCTGCCGTGGTTGGCATGGCTCTCCTCTTGCTCATGTGAAAGGGAGACAACTCCCCACGCGTTCGTTCACGCGACTCGCGAAGCGAAAGTCATACCGGATCGCTCATGACACCTGACGAGAACATCCTGGACCGGGGAGACGCGACGGGCGTCGGGCCGCCGCCGCCGGGAGCGCCCGGGACCGACGAGGCGCCTCCGCCCGACATCGAGCACACCCAGAGCGCCCTGCAGAGTCGAGCGACGCAGACAGTCGGCATCACCGTTCTCGTCGTGCTGGCCATCGCCTACACGCTCTACTTCGGGCGCACCCTGCTGCTCCCCTTCACGGTCGCCATACTCCTCAAGTTTCTCCTGGGACCCGTCATCCGGTCGCTCACGCGCCTCCACATCACGGCGCCCCTGGGCGCGGCCATCGTCATGATCCTGCTGCTCGCTTCGCTTGGGGCTGCGGGGTACGCGGTTTCCGGACCGGCGCACGACTGGATCGCGAACGCTCCCGAGACGCTCAAGGAGGCCTCCAGAAAGCTCGCGGTGGTTCGCAAGTCCGTGCAGCGGATGACCAGGACCGCGCAGCAGATGGAACACGCCACCGACATGAATGGGACGAAGGCGCAGGAAGTCGTCGTCCGCGGTCCGAGCTTCATTTCCCGCGCGTTCGGGTCCACGGCGAGCGGCATCACGGCCGTGCTGGAGGTCGTCATCCTGCTCTACTTCCTGCTCGCGGCCGGCGACCTCTTTCTCGAGAAGCTGGTGAAGATGCTGCCCCATCTGAGAGACAAGAAGAAAGCCGTCGCGATTGCACGCGGTATCGAGTCGAGCGTCTCCGCTTACCTGGTGACGATCACGATCATCAACCTGTGCGAAGGCGCCGTGCTGGCCGGCGTCCTGTGGCTGCTGGGCGCGCCGACGCCGCTGCTCTGGGGCGTGCTGGCCGTGCTGCTCGAATTCATGCCGTACGTGGGAGCGGGCGTCATGATCATCGTGCTGCTGGTCGTGGGGCTTACGACCTTCAAGGGAGTGGGACACGCGCTGGCGCTCCCCGGTGCATTCCTGGCCCTCAACCTGATCCAGGCGAACATCGTGTCGCCGCTGGCCCACGGACGCCGCCAGACACTCAATCCCGTCGCCATCTTCGCGGGGATCGCGTTCTGGTATTCCATCTGGGGCATCCTCGGCGCGTTCGTCGCCGTGCCCCTGCTCGCCACGATGAAGATTCTCTGCGATCATATCGAGTCGCTCGCGCCCATTGGCGAATTCCTCGGACGCCGGGATGACGAGGAGCAGAGCTCTCCGGCGCTGCACGCGCTGCTCTGATCGCGTCGCGGATAGCAGCGCGCGGCACCCGGCAACAAGAACGGAGGGGCCAATGTGCCGGCCCCTCCGTCCTCCCGCTCATTCAGGCGATGCCTGCGTGAACGGTCCCCTCATCCACCCATCCATACTGAATCTCGTGTACTCCCCCGAGACACGTGACCCGGTCAAGCAGGTGTTGTGTTTGGCAAGAAGCGGGCCGTTGACCAATGAAGATGTGACCCGGATCACGGCGCCATCATTCCAGCATGCTATGGGCACCCTCGGCGCCCTGCGTCTTCCGGACCAGGAGCAGAAGCGGGATCAGGAGCAGAATGATGAGCGCGCTGAGCACGTACACGCGGCTGTATGCGATGACGCTCGCCTGCCCCATGAGCTGCTGGTCCACGACTGCCAACGCCTGGCGCTGCGCGCTCCAGAAGTCGGTCCCCCTCGCCATCAGGCCGTGCGTGAGCATCTGCAGGCGGGAGACCGTGGCCGGATCCGATGCCCTCACGTGCGCGACGAGATTGGCGCGGTTCTCCGCCGTGAAGCGGATGAGCAGCGTGGAGATTCCCGCGATGCCGAACGAGCCGCCCAGCTGGCGGAAGAAATTGTAGAGGCCGGTCCCCTGTGCGAGCTCGCGCGGGTCCAGCTCCGCCAGCGTGATCGTGGTGAGCGGCACGAACATCAGTCCGAGACCGACGCCGCGATTGATGAGCGGCCAGAAGAAATCCGCCGCGCCGCTCTGGCCGGTCATGCGCGAGAGCTGCCAGGCCGCCGTGGCGAAGATCAGGACCCCGATCGTGATGAGCAGCCGTGCGTCCACACGGTTGCTGAGCCGCCCCGCCACCAGCATCGACAGCGCGGTCGCGATCGCGCCCGGCAGCAGCACGATCCCGGTCTGCTCGGCGGTCATGCGCAGGTTGCTCTGCAGGAATACCGGCAGTGTGAACGACATCGCATAGAGCCCGATGCCCATGACGACGCCCAGCACCGTGCCGACCCACATCTGCCGGTGGCGCAGCACGCGAACATCGATCGCCGGGTGGTCCGTGGTGAGTTCGCGCCAGATGAGCAGCGCCCCGCCCACGACGCCGATCACCACCAGCGTGGTGATGAAGCTCGACGCGAACCAGTCGTCGCGTTCGCCATGCTCCAGCACGTACTGCACGGCGCTGACGCTGGCAATGAGCAGCGCAATGCCCATGTAGTCAATGCGGTGCGGGCGCTTCTGATGCGCGGGATCCCTGACATATCCCGCGATCATGATCGCCGCCACGATGCCGATGGGGATGTTGATGAAGAAGATCCATGGCCAGCCATAGTTGTCCGTGAGCCAGCCGCCGAGCGTCGGGCCAATGGTGGGACCCACCATCACACCCAGGCCGAAGAGCGCCATGGCCATGCCGGCTTCCTCGGTGGGAAACGACTCGAACAGCACCGCCTGCGACACGGTCATGAGCGCGCCGCCGCCCACACCCTGCACGACGCGCCAGAGGATGAGCGTGCCCAGCGAATGGGAGGCACCGCAGAAGAAGCTCGCCGCGGTGAACACGACGATCGAGCCCACGAAGTACCGCTTGCGCCCGAACAGATCGCCAAGAAACCCCGTGAGCGGAATGACGATGACGCTGGCCAGGATGTAGCCCGTGGAGACCCAGGCAATCTCGTCCAGACTCGCGCCCAGGTTTCCCATCATGTCGGGAAGGGCGACGTTCACGATCGAGCTGTCGATCACCTGCATGAGCGCCGCGAGCACGACGGCGAACGCGATGATGTACTTGTGTTCTGCGCCGCGGTGCACGGGCACATCCACGCGGGTCAGGATCGCGGTGGGTTCCTCGTCCGCGGGAAGTTCGAGAACGGCGGTGGCGTCAGACATGGCTCTCCGCCGCGCCGCGTGGCGCGTGCACGCTGCGCGCATCGTCGCGCGCCACCGCCGCGCGCAGCGACTCGAACACGCGCGCGCAGACAGCCAGGTCCGCATCGCTGACATCGGCCAGCAGATGCGCGCGCACCTCGTCGAGCAGCGGCCGCAGCCGGCTCGCCAGTGCGCGGCCGCTGGCGGTCAGATGCAGCGTGCGCGCGCGCTGGTCGGCCGGATCGGGTTGTCGCGCCACGAGACCGAGCGATTCGAGCTGCGTGAGCGTGCGGACGAGCGTTGGCCCCTCGATATCGAGGCGGTCGGCGAGCTCGCCCTGGCGAATGCCATCGTGGTGCTCGATGATCACGAGCGGCGAGGCCTGTGCGATGGAGAGCCCGAGGCGGCCGAGTTCACGATCCATGATGCGGCGCACGCTCTGGCGAATGGGGCCGAGCGCGGTGAGAAAGGTGTGTTCCAGGGCGGAGCGTCTGGCGGAGCGGCGGTGCGGCATGGTGGATTAATATAGCTAGCTATCTATCTTGTTCCAGATCCCAAGTACTACTATCACCATAGTTGACAAACCGGCCGCACCGCGCCATCCTCGTACTACGCTGATAGTAGACCCGCGATCGCACCCCGTACCCGACCTGCCATGGACGATCTGTCACTCGGCGAACGCGAACTCGATGTCATGGCCGTCATCTGGGAGCGCGGCTCCGGCACTGTCGGCGAAGTCCGCGAGCGCCTCCCCGCCAGGCTCGCCTACACCACTGTCCTCACCATCCTCCGGAACCTCGAGATGAAGGGCTTTCTCGCACACCAGGAGGAAGGCAAGGCGCACCGCTACTTCCCGACGGTGGAGCAGCGCGCCGCGCAACGGACCGCGCTCAGGCGGCTCGTCAGCTCGCTCTTCCAGGGGTCGGCCGAACAGCTGCTCGCTCGGCTCGTGGCCGATCATGACGTGACCGCCGCCGACCTGCGCCGCCTCGCACACCGCATCAGCGAGCGGCACCCCAGGAAACGAGGTGCACCATGATCGCCTCATGGATGCTGACGGCCGTGGTCTTCAGCGCCTGCGCCGCCGTCGCGGCCTGGGCCGCCGTGCGCGTTGGGGGCCATACTGGCGCGCACGCAATCACGCTGCCGGCGCTGGAGATCATCGCGCACCCGCTCCCGCGCTGGATGGGTGGAGACGTAACCGGCGACGCCGTGCTGGCGGCGGTCTGGGTGGCAGCGTCGCTGCTCCTGCTGCTGCGACTGCTGCGGTCGCTGCGCGCGCTCGCGCATGCGCGGCGGCACGCGCAAGACAGCACGCTGGATGGCGTGTCTGTGCTCGTGACGCCGGCGCTCGGGCCAGCCGCCATTGGCACGCGGCATCCGCGGATCATCGTCCCCCGCTGGCTGTTCGACCTGGACGAACCGCTCCGCGCGTTCGTCCTGCGCCACGAGCAGGAGCACTGCCGCCCGCGCGAGCGACAGCCGGCCCGTCAGTTCGGCTCTGATTCCAGTTCTTCCATGTGTCCGCGTGCCCCGAGGTATTCGCCAAGGAACCGCGCGTGGGCGCGCGCCTGGGCCGGCGCGCCCAGCTCGTACGTAGTGCCCGCGGTGCACCACACGATATTGTCGGCCACGTCGAGCAGCGTTTCCGTTTCATGGCCCGTCACGACGACCGCGCAGCCCTCGGCCGCCATGCGCCGGAACACGGTCGACAGCACCTCTCCCACCGCCGGCGCCACATCGCGATACGGCTCATCGGCCAGCACACACGTGGCTCCCCGAAGCCAGGCCAGCGCCACTTCAGCGCGACGTCGTTCACCGCCGGAACACCGCGTCGCTTTCCGGTCAACCTGATCGCGCCCGCGAGCCCGAGCAGCAGACGCAGGAGGAGCCAGAGCACCAGCGTCCGGCGCAACAGCAGCGACAGGAGCGCCCGCGGGATCACGACGACCCGGAGCGGCGTTGACCTGCGCCCCCGCCCTCCATGGAACTGCCTGGAGCGCTGTCCACGAGGCGCCGTGGGCGCGAGACCGTCACCGCCGATCCGTCCGCGATGAACGCCGACACGGGCGCATCCGCGAGCGCGCGATTGAATGGGGCTCCATACGACTCGCGCAGCCCCGGGCCCAGCCGCGGCTCCACGGCGCTCCACGTGCGCCAGGCGGGATGGTGTACCGCGTATTCCACCGTCCCACCATCGCGCCGCCGCGTGTAGCCCCAGTAGTGGTTCGCAATGAAGGCAGCCTCCGACCCCGCCGCGGGAACCGCAGCCGCACCTGCGGCCGTGGCGGCCACACCGTGCCAGCCGCCCGCGACACGCGCTTCGTAGATGAGTCGACCCGGGGTATCGGTCCGCTCCGCCGGCGCCACGCTTCGCATCCGCACCACGCGATAGGGCTCGTTGTATCGCCATCGCGCAGCCAGCGCGATGGCGGGACGCGCGACCAATTCGCGCACGAACACCACACCCTGGCGCACCTCCCCGTCCGGCAGATCGCGACGCACGTAGCATCGCAGATTCAGCTCGTCAAACCGCCCGTGCAGGGGTACCGGAATTCCGGCCACGCGGGTTCCGAGAAATCGGAAACCGACCACGCTCACGAGTGCACGCCCCTGCCACAGATCCAGCGACGTCCCCGCTGGAACGAGCGGCTGGAGCAGCCCGGCCTCAATTTCATAGTTGAGCATGACGATGTAGCGCCACTCGGCGCGCAGGAATACGCGTGCGCCACCGTCCTCGCCTGCATTGGCCATTATCGTATCCGCACAGTCCGGTACATTGGCATCACGCTACCCCTGCCGGATAGACCTGTCGCGCCGAACCACGGTGGCGGTGGCGCCGCCCAATCGTCACATTGGAGGCGCTGTTGGTCCGCATCCGTCGGTCCCGCCCCATTCGATGTCCCCCGCGAGAATCGGTTCGCGCACGTCTCCCTCCGCTCATTCATGCGCCCGTACCTCTGCTTTCCCGCCGGCGTACTGCTGGCGCTGACCGCGGCGAGTCCGTCCGCTGCCGCGCAGGCTGCTCCCTCCCCAACCACATCCGAAGTCTTCTCGCGCTTCGCGGATCGCGTCATCAAGATCCACGTCGTCGAGACCAGCTCCTCGGCGAAGGCCGAGCTGGGCACCGGATTCTTCATTTCAGCGGATGGGCACGTGGTCACCAACTACCACGTGATCTCCAAGGTCGCGAACGATCCGGCACGCTACCGCGCCGACTGGATCGACGCGAATGCCACGGCGCACCCGCTGCACCTCCTGGCAGTGGATGTGGCGCGCGACCTGGCCGTCCTCAAGGCCGACTATCATCCGGCGGCGTACTTCACCCTCGCGCCCGCGACCGTGGCGCAGGGAACCAGACTCTACTCAATGGGGCACCCGAACGATCTGGGGCTGAGCATCGTCGAAGGGACGTACAACGGACTGCTCAAGTACACGCTCTATCCGAAAATCCATTTCAGCGGCGACATCAATCCGGGAATGAGCGGCGGCCCCGCCATCACGGAGGATGGCCGCGTCATTGGCGTCAACGTCGCCACGGAAGGCGACGGCATAGGCTTTCTGGTGCCGGTCGCCAACGCAGTGGCGCTCGCTCAGCGGGCGCTGGCGCCGGGATACGAGCCACCGAAGTCCTTTCTCAAGGTGATCGGAACGCAGCTCCTCGCCTACCAGGATGAGTATCTCGCGAAGCTGTTCACCGATTCCACGCCCACTGTCACGCTCGGTCGCTACCGCCTGCCAACCCAGCCGGCACCGTTCTTCAAGTGCTGGGCGGATGCGACCCGCCGGAGCGCCGATCAACCGTATGACTTCATCTCGCATCGGTGCTCTACCGACGACTACGTATTCCTGTCGCCCGATCAGTCCACCGGCACGGTCGAAATGGATCACCGCCTCTATTCGAGTTCGGAGCTCGGCCACATCCGCTTCTACGCGCTCTACCAGGCGCGCTTCCAGGCCGGCCACGACGACATGGATGGCGATCCGAACGACGTGACGCGCTTCGCCTGCGAAACACGGAATGTGCGCCATGACTCGACACTCGTGCGGGCGGCGCTCTGCCTCAGGCGCTACGTGAAATTCCCCGGCCTGTATGACGCCGTGCTCAAGGCCGCGGTCCTCGGCCAGCGTAACACTGGAGTCCTCACGACGCTTACGCTCTCGGGTGTGAGCTTCGAGAACGCCGAGCGCCTCTCCACGCGCTATCTCGCGCAGATCTCCACCACCGCCGCGGAGCCCGCCCGATGAGCGACCGCCTGATTCTCGAGGTCCTCGATGGCCAGGCGCGTGTCGCCTCCCGCACCCACGTTCACGAATTGCCGGCCACCATCGGACGCGGCTTCGACAACAGCGTGGTGCTCGACGACCCGTACGTGTGTCCCACCCACGTTCGCATCGATCGCACGGAGGCGGGCGAGCTCGTGGTGGAAGATGTCGGAAGCGTGAATGGGCTCTTCGAGGCAGGCGACAGCGCGCGCATCGCCCAGCTTCCGCTTCGCCACGGCACGCGCTTCCGGATCGGCCGCACCGTTGTGCGCTATCGCGATCCGCACGAGCCGGTACCACCCACACTCGTCGAGCCCGTACGTCCAGCAGCGCCGCCGACCGCCTCAGGGCGCCTGGCATGGATTGACTGCGAGTGGCTCGCTTCCGCGCGTGCGCGTGTCGCCGTGATCGTGCTGTCGCTCCTATTCACCACGGCCATGGACTACACGGGTGTGATCGATCGGTCACCGGTTGGCAAGGCGCTCACTCAGGCGCTCGGCTTCCTGCTGCTGCTCGTCCTGTGGGCCGGTATCTGGGCGCTTGCCACCCGCGCCGTGTCGCAGCGCTTCGCGTTCTCCAGGCATCTGGCTTTCGCGTGGCTCATTGCGGTCGCGTTCGTGATCTGGGGTACTCTCGAACAGTGGATGTCCTTCCTCGCGCCCGCCGGCAGCGTCGCGGAGCTGTTCACCGTTCCTCTCGCGCTGCTCCTCGGTGTCGTGTTGATTGCCGGTCACTTGGGCATCGCGTCGTCCATGCCGCGCACCCAGCGCCTGCGCACATCCGTCGCCGTCGCCGGAGGCATTACCGCGATCGCGATCCTCTTCGGCGTGGTGAGCAATCAGGCATTCACGACAAAGATGGACTACGAGGGTCAGCTCAAGCCCATGCCTGCGCGCTTCGTTCCCGCGGAATCACTGGACCAGTTCAGGGCAGACGCCCGCGCGCTGCGCGGCAAGGTCGACAAGATGAAACCCGACACGGCCGGCGCGCAGTAGGAGCGCCAGGCTACATCCGTGATCTGACGGCGTCGGGATGTCCTCACCCTTTCGCCCAGAGGACAGATCTACTTGGCCAAGGTCGGGGAACATTGCTACCGGTGCGGCCGGCACCGAGCCTTGACAGATTATGAGAACACACTAATATAGCGCGCGCAACGCAGGAGCTCGGATCACACTCGTGCCTTCGATTTCTCCCGGCGCAAGTGACGTGCTTTGCTGGATCCGCGGACTGACGCAGCTTCACGCCGTGCCGGAGGTGGTTCCTGAGTTCCCTCACGCTGTCCACGAACTCCGGCAAGGGCGAAGCGGTGCGGCAAGGTAGGCTCGCCGCATTGCGTGAGCCGTCCAAATACGTGGGCTTCTGGGATGCCGATCTTGCCACCCCACTCGATGCCGCACCCAGTGGCTTTTCGACGTCGAGCTGTTCGCCCGAATGCTGCGCATCCAGAGCGCCGAGCACGCCCGTCCAGCGCACCGTCCACGTGGCGCCGGATTCAGCAACGCAGGCCGGAGTTCGCCACTGACCCTCGATGTTCCTGGAGCAACGAAGCTCCGGCGGCCGCTCACCGGCCGATACCTCTCCTCCGGATCGCCACGCGAGCGTGGCAGGGGAATCCACATGCGTTCGGTGTCGTCGTTCATCGTCGCGGTCACTACGCTGGCGCTGGCGTTCCTGGTATCTGGTTGTCACGAAAATCCCACCGCCGAGCCCACCTTGCTCGGCGCGCGGAGTACGGCGAACAAGGTTACTCTCCAGGTGCTGAATGGCGGCAGCACCGCCGGCGGACTCGTGACGTCGAACCGCGGTGGCATCAGTTGTACACTCTCTACCGCATCCGGCGGAACGGCGGTGAGCGGCAAGTGCACGCAGACCTTCAAGACGGGCACGATCGTGACGCTGACGGCCGCGCCCACCGGCACGGGCACTCAGGTTACCTGGTCCGGTTGCACGGGCGCCTCGGATAGTCCGCTCGCGTGCGAAGTCACACTCGACTTCTCACGGAATGTCGTAGTCACGTTCTCGCCGCCGCCACTCAGCCAATTGCTCACCATTGCCTCCGGGGCCTCCGGCAGCGGGCACGTGACATCGAGCGTGCCGGGTATCAATTGCACGATCACGAATGGCGCGGTCGGCTCCTCCGGCTGCAGCGCCGCGTATCCCACCGGGCAGGCGCTGACGCTTACGGCAACCGCGGCATCGGGCAGCTATCTCAAGGCGTGGGCTGGCGCCGGGTGCGATGCTGCGGGAACCGGCGTGGGCAGCGGCTCAGGAACGTGCGCGATCACCATGGATGCGCCGAAGAACGTCGTGACGAGCTTCGATCAGGAAGCCACCGTTGCGGCATTGGGAAAGTGGGACGCGCCGACGCCGTGGCCCGCCGTTGCGATTCACACGCATCTGCTTCCTGACGGACGCGTGCTGACGTGGAGCCGATCCAGCCACGCGCCGGTGCTCTGGAACCCGGTGAGCCCGGGCTCCTTTGGCGGTGTCGCGGAGCCTGCCGATCTGTTCTGCAGCGGCCACACCTTCCTGCCGGACGGCCGCCTGCTCGTTGCCGGCGGGCACAGCGGCACGGACAACCAGGGCATCAAGGCGACGGAGATCTTCGACTATCGCACCAGTAGCTGGACGTCGGGACCCGACATGCAGAACGGCCGCTGGTACCCGACGAACACCTCGCTTGCGAGCGGCGAGGTTCTCACCCTCAGCGGCGGCGACACGGCGCAGGTGCTCAACGTCATTCCGGAGGTATGGCAACCGGCAACGGGGAGCTGGCGCGCGCTCACGAGCGCGTCGCTGTCGCTCCCGTACTACCCCTGGATGTTCGTCGCGCCGAATGGGCGCGTCTTCGCGGCCGGACCGGCGAAAACCACGTACTTCCTCGATCCGACCGGCACGGGACACTGGACCGCCGGACCGTCGAGTGCATTCGGGAGTCGCGACTATGGCTCCGCGGTGATGTACGATGCGGGCAAGATTCTCATCGTCGGCGGCGGCTCGCCGACCAGCACCGCCGAGGTAATTGACATCTCGT
>Ga0207695_10001818_pt1 | contig 33585 bp, 30 predicted proteins | sample KBSC54metaG_FD_184354 | JGI IMG/M metagenome (GOLD analysis project Ga0207695, IMG submission 184354) | Corn rhizosphere microbial communities from Kellogg Biological Station, Michigan, USA - KBS C5-4 metaG (SPAdes) (version 2) | ecosystem: Host-associated > Plants > Roots > Rhizosphere > Soil... | reverse complement strand
TCGCGGTTGATGGTGCCGGTGTGCCACACGTAGAACATGCGCGCGTGGGCATCGGTCGAGGCAAACTCGGCGGCGTAGACATCGAATTGCGCGGTGTTCGTGCGGGATTTCACTTGCACGAAGGCGCGCTCACCCGTGGTGGGCAAGAGCAAATCCAGGTCGATGGTCTTTTGGTTGCCGCCCGTGCTCGACTGCCGCTGCCAGCCGCTGCGGGAAAAGATCAGTTCCACCATTAGCTCGAAATCCTTGGGCGTCAGCAGGCGCACCATCGCCAGGATCTGCTGGACCAGGACCTTTTCCGTGGCTTCGGCCGCGGCCAGTTCCGGGGTGGCTTGATCGTTGATTCGCCGCAACAGATAGTCGCGCTCATCCACTTCACAGATGGTGCCTTGATACATCTGGGTCTTGGTCAGTTTTCCCGACAAGCGGCTCACCAGGAGGGGCTCACCCCCGATGCTGGTGTTCCTCCACCCATCCATGGTTTGGCGAAAGCGTGAACCATCGTCGGCGCTCTGAACCACGGGGGGCATCGCGGGGCGGCACCACCACAGATAGCCTTTGGAGAAGGTCACGAAGATGTCGTCGGCCGAGGCTTCGAAAAAGGTTCGGATCTGGCGTGTGTCGTTCGTGGCCGTGCCTTCGTTGCCGCGCTTCTCGGTCCAGAACGCCTTGACCTTTTCCCACTCGCCCTGGACGCACAGGTCCTGGGGCGTTTCGTGGTAACCGAACCTGATGGTGCCTTCGGCAAGACAGGTGGGCTCCCACGCCCCACCCTCGCCCAGCTTGATGAAATACGCCTTCGTTGATTCCGGCAACGCGTTCATGTGACCCCCTGTTCTCGTGTCAGTCGAACCTTCGGCGACGCCATTACAGAGCCGCCCCCTTGCCTATTTTTGCCCAACGGGGTCGCAAGCGCTAAGACGGGGCCGCGCGTGCCAGGAGCCCCAGTCCCGGAAAAGCGGTGCCCACGCCATTGCGGGGCATGGGGCTGGGCGCGTCCACCCATACGGACGGCTCTGGCCACGAGTGAGCCGCGCGCCAGGCCGCCATCCGAGCTCGAACGCTGGCCTCATCCCCGGCTTGGGCCAGGTGCGGTTCCACACTGACCAGGTGCACCCCCACCGTGCCGCGTGGGGGCGACGCCGTCAGGTCGAGGTATCGCCAGGCATCGTGGATCACGTCCCGCCGGGCACCTTCGGGGCCCAGATCGACACCGGCGCCCACGCACCGCACAAGCAGGAGCTTGTCGGGTGCCGTCAGGTGCAGATCCCATTCTTCGTCGGCGCTGGGTTGCCCTTGCCAGCCGAGGCTTTCAGCGGCCTGGATGATGGCTTGCAGCCGCGCGGCGGGGTCCATCCACCAGGGCGTTACGTGCGCGGTGCCGGTGTGCGCACTGACGACCCGGGCCCAGGCCTGGAGTAGCGGCGGAAGAAGTGTGTTCACGTCAACGACCCCCTGGGGATGGCGCGGATATTGAGTCACTTCCGTGGGTTCGTGAGGGAGGCTACCGGCCAGAAAAGTCTTGGCAGGGTGGCCCACCGATCAGCCGATCAACACGTTCGGAAACTCGATGATGGCGCCAATGCGTCGGAAATAGTCGGTGCCCACCAGCTGCGGACGGTAGCGCTGCGTGCCTTTCAGTTCACTTGGGTGCAGAAAGGTGGCATTGCCGATCACTTCCTTGAAGCCGTGAACCACGCCGTAGGTGGTGCCAAAGGTGAAGTCGAGGATTTCATGGCTGGGCAACGTCAACCACGCATGGAGGCTCAATGACCCCGAAATCTGGCCGCGGTGGAGCATGGCTTTGAGTTCATCCAGGTCCGTGTGGAACGCGTTCTCCGAACCAAAGGACACATAGCCGATGGTGTAGAGCAACGGCACACCCAAGTCTTGTTCGATCGCGTCTTTGATGAAGTGATGCACGGCGAAGCATTGACCCACGATGTCGCTTGGCGCCAATTGACCGGTGACGCCCTGGGCGCTTTTCACGATCCGGCCGATGAATGCATCCGTCAGGTAGCGCTGCGTGTTGAACTTGATATCGGGGCATTCCAGCCCCCATTGCCTGGTTCGCGCGATGGCTGCATCCAGCTCGGCTTCATAGCTCACTTCCTGAGGGTTCAACATCGACAAACTCCTGTTGTGGGCGGCGTCCTGAGCGTAACGCCTTGGCGTCCAACACGCCGCATTTGAGGATCAAGCCTCCAAGCGGCCGCTCCTTTCCGTGCCTCTTGTCGTTCCCTGTTTCGATATAGTTCGAGGCGGGGACAGGCTTTCAGGGACAGGGTGATCATGAGAGTGGCCGATCTTTCGATCAGGAACTATCGGGGCATCCGCGAGGGATACCTTCGATTCAAGCCTCATGTGGTTCTGGTGGGGGCCAACAACACCGGTAAAACCACCGTCATTGAGGCCCTGACCCTTCTGCTGGGCCGTGATCGGTTGATCCGGGACCTCACCGAACACGACTTCTTTGGTTCCGATCCACAGCCCGCGGACCGGATCCAGCTCGTGGCCACGATAACGGGCTTCGAGGGCGATGACCCCAGTGACCACCCGGATTGGTTCCGAGATGGGCGCGCTGTCCCAAAGTGGTGGGATGATGCGGAGGGCGCGGTCCATCCTGCCCGGACGGATGCCAACTGGAAACTGTGTTGTCAGATCGGTGTGCAGGCCTACTTCGACCGCCCATCGCTGACGGTTGAAGTGGTTCGCTACTTCCATGACCACGATGGCGTCATGGACCCGTTCGATGATGACTCCCCGATTGGCGTTCCGCCAAAACTCGTGCAGCAATTCGGCTTTTTCCTGGTGCGGGCCAGCCGCACCTGGGACCGAGTTCTGTCCTGGGGCAGCGAACTGTTTCGGCGCACCCTTCAAGCAGCCGCAGCGCAGCCAGCCGATGCGATCTTGGCCCAACGCAATCAACTTCGGACACCAGAAAGAGCCATCGAGGAAGACCCCCAGATCGCTCCTCTGATCAACAGCGTCAACAACGAGGTCGCGCGATGCATCGCCGTGTCACCTCGGCTCACGCTCCGGGTGACCAGCACCGACAGTCGCTCGGTGTTGGATGCGGTCTCCCCACACTACGCTGTGGGAGATGCAGCCAGTGTTCCTGCCGCGCGGCAAGGCAACGGGCTCATCTCACTTCAAGGCCTTTTTCTTTTGCTCGAACTGGGCCGCCTCCGCGCCGAAGCCGGGGATGGCTTCACGATGGCACTGGAAGAACCGGAACTGCACCTGCCGCCGGCAACTCAGCAGCAACTGGTTCTGCGTGTGCAGGCCCTCTCTTCCCAGACCTTCATCACCACGCACTCGCCGACCATTGCCGCCATGGCCGATCCCACGTCGGTTCTGATGCTGAGAAACGTCCAAGGGCGGCTTTCGGCGGAACCGTTCCTAGCCAAGAAGTTGGGACCGGATGCAGCCAACTGGCAGCGCAAGTTCTATCAGCACAATCGCACCGAGGTGATCGATGCATTGATGCATGCCACCGTCTTGGTGCCGGAAGGCCGCTCGGACCACCTGCTTCTCAAGACCGTGCTCAGGCCCCTCATGCTCCATCAGGGGTGGGGTGGCGAGCATGCCCATGCGTTCGGGCTTGAAGTCGGCGTGGTGCCCACTGAGGACGCGAAGGTCGTGGAAACGACATGTGACCTGTCGCGGATCCATCCTCGGGTGTGCTGCCTCGTGGATGGTGATGATGAGGGACAACGTTACGTTCGCAATCTTGCAGCCCTGGCCCAACCGCCAGCCGTGGTGATCCGCTGGCCAAACGGTCAAATGATTGAAGATGCCGTCGGCTGGATCCTCGAAGCGGATGTGGCGTCCCTTGCGGGCTTGACCAACGACGTGCCAGAGCTTGATGGGGCCGACATTGCCGGCGTGATCGCGCACATGAAAATAAAAAACAAGAAGTGCGATCTGGTGTTGTATGAGGCCGTTGCCGAAGCCATCTGTGAGAGCGCCGCATGCCGCGCCCGAGCATCGGAACTTTTCCAAGCCATCGCCAAAGCGTGCGCTGGAACAGCCACCCCACGCTTCGTCCATCGCGACCAGGCCTGGGTATTCCAGCCATGAGTGTCACCGTCTTTTCGGGCGGAGCGGGTTGCGGCAAAACGTATCAGTTGATGCAACGGCTGGCCGCAATCATCGAGGCCCAGCCACCCAAGGACGGCCAGAAAGTGCTCGCCCTGACCTTCATGCACGGCGCGCGCCGAAGGCTCGACGATCGTCTGGCATCGGTGCCAGGGCTTGGAGGGCGTTACGAGTGCACCACGCTGGACAGCTTTGCCGCACGGATCGTTCGACGGTGGCAGTCCTTGGCCGTGCAACAGGGCGCCCGCATTCCCCAGGAGACCGAATATGACGACATCTGCGCTGTTGCCGCTCTGATCCTCGCCCACCCAGAGGTCGTGCGCTGGGTCAAGGCCTCCTTTCCCATCCTGGTGATCGATGAAGCCCAGGATCTCTCTCATTCCCGGCTGAGCATCGTTCAATGCCTTGCCACGGAGCTGACCGCGCTGATCGCGGCCGATGAATTCCAGTGCCTGAATGAAGAGCTGAGGCCCAATCCCGCGTGGGAGTGGTTGAGCGCTCAGAAAGACCACATCGCCCTCGAACAACCAATGCGCACCCGTGTCGCCTCCTTGCTCGATGCCGCAGCGGCAGTTCGGGGTGGCCGGGCGGTGCCGGCTGGCAAGGGATTCACCGTTTCCCACACAGCAACCGCCCCTATGGCGGGCGGATTTTTGAACACGCGCATTGCCGGACTTAAGGGCGACGGGCTGGCCATCATCACGCCAACCATCAAACACTTCGCAGAGGGCGTCGTCACTTGGTCCAGCACCAAATCAAACAGCCGAGGAATGGGCCCTTACGCGATTGCGTGGGAGAAGAGCGAAACCAGGGCCGCCGAAATCGCCATGGAAGGCATTGCTCTGCCCAAAGAAGCTACCCCGGCACAAGCGCTCGCGGCCCTGCACGCCCTTCATGACCAGGCTTTGGTCCGCGAGGTGGCATCGTGGCTCGACCGATTAAGTCGCACCCGCGGTCCGACCATCATCACCCGAGAAACGCTGGCTGAGCGCATCCAGATGATTTACGCCAACCGCCGCCGCTTCCAGCGCCCGCTTGATCGGGGTCTTCGAGCCATGTCCGTGCATGGTGCGAAAAACAGGGAGTTCGAGCATGTGGTGGTGCTTTGGCCCGCGGCCGTGGCTGGTGACGACGAACACAAACGTCGTCTGCTTTACAACGCGATCACCCGAGCGAAATCGGACTGCCTCGTGCTGGTCCAGCTGAAGCAGCAATTGGAACAACCCCCGTTTAAGTAGCGTCACCTCGCCAATTTATGTGAGCGCCTCGATGGCCTGTGCCAGGCGGCCGCTGCGTTCTTCCATCGGGAAACGGGCCCGATCCACGATCACATGGTGGTGCGCGACGTAATCGATGTGAGGTTTCACGTCATCGTAGGGCGCCAACGCCGCAATCACGCGTTGCCCGAATGGGTCCGCGAAGTTGGTGGTGTCGCTGAGGACCGCGAAGCCGTGGTTCAGCACCGCACCGACGGCGGGGAACGGGCTTGCGATGTATGGAGTTTCGCTCTCGACGCCCTGACTTCGGCAGCACCCAGCCCGCGTTCCGCGGATGGTCCTAAGACTTCGCTCCGGCCCGGGACATTCCCGGCGCGCACTTTTTCTGTCGCGGGAGCTGCACGGTGCAGTGGATTCGCCCTTATAGAGAGCCTGCACTTGTTGATGTGCTGCGGTCTCACAGCTTTCCGCTGGACGCGGAGGTTGACCAACAATCGCCTTCTACATGAGGTTATTCTGACGTTGATATGCGCTAAAACGGCCACAGCCCGCGCCGGACCTAGGTTTGCCCGTGGCGACGGCGTGACTGTAACTTGCGGGTTGTAATGTATTGCGTACAAGGCGATGCGGATGTTACTTAGGCGGAGTCGATGGCGTCGCAACCGTCCCCATCCCCTTCGCGGCACCTTGGTTGGGCGGAACCGTACCCAATAGCGAGGAATGGGGCGCCCGTCCAGCGGGCGTGCCTGGGCCAGGAGTGATCACCGTCAGCGGCGGAGCATGCTCCGTTCCCATGATCACGATGTCCTGGTGCAACTCGGCCAGAACGCGAAAGTCTGTGAATGTCGCTTTAAACAAGTGAGAGGGATTGAACGCTAGCTCGAAGAGCCACGGGTACTCCATCCTGCCCCATGTCCGTCGAAACCCCGCGCACGTGATCTCCAGGCTGACCTTCATGGGGTTTGTATGATCCACCGCATACGTTAGATGGTTCACTTGAGTAGGCGCGCCCGACGAGGATGACTCGCTTGGAGAATCTGGCGACGACGAACTCGATGGAGCATCCTTCGCCTGCGAGTTCGTATTGTTAACCGGATTTGGGGCACCAATTTTCGGTAACGTCGGCATTCTCTCAGGACTGGATGACGACAGCGTCCCTTTCGGAGTGGGCGGTGTCGGCCTATCGCGTCGACCTGCCAACATCGGCATCCCCGCAGAACTAGACGACATCGACGCCCCGAGACGACTGGACGAAGACGTTGCTCCAACACGGCTGGGCAACGTCCGCGTTCCTAAAGGATTGGACGACATCGGCATCCCCATAGAACTATGAGAGCTGACCGGCTTCTTCTCAGACTCGTCAATTGCGACGATCTTGCCTACATCGCCTAGCAGACTGCCCATGTGCGGTAACGGCGCCGTGATCATCCACATCAGCGGCCGTCCTTGACACATCATCGTCATAGCGCGGGCAGCAAACGAATGCAGCACCAGCGCGATGCCCTTGGCCGGCTTATCGCGATAGAACTGGTGATAGGCTTCGCGCGTCTTGAAAATACTAGCGAACGCTGGGGGCACATCGGAATCATCATTGATAGGTAACAGCGGTGATCTGAAGATGCCCATGTGTGTCACGGCGGGACAGCTGCGATCCTTGGCGCTTGTCGTGACCGTCATGCACATCTGGATGTTGATCGTTTTGTTTATGTCGTTCGCCCTGGCCGTCGACATGTCGAAGGTCGAATAAACTACATAGACGCTCGTATTAGGGTTGTCAGCCAGTTCAAGTGCGTTTTCGAAGCCTTTGATGGCAGCTTCGATCTCGGATGCATGAGAGGTTTTCTTAGCACAGACTTTCATCGCCCTCACGTATTCGCCCCAGAAGCGATGATTCTCCTGCGTGAGGGCCTCCAGGACGAACAACACTCGATGCGATATTCCAGCGCTATATACGCCGCCCCCGTGATCCACTGGCTTATCGATCACCAAGTCCTTGTATCCGAAGACTCTCAAGACTCCCATTGGATCGCTCCTATGCGTCGCCCCAGCCCTGGTTCATGGCTGGAGAAGTGTGCGCGCTCCGCAGCCAGGTTGTCGACTAGCGGCCAGAGCCGGCCGGGCACGATGCAATTCGGCTTCACGGCAGCCCCATTACTTGCCGGGCAGTCGATCAGTTTAAGCTCACGCCAACGAACACCTTGCTGATTGCGCGTCAGATGCTCTCTGAGCGCGCCATATCGCTGACTGCCCCCCAGCGCTTGTCAAACGATCACCAGCGCAGCGCGAAATGCATCGACGCATACACTGGTGCTACATTCATTCGAAATGACGCGCAGTTAGCGACAAGCCACAAGGCGTGATATCTTACGCGCTGTCCAGAGCAATGGACTTACGAGACTGCCCCGAGGCCCTCTTGGGCGGCAGAGGCAGCAAGGCTGACGCGGTTTCCGTGTTGCCTTCATCTGTCGACGGCCGTCGACTTCTGAGACTGCAGCAAGACCGTCAGGTGGCAGCTGCAGCAACAGACCCCGCTCAGGCGGGGTTTGTTTTTGAACGAACTTCAAAACCCACCATCCGGCACGTCATCGCCTCCGATGGTTTTCGAATGCTCACGATTGTTGGGCATCCATACCCGTCGCCATAAGGCACTTCGAGATCAGGCTAGCTAGTTGAGCGCGATCGACACTCCCTGCCCTGCGATCAACTGCCGCTGTAGACCAATCATACGCTCCAGCAGATCTAGATCACCTGGCGCAAGATCGGCAATTGCCACCGCGTCGCCGGATGACCAAGCCCAGAGCTCGACATCTTCGTGCTCGTGCTTTGCCACATGTTTGACAGTGATAACCGAGGCTCCTTCCGGTTCACCTGATGCACTGATCGAAACCGTCGGCGCTTCTGTGTCCATGCAAACCAAGACTATCGCTGAGCCAAGCGAGCTGATTAACTCGTCCTTGTCGCCCTGCCAGTTCCGGAGTTGGTCCTCGTCGACCGAGATCAGGTGATGTATGCCCATGTGCACCTCGCATGTAATTGATCAGTCACTTGATGCTAAAACGCGAGCGCAAGGTTGTCGGGATGGAAGTTCAGGGATAGCAGGTAGATAAACGCCCCCGGCCTGCCGTGTACACACGTGCCTAGATCGAACGCCGGCGTCGCCGGAAGCCTTCGCATGACGAGGCAAGGTCGACCCGTTCCTGAAGATCGTCGTCACGCATTTCGACAGATTTCTAAACTGAGCTAATTCACTACTCAGCGAGAAAACTGCATGAAAAACAAGGCCGATGTCGCCAACTATCTCGAACACATCCTCGCCGCTTCCGGCAAGACCAACAAGGACATCGCCCAGGAAATCGGCTACGAGTCCCCCAACATTCTGTCGATGCTGAAGAACGGCGACACCAAGGTGCCGCTGGCGCGCATCCCGGCCATAGCCAAGGCTACGGGAACGGATCCGAAAGTGCTGCTCGACCTCTGTTTGGAGGCATATCACCCGGAGCTTCACCAGGTGTTGTCCGAGCTGGCACCCAGCATGCTGATCTCCCGTCAGGAGCTGCAGATGGTACGTTTGGTTCGTCGTGCTCTGCGCGCTCCAGCAAAGCTATAGCTACTATTGGGCCCGCTACCAACGCTGTCTTAAAAAAGACACCATGTCGCCCACGATCAACAGGAACAGGGGAGAGAACAAACATGCTCACGATTGCTGACACATGCCCGAGATGTAATGAACGCGGCGTTCTCACAGTCATGGACTATAACCTTGTCGAACGACTCGGCAATGAGATGATCTACGATGGCTTCGTTTGCTGCCCGCATTGTTCCTACTGGTCGATCGTGACGTTCGGGTGCAATGGCAATGCCTTTTCCACGCAGCCCCGTCCCACCGGCAAACTGGCAAGCGTCTTAGGCGCACGCATCATCTCCCTCCTGCCACGCCCTCCTAAGACAGAAGCCCCGGAGCATGTCCCTCAACCCGTGAGCACCATCTACATCGACGCTGTCGAAATCCTCAAGCAAAAGCGCTGGTCCGCTGCTGCAGGTGCACTTCGTACAACCATTGATCGTGCAACCAAGATGCTGTGGCGCGAGCAGGCGGGGAACGATGACTGGCCCAAAAACCTCGCCTCCAGAATCGAATCGCTGCGCACCAAGCTTGATCTACCCGGGGCGATCGTCGACTGGGCGCACCAAGTACGAATTGTTGGCAACGAGATTCACGACCTGGATGAAGTGACTGAGGAAGACGCCAAGGACGCCGGAAGCTTCACCGAAGTATTCCTCACCTATACCTACACGCTTCCGAAGCGACTTGCTTCGTTCCGGGGACGCAGAAGCGGCCCTGCTGAAATCACCGGCGCTTAGTGAGCCCCTTGGCGTCAGAGCCGTCCGCCCCTCAGTTCAACATTGCAGACGCATGCTTCCTCCGGACAACGCGATGAGCGCCTCCAGCGCACACCGCAGCCGCTCGTCCACGCCACTCCGGAGTGATACCCAGCTTCTGCATTGCGAGCTCCCTGAGCTCGCCCAGATGCTTCTTGCCGCACTGCCTAGCCGACTGCGACATGTAGATCAGCTTCGCCGACTCCTGCTCCGGCAGTCCCAGGAGGTCCTTCGTCATGTAGGTCATCCAGGCTACTGGGTTCACGGAGCGACGCACATCAAGCCGGAACTTCCTGAAAGTGGGATTGCTCAACCTTCCGCTTGCAGGACCCAAAGCAGCTCGAACATCGGCCAAGTTGGCGTCCGTCTGCACGATGCCATGAAGATGTGGTCGCCCCTGCTTGTCGAGCTCCACCGTGATCAAGGTTGCCCCCAGAGCCGTCACCGAACCAAGCTGGTTCCGAAGGCTCCGGAACGTGTTGCGCAGCTCCGCCCTTAAGGCCGCTCCCCTCTTGAGATTGAAACGCAGAGTGAACGTCACTGCGCTCCGCCGATACATGGAGCTTCCCACGATTAGTGCCTTGTCCATCGCAGTCTTCCCCTCCCAGTTGGATAGGGTGGAATGCAGATAGGCCTCTTCCAAGTTCACGACCTTCTGCTTGAACACGGATGGGTCAGGCATGTAACTGTTGTGGTGAAGCAGAGCTTGGCGAATGTCTCCTGGGGCTCCTGTTACACGGAACTGAATAACCGGCTTGGGATACATCTTTGTATCAGGAAGCAGGGTGGAATTTTCATCGACCTCCCTGCTGACGGCCACTAAAGGCTGCCCACTGGGCGCCCCCACGCGATCATCATTAAGGCCAACAAGTACAAGGGCTTGCGCGGACTGTGCGGCCTGCTCCGAGACACCACGATAAGTGACAAGTTTCGGCTTAGATAAAGAGCTATAAATCGCCGGATTGCCGGTAGTTGATACAGAATGCAATACGTTCTCCACATGCCATTCGAATCGCGTCCGCCACCATCTTCAGGGCACACATGCCAGCTGCCGCGCCTTTAGCACGACACTCAGGACGGACGCGTTCGATTGGGGGGTTGAGGGCTGGGGCTATGCCGCAGCCGGACGATCGCTGCTGGTGGCAGCCTGACGAGACGACGCGCGCTCGTTGACCCATGAGCGGACCTCGGACTCAAGCCAGCCACTCGCTGTCGTGCCGATCTTGAAGCTGCGTGGGAACTGTCCCAGCCCCATCAGCCGGTAGATCGTTGCGCGGGACAGACCCGTGCACTGGATCACCGCATTCATACGCATCACCGAAGGAAGACTTACTACGCCCGTAGGCAACGATCCACTTTTGCTCATTTGAAGTTCCTGACTTCGTGACGCTTTGGCGTTCATGCCAAAACGACCCCCACATGTCGCAGGCAATCTCAGGTTAGTCAGCGGCGACTTATTTCGCGGTCGGTTGTGAAATCCGGATCCAATGTGTCACACCGCGTTCAGTTTTTGTTCATGAAAACTTCGCCGCGCTTAGCTCAAGCCGATTTCTTCAACGGCACGACTTCGGCACCCTCACGCAAACGATCGAGATAATTCGCCCATTCCTGAAGCACCCTGCGCCGCTCTTCGAGAAATTTCAGGCGCGCATAGGCGGCCTCCGTCTCGCTCTTGGGTGCATGGGCGAGCTGACACTCCAATACGTCCACTTCGATTTTCAGCCGCTCACGTCCCAAAGTTCGCCAAGTCGCACGAAAGCCATGAGGCGAGTGCTCGCCCTTAAACCCCATCTCGCGGACGGCCTTGCTCAGAGCATCTCTCGACAAGTGGAATGACCGCTGTCGCGCTTGCGGAGGGAATACGTACTCCTTCCCTGCGCTCCGCCGATGCATTTCCTTTAACGCCTCAACCGCCTGCTTCGGTAAGGGGGTGGTGAAGTCTTGGCCTGTCTTCATCCGGTTCGTGATCCCATCTGGTTCCATGCCTGGGATTGCCCATTCCGCCTTTTCAAGATCGATCTCTGACCAACGTGCGGTTGCAACCACACCCGGCCGCATCACAGTCAGGGTAAGCAAGATCAATGCTGCACGGACAACGGGGTTCTCATACATGTAGATGGAGCGCATCAAGTCCCCAAGCCTGCCCTCCTTCTCAGTGATAGCTGGCATGTGTCCGAGCTTTGCCTTCGGCAAAATCCGGGCAAGTCGGAGGCTACTGTCCTCGGAGCGCAAACCCTCGTTAATCGCATGCTCCACGATCTGCCCTATGTATTGTCGGGCCTTTCTTGCGAGCTGCGGCACCTTGCTGCTCATCTCCAACAACAGTAGTCGGACGTCTTTCGTCTGCAGGGTGCGCAAATCGGCTGCACCCAGCCTGGGAATGAAATACGACTCGACGACCAATCGGGCCTTACGAAAAGTCTCGCTTTGCCAGCGGCCTCGATTCTCGGCAAGCCACCTAGTCGCAACGGCCTCCAATTGCGCTTCTCGCGCCTGAGCTTCGGCCAACACTTGATGGTCTTTCCTGGCAATGTCGGCCTCAATGGCGCTCCGCATTGCTTTGCGAACCCCGGCGGTAGCTTTACCTGCCTTTGCATCGCGCGCAGTTTCCAGGGCCCTGACACGAGCCTCTGCGAGGGACATGGTTGGATAGTGACCAATGGTCGCTGGGGTGGCGGTGCTGCTCCCAGGTAAGCGAAAGCGCAGGATCCAGGACTTGAGGCCCGCGGGACTTACAGAGAGATACAGACCTTTGCCGTCGGCGAGCATGTAGGCCCGCTCTTGCGGCTTCGCTTTGCGAACTTCCAGTTCAGTCAGGGGCTTTGCAAGCTTGGGCATTCAAGGGACCTGTTTGTGTATGTTCACAGACGAACATGCACAACAGCATACACAAAAACTTGCGATTTGCTGAGATCCTGCGATACCCCATGCAACAAAAAACCCCGCATTTACGCGGGGTTCCGTGTGTTTCAGAGACTGTGTGAGACTCCCTGAAACTGCTATTGGTGCCCAAGAGGGGACTCGAACCCCTACGCCTTGCGGCGCTACCACCTCAAGGTAGTGCGTCTACCAGTTCCGCCACCTGGGCAGGTGTCTTGCTCAGTGCTGCTTCTGCGGGGCCGGTGCGGCCGGCACTTCGCCTTGCTGCTTGCTCGCGGCAGGCGCCGCGGGCACTGCCGGGTTCGCGGCGGCCGGCGCAGCGGCCGGCACTTCCGGATTCGCTGGCGTGGCCGCCGCCGGTGCCTGCTTGGCGGGCGCCGGCTGGTTGCTCATGCCGGCCATCACGCCGAGGTCGGCACCGTTGTTCTGCTGCGTGCCGTGGTTGTGCAGGTATACGCCCATGCCGAGGCTCAGCGCGAAGAACAGCGCGGCGAGCACGCCGGTGGCGCGGGTCAGGAAGTTGGCCGAACCGCGCGCACCGAACACCGTGGCCGAAGCGCCGCCGCCGAAACCGGAACCGGCGCTGGCGCCCTCGCCGTTCTGCAGCAGGATCAGCACGGTCATGGCCGCGGCGATCAGGATGTAAAACACGCTGAAAATGACGAACATCAATCGAGCCCGTGGCGACTAGTGCGCCGCTGCGCAGATTCCAAGAAAGTCGGTAGCGGTCAGCGAGGCTCCACCGATCAGCCCGCCATCCACGTCCGACTGCGCGAACAATTCGGCGGCATTGGCCGCCTTGACGCTGCCGCCGTAAAGCAGCCGAGTCAGACGGGCAATCATAACATCTTCTTTCTGGAGTTGGCTACGGATGAACGCATGCACCTGCTGCGCCTGTTCGGGCGTGGCGGTGTGACCGGTGCCGATCGCCCACACCGGTTCGTAGGCGATCACCGCCGTGTCGAACGCCGCGATGCCGGCAGCAGCGAGCACCGCCTGCAGCTGGCAGGCGATCACCGCTTCGGTGTCACCTGCTTCACGCTGCGCCAGGGTCTCGCCCACGCAAAGGATGGGCGTGAGGCCGGCCGCGCGTGCTGCAACGAACTTGCTTGCCACCAGCGCGTCGCTTTCGCCGTGGTACTGGCGGCGCTCGGAATGGCCCACCAGCACCCACTGCGCGCCACAGTCGGCGAGCATCGCGCCGGACACCTCGCCGGTGTACGCGCCTTGCCCCTCGTGCTCGCTGAGATCCTGCGCGCCCACGCCAAGGCCGGCATCGGCGCAGGTCGCGGCCACGGTATCCAGGTAGGGAAACGGCGGGCAGATCACCACGTCGATACCGCTCGGCGTGGCGGCGGCGATCTCGCCGCACAGGGCGGCAGCCATCGAGCGGCTGCCGTGCATCTTCCAGTTCGCGGCGACGAGCTTCTTGCGCATGTTCGACGTCATTCCGTGCGGACAAACGCGAGATATTACAGGATGATAGCGGGACTGGTATTGCTGCGGCGCAACGTCCGCGATGCCGTGACGCCCACCCAGGAGAAATGCGTGCCGCCTGCCCGCCCGCTCAGCCTTGTCACCGGCGCTTCCGCCGGCATCGGTGCCGCGTTCGCCCGTGCCCTGGCGGCACGCGGCCATGACCTGGTGCTCACCGCGCGTCGCCGGGAACGGTTGGACGCACTGGCCGCGGAACTGCAGCAGCAATACGGCTGCACGGCAACCGTGCTGGCGGCCGACCTCGCCGATCCCGCTGCACCATCCGCGTTGTGCGAGGAACTGGCGCAGCGCGGCCTCGCGGTGGACTGGCTGATCAACAACGCCGGCTACGGCGTGCCCGGCAGTTTCACGGCGAACGACTGGCGCACGCACGCGGACTCCCTGCAGGTGCTGCTGACCGCGCCGGTCGAACTGGCTTGGCGCCTGCTGCCCGGCATGCGCGAGCGCGGCTACGGCCGCATCGTCAACGTGGCCTCGCTGGCCGGTCACGTGCCGGGCACCGCGGGACACACGCTGTACGCACCGGCCAAGGCGTTCCTGATCAAGTTCTCGCAGGGGCTCGCATTGGAGAGCCGCGAGCATGGCGTGCACGTGTGTGCGCTGTGCCCGGGCTTCACGTACTCCGAATTCCACGACGTCACCGGCACCCGCATGCTGATGAACAAGCTGCCCGGCTTCATGTGGCAGAGCGCCAAGGCGGTGGTGAGCGAAGGGATTGCCGCCGTGGAGCGCGGCGCGGCGGTGCACGTCACCGGTCGCGTGAACCGCACGATCAAGCGCGTGTTCAAGTTGATGCCGGATCGGCTGGCGTTTCGGCTGTCGGCGCGGCAGGGGCGACGTTATCGGCAGGCTGACTGATGGAAGCCCCCTCATCCCAGCCCTCTCCCCCAAGCGTGCTTGGGAGAGAGGGAGAAAAGCAGCGCGCTGCCCCGAATCCCGAATGACACGCCGCTCCTGCGGCTTGCCCTACGGGCCATCGGCTTTGCCGATGTTCGCCACGGCATCCTGCCTACGCAGTCCGAATCCCCTCAGATCAACTTGATCTCGCGCAGCCGCTGCTGCAGGTATTCGTGCGAGGTGATGCTCGTGTCGTAGCGCTTCGGGTTGTCCGGCGTCACGCACTGCGGCAGCGGGGCCAGCACCACGTCGGGGTTCGGATGCAGGAAGTACGGCACCGAGTAGCGCGGCTTGCGCGCGTTCGCGTTGTGCGGGTTCACCACGCGGTGGGTGGTGGACGGGTACACATGGTTGCTGAGGCGCTGCAGCATGTCGCCGATGTTCACCACGATGGCGTCGCCCTCGGTGGTGATCGGCAGCCATTCGCCCTCGCGGGTGAGCACTTCCAGGCCTTCCGCGCTGGCGCCCACCAGCAAGGTGATGAAGTTGATGTCCTCGTGCGCGCCGGCGCGCACGTTGGGGATGTTGTCGTCGGTGATCGGCGGGTAGTGGATCGGTCGAAGGATCGAATTGCCCTGGTCGGTCTTGTCCTCGAAGTAGTGCTCGGGCAGGTCGATGTGCAGGGCCAGCGCGCGCAACACGCGGGTGCCGAGCTGGTCCAGCGCCTCGAACAGCCCGTAGCCGTAGCGGTGGAACTCCGGCACTTCGGCGGGCCACAGGTTCGGCGCCATCACGTCGGCGAACTTCGAGTCGCGCGCGATCTCGCGTCCGACGTGCCAGAACTCCTTGAGGTCGGGATGCTTGCTGTCCTTGGCGGTCTCCACCTTGAACGGGGTGTAGCCGCGCGCGCCACCGCTGCCCGGCACGTGGTACTTCATCTTGGTCTCGGCAGGCAGCGCGAAGAAGCGCTGGAAGGCGTCGTAGGCGCCGTCGATCAGCTCGCGCGCAATGCCGTGACCGCTGATGCAGCAGAAGCCGAATTCGCGGTAGGCCGCACCGAGCTCGGCGACGAAGGCGTCGCGGTCGCTGTCGTAGCGGCGGATGTCGAGGGTGGGAACGTTCTTCATGGTCGTGATCCTTCAGGCATGCGGTCGATTTGTGTACCGCCACCGCAGGGGCGATTCACGTCGGGCCATTCCTTGGCGACCGGTTCCTGGTTGACCTGAGGCCGGCGTTGCGCCGGCTGGTTCACGAGCGTTCTGCGGAGGATTTTACGACGTCGGCCAGGCTTTGCGCCAACTGCTGCACCTCGGCCGCATCGGCGCCCTCCACGGTGACCCGCACCAGCGGCTCGGTGCCGGAGGCGCGCAGCACCACGCGGCCGCGGCCGCGCAGGGTCTGTTCCGTGGCGGCCAGCGCCTGCCGCACGGCGTCGCCGGCCAGCGCTTCGCGGGCACCGTCGGCACGCACGTTGATCATCACCTGCGGCAGCTTGGCCAGGCCTTGCCGCGCCGTGGCGAAATCCTCGCCGGCCAGCGCCTCCAGCACGGCCAGCGCGGAGACGATGCCGTCGCCGGTGGTGGCGCGGTCCAGGCACAGGATGTGGCCCGAGGTCTCGCCGCCCAGCACGCCGCCGCGCTCCTTGAGCTGCTGCAGCACGTAGCGGTCGCCCACCTTGGCGCGCACCAGTTCGATGCCGAGCTTTTCCAGCGCCAGCTGCAGGCCGTAGTTGCTCATCAGGGTGCCGACCAGCGGCCCGTGCAGCAGGCCGCGCGCCTGCCAGGCGCGGGCGATCACGTAGAGCAGGTCGTCGCCGTCGGCGAGCACGCCGCGGCGATCCACCAGCTGCACGCGGTCGCCGTCGCCGTCGAACGCGATGCCGAGGTCCGCGCCCTGCTCCAGCACCGCTCTCTGCAACGCCTGCGGATGGGTGGAACCCACCTCGCGGTTGATGTTGAAACCGTCGGGCGTGACGCCGATCGAGGTGACTTCGGCACCCAGCTCGGCGAACACCTTGGGCGCGACCTGGTAGGTGGCGCCGTTCGCGCAATCCAGCACGATCTTCAGGCCGTTGAGGTTGAAGTCCTCGGCTACCGTGCTCTTGCAGAACTCCGCATAGCGGGTCACCGCGTCGTCGATGCGCCGGGCCTTGCCCAACTGCTCGGAAGGCACCGTGACGAAGGGTGCGTCGATCTCCGCCTCGATCGCCTCTTCCATCGCGTCGCTGAGCTTCTCGCCCTGCGCGGAGAAGAACTTGATGCCGTTGTCGTGGTGCGGATTGTGCGAGGCGCTGATCACGATGCCGGCCTCGGCGCGCAGCGAGCGCGTGAGCATCGCCACCGCCGGCGTGGGCATCGGCCCCAGCATGCGCACGTCCATGCCGGCGGAGACCAGGCCGGCCTCCAGCGCCGCCTCGAACATGTAGCCGGACACGCGGGTGTCCTTGCCGATCAGCACGCCGCGCCGCCCGGTGCTCTGCTGCCGGAGCACCGCGCCCAGCGCGCGGCCAAGGCGCAACATGAACTCGGCGTTGATCGGCCACGCGCCCACCGTGCCGCGGATGCCGTCCGTGCCGAAATACTTGCGCTGACTCATGGATGCCTTCCCGAAAAGTTTCCCTGTCCCGGCGGCGGCGCCTCGTGCGCCGTCGTCCTGTCGCTGCTCTTTCTCAATCGTCGTCGGGCCAGCGCGGTGCGGCCGGCCGCGTATCGCGGCGCGGCGCCTCGTCGCCCGCGTGCACGCCCTGCCATACCGCCAGCGCGTCCACCGTGGCGGCCACGTCGTGCACGCGCACCATGCGGGCACCGCGCTGAACCGCGATCAACGCGGCGGCGGCCGAGCCGGCGGCACGCTCGGCCGGTGCCTTGCGACCGGTCAGCGCACCGATCATGCCCTTGCGCGACAGGCCCGCGTAGACACCGTTGCCCAGGTCCGCGAAGCGTTCCAGCGCACGCAGCAAGGCCAGATTGTGTTCGAGGTTCTTGCCGAAGCCGAAGCCGGGGTCGACCAGCACCTTGCGCTTGTCGATGCCCGCCAGCTCGCAGGCGAACAGGCGGTCGGCGAGGAAGCGGTGCACCTCGCCCACCACGTCGTCGTACTGCGGATCGTCCTGCATGCCGCGCGGCTCGCCCTGCATGTGCATCAGGCATACCGGTACGCCGAGTGCCGCCGCCGCGTCCAGCGCGCCTTCGCGGCGCAGCGCATACACGTCGTTGATCATGCCGGCGCCCGCGGCCACCGCGGCGCGCATCACCTCCGGCTTGGAGGTGTCGACGGCGATCGGCAGCGCGGTGCGCGCTACTAGCTGTTCGATCACCGGGATCACCCGGCGCAACTCTTCTTCCAGCGGTACCTCGGCTGCGCCGGGGCGGGTGGATTCGCCGCCCACGTCGAGCATGTCGGCACCCTGTTCCGCCAGTGCCAGGCCGTGCGCCACGGCGGCTTCCGTGGTGGCGTGCTCGCCGCCGTCGGAAAACGAATCGGGCGTGACGTTGATGATGCCGGCCACGCGCGGGCGGTCCAGCACCAGCCTGCGGCCGGCACAGTCGAGCACGATGGCGAACATGGCGTCGAGTGCGCTCATGCGCCGCCCAGCTCGCCCATGAAGCGGCGGTAGTAGCGCAACTCGTCGATCGAATCGCGGATGTCCGACAGCGCGGTGTGCGCGGACTCCTTGCCGAAGCCCTTGCCGATCGCGGGCGCCCAGCGCCGCGCCAGCTCTTTCAGCGTGGACACGTCGAGGTTGCGGTAGTGGAAGAAGCGTTCCAGCCGCGGCATCTGCCGGTGCAGGAAGCGGCGGTCCTGGCAGATCGAGTTGCCGCACATCGGCGACTTGCCCGCCGGCACCCAGTCGCGCAGGAAGTTCAGCGTGTCCTGTTCGGCGGCGGCATGGTCTGTGGTGGCATCGAGCACCTGCTGCCACAGGCCGGACTTGCCGTGCTGGTTGCGGTTCCAGGCGTCCATCGCCTCCAGCCGATCCAGCTCGTGGCGGATCGCGAACACCGGGCCTTCGGCCAGCACGTGGAGATCCTTGTCGGTGACGATGGTGGCGATCTCCAGGATCGAGTCGGCGTCGGTGTCGAGGCCGGTCATCTCCAGATCGATCCAGATCAGGTTGTCGTCGCTCGCATGGCTCATGTTCGCTCCTTGGTCCGGCCAGTTTATCAGCCTTGCCCATGCGATCATCCGGGGAGCCTGTTCGGACTTGAGCCGGTCGGGCTGCAGATCCGTTTACGCGATCCGTATTTCCGCCGCTTCTTGGCTCATGGAACCACCATGAGCCGGCGAAACGTCGAAAATCTGTCCTCGCGCAACCGAATTTTCGCCTCGACCGTTCAAGTCCAACAGGCTCCACCATGCAGACCTTCTTCTGGCACGACTACGAGACCTTCGGCGCCGACACCCGGCGCGACCGCCCCGTGCAGTTCGCCGGCATCCGCACGAACCTGGAGCTGGAGATCGTCGGCGAACCGGTGATGTTCTTCGGCCAGCCACCGCGCGACAGCCTGCCCCAGCCCGAGGCCTGCCTGATCACCGGCATCACGCCGCAGCAGGCCGAACGCGAGGGCGTGAACGAGGCCGAGTTCGCCGCCCGCGTGCACGAGCAGCTCGCCGCACCCGGCACCTGCGGCGTGGGCTACAACTCGCTGCGCTTCGACGACGAGGTGACGCGGCAGCTGCTCTACCGCAACTTCTACGAGCCCTACGGCCGCGAGTGGGAGAACGGCAACTCGCGCTGGGACCTGATCGACCTCGCGCGCATGTGCGAGGCACTGCGCCCCGAGGGCATCGTCTGGCCCGTCCGCGAGGACGGCACGCCCAGCTTCAAGCTGGAACTGCTCGCTGCCGCCAACCACCTGCAGCAGGAACGCGCGCACGACGCGCTGTCCGATGTGCGTGCGCTGATCGACCTCGCGCGGTTGATCCGCGTGCGCCAGCCACGGCTGTGGGACTGGCACTACGCGCTGCGCCGCAAGCAGCGCGTGTTCGAGCTGCTCGACGTGCCGGCGATGACACCGCTGGTGCACGTCTCCTCGCGCTACCCGGCCAGCCGCCACTGCCTCGCGCTGATCGCACCGCTGGCGATGCACCCCAGCCGCCCCGGCGAGGTGATCGTCTGCGACCTGGCCGGCGATCCGGCCGAGTGGCTGGAGCTCGACGAGGACGAGATCGCCGACCGTGTGTTCACCGCCCGTGCCGACCTGCCCGAAGGCGTCGATCGCGTCCCGCTGCGCACCGTGCGCGCGAACCGCGCCCCCGCGCTGGCGCCGCTGTCCGTGCTGAAGGGCGCGGACCTGGCGCGCCTGCAACTCGACCCCGCGCGCAGCCTTGCCCACCGCGATGCGCTGGCCGCCGCCGACGGACTGGCGGCCAAGGTCGCCCGCGTGTTCGCCCGCGCCGCCGAGCTGCCGCCGCCCGAAGATCCCGAGCTGGCGCTGTACGCCGGCTTCCTGCCCGACGCCGACAAACGCCTGCTGCGCGAGGTGCGCGCCACGCCGCCGGAACAGCTGGCCACGCGCGCGTTCCCGTTCCGCGACCCGCGCTACGCGGAGCTGCTGTTCCGCTACCGCGCCCGCAACTGGCCGGAGACCCTGGACGCCGATGAGCACGCGCGCTGGGAAGCCTTCCGCCGCCAGCGCCTCACCCGCGAAACACCGCTCACCACGCTTACCCTGGACGACTATTTCGCCACGCTCGCCGCCCTGCGCGCCGATCCCGCGCGGCAGGACAAGCTGCCGCTGCTGGACCAGCTGCAGGCCTGGGGCGAAACGCTGGCTGCCGAACTGACCTGAAGGAAACCGCATGCCCCACGCCTACTTCACCCCGGCCACGTTCAAGTTCCTGCGCGCGCTGGACCGCAACAACAGCCGCGAGTGGTTCACCGCGCACAAGGCCGACTACGAGCGCCATGTGCGCGAGCCATTCCTGCAGCTCATCACCGACCTGCAGGCGCCGCTGGCGAAGATCAGCCCGCACTACCGCGCCGACCCGCGCAAGAACGGCGGCTCGCTGTTCCGCATCTTCCGCGACACCCGCTTCTCCAACAACAAGCTGCCGTACAAGCCGTGGCAGGGCGCGCGCTTCTTCCACGAACGCCGCCACGAGGTCCCCGCGCCCTCGTTCTACATGCACCTCCAGCCCGGCGACTGCTTCGCCGGCGGCGGCATGTGGCACCCCGAACCGGACGCGCTGAAGAAGATCCGCGCCTTCCTCGCCGACAATCCCGCCACGTGGAAGAAGGCCACGCAAAGCCCGGCCTTCCGCGAGCACCTGCAATTCTGGGGCGAATCGCTGAAGCGCCCGCCGCACGGCTACGACCCGAACCACGAGCTGATCGAGGATCTGAAGCGCAAGGACTACGCCTGCGGCGAGGGCTTCGACGAGGCACTGGCCTGTTCGGTCGAGCTGCTGTCGTGGATCGTGACCTGCTTCAAGCGCGTGGCGCCGATGGTGGACTACCTGTGCGCCACGCAGGAACTGGAGTTCTAGCCACTCCGCTTCCGCGTCAGCAGCCACCCGCTCACTCCCACGCTCACCAGCGCGGTGATCGTCACGTAGTACGCGGGCGCCATGCGCCCCGCATGCACGGCGAGCCAGCCGATCATCGCGGCGGTGCCGGCGCCGAACACCGCATAGGCCACGTTGTACGAGAACGACAGGCCGGAGAAGCGCACCGGCGGCGGGAACACCTGCACCATCACCACCGGCACCACGCCGACCACGCCCACCAGCAGGCCGGCCAGCGCGTACAGCGACAGGAAATGCGCGCCGCCCGCGGCGAGGTCGGCGAACAGCGCCCAAGTGCCGGCGATCAGCAGCAGCGAGCCGCCCAGCAAGGTGCGCAGCGCGCCGCAGCGATCGGCCAGCCAGCCACAGGCGATGCAGCCCACGGTGAGCCCGCAGGTGGCCAGCACGTTGCCGACGCTCGCCAGTCGTGGCGACAAGCCGAAGCTCTTCGGCGCCAGTGTGGGCAGCAGCAGGATCAACACCACCACGGCGGCGGTGAGCATCCAGGTCACCAGCATCGACACCGCGACGCCGCGCCGGTGCGCCGCCAGCACCACGCGCAACGGCAGCTCGCGGCTGAGCTGCTTGCGCTCGCGCATTTCGGTGAACACCGGCGTCTCGCTGAGCCAGCGGCGCAGCCATACCGCCACGAGGCCGAACACGCCGCCGAGCAGGAACGGCAGGCGCCAGCCCCAGTCCAGCAGCTGCGCCGCATCCAGCCGCACGTTGAGCCACGCCGTCAGCAGCGAGCCGATCAGGATGCCCACGGTGAGCCCCGCGGTGAGGCTGCCGCAGGCGAAACCCGTGCGCTGCGGCGGCACGTGCTCGGCCACGAACACCCAGGCGCCCGGCACCTCGCCGCCCACCGCGATGCCTTGCACGATGCGCAGCAGCAAGAGCAGCAGCGGCGCCAGCATGCCGATCTGCGCGTAGGTGGGCAGCAGGCCGATCGCCAGCGTGGGCAGCGCCATCAGGAACACGCTGAGTGCGAACATGCGCTTGCGCCCCGAGCGGTCGCCGAAGTGCGCCATCACGATGCCGCCCAGCGGCCGCGCGAGATAACCCGCGGCGAAGATGCCGTAGACCTTGATCTGCGCCAGCCACGGCGCCGTGCCCTGCGGAAAGAACAGCTCGCTCAGCGGCAGCGCGAGGAACACGAACACCACGAAGTCGTAGAACTCGAGTGCCCCGCCCAGCGCGGAGAGCAGCAGGGTGCGCGCGTCACGGCGATCCAGCGCGCGCGCCGGCGCGGCTGTCACATCCGGTGCCGACAATGTCGTGGCTTCACTCATGGAGGGGTCGCGGCCCGAGGCGGAAAGGGTTCGGCAACATAACGCAGCGCGCAGCACTACGCGATGCCGACCTGCATCCCCTATGCTCGCCCTGCCCGGCGGGATGCCGGGCCACACGGGCGACCCGGCCAGCCTGCGCGCGGCCCGCCCGGCGCCGTTTCACGGGGAGAGGAAACGTCGTTGCACCTGGCCGTGGGCCAGTGATCCAGAGTGCGTCGCATCGTCGCGACGCTCGCGTCCATCTACGCAATCGGGAAGGAGTCTTCGATGAACCTGGGCAAACGCATGGCTGCCGAATTCTTCGGCACGTTCTGGCTGGTACTGGGCGGCTGCGGCAGCGCCGTACTGGCCGCGGGATTTCCGGAACTCGGCATCGGCTTCGCCGGCGTGGCGCTGGCCTTCGGCCTCACCTTGCTGACGATGTGCTACGCCATCGGCCACATCTCCGGCTGCCACATCAACCCCGCGGTGACCTGCGGCCTCGCGGCCGGCGGCCGCTTTCCGGTGAAGGAAGTGGTCCCGTACATCGTCGCCCAGGTGATCGGCGGCCTGGTGGCCGGCGTGGTGCTGTACACCATCGCCTCGGGCAAGCCCGGCTTCGATGCCGCGGCCAGCGGCTTCGCCTCGAACGGCTTCGGCGCGCATTCGCCGGGCGGCTATTCGATGGGCGCGGCGGCGGTGTGCGAAATCGTGATGACCGGCTTCTTCATCTTCATCATCATGGGCGCCACCCACAAGAGCGCGCCGGTGGGTTTCGCCGGCATCGCGATCGGCCTTGCACTGACCCTGATCCATCTGATCAGCATCCCGGTCACCAACACCTCGGTGAACCCGGCGCGTTCCACCGGCGTGGCGCTGTTCCAAGGCGGCTGGGCGGTGGAACAGCTGTGGTTCTTCTGGGTGATGCCGATCATCGGCGGCATCATCGGCGGCCTGATCTACCGCTACCTGTGGAGCGACCGCCCCGCTCTGCCCGACATCAAGGGCGACCGGGCCTGAGCTTCGGCGCCACGCGGCCTCCGGGCCGCGTGGTGCTCAAGCCTCGTAAAGCTCGATCGGCAGCCCGTCCGGATCGGCGAAGAAGGCGAAGCGGCGGCCGGTGTGCTCGTCCAGCCGGATCGGTTCGCAGGCGACGCCGCGCGCCGTCAGCACGGCCACCGCCGCCTCCACGTCGGCCACGACGAAGGCGAGGTGGCGCAGTCCCTGCGCCTCGGGCCAGGAAGGTCGCGGCGGCGCGCCGGGAAACGAGAACAGCTCCAGTTGCACGCCGGGGCTGACTTCCAGGTCGCACTTCCAGGAATCGCGCGCCTCGCGGTAGACCTCGCGCACGATGCGCAGCCCCAGCGTCTCGCTGTAGAACGCCTTCGAACGCGGATAGTCCGAGCAGATCAGGGCGACGTGATGGATGCCGTGCAGCAAGGGGGCCAGCATGGTCAGGCTTCCGAAAAGGGGAACGCCAGCACGTCGGCGATCGCGTCGGTACCGGCGAGGCACATCAGCAGGCGTTCCACGCCCAGCGCCACGCCGGCGCAATCGGGCAGCGCGTCGAGCACGGCCAACAGGTTTTCGTCGAGCGGAACCTCGCGCTGGCCGCGTTCGCGGCGGCGGGCGTTGTCGCGCTCGAAGCGCGCGCGCTGCTCGGCCGCGTCGTTGAGTTCGTGGTAGCCGTTGGCCAGTTCGTGGCGGCCGAGGTACAACTCGAAACGCTCGGCCCGCGGCGGGTCGCCGGGGCGAATCCTCGCCAGCGCGCACTGGCTCGCCGGGTAATCGTGGATCACCGTGATGCGGTCGCGCGGAAACGCCGGCTGCAGCTTGTGGGTGAGCAACAGGTCCAGCCAGTCGTCGCGGGTGAGCCCCGCGGGATCGATGCCGAAGTCCGCCAGCGGCGCGCGCAATTCCCCGATCGAAGCATGCGCGGAATCGATGCCGAGCTCATCGATGAACAGCTGGCGATAACCCTCGATCAGCACCTCGGCGCGACGGCCCCGCAATGCCAGCGCTGCCTCCACCAGCTCGATGACCTCGTGCATCAGGCGGCGATGGTCCCAGCCCACCCGGTACCACTCCAGCATGCTGAACTCGGGGTTGTGCCTCCCGCCCGCCTCGCCGTTGCGGAACACCCGCCCCAGTTCGTAACAGTCGCCCACGCCCGCGGCGACGAGGCGCTTCAACGGATACTCCGGCGAGGTGCGCAGCCAGCGCTCGCACGCGCCGGCATCGACGTGGCCGCTGAACCCGGTGCTGAAACCCTCGATGTTCGGTTCGGTATTGCCGGCCGCCGAGAGGATCGGCGTCTCCACTTCCAGCACCTGGCGTTCAGTGAAGAACGCGCGGACCAGGGCGTAGAGGTCGGCGCGCAGATGCAGGGCGGCGAAAGCCTCTCTCTCTCTCCCTACAAGGTCGGGGGAGAGGGGACCATTGGCGTGCAGTGTGCTTTTACCCCCTCTCCCCCGGCGATGCCGGGGGAGAGGGCTGGGGTGAGGGGGGCGCTCTTTGTTCATGGCTTGCACGATCGCTTCGAGTACATCGTCAGTACGCAACAAGGCATCGTCGTTCCAGAAGCGCAGCACGCGGAAACCGGCAGCTTCGAGGTCGTGCGTACGCTGCCCGTCGTAAGCACCCTGCTCTGCGTGCTGGCCACCGTCCAGTTCCACGATGAGCTGGCGTTCCACGCAACAGAAATCGGCGTAATAGCCGGCGACCGGATGCTGTCGACGGAACTTCACGCCGAGCTGGTCGGCGCGCAAGCGCGACCAGAGCCGCTGCTCGGCATCGGTCATGTTGCGGCGCAATTCGCGGGCGCGCTGCATGGTCAGGACGCTCCCTGCCGGAAGCTCCCCCTCACCCCAACCCTCTCCCCCAACGAAGTTGGGGGAGAGGGAGTGTTTGCTTTCCAGGCTTTGCCGTGGGTGCAGGGGACGCTCCATTTCATACCGCATGCTCCGCCAGCAGCGCCAGCAGCTGCGCCTCGTCCCATACCGGGACACCCAGCTCGTTCGCCTTGTCGAGCTTGGAGCCGGCTTCGGCGCCGGCCACCACGAAGCTGGTCTTCTTCGACACGCTGCCGGCGACTTTCGCGCCCAGCGCTTCGAGCTTTTCCTTCGCCTCATCGCGGCTCAGGGTGGGCAGCGTGCCGGTGAGCACCGCGGTCTGGCCTTCCAGCGGCAGGCTGGCCGTCTGCGCCGCCTGCGGAATGACATCGAGCAGACGCTGCATCGCGGCCTCGGCTTCGCGCAACGCACCCTGCTGCGATGCGTCGGACAGATACGCTTCGAGATTGATCGCCGCCGCCTGCGGCAGGCCGGCGGTGATCCACTGCGCCTGCCCCGCGGCCAGCAGCCGCTGCAGCGTCGGGTACTGTGCGGCCAGCAACGTCGTGCTCTTGGGTCCGAGCTTGTTGACGTTCGCCATGTCTAGCAGCACGGCAAGACCCAGCCGCTCGCGCAGTTTCGGCGAAGGCTCGCCCTCGTCGCCGAAACGCACTCCCGCGGCGAGCAGCGCGTCGACCACCCGCTGGTTGCCCGGCTGGGCGAAGAAACCGGCGATGGACGCAGCCACCTCGCCGCCGACGTCGGGCAGCACGCGCAGCACCGGCGCCGGCGTGCGGCGCACGAATTCCAGCCGGCCCAGCCATGCGGCCAGCGTTTTCGCCGTGCTCTCGCCGATGTGCATGATGCCGAGCCCGAACAGGAAGCGCGCCAACGTGGTGGCCTTGCTGGCCGCGATGCCGTCGAGCAGATTTTCCGCCCACTTCGTCGCCACCTTGCCCTGCTTCACCGTCTCGGGCGTCGTCCCGTCGCGCTCGTCGGCGCGGCGCTTCATCTCCAGGAAATCGTCCAGCGTGAGCTTGTACAGATCGGCCGGCGTGTGCACGTAGCCGAAGTCCACCAGCGCGTCGACGTAGCGCTCGCCGAGGCCGTCGATGTCCATCGCGCGGCGCGAGGCGAAGTGGATCAGCGCCTCCTTGCGTTGCGCCGCGCAGATCAGGCCGCCGGAGCAGCGGAACGCCGCCTCGCCCTCCTCGCGCAACAGCGCCGAGCCGCACACCGGGCAGTGCGCGGGCATGTGCCAGGGATGCGTGTGCGGCGGACGCAGCTCGGGCATCACGCGCACCACCTCGGGGATCACGTCGCCGGCGCGGCGCACGATCACGGTGTCGCCCACGCGCACGTCCAGCCGCGCCACCTGGTCGGCATTGTGCAGCGTGGCGTTGGTGACGGTGACGCCGGCCACCTGCACCGGCGCCAGCCGCGCCACCGGCGTGGCGGCGCCGGTGCGGCCGATCTGGATCTCGATCGCCTCGACCGTGGTGGTCTGCTCCTGCGCGGGAAACTTGTGCGCGATGGCCCAGCGCGGCGCGCGCGCCACGAAGCCCATCGTGCGCTGCCCTTCGTAGTCGTCCAGCTTGTAGACCACGCCGTCGATGTCGTACGGCAGGCTGTCACGCTTCGCGCCGATGCGCTTGAAGTAGGCGATCAGCTCGTCGAAGCCGCGCGCCGTGCCCACCTCGGGCGACACCGGGAAGCCCCATTCGCGCAGTTGGCGCAGCGTCGCCGAATGCGTGGGCGGCAGTTCGCCGCCTTCCACCACGCCCACCGCGTAGGCGAAGAAGCTGAGCTTGCGCTTCGCGGTGATCGCCGGATCGAGCTGGCGCAGCGAACCGGCCGCGCCGTTGCGCGGGTTCGCGAGCGTCTTCTCGTCGTGCGCACGGGCGTAGGCGTTGAACGCCTCGAAATCCTTGCGCAGCATGATGACCTCGCCGCGCACTTCCAGCACCGCGGGCCAGCCGGTGCCACGCAGTTTCAGCGGGATCGCGCGCACGGTACGCAGGTTCGCGGTGACGTCCTCGCCGGTCTCGCCGTCGCCGCGGGTGGCGCCCTGCACGAACTGGCCGTGCTCGTAGCGCAGGCTGATCGCCAAGCCATCCAGCTTGGGCTCCACCGAGAACACGGGTTCGCGGCGATGCAGCGTCTGCTCGATACGCCGCTCGAACTCGGCCACCTCGTGGAAGCGCGTGCGCTCGTCCTCGCCCGCCTGTTCGAAGGCATTGGACAGCGACAGCATCGGCATCGCGTGGCGCACCTCGGCAAAACCGCCGCTGGCGCGCGCGCCCACCTTGCGGGTGGGCGAATCCGGCGTGACGAGTTCGGGATGCGCCGCCTCCAGCACCTCCAGCTCGCGCATCAAGGCGTCGTACTCGGCGTCGGTGATCGCCGGATCGTCGAGCACGTGGTAGCGGTAGTTGGCCTGCTCGATGCGCTCGCGCAGGTCGGCGGCACGGGTCTTGCTGTTGGCGGGAACGGGGGATGCGCTCATGCGCGCAGTTTAGCGATCCGCAAGTCGTGACGGACGATCGAAGTAAGCGAATCGAAAGCCTGCGGGGCTAGGCTGAACGACGGGCGGCCATGTCTCTGGCCGCAAGGGAGGCACCCCATGCGCACGACACGTTACGCGTTGTTGCTGCTCGCCTTCACGCTGTCTGCACCGGCCTTCGCCGGCGGCGGCCCGCTCGGCATCGACCACCGCCTGCATTACGACAACAGCGGCATCTGGAAGCGCACCAACCAGAACATCCTGATGTACGGCACCATCGTCACGGTGGCCGGCGGCGCGCTGGCCTTCGGCGACCAGGACAAGCTGGGCGACACGTTCTGGCGCTCGGTGGACGCGATGGTGATCTCCAGCATCGGCTCGGAGGCGCTGAAGTACACCTTCCGGCGCGAACGCCCCTCGCAGACCTCCGACCCGAACCGCTGGTTCGAGGGCAGCCACGCGCAGAGCTTCCCCAGCGGCGAGGTCACCGCGATCACCGCCGCGGTGACGCCGTTCATCGTGAACTACGGCCCCGACCACCCCGCGGTCTACGCGCTGGCGCTGCTACCGGCCTACGACGCGGTGGCGCGCATGAAGACCCGCGGCCACTGGCAGACCGACGTGCTGGCCGGCGCCGCGCTGGGCGCCGGCGTGGGCATCTGGGCCGCCCACCGCAACTCGCCGCTGATCATCGGTTGGCTGCCGGGCGGCTTCCAGGTGGGCTTCGTGCACCACTTCAAGCCGTAGGCGATTTCGGCTCGTCATTCCTGCGAAAGCCGGAATGACGTCGAGGGCATCAGCGGTGCAGATCCCCCGCCGCTTCCGGCTGGTAGTCGATAGCCAGCACGGTGAGGCGGCGCTTGCGGCCGTCCGGGGTGGGCCAGTCGATGTGCTTGCCCTTGGCGAGGCCCAGCAATGCGCTGCCCACCGGCGCCAGGATCGATACCGTGCCGGGCTTGCCGGCCGCGTTCGGGTAGACCAGGGTCATCGTCGTCGGCTCGCCGCCGGCCTCGTCGGTGAAGCTCACGGTGGAGTTCATCGTCACCACGTTGCGCGGCATTTCCGCCGGCTCCAGCACAGTGGCGCGGTCCAGTTCCTCGCGCAACGCGGCATGCGTCGCGGCCTGCGCGGGGGTCATGCGGTCGAGCATGGCCTCGATGCGCTCCAGGTCGAGGCGGGAAACGGTGATGGCGGGTTTGCGGCTCATGGTCCTTGTCCTGTCGCAAGCAAAGCGGGTCACGCAAAAGCGCGCGCCGGAGCGATGGGCACCCCGGCGCGCGCTGGTCTTGTTTGTATCGCCTTCCCGATCTGGGGGCGGCGATCGATGAAACAAGGCTGACTTTGCGCAGGATCGTCGCGAAAAGCAAGCTGTCGCAGCAGCTATCATTCGCACAATGCCCCACGAAGCCGCCGAGCCACTCCCCCACGCCGATGCCGTCGCAGCGGCGACCGTGGCCGAGGCGGAACCCGAAATCTCCTCGCGCGAGCGCTACCGTGGCCTGCTCTGGCTGGTGGCCGCGGCGTTCTTCATGCAGGCGCTGGACTCCACCGTGGTCAACACCGCGGTGCCGGCGATGGCCGACGCACTGCACGAGACGCCGCTGGGCATGCGCAGCGCGCTGACCAGCTACGTGCTGACCCTGGCGGTCCTGATTCCGGCCAGCCCGTGGCTGTGCGACCGCTTCGGCACGCGCCGGGTATTCGGCGCCGCGATCGTGCTGTTCGGCCTGGGCTCGCTGCTGTGCGGGCTCGCGCAGACGCTGCCCGAGCTGGTCGCCGCGCGCGTGCTGCAGGGCGTGGGCGGCGCCGCGCTGATGCCGGTGGGGCGCTACGTGCTGGTGCGCAGCATCGACAAGCGCGAGTTCGTGCGCGCGATGAGCACGGTGGCCACCTTCGGCCTGCTCGGTTCGGTGCTGGGGCCGCTGCTGGGCGGCGCGCTGGTGGAATACACCTCGTGGCGGCTGATCTTCCTGATCAACGTGCCGGTGGCGATCGCCGGCGTGTGGATGAACCGGCGCGACATGCCGGAATACCGGCTGGACCGCGCCAATCCCTTCGACCTCACCGGCTTCCTGCTGTTCGCCGTCGCCTCCGCCCTGCTGCTCACCGCCTCGGAGCTGGCCGGGGAGGATCCGGTGCCGTGGGCGGAGATGGGCGCGTGCGGCGGCATCGCCCTGCTGCTAGTCGTGGTCTACATCTGGCACAGCCGGCGCACCGCGCATCCGGTGGCGGATCTCGCCCTGCTGCGCGTGCGCAGCGTGTCGGTGTCGCTGGCCGGCGGCCTGTTCACCCGGCTGGGCATCTCGGGCATGTTCCTGCTGCTGATGCTGTTCCTGCAGGTGGGTTGCGGCTGGTCGCCGCTGGATGCCGGCCTGATGATGGTGCCGCAGGCGCTGGGCTCGATCGCCGCGAAGTGGGCGATCAATCGCGCACTGGTGCACTTCGGCTATCGCCGCCTGTTGCTGGGCAATACCTTGATCGTGGCCGCGTTGCTGGCCGCGTTCGCCCTGTTCGGGCCGGGCACGCCGCCCTGGCTGATCGCCCTGCTCACGTTCGGCTACGGCTGCTTCGCGGGTCTGCAGTACACGACCATGAACACGCTGATCTACACCGACCTGGACATCCAGCACGCCTCGATGGCCTCGTCGATGGCCTCCACCGTGCAATACCTGGCCATGAGCTTCGGCATCGCGCTGTCCACTCTGCTGATGCAGGCGCTGCTGCGCGGGCACACGCCCGAGGATTTCGTGGTCGCGTTCCGCTGGACCGTCGTGCTGCTGGCCCTGATTACCGCCGCCGCCAGCCGCGTGTTCGGCCGGCTGCGCCCGGACCGCCCCGCCGAAGCGCTGCCGGCGACGCGCTGAGTGTCACGGCGCAGGCGCAGTCGGCATGTAGCATGCGGGTTTCGTACTCGCCCGGACGCGTTGCATGCACCACGCCAGTGACATCCTGCTCACCCTGTTCATCGTGTTCGTCGCCGCCCAGGTCGGCGGCGAGATCGCGCAGCGGCTGAAGCTGCCGGGCGTGGTGGGCGAGATCGCCGCCGGCTGCGTGGTCGGCCCCTCGCTGCTGGGCTGGATCACGCCCGAGCAGATCGCCACCGGCACGCCGCTGGACGTGCTGGCCGAGGTCGGCGTGGTGCTGCTGCTGTTCTCGGTGGGCCTGGAAACGCGGCTGGAGGACTTGAAGAAGGTCGGCAAGGCGGCCTTCCTGGTCGGCGTGGTCGGCGTGATCGTGCCGTTCGGCATGGGCGCGTTGTGGGCGCACGGCAGCGGCTTCGGCTGGGACAAGGCGATGTTCGTGGCCGCCGCCTTCGTGGCCACCTCGGCCGGCATCACCGCGCGCGTGCTGCAGGAGCTGGGCGCGCTGCAGCGCACGGAGAGCAAGGTGATCCTGGGCGCCGCGGTGATCGACGACATCCTCGCCATGCTGCTGCTCGGCGTGGTGGTGTCGCTGCAGGGCGGCGAGAGCTTCCAGCCCGGCAACCTGCTGGTGGTGCTGGGCGAGGCGGTGGGCTTCATCGCGGTGATCGGCTGGGGCGGAGCGCGGGTGATGCGCTGGAACTCCAGCTGGCTGGACAAGCCGCGCCACGCGCAGTCGCCGCTGCTGATCGCGCTGGCGCTGTGCCTGGGCCTGGCCTACATCTCCACCCTGTTCGGCCTCGCCGCGATCATCGGCGCCTTCCTCGCCGGCATGATCGCCTCCGAGACCCGCCAGCAGCACACCCTGGAAAAGCAGACCCAGCCGCTGCTGGCCCTGCTCACCCCGTTCTTCTTCGTGGTCACCGGCAGCAAGATCGACCTGCACGAACTGGCCAGCGCCGATGCAATGTGGATGTTGCTGGTGGTCACCGTGATCGCCATCGTCTCCAAGCTCGTCGGCGGCGGCCTCGGTGCGCTGTCGCTGGGCCGGCGCGGCGCCACCATCGTGGGTTTCGGCATGGTGCCCCGCGGCGAGGTGGGCGTGGTGATCGCCAGCCTCGGCCTCGCCGCCGGCGTGTTCAGCAACCGCGTCTACGCGGTCATCGTGGCGATGTCCCTGCTCACCGCGATGGTGACGCCGCCGGTGCTGGCCTGGCTGCTGCGGCACTCGCCGGAAACCACGCCGCCGCACTGAACCGAGCGGGCCCGCAAAAACGAAACGCCCCGGACGGGGCGTTTCGCAGCACGGATCGGCCGGTTCAGAAGTTCGCCGTCACCCGCGCATACCAGAACGCGCCGTTGAAGCCGAACGGCGAGGTGAGCGCGTACTTCACGCCGAGGAACTGCAGCGTGGCGTTCTGCTCCTTGCCCGGGTAGGTATCGAACACGTTGTTGCCGCCGATCGCCACCGAGAAGGTGTCGTTGAACTTGTAGCGCGCCTCCAGATCGAGCAGGGTCTTGCCGCTGTAGTGGTCCACGTCGTTCGGCGGGTTGTTGCTGCCGAACAGGCCGACCGTGGTGCTCCAGCCGCCGTACTGGTTGATCCGCGCGATGGCGTCGAACTGGTGCAGGTTGTAGTCGAAACTGAGCACCGCCCGGCTCTTCGGCACCTGGTGTTCGAGGTCGTACACGAAATCGTTGTTGAGCGTGTTGGGCTTGACCTTCACCACGTCCTGCTTGTTGTAGTTGTAGCGGAAGTCGATGTTGAGCGTGCCGCTGCCCAGCGGGTGCCGCGTGTCCACCACGAAGTCGAGGCCCTGGACGTGCGAGTCGAACGCATTGCCGAAATAGCTGGCGTCGCTGCCAAGCAGCAGTTGCGCATTCGGGTAGCCGCCCGCGGCGAGCTGGTCGACGGTGGCCTGGGTCACGGTCTTGCTGACCAGGCCGATGCGGTTGGCGATACGGATGAGGTAGTAGTCCAGGCTCGTCGTGACGTTGTCGAGCGGTGTCCACACCGCGCCTACCGACAGGCTCTTCGAGGTCTCGGTCTGCAGCGGCGCCGAGCCCAGCGCGCGCGCCACCGGATTGTTCACCGGGTAGGTGCCGCTGGGGATCAGGCCGCCCTGCGCATTCGCGGTGGTGGTGACGTTCAAGGTGTTTGCCTGGCCCGGGGTCGGCGTGCGGAAGCCGGTGTTGAACGTGCCGCGCAGCGCGAACGTGTCGGTGAACGCATAGCGGCTGGAAAGCTTGTAGACCACCTTGGAACCGTAGCCGTTCGCGTGCTCGTAGCGCACCGCCGCGGCGCCCGACCACTTGTCGGTGAGGTTCGTCTCGGCGTCGAAGTAGGCGGAATCGCTGTTCTGCGTGAACCGCCCCGCTGCATTGGTCGGAAAGCCCTGGAACGCGTCCGAGCCCACGCCGAACACCGACGCGGTCGGCCCCACCTCGATCGAACCGGCATCACCCTGGTGGATGATGTAGCTCTCCTGGCGCCACTGCGCGCCGAAGGCCAGCGTGAGCGGCGAGTTGTCGAACGAGCGGACGAAATCCGCGCCGGCGCCCTGCTCGCGCTGGGTCAGCTTGCCGGGATGGAAGTTGGTGGGCGAAAGGATGCCGAGGCTGGGGTTGATCGAGCCCTGCAACTGGTAGTCGACCTCGTTGCTGCCGTTGCGGTAGTGCACGTCCCACTGGAAGTTGCTC
>Ga0207695_10001815_pt1 | contig 33615 bp, 25 predicted proteins | sample KBSC54metaG_FD_184354 | JGI IMG/M metagenome (GOLD analysis project Ga0207695, IMG submission 184354) | Corn rhizosphere microbial communities from Kellogg Biological Station, Michigan, USA - KBS C5-4 metaG (SPAdes) (version 2) | ecosystem: Host-associated > Plants > Roots > Rhizosphere > Soil... | reverse complement strand
GTGCTGGATTCCGGCTCGACCGATGCCACGGTCGAGATTGCCAAACGGCACGGCGCGCGCGTGGCGACGCACCCGTTCGACGACTACGGCCCGCAGAAGCAGCGCGCGATCGACATGGCGGCGCACGACTGGATCCTGAACCTCGATGCCGACGAAATCCTGTCGCCCGGCACGCGCGCGGTGATCGAGCGCGCACTGGAAAACCCGCAGGCCGCGGGTTTTCGTTTGCCCCGGCGCGAACGGATGTTCTGGGGCGTGCAGCATCCGTGGAGCCATCGCAACGGCCACCTGCGATTGTTCGACCGCCGGCGCGGACGCATGAATGCGGTGCCGGTGCACGCGGCGGTGGACGTGGATGGGCCCGTCGAAACCCTGGCCCGCGCCGACTTCATCAACATGGGCGACGACGACATCGCCGCACGTGTGGCCAAGATCAATCGTTATTCATCCGGCATGGTCGCCCACAAGCTGGCGCGCAGGCAACGCTTCAGCGGCCCGATGATGCTGGTGTATCCGCCGATCTTTTTCGTGCGGCAATACTTCTTCAAACGCTATTTTCTTTCCGGCTGGGCGGGCTTCGTCGCCAGCGTGCTGGGATCGTTCTACGTGTTCCTGAAATACGCCAAGCTGCACGAGGCGCGGAGAGTCGGGAATGGGAAATCGGGAATGGGGAATCGAAAAAGCGGATAACGCCCCGTGCTGCCTTTGCGATTCTCCATTCACGATTCTCGATTCCCGCTTCAGTACACCGGTGGCGCGCCTTCCGGCCGGGTCTTGAACCGCTTGTGCGCCCACAGGTATTGCGGGGGCGCTTCGCGCACCATCCGTTCGATCGCGGCGTTGACGCGCGCGGTATCGGCGACCACGTCATCGGTCGGGAAATTTTCCAGCGGCGCTTCCAGGCGCAGGACGTAGCCGCCCTCCGGCGTGCGGCGGTGGAAGAACGGCATTACCGCCGCGCCGGAAAGTCGTGCCAAATGGTGGGTGGCGGTGATCGTCGATGCGGGAATCCCAAAGAACGGCGCGAACACCGAATCCTTGCCGCGCATGTCCTGGTCGGGCGCGTACCAGACGGTGCCGCCGCGCTTCATATACCTCACGGTCGCACGCAGCTGGTCCTTGTCGAACATTGTGTCCGCGTAACGCAGCCGCGCGCGCAACACGTTCCATTCGAACACGTCCGAATCCATCCGCCGGTACATGCCGGCGATGCGGATGCGGCGTGAAATCAGCCGCGCGCACAATTCCAGGTGCGAGAAGTGTCCGCCCACCAGCAGCACGCCGCGGCCCTGGGCACGCGCCGCTTCGAGGTGCTGCAGGCCTTCGATGTCGACCTTCAATCGCGCAAGTTTCGCGTCGGACGCAAACCAGCCCAGCGCGAATTCGCCCAGCATCCGGCCCATCTCGCGGGTGGCTTCGCGGCGCAATCTCTCGCGTTGCCGCGCATCGAGGTCGGGAAAACACAATTCCAGATTCCGCGCGATCACATGCCGTCGCGTGCGCAGCAACGGCGATGCCGCGGCGCTGAACGCCGCCCCCAGCGCCAAGACCCAGCGGGTTGGCAGTAGCACGACCAAGCGGATGAAGCCGACCCCAATCCATGCCGGCCAATGGCACGGCATGAGCAGCTTGCGTGGAAACGGCGGCGGCACGGACATGGCGGGCGATGATAGCAATGGATCGGCTTGGCCTTTGCGCGGTCTGCCTGCGTGGAATGACCACAAAAATTCGTCATCCCGGACGCCGCGAAGCGGCGATCCGGGACCCAGTGACTTTTTGACGTGTTCGGCTCGATTGGATATCAAAGTCACTGGGTTCCGGCTTTCGCCGGAATGACGACTGGTTGAAGTGACGGTAAATTGAAAGACTCCGGCCTGCGCCGGAATGACCGCCTATGGTGACTCAACCCAGCATCGCCGCAATCTTCGCCAGTTGCGCGGCCGCGACATCGCGGCGTACCTGCGCGTCGGCTTCGGGATCCGCGCCGTCGCGGTGGAGTTCGGCGGTGGGCAATTCTTCGAGGAACCGCGACGGCTTCTGCTTGAACGTCTGCCCGTAGCGCCGCCCCTGCACGCTGTAACTCATGTGCAGCAACTCCTTGGCGCGGGTGATGCCGACGTACAGCAGCCGCCGTTCCTCGTCCAGCCGGCCTTCCTCGATGGCGCCCTCGTGCGGCAGCGTGCCGTCTTCGCAGCCGACGATGTGCACCGAACGAAATTCCAGCCCCTTGGCCGCATGCAGCGTCATCATCCGCACCGCGTCGCCACCGTCGTCCCTGTCTGCGTGGTTGAGCAGCGCAAGCTGCGCGGCCAGATCGCCCGCGCGCGTCTTGCCGGAATCCATCGCGCGGAACCACCCCGTCAGTTCGCGCACGTTGCCGAGCCTGCGTTCCTGCAGCGCCGGATCGCGCGCGCCTTGCGCCAGGTGCTCCATGTAGCGGGTGCGTTTCAGGATTTCTTCGACCAGCTCGGTGGCCTTGGCATGTTTCGCATCCTGTGACAGCGATTCGATCAGATCGACAAAACCCGCCAGCGCCGCGGCCGGTCGCGCCGACAATTGCTGCAGGGCCACCGGGCTGTGCGCCGCGCGCAGCATCGAAAGATGTTTCGACTGCGCGAGTTCGCCCAGTTTTTCGAGCGTGGTCGCGCCGATTTCCCGGCGCGGCACGTTCACCACGCGCAGGAAAGCCGCGTCGTCGTCGGGATTGGCGATCAGCCGCAGATACGCCAGCACGTCCTTGACCTCGGCGCGGTCGAGGAAACTCAGCGCGCCGGTCAGGTGATAGGGAATGCGGCTCAGTTGCAGCGCCTTCTCAAGCGGCCGCGCCTGATGGTTGCCGCGATACAGCACCGCGCAATCAGACCACGCGAGTCCGTGCTTGTCGCGCAGGTACATGAGCTGCGAAGCGACGCGCTCGGCTTCGTGTTCGGCATCGCGGCATTCCAGCACCCGGATGCGCTCACCGTCGGCGTGTGCGCTCCAGAGTTTCTTCGGGTGTGCGTGCGGGTTGTGGGCGATCAGCGCGTTGGCGGCGCGCAGCACGCGCTGCGCGCAGCGATAGTTCTGTTCCAGTTTGACGACGCGCAGCTTCGGATAATCCTGCGACAACTTGTCGAGGTTGCCGGGATCGGCACCGCGCCATGCGTAAATTGACTGGTCGTCGTCGCCCACGCAGGTGAACGCGCCGCGCTCGCCGGCCAGCAGCTTCAGGAACGCGTACTGCGCGGCGTTGGTGTCCTGGCATTCGTCCACCAGCAGGTAGCGGTTGCGTTCGCGCCACGCGTCGCGCGCGTCCGCGTCGCGCTCCAATACCGCCACCGGCAACCGGATCAGGTCATCGAAATCCACCGCGTTGAAGGCGGCGAGCCGCTTCTGGTATGTGGCATAGAGTTGCGCGGCCTCCAGTTCGCGTGGCGCGCGCGCGGCGTCCAGCGCCTGTTCGGGCGTCAGGCCGTCGCTTTTCAGGCGCGACAGCAGCGAACGCAACTGGAACAGCTTGTCGGATTTCACCGCCGCGCCGGCGAGTTCCTTCACCAGTCCGGCGCTGTCGTCCGCGTCCAATACCGAAAATCCGCGCCGCAGGCCGGCGCGTGCGTGTTCGATCTGCAGGAACTTCAGCCCCAGCGCGTGAAAGGTGCACACGCTCAAACCTTCGGCGGCGTCGCCCTTGATGCGTTTCGCCACGCGCTCGCGCATCTCGCGCGCGGCCTTGTTGGTGAAGGTGATCGCGGCGATCTTCGCCGCCGGCACCAAGCCGCGCTCGATCAGGTGCGCGATCTTCTCGGTGATCACGCGCGTCTTGCCTGAGCCCGCGCCTGCCAGTACCAGCAGGGGGCTGTCGACGCATTCGACTGCGGCGCGTTGTTGGGGGTTGAGCATGGGTTCGATCCGGCAAGCAGCCGACGATGTTACCGTGTCGGTTTTGGAAGGCTTGAGGACTTCGACACATGGCCGCACCCGACTGGACGCGCCCGCACTGGAGCCGCGACGAGGCCAAGGCGATGCTGGTCTATTTCGTGTTCGGCGAGTTCCCGGCCGAGCCGAAACTCGACCTCACCGTGCACGGCAGCCGCGGGTTGCCGCAGGGCGTCGAAATCCTGCGCATTCCGAAAGACAGGCTGGCGCACTGGGAAGGCCACCCGTTGCGCGGCGCGATCGGCGAGATCCTGCGCGAAGGCAATCGCGACGCGTTCGAGCTCGCGCGCAAGGCGCCCGAGTGCCTGATGCTGCGCGGCGAATTGGCTGATGCCGATTCGCTGGCGTACCTGCGCGACACGCTGGGCGTCCTCGCCGCGCTGCTCGATGTCGGTGGTGTTGCGGTGGTCGATCCACAGATCCTGGAAATGTTCTCCGCCGACGATTGGCGCGCGCGCTACACGGCCGACACGATCGCTGCGCCGCGCAGCCATGTGCTGGTGCTGTGCCAGGACGACGCGGGCGGCAGCGCATGGATCAAGACGCGCGGCATGCGCAAGTTCGCGCGCCCCGACATCAGCCTCCGCCGCGTGCCGCAAGCCGAAGTGCAACGCGCGGGTGCCATCGCGGCGCGGCTGGCCGACCTGCAGGCGCGCGGCATGCGCTTCGGCGACGATTCGACCGTGGACGTCGAAGGATTGCCCGGCGGCTTGAAGATCAAGCGTGGCGGTTCGCTGGACGACCCCGAGTTCAACAACACGCATCTCGCGATCGAATGGGAAACGTAACGGCCCCTCTGCTTTGCGCGACTGCTCGCGCTTTCGAACAGTCTTGGTCACGTTCGCCGAAACAAAAGCGACTCTCGCCCGGCAAGGGAACCTTTATCGGGAACGCCGTGCCGGTTTGTCGTCGTCACTGGCTGGACGCGATGCCCGGTCGCGATTGGCGACTTCGATCGTCCAGGCGACGACTTGCTGCGCGAGCGCGTCATCGGCCGCGCCAAACGCGGCGACGATCTGCGGCACATCCACCCCGGATGGATTCTGCGTGACCACGAAGCTGCGCGTCGCCAGCAGATCGCGCGCGCCGCCGCGCCGCAATTGCGCGTCGTAGCGCACCACCACGACCGGCGAGCCGCTGCGGTACTCGGTATGAAACGCGCGGAGGTCGCCGGAGAGGGTGTAGTCGGATGCGAAGTGATCGTCGTCGGTGGTGACGGCGGGCAGCTTCGCGGCCATGAAGGCATCGACCAGTCGATGGCGGACCAGCAGCGCCGGTGGTTCGCTCCAGCGCGCGCCCTTGTAATTGCTGACCTGACCCGGCTCGGGCATCACCATGATCCCGCTCTGGTCGAGCGCGCCGGAGGTGTTGGGCGTGTCCACGCGCAGGCTGAAATCCCCCGTAGCCGCACCGTTTGTCGGCGCGGTCGATTCCTGCGGCTGCCAGACCTGCACCGGCGAACCCTTGGGCAGCACCGAGCAGCCGGTCAGCAGCGCGGTGGCGGCACACAGCACGAGCAACGTGCATGCGGCGAAGAATGATTTGGGCGCGGTCATGGTCGATCCGTCCTCAGTGCTTCGGCGTGAATTCGGTGGCGTGATCCCGACCCAGCAGATAACCCGCAGGGTTGGCCTGCAATTGGGAAGTGATCTGGTGGATGTCGCGCAGCGTCGAACGCAGTTCGCGCAGCGCGGGCCCGATCTGGTCGACGCCGCGCAATCCGGACTGCAGCGAACCCTGGTTTTCCGTGAGCAGTTCGTTCAAGGTCTGGGTGGTCTTCTGCAGCGATGCCATCGCGGCGGCCGCGCGATCCAGGGTTTGGCGTCCAGGGCCGTTGACGAGTTGATTGGCGCCGGCCAGCGTCTGGTTGAGTTGCTTCGATGCGGCCGCGGCTTCCCGGATCAGGGTGCGCAGATCGTCGCGTTCGGCCGCAAGGGTGCTGGTGGTCTGGTCGATGCTTTTCAGGGTGCTGTTGATGCGGGCGACGTTCTGCTCGGAGATGATCTTGCCGAGCCGATCGAGGATGCCGTTGATCGAGGTGACTACGTCGCTGCCGGAAGCAAGCAGCGCGCTCAGTGCCGAGGTTTCGGACTTGATCTGCGGAACCGGGTTGTCGGGCGTCGGCATCAACGGTTGGCTGGTCGGCGCGCCGCCGCTCAGTTGCACGAAGGCGACGCCAGTCAGGCCCAGCAGTCCCAGCTTGGCGCGGGTGTCCACCTTGATCGGCGTGTCGGCGGCCACCTGGATGCGCGCCAGCACCTTGCGCGGATCCTTCGGGTCCAACTTCAACTGGCTGACCTCACCGATCTGGATGCCGTTGTATTGCACAGGGCTGCCCTTGGACAGACCGGTCACGGCTTCGGTGAACACGATGTCGTAATAGCTGTACTGCCGGTTGAGGCTGGTCTTGCCCAGCCACAGCGCGAACAGCACGGCCAATGCCACCACCACGAGGGTGAAGGCGCCGATCAATACATGGTGAGCCCTGGTTTCCATTTCGCTACCTCATGCAATCGAAGCGACGGATTCCGCCGCCCGGCCGCGTGGTCCCTGGAAATATTCGCGGATCCAAGGGTCGTCGAAGCGCTCCACCTTGTCCAGCGAATCGGCCACGATCACCCGCTTGTGCGCGAGCACCGCGACGCGGTCGCAGATCGCGTGCAGCGAATCCAGATCGTGGGTGATCATGAAGACAGTCAATCCCAGCGCGTCGCGCAGTGTGCGGATCAACTGGTCGAACGAGGCCGCGGCGATCGGGTCGAGCCCGGAGGTCGGCTCGTCCAGGAACACGATGTCGGGGTCGAGCGCCAGCGCGCGGGCCAGCCCGGCGCGCTTGACCATGCCGCCGGAAAGTTCGGCCGGGTACTTGTGCCGCACTTCGGGGCTCAGATCCGCCAGCGCGATCTTCAGCGCCGCGACCCGCAATGCATCGTGCAGGCTGAGCGAGGTGTGTTCCATCAGCGGCACCCGCACGTTCTCGCTCACGGTCAGCGACGAGAACAACGCGCCATTCTGGAACAGCACGCCGCAACGGCTTTCGATGGCCACGCGCTCGCGTGCGGGCAGGTCGTGCAGGTTTTCGCCGAACAGCTTGACGGTGCCGGCCTGTGGCCGGCGCAGCCCCAGGATCGTGCGCAGCAGCACCGATTTGCCGCTGCCGGAGCCGCCGACGACGCCAAGTATCTCGCCGCGGTAGATGTCGAGATCGAGATTCTCGTGCACTACCTGTTCACCGAACCGGTTGCGCAGGCCGCGCACCTCCACCAGCGTGTCGCGGGGTTTTGCGGTCACCGCGACGGTCACCAGTTCATCTCCATGAAGAACAAGGCCGCGATCGCGTCCACCACGATCACGAGGAAGATCGATTGCACCACGCTGGAGGTGGTGCGTTCGCCCACCGATTGCGCGCTGCCCTGCACCTTGAAGCCTTCAAGGCACCCGATCACTGCGATCAGGAACGCGAAGATCGGCGCCTTGGCGAGTCCCAGCCAGAGGTAACGCAACGGCGTGTCGGTCTGGAACACCGAGATGAACATGCTGGGCGTGATGTTCAGCGCGAACCAGCACACCAGCGCGCCGCCGACCACGCCGGCCATGACCGCGAGGAAGGTCAGCATCGGCGTCACGATCATCAGCGCCAGCACCCGCGGCAGCACCAGCAGTTCCATCGGGTCGAGACCCATGGTGCGCATCGCATCGACTTCCTCGCCGACTTTCATCGAGCCGATCTGCGCGGTGAAGGCGCTGGCCGTGCGTCCGGCCAGAATGATCGCGGTCAGCAATACGCCGAGTTCGCGCAGGAACGCGTAACTCACCAGGTCCACCGTGAACACGGTAGCCCCGTAGCGCTCCAGCGCGGTGGCGCCCAGGAAGGCGATCACGGCGCCGATCAGGAACGACAGCAGGATCACGATGGGCACGGCATGCAGGCCGGTCTGTTCCATATGCGCGATCAAGGAAGTGACGCGCCAACGTTGCGGACGCCAGATGGTGCGCGCGAGCGTTTCCAGCGTCATGCCAACGAAGGCCAGCAGTTTCGCGCCGAGCCTGCCGACGTGGATGACGCTGCCGCCGACGTCGGCCAGCATGTCCACGAAACCGAAATTGGGACGGGGCTTGGGCCGGTGCGCATAGATTTCTGCGACCGCTTCGCTGACGGTGTCGAGCAGCCCGCGCAATTCGTGCGGCACGTCGCGGTCGTGTTCGGCCAGCCATTGCAGGCACTTGGGGCCCAGCGCCACCGCGATCAGCCCCGCGCCCGCGGTGTCGATGCGGCCGATGTCGTTGAAGTCGACGTCGGGCGTTTCGGGCAATTGCGGTTTCAGCGCGTCGAGTTGCGCCTCGAGTCCGGCGAAATACGGCAAGGTCCAGTCGCCGGTGAAACGCAGCACGTTGTCTCCGGTTTCCGGCAACGGCAGCCATTCCACGATGCCGGGCGTGGTCGCGGGCCGGTTCATTCGCGCAATTTAGCATGGGTTTGTTGTGCGATCGTCCCTGATCGCCGCTTCGTTCGGCTCCGAGGCAGAGAGGGAATCGTCAATCATTAACACCAGAGCGGCCTTCCATGGCCTGACTTTTCACAACAGCCGCTTCGAGGGAAGCGTTCGCCTTCATAATGTGTCGTTCCACAGCAAGGCGGCGCCATGACCAGAAAGACCATCCTCAACGCCACCCACCGCGCCGCGGGCGCGAAGATGGTGGATTTCGGCGGCTGGGACATGCCGCTCAATTACGGATCGCAGATCGAGGAACACCATGCGGTGCGGCGCGATGCCGGGATGTTCGACGTTTCGCACATGACCGTGGTGGACTTGCGCGGCACGCGCTGTCGCGAGTTCCTCCGGCACCTGCTCGCCAACGACATCGGCAAGCTGAAGAAGTCCGGCAAGGCGTTGTACTCGTGCATGCTCAACGAACGTGGCGGGGTGATCGATGACCTGATCACCTATTTCCTTACTGAAGATTTCTTCCGGATGGTGGTGAACGCCGCGACCCGCGACAAGGATCTCGCCTGGATCGAAAAGCAAGCCGCGGCGTTCGACGTGAAGGTCACCGAGCGCTCCGAACTCGCGATGATCGCGGTGCAGGGCCCGAATGCGCGCAGCAAGGTCCTGGGCTTGTTGCATGCCGATGATCGCGAGCGGGTGGAAAAGCTTGGTCGCTTCGCCGCCGCCGAGGCGCGTGGCCCCGACGGCATGTCGCTGTTCGTCGCGCGCACCGGCTACACCGGCGAAGATGGCTTCGAAATCATCGTGCCGGAACCGCACGCCGCAACCTTGTGGAATGCACTCGCCGCGGCCGGTGTGCACCCGGCGGGTCTGGGCGCGCGCGACACGTTGCGTCTCGAGGCGGGCATGAATCTTTATGGCCAGGACATGGACGAGGACATCACGCCGTGGGAAGCGGGGCTCGCCTGGACGGTGTCGCTGGACGAGGGCCGCAACTTCATCGGCCGTGCCGCGCTGGAAAAACAGAAGGCCGAAGGCGCGTCGCGCGAACTGATCGGCGTGGTGCTGGACGACAAGGGCGTGCTGCGCCACGGCCAACGCGTTCTCACCGATGCAGGCGAGGGCGAAATCCTGTCCGGCATCTTTTCGCCGACGCTGGGCAAGGCCATCGCGTTTGCGCGGGTGCCGGCTGGCGCGCCGGAAAATCTGCGGGTCGACATCCGGGGCCGCGAGCTTCCGCTGCGGGCGGTGAAGTATCCGTTCGTCAGGGATGGCAAGGGTTGCGCAGGGATATAGCGACAGCAAGCAGGAACAGCGTGAAGCATCCGGGGCGCGAGGGTTGCCGCTCTCCCGCGAGCCTTTCGTCGTTTGAGCGTATTTCCGTTCCACGCATTTGGGTTGGTCGTTAGAATCACGGGATTCCCGGCCCCCTCCAAGGACACGAACATGAGCGAGATTCCAGGCGACCTCAAATTCCAGAAATCCCACGAGTGGGTGCGCGTCGAGGATGCGGGCCAGGTGCGCATCGGCATTTCCGATCATGCACAGGGCTTGCTCGGCGACCTCGTGTACGTCGAGCTGCCCAACGTTGGCGACAGGGTGGAGGCCGGCGCGGGTTGCGCGGTGGTGGAATCAGTGAAAGCCGCGTCGGATGTCTACGCACCGGTCAGTGGCGAAGTCGTGGCGGTCAACGAGATGCTCGCCGACAAGCCGGAAACCATCAACGAGGATGCGTACGGCGACGGTTGGTTGTTGGTGGTGAAGGTGGACAACGCGGAAGAAATTGATGCGCTGCTCGGTCCCGACGATTACGCGGAACTGATCGAGAACGACGAAAGCTGACGTCGCGATCGTCGCTCGACGGTGTTCTTTCGAGTGGTGTCGATGGTCACCGGAACAGGCTTTGTCGACGTCGTCGGGGAGCTGTCGGTGCGCAATCGATGCTCGCGCGCAAAAAAATTTTTGCTCCGGGTTGTGCGGCATTCAGCCGCGTTCGGTGATCTGCCGGCGCGAAGAATGGATGTGCATCGAACGGCCGCCGTCGCGTGACGTTGCGCGTCACCGTGACAACGTCGTGTGCGTGCAAGTCAATGCGCACGCGGGTTCCAGCGCATCCGTATTGTGCATGCCGAAAATTCGATTGGACGTCCATACGTCCGAAGTGATTGCGACGTGGATGATGGGTGGAGCGGGGGCGGGTGGTTCGCGATGGCATGCGGGGCGTCCGCAAGGGCTTCATTCGTCGCAAAATATTGATTGACACCACGAATGCATGGGGCTAGCTTTTCGCCCGACGACATGTAGCACAACGGAAACATGCCGACTGCCAAGTACATCAAGCCGTATATCGAGCACGGCCACAAGTCCGAGAGGGTTCGGAAAATAACCGTCTCGATTCCGATGCATGTACTGCGGCTACTTTCCGACGAGCGTACACGTCGTCAAGTGTCCAACCTGCGGCACGCCACGAACAGCGATCTTTTGTGCGAGGCGTTTCTGCATGCGTTCACTGGGCAACCACTGCCAACTGATGAGGAGCTGAGACGAACCATGGCTATGAAGAAAGCTGCGAAGAAACCCGCCAAGAAGGCGGCACGCAAGTCGGCGAAAGCCAAAACCTCCACCGCGCGCAAGACGGCGCGCAAGACCACCGCCCGCAAGGCGACCAAGAAAGTAGCGAAGAAACCGGCACGCAAGCGCGCCACCAAGAAGACGGCCCGCAAGCGCACCGCCAAGAAGGCCGTGATGGCCAAGACCTCGCGCGCCAGCAAGACCAAGCGTGCGAAGAAGTAATTCCGCTGCAATGCGGTAACGTGTACCGTCATTCATAACCACAAGCCTGCTCTTCCCGCGACGCCCAGCGCGGGAAGATCGCGGGCAAAAGTTTTAGCGTTGGCCCCGGCTCTGCCGGGGCTTGCTGTTTTTATGCGATCATCCGTGATCGCGGCTTCGCTGAATGGTCTCGCCACCCTTCCGGTTCGCGCACCACAGCACCAGAACGGGCTTCCTGCCCTGACTTCTCACAACAGCCCGCGGCCGTTGCGATCCCGCGCACATTAAGGCGGGAATGGACGCTGCCGCCGCGCAACGATCGAGTGTCGAGCCCGTCACATATTGTTCGCTTGTCGCCGGGCAATCGTCCGGCGCGAGTGGATTCGACGGGAAAGGTGGAACGATTCGTGCATGCCACGAGCGGGGCCAATATCCTTCTCTCGTACACAGGTGGGCGCACGATGACACTCGCATCATCCTTCCGTTCCTGGGAACCGTTCGGATTGGCTGCCGGCTTGCGTGGCGCCACGGTTGCGGCCGGCATGGCGCTGCTGCTGACGGGGTGTGGTCAGAGTCAGAACAACACTGCTTCCGCGCCCGCGGCGAGCAGCAAACCCGCGGCGTCCGCGGTCGTGGCCCCGGCGCCCGCTTCCGCGCCAGCGGAATTGCCCGCGCAATCGCCGGCCGTTGCCGCGAGCGCTGCGCAGGCGCAGCAGGCCGCGGCCGATGCGGCCAAGGCCAAGCTGTCGACGATGAGCGTGTCCGATCTGCTCACCGCCGCGCGCGAAGCCTACGCGCAACATCGTCTGGTATCGCCGGCCGGCGACAATGCGATGGAATATTACGAAGCCGTGCTGGCCCAGGATCCGAACAATCAGGTCGCCAAGGATGCGTTGCGGGAAACCTTTCCGTTCAGCGTGCCCGAAGTCGAGAAGGCGATTTCGCAGAACAACTTCGATGAAGCCGGTCGCGAGATCGACGTGCTCTCGAAAGCCGATCCCACCAATTACACACTGACGCTGTTGCGCTCCAAACTGGACGCGCAAAAGAAACTGCAGGCGCGCCAGCAGCAGGAAGTCCAGTTGAAGGTGCAGAAGGCAGCCGAACTCGCCGCCACGCAACAGGCCGCCGCCGTCAAGGCTGCGGCGGAAAAAGAAGCCGCGGCGAAGTTGGCCGCGCAGCAGGCCGCGGCCGTCAAGACCGCGCCGCCATCCAAGCCGGTTGCGCAAGCGCCCGCGCCCAAGCCGGTCGGCGAGACGCGTGCCGCCAAGGTCGTGCAGGCCGCTTCGCCGAGCTATCCGCTGCAGGCCGCCCGCAATCAGACGTCCGGTTTCGCGGTGGTGGAGTTCACCGTCTCCGCGAGCGGTGGAGTCGAGAACCCGCACATCGTCGATTCGTCACCGCGCCGCGTGTTCGACAGCGCGGCCATTCAGGCGGTGAGGCAGTCGAAGTTCGATCCCGCGCTGCGCGATGGCCAACCCGTCGACAGCGTCGTTCGCCGCCGGATCGACTTCAAGTTCGGTGGCTGAGAAGCGACGTTTGCGCGGTGCCAGTGGCATCGCGCGTTTGCTTCGAATGACCGGACATGGATACCGCGGCGCCCCACGCCGTAGATGGCTGCTCGCGACGAGCCATTTTCCGGCAGTGCGATTCGTTGCGCCGGGAACGAGTGACCCGATGTCAGTGTCGCTTGTGACGCGCACTGCGACTTGAACGTTTGCGCGCGGGCCGATCGGGACGATCGAGTTCCGCCCAGTCCTGATGCGGCAAGCCGAGCAAGGCGTCAAGCAGTTCCGGCATGAGGCCCGCGGGCGTATTGCTTTCGCAATTCCACAGCACCACCACGCCCGCGTGATATTTCGGGAAGAACCCGATCATCGAGCGGTAGCCTTGCACCGCGCCCGCGTGGAAGATCAGCGTTTCGCCGTCGTAGTCGTACACGCGCCAGCCCAATCCATACGACGCTTTCTCGACACGCGCGCGCCGCCAGTTGGAGAACATGCGCTCGGTCGGCGTGGCGATCACCGGCGCGTGCAGCACGTCCAGCAGTGCATCCGGCAGCACCATCGGGCGACCGCCCATCTGCGCGATCAGCCATTGCTCCATGTCGCGGATGCTGGCATTGACGCCGGCTGCGGGCGGCACGTAGAAGTTTTCATTCGGTTCGTACGCGACCCATTGCCTGCCATGCTTGTAATGCGGGCGGGCCCAACTGTGGCTGCCCTCGAGGCCGTCGCGACCGTAGCTGGCGGTGGTCATGCCCAGCGGCAGGAACAGATAACGGTCGACCAGCCGGATGAAGAACTGGCCGGTCTTGGCGTGGATCACGTCGCCGATCAGCGAGAACGCGATGTTCTGGTAGCCGTAGCAACTGCCGGGATCGCACGTCATCGGCACCGTCGCCAGCTTGCGCTCCAGTTCCTGGTACGACACGCCGCTTGAAAGCAGGTTGTCGTAGGCGTTGTGCGGCAAGCCGATGCTCTGGCTCAGGATGTCGCGCACCGTGGCTTCCTGCGAGGCGTTGGCGTCGCGCAACTTGAAGAACGGCAGCACCGTGGCGAGCCGCGTGTCCCAACTCACCACCCCCTGGCGGACCAGCATGCCGGTGAGTGCGGTGGCGAACGCCTTGGACAACGATGCGAGCCGGAACACGGTATTGGGTTCGACTTTCGCGCCGGTGTTGGCGTCGGCGTAACCGAGCGTGCGCTCGTACCGCACCTTGTCATTGATTACCACCGCGGTCGCAAGTCCTGCGGTGCGATCCGACGCGGCGAGCTGGTCGAGCCAGTGATCGTAATCCTTGAGCGCGGCCTCGACGCGCGCCGACGGCAAGGTCGCCCGATCGGTACCCGTGTGCACCACCGTCGGTTGCGGCGGCACCGGATTGCCGTGGGTTCCGGGGGGCTGAGCGGCGAGCGCCATGCCTGAAAAAACGAAACAGGAGAGTGCTGCGCAGAAAGCGGATAAACGCATGCTATGCTCAAATCGTTGTGCGATCACGCTGATCGCCGCAATGGCGTCGGTCGGCGACACATCAAGGCTCGTGAAGACCAGTGCGGCCTTCCGTGGCCTGACTTTTGATATTTGTGCGATCATCCCTGATCGCGGCCCCTCTGAATGCGCGGGCAACGAATACGTTGATGCCCCACGAGCACCAGAACGGGCTTCCTGCCCTGACTTTTCACAACAGCCGCTTCGCACAAAAGTTCGAACCGAGGAGAAAGAACAATGACGGGTCTGATCGTCTTCCTGATCATCATCGCCATCATTGTGATTTACCTGATTGCGATCTACAACGGGTTGGTGACGTCGCGCAACGCGTACAAGAATGCGTTCGCGCAAATCGACGTGCAGCTTACCCGACGTCACGACCTGATTCCCAATCTGGTCGAGACGGCCAAAGGTTACCTCACGCACGAACGCGAAACGCTGGAAGCCGTCACGGCTGCACGCACCGCGGCGGTGAACGGCCTCGCCGCTGCCAAGGCGCAGCCCGGCGATCCGGCGGCGATGAAGCAGCTGTCCGGCACCGAAAACCAGTTGACCCAGGCGCTGGGACGGCTGTTCGCGGTGAGCGAAGCGTACCCCGACCTGAAAGCCAACCAGAACATGATGCAGCTTTCGGAAGAACTCACCTCTACCGAAAACCGCGTCGCGTTCGCGCGTCAGGCATACAACGATTCGGTGATGAACTACAACAACAAGGTCGAGGTATTTCCTTCGACCCTGGTCGCCGGGCCGTTCGGCTTCACGCCGGCCGAGCAATTGGCGATCGATGATCCGGCCAAGCGGGAAGTGCCGAAAGTGAGCTTCGCGTAAGTCGCGCCTGCGGCGCTGCAAAGAGTCAAGTCGCTCACTGCGTTCGCTGGAAAGGGTAAAAGGTGAAAATGCCACCTGGCGCTTTACGGGCGGCGAAGCCACCGGCTTTGCTCTTTACCCTTTGCAGGCGGCGCAGCCGCCGACTTTACCCTTTACAGCTCGCGCGAAGCGCGAGCGACTAACCGATCTTATGGATTTCTTCGCCCAACAAGCCAAGGTCCGTCGCTCCAGCCGTACGCTGGTGTGGCTGTTCATCCTGGCGGTGCTCGCGATCGTGGTCGCGGTCGACCTCGTGTGCGCGTTCTTCCTCGTGGGCTTCCGGCCCGGCGCACTGATCGGCATCACGATTGCGGTGATCGCGGTGATCGGCCTGTGTTCCGCGTACCGCGTCGCCAGTCTCGCCGGTGGCGGTTCGGCGGTCGCGCGCGAGATGAATGCCGTCGAGGTGCCGGCGGACACGACCAACCCGCAGTGGCAGCGTCTGCGCAACGTGATCGAGGAAATCGCGATCGCGTCCGGCGTGCCGGTGCCGGAAATCTACGTGATGCAGAACGAGGCCGGCATCAACGCCTTCGCCGCCGGCTATACGCCCACCGACGCCGCGGTGTGCGTGACCCAGGGCTGCCTCGACAAGTTGAACCGCGATGAATTGCAGGGCGTGATCGCGCACGAGTTCAGCCATGTGCTGAACGGCGACATGCGGCTCAACATTCGTCTGATGGGCCTGCTGTTCGGGATCATGGCGATATGGGTGATCGGCCGCTTCCTGATGTGGGGCGGTTATTTCGGGATTGGCGACGGCGGCGGGCGCCGCCGCGGCGGTGGCAGTGGCCAGGTCGCGCTGGCGGGTATCGCCTTGCTCGCGATCGGCGCCATCGGGTTGTTGTTCGGGCGCCTGATCCAGGCGGCGGTGTCGCGCTCGCGTGAATCGCTGGCCGACGCTTCGGCGGTGCAGTTCACGCGCCAGACTTCCGGCATCGCCAACGCGCTCAAGAAGATCGCGGTGTTCGAGGAAGGTTCGGCGCTGCAGGCGCCGCGCCGGGACGAGGTGCGCCACATGCTGTTCGGCGATGCCGAGAACAGTTCCTGGTTCGCGACGCATCCGCCGATCGTGCAACGCATCAAGGCGCTGGAACCCGGCTTCAAGCCCGAGGAACTGGACGCGTACGTCAAGCAATGGCTCGCGTCGGGCGGCAATCCGGATTCGATCGAACTGCACGCGACGGCGCAGCCATGGGAAAAGGCGGTGCACGATTTCGCGCACGCCGATGGCGACGTCGATATCCGCAGCGCGCCGACCGCGCCTGCGGACGCGGCGCGCGGCGGCGCCATCGGTGGCGTGGTGCCGGCGCGCGGGGCCGAACTTGCGATCGCCGCCGCGGCCGTCGCGGCCCAGGTCGGCTCGCCCGGCACCGACGATTACCGCGCCGCGGCCGACTTGCATGCACAGATCCCGCCCGCGTTGGCCGCCGCTGCCCGCGATCCACGCGGCGCGCTGGCCACGGTGCTCGCGCTCGCGGTGTCCGCGCATCCCGAGGTGATGGCCAAACAGGTGCAGGCGCTCGCGCAGGCGTTCGATGCCGCGCTCGCCGATGCCACGCGCGGCCTCGCTGCGCAGATGACCGACCTGCATCCGATGTTGCGCCTGCCGCTGGCGCAACTTGCGTTCCCGGCGCTGAAGCGCCGGCCACGTCCGGAAGTGGCCGGTTTCGTGAAGACGCTGGATGCAATGATCCACGCCGACGGCCGCGTGGAGCTCGATGAATACTGTCTCGCCAAGCTGGTGCAGGCGCAGGTGGTCGCGGCCTTGGACCCCTCTGCCAGTTTCAAGGCCGGCACGCTGAAGCTCGCGGATGCGCGTGACGAATTGCGCGATCTTGCGGCGCTGGTGGCGCACTTCGGCAATGATGACGACGACAGTGCGCGCCGCGCGTTCCAGGCCGCGATGCAGGACGCGCTGCCGAACGCGAACGTGATGTATGCGTTGCCCGAAGACTGGCAGTCGGCGCTGGATCGCGCGTTCGAAACGCTGTCGCGGCTGCGGCCGGAAGGCAAGGAACTGACCGTGCACGCATTGACCCGCGCGATCGCGGCGGATGGGAAAGTGACGGTCGCCGAATCGGAACTGTTGCGCGTCACCTGCGCGGCGCTCGGTTGCCCTTTGCCGGTGTTGTTGAGCGATCGTACTTGACGTTCATGCCAGCAACCGCGCGCGCAGGTCGCGTGCGTAGTCGACGAGGTCGGGGAAAAACGCATCGAAGTGCCGTTGCAGGCTGCCGGAATGGGCGTGCAGCACGGGCAATGCTTCCGCGATCGGCGAGGGACGCGACAGACGTTGCGCCAGTGCGTGGAATACGGCATCGAGGGTCATCTCTTCGCCGTAGCCGGCCGGCAGGTCGTGCGCGTGCATCCATGCAATGAACGCACCCAGCGAAACCGGCAATGTATCGAGGTGGGCATCGAGCAGCGCCAGCCAGCGTCGTGAAAACTGCGCGAGCGATTCGTCCGTCGGGTACCTGTCCCAATCCAGCACCAGCAGATGGTCGAACCACACGTCGAGCACGATGCCGGCGTAGCGGCGCATCGGCGGCGTGAACAGGTTGCGCGCCGCGACGACCTGGGGATGCGCATCGGTAAAGCCGTCGATCGCGCGGTGGAAACGCAAGCCTGCCTGACGGGCCGGTGGCCAAGCGGGATCGGGTCGCCCATGCACGAAATCACCTAGTGCACTGCCCAGTGCGAATTCGACGTCACCGGCGTCGGCGAGCAGGGCATGCGCAAGATGGTTCATGGGCCTTTTGAAAAGTCAGGGCGGGAAGCCCGTTCCGGTGTCATGACGATGGGATGCTCCAGTTGTCCCGGCGCTCGACGGGCAGCGATCATGGACGATCGCAAATATCAATTATCATCCACTTATGAGCGATGCTTTGCAGCCGGCCCCGCCCGGCTTCCCCGACGCCCCGGCAACATTCGCGTTGCCCGGCCCTGCCGGCACGCTGGAAGTCGCAACCGCCGTGCCGGAACCGGGCGAAGCGCGTGCGGGCACGGCGGTGATCTGCCATCCGAACCCGCAGCAGGGTGGCACCATGCGCAACAAGGTCGTGACGATGCTGGAGCGCGCGTTGCGCGAGTCGGGCCTCGCGACCGTGCGCTTCAATTTCCGCGGCATCGGCGCCTCCACCGGTGCGTTCGACAACGGCGATGGCGAAAGCGGCGACCTGGTCGCGGTGGCGCAATGGGTGCGCCAGGCGCGTCCCGGTGATGCCTTGTGGCTGGCCGGTTTTTCGTTCGGCAGTTACATCGCACTGCGTTCCGCGCGTTCGCTCGGCGCCGATGCATTGATCACCGTGGCGCCGCCGGTCGGACGCTACGAGTTCGCGGAGCTGGCGATGCCGACCTGTCCGTGGCTGGTGGTGCAGGGCGAAGACGACGAAGTGGTCGATCCGCAAGGTGTGTTCGACTGGATCGAAACGCTGGATCCGAAACCGATGCTGGTCCGCATGCCGGAGACCGGGCACTTCTTTCATCGCCGCCTGATGGACTTGCGCGGCGCGGTGAAGAACGCGGTGCGTGGTTGGCTGCCGCATCGTTGATGTCCGAGGGCATTGATCTCCCTTCCACGCACTACGCGCAGGGCGTCGTAGCGGGCCATTGGCAGGATGATCCCGCGCAACGCGCGGCACTGGGTGTGCTCGATCGCATCCATGACGCCCTGCTGGCGCCGCCGTCGAGTCGGCTGGCGCGCCTGCGCATGCGTCTCGGCCGATCGTCTCCGGGGTTGCGCGGACTGTATCTGTGGGGTCCGGTCGGGCGCGGCAAGACCATGTTGATGGATCAATTCGTGGCCTCGCTGCCGGCAGGGATTGCACTGCGCGTGCATTTTCACCGGTTCATGCTCGATGTGCACGCCGGACTGCGCGCGCAGGGCGAAGTGCGCGATCCGCTGCCGGGGGTCGCGGCCGATATCGCGGCGCGCACGCGGGCGCTGTGCCTCGACGAGTTCATGGTCACCGACATCGGTGACGCGATGATCCTCGACGGCCTGTTGCGTGCGTTGTTCGACCGCGGCGTGGCGCTGGTCGCGACTTCCAACACGCCGCCGCGCGATCTCTACGAGGACGGCCTGCAGCGCGACCGTTTCCTGCCTGCGATCGACCTGCTCGAAACGCATTGCGAAGTGCTGGAATTGGCTTCGCCGCACGACTGGCGCCTGCGCGCGTTGACCCGCGCGCCGGTTTACCTGACGCCCGACGACGCGCATGCGGAAGCGGCGCTGGCCCGCCTGTTCAATGAGCTGGCGCAGGGGCCAGTGCAGGACGACATCGGGTTGCACATCAACGATCGCATGTTCCGCGCGCGCCGCGTCTGCACGCAGGCGGCCTGGTTCGATTTTGCTGCGCTGTGTGACGGGCCGTACGGGTCGGCCGATTACATCGAGCTTGCGCAGACGTATCCTGCGATCCTGATTTCCGGCCTGCCGCAGTTCACGCCGTTCAACGAAGATGCAGCGCAACGCTTCGTGCACCTGATCGACGAGCTGTACGACCGCCGCGTGAAGCTGGCCATCACCGCGCAGGCGCCGACGGTGGAACTGTATGATGGCAAGCGCCTGCGGCTGGAATTCGCGCGTACCACCAGCCGGCTGATCGAGATGCAGAGCCGGGAATACCTGGCGACGGGGCATGCACGGGGTGATCGTCCCTGATCACTGCGTTGCCGGATGCCGGCGCCCCGGTGTCGAAACGTGCGCATCTCGTTCGTCATCAAGACAAACTCCGACAATGGCGCGCCCGTGACAACTGTCATCCGCAAACTCATGACATCCAGCCCTTCCGCAACGGATGCTGCGCTTGCACAATGCGCAAGTCAAAATTACAATACCGCGCAGTTCAGTTATATGAACTGCCGTTCGGCGCCTCTCTACATCCATCAGACCGTTCGTCTGCCTGAATGATGCATTCCATGATTCCAATGAAGTCCGCAGTCCTGCGGACCGCGGTGACGATGGTCGTGTTCGCGCTGGCCGGTTGTGCCGTGGGCCCGAATTTCCGGGAACCGGCCGCCCCGCAGGTCGATCGCTACACGACCTCGTCGCTGCCTGCCTCCACCACCTCCGCGGATGCGGCCGGTGGCGACGCGCAGCGCTTCCTGGAGGGCGAAAACGTGCCGCAGCGCTGGTGGACCACGTTCGGCAATGCCGAACTGGATCGCCGCGTTCGCCAAGCCTTCCAGCACAGCCCGTCGATCACGGCCGCGCAAGCCGCCTTGCGCCAGGCCGAGGAAACCGCCAAGGCCGCGCACGGCAGCCTGTTCCCATCGGTGGACGCGGACGTCGGCGCCACCCGCTCCAAGCAGCCCGCCGCGCAGACCGGCACCGGCAAGGCGCTCGGGCCTTTCACCGTCTACAACGCGGGCGTCAGCGTCGGCTATGTGTTCGACATCTTCGGCGGCGTCCGTCGCGGCATCGAGGCGCAGGAAGCCCAGGCCGACATCAGTCGTGCGCAACTCGACGCAACCTATCTGACGCTCGCGGCCAACGTCATCACCGCATCGCTGCAGGAAGCCTCGTTGCGCGAACAGGTCAAGGCCACGCACGAGATCGTCGATTCGTTGAAGCAGGAACTCGACATTGCCCGGAAGCAGCAGGCAATCGGTGCCAAGGCGTTGTCCGATACCTTGGCCGTGAGTTCGCAGTTGGCGGCGACCCAAGCGACCTTGCCGCCACTGGAGAAGCAGCTTTCGTCCACGCAGAACCAGCTCGCGACCTATCTTGGCGTCACGCCGGCGCAGTTGAAATTGCAGCCGGTAACGCTGGCTGCCGTCACGCTGCCCACCGACATTCCGGTCAGCCTGCCCTCGACCGTGGTCGCGCAGCGACCGGACATCCGTGCGGCCTCGGCGCAATTGCATGCCGCGACCGCCGCGGTCGGCGTCGCCACCGCGGACATGTTGCCCAGGCTCAGCTTGAACGGCAGCGTCGGCAGTCAGTCGCTCTCCGAATCGGGCCTGTTCGCGGCCGGCAGCGGCGGCTGGTCGATCGGCCTGGGTTTGCTGCAGCCGCTGTTCCACGGCGGTCAGTTGCTGCATCAGAAACGCGCTGCTGAAGCCGGCATGGACGCGGCGCTCGCGGACTGGCAGCAGACGGTGCTGGTCGCGTTCCAGAATGTCGCCGATGCGCTTCAGGCGCTCGATTACGACGCACAGTCGCTGAAGGCGCAGAGCATTTCCGAACGTGACGCCGAAAAATTGCTGTCGCTGACCCGCGCGCAATACCGCGTGGGTGCGATCAATTACCTGACGCTGTTGTCCGCGCAACGCCAGTACCAGCAGGCCCGCATCGCCGCCATCGCCGCGCGTACCGCGCGCCTGGTCGACACGGCCGCGCTGTATGCCGCGCTCGGTGGCGGTTGGCAGGGCGCCGCGGAAGCCAACGTGGCCGCGGAGAAGTAATCGCAGTTCCGGCCATGGATGGCAAATCGAAAACGTTCCGGACTCGCCTCGATCCGATACCTACAACCCGCCTTCGTGTGCCTGATCCCGGCGATCAGGGCGATCGCAAGACTACGAGATGAACCCCATGGCCGATTCCAAAGCCCCCCGCAAGCCCAACCAGCGCAAGCGCCTGATCATCGTGGTGCTGGCGGTGGTGATCCTGTTCGCCTTGCTGATCGGCTTCAACACCTTCAAGGGCATCATGATCGGCAAGTTCATGAAGTCCATGGCCAACCCGGCGCAGACGGTCAGTACCATGACGGCCGAATACCAGGATTGGCAGCCGCACGTGCAGGCGGTCGGCAACGTGCGCGCGGTGCACGGCGCAGATCTGGCGTTCGACGTCGCCGGGCTGGTCGACAGCGTGGAAGTGAAATCCGGCGCCGACGTGAAGAAGGGCCAGGTGCTGGTCAAGCTGGTCGATGCCGACGATCGCGCCAAGCTGGAGGCGCTGAAGGCGACCGCGCAACTCGCTTCGTTGACCGCGCAGCGGTCCAGGCAGCAGCTTGCGGTGCAGGCGATCAGCAAGGCGCAGTACGACGCCGACATGGCCAGCCTGAAAAACGCGCAGGCCAACGTGGACGCGCAACAGGCGCTGGTCAACAAGAAGACGCTGCGCGCGCCGTTCGCGGGACGCATCGGCATCATCACCGCCAATCCCGGCCAGTACATCAATGTTGGCAACACCGTGGTGACGCTCCAGCAGCTCGATCCGGTGTACGTGGACTTCACCGTGCCGCAGTCGTCGCTGGACCAAATGAAGAGCGGCGCCCCCGTGCAGGTGACCGTCGACGCGTTCAAGGACAAGACCTTCTCCGGCAAGATTTCGGCCAGTGATCCGAAGGTCGACCTGTCGACCCGCAACGTCGGCGTGGAGGCGACCGTCGCCAATCCCGACGAGCTGCTGGTGCCGGGCATGTTCTCCAAGATTGCAGCGAATTCGGGCGCCACACAGCGTTACCTGACGCTGCCGCAGACTGCGATCTCGTACGCGCCGTACGGCGATACCGTGTTCGTGGTACACGAAGGCACGCCGCCCGAGCGCAACGCCGATGGCGAGCCGGCCAAGGCCAGCACTGGCGCGGGCGCGAAGGCGCCCAAGAGCAGTGCTCCGGCAGGTAACACCGGCCCGTCACATTACGTGCAGCAGGTGGTGGTGACTGTCGGGCCGACGCGTGGTGATCAGGTCGCGGTGCTGTCCGGCATCAAACAAGGCGACGTGGTGGTCACCAGCGGCCAACTGAAGCTGCGCAACGATACCCCGGTCGACATCAACAACAAGGTGCAACCGACGTTCAACGAGAATCCGCATCCGGTGGAGCAGTGATTTTCCAATCCGCTGGGGCTGAGCGTAGCCCGGCGCGGCCGGGCGAAGTCGAAGCCCAACCGTCCTTCGGGCCTTCGGCCCTACGCCCAGGACGAACGGGTCAAATCAGCCGGCGTGCATCAGCCGGTCGAAGCGAAGAATCCAAAACATGAAATTCACCGACCTTTTCATCAAGCGTCCCGTCCTTGCCGCCACGGTCAGTCTGCTGATCCTGGTGTTGGGCTTGCGCGCCGTGAGCTCGCTGCCGATCCGCCAGTATCCGAAGACGGAAAGCGCCACCATCGTGGTGCAGACCGTGTATTTCGGCGCGGACTCGCAAACCATGGCAGGCTTCATCACCCAGCCGCTGGAACAGGCGATCGCGCAGGCCCAGGGCATCGACTACATGACCTCGTCGTCGACGCCGGGCGTGTCGCTGATCACCGTGACGCTGCGCCTCAACTACGACGGCAACAAGGCGCTCACCGAAATTTCATCGCTCGTCAACTCGGTGAAAAACCAGTTGCCGCAGGCCGCGCAACAGCCGGTGATCACGCTGCAGACGGGCGAGCAAGTCGCATCGATGTACCTCGGCTTCTCGTCGAAGGCGCTGGCCGCCAACAAGATCACCGATTACCTCACCCGCGTGGTGCAGCCGCAACTGAGTGCGGTCGATGGCGTGCAGAGCGCGCAGATCATCGGCGGCCGCACGTTCGCACTGCGCGCGTGGCTGGACCCGGTGAAAATGGCCGCGCATGGCGTCACTGCCAGCGACGTCAACCAGGCATTGGCGGCGAACAATTTTCTCTCGGCGATCGGCACCACCAAGGGCCAGATGGTCAGCGTCAACCTGACGGCGGCCACCGATCTGCATACCGTCGATGAATTCAAGAATCTGGTCGTGAAATCCGACGGCGCCAATGTGGTGCGCCTCAACCAAGTGGCCGACGTCCAGCTGGGCGCGGAAGACTACAACTCCGAATTCCTGTTCGACGGCCAGCATACCGTCGCGATTGGCATCAAGGCCGCGCCGGACGCGAACGTGCTGGACGTGATCTCGCGGGTGCGCAAGGTGTTTCCGCAGATCCAGTCGCAACTGCCCGCAGGGCTGTCGGGCAACATCGCCTACGATGGCACCGACTTCATCCGCGCGTCGATCGACGAAGTGGTGCAGACCCTGGTCGAGACGTTCGTCATCGTCGCGATCGTGATCTTCCTGTTCCTCGGCACCCTGCGGTCCCTGCTGATTCCATTGCTCGCCATGCCGCTGTCGTTGATCGGCGCGTTCATGGTGATGCTGATCCTGGGCTATTCGATCAACCTGCTGACGCTGCTGTCGCTGGTGCTGGCGATCGGCCTGGTGGTGGACGACGCGATCATCGTGGTCGAGAACGTCGACCGCCACATGAAGGACGCACACTCGCCGCTGAAGGCGGCACTACTGGCCGCGCGCGAACTGGCATCCCCGATCATCGCGATGACCATCGTGCTGATCGCGGTGTACGTGCCGATCGGCTTCCAGGGCGGCCTGACCGGCGCGCTGTTCACCGAATTCGCGTTCACCCTCGCGGGTGCGGTGGTGATTTCGGCGATCGTCGCGCTGACGCTTTCACCGATGCTGTGCTCGAAAGTGCTGCGCGAATCGGATCACGAGAAGCCCCTCGTCAAGCGCATCGACAAGATCGCCGACTACGTGCGCCATCGTTACCGGCGGATGCTGCACTCCTCGCTGGACACCTGGGTGGTCGCGATCGTGTTCGGCGCGCTGATCCTGGCGGGCAACGCGTATCTGTTCAAGACGGCGAAATCCGAGCTCGCCCCGCAGGAAGACCAGGGCATCGTGCTGGCGCAGACCCAGGGGCCGCCCAACGCCACCATCACCCAGATGGCGGTGTACACGAAACAGGTGTTCGACATCGCCAAATCGCTGCCGGAATACACCCATACCTTCCAGTTCACTGGCATGGGCGCGGTGAACCAGGGTTTCTCGGGCATCATGCTCAAGCCTTGGGGCGATCGCAGCCGCAGCGCCACCGAAATCCAGCAGGCGATCCAGCCCAAGCTCAACAATATCGCCGGCGCGCGGATGGCGGTGTTCCAGTTCCCGTCGCTGCCGGGCGCGTTCGGCCTGCCGGTGCAGTTCGTGATCAAGACCACCGAGCCGCTGCAGAACCTCAACGACGTGGCGCATCAGGTGTTGGCCAAGGCGCAGGCATCGGGCATGTTCTTCTTCGTCGACTCGGATCTCAAGATCGACCAGCCGCAGGCGACCGTCACCCTGGATCGCGACAAGGTCTCGGCGCTGGGCCTGACGCAGCAGAGCGTCGGCGCGGCGCTGTCGGCGGCACTGGGCGGCAACTACGTCAACTACTTTTCGATTTCGGGCCGTTCCTACCGCGTGATTTCGCAGGTCGCGCAGGTGGATCGCCTGAATCCGGCGCAGCTCGGTAACTATTACATCAAGACGCCGTCGGGCGGCATGATCCAGGCGTCGACCGTGGCGCACCTGACCTACCAGACGGTGCCGGAATCGATCAACCACTTCCAGCAGTTGAACTCGGCCACGGTCTCGGGCGTGATCGCGCCCAGCGTGTCGCTGAGCCAGGCGCTCGCTTTCATGCAGGACACCCTGGCCCAGGTCGCGCCCTCGGGTTACGCCGCGGATTACGCCGGCCAGTCGCGCCAGTTCATGCAGGAATCGGGCGGGTTCCTGTTCACGCTGATGTTCGCGATCATCATCGTGTTCCTGGCGTTGTCGGCGCAGTTCGAGAGCTTCCGCGATCCGCTGGTGATCCTGGTGGCGGTACCGATGGCGACCTTCGGCGCGCTGCTTTTCATCAACCTCGGGTTTTCTTCGCTCAACATCTACACCCAGGTGGGCCTGGTGACGCTGGTCGGCCTGATCAGCAAGCACGGCATCCTGATGGTGGAGTTCGCCAACCAGTTGCAGCGCGAGCACGGATTCAGCAAGCGCGAAGCGATCGAGGAAGCCGCCGCCGTTCGTCTGCGTCCGATCCTGATGACCACGCTCGCGATGGTGCTGGGCGTGGTGCCGCTGGTGTTCGCCGGTGGTGCGGGCGCGGCGGGCCGCCACGACATGGGTCTGGTGATCTTCACCGGCTTGTCGATCGGCACCCTGTTCACGCTGTTCGTGGTGCCGGCCGTGTACCTGATCCTGGGCGAGACCCACAAGGCCGAGCGTGCGGAACCCGGTGACGCCGACGACATCGAGTCGTTGCCGCCGCCGGAACCGCAGCCGCGCTGAGAGATGTGATCGGCGGGGCAGCGCAAGCTGCCCGTTTTCGTTTGGCGGCGGTGCTATCGTGCGCGCTTGAATCGCACGCGCGCGCGAATGGTCTTCCATGTCCGATGCCACCGCCACCGTTTTCAACCACAACGTCGTCGTGCAACGACCGGGTGCGGGCAGCGATGCCGAACCGCCGGTGCAGCACGTCGTGGTGGTCGGCGGCGGCACCGCCGGCTGGATGACGGCGCTGCTGCTGGCCAACTCTGCCTACGGCGCGCGACTCGAGGTGACGGTGCTGGAATCGCCGCAGGTCGGCGTGATCGGGGTGGGCGAAGGTTCCACGCCGTGGCTGCGCGGGTTTTTCGAAAGCCTTGGCATCGAGGAAGCCGAGTGGATGCCGGAATGCCACGCCACCTACAAGGCCGGCATCAGCTTCGATGGATGGTCCACGCGGCCGGGCCACGAAAGCTATTTCCATTCGTTCGCGTCGATGCTCGACAACATGACGATGGCACCTTTCATCGACAACGTGCACGCGCGGCTCGATCGCGCCGACGTGTACGCGCATCCGGACCGCTTTTTCATTTCCGCTCGGCTGGCGCGTGATTGCAAGGCACCGCGCCCGCAGGAGAGTTTTCCGTTCGACGTGTGGTACGGCTTCCACTTCGATTCGGTGCTGCTGGGCCGCTTTCTCGCGAAAAAAGCAATGGAGCGTGGCGTGCGGCACGTTGCCGGCCATGTCGTCGATGTGCAACGCAGCGAATCCGGTGACATCGCATCGCTCACACTGAAGGACGGTGGCACGCTGGCCGGGGATTTCTACGTCGATTGCACGGGCTTTGCGTCGCTGCTGACCGGCAAGTCGCTCGGCACGCCGTTCGTGTCGTTCAAGGACAACCTGTTCAACGACGCCGCGGTAGCCATCCAGGCGCCGCACGACGGCGCGATCATGCCGAAGACGATTTCCACTGCGCTGCGCCACGGGTGGGCGTGGAAGATTCCGCTGACGACACGCTACGGTTATGGCTATGTTTACAGCTCGGATTTTTGCACACCGGAAAATGCCGAAAAGGAATTACGCGGGCACCTCGGCCTGCTGGATGCCGACCTCCCGGCGCGCCACCTGAAGTTCCGGCCTGGGCGGGTGGCGCAACCCTGGAACCGCAACTGCGTCGCCAACGGGCTGGCCCAGAGCTTCATCGAGCCGCTCGAAGCCACCACGCTGCTGTTCGTGCAGCGCACCGCCGAGATGCTGGTGGCGGCGTTGGAGAAAGGCGATCTGGGCGAGGACGCGCGCACCCAGTTCAACGACACGCTGAACGCGCGCGTCGAGGGCACCCGCGATTACATCGTCACCCACTTCAAGACCAACACCCGCACGGATACCGACTACTGGCGCGCCAACGCGGCCAACACCCATCTGTCCGCGCCGCTGCAACAACTGCTGCGCACCTGGCTTGCCAGCCGTCCGATCACCGCCGGCATCGCCAACGGTACATTCGGTCGCGGCTATCCCATCATGTCGTGGTACAGCATGCTGGCGGGCGTGGGCCTGTTTCCGGATCGCCGGGAAATGCGTGCGCCGACGCAGCAGGAAGCGCGCTACAGCATGGCCGAGATCGACACCCTGCTCGATCGCAGCGCAATGAACTTTCCCGATCATCGCGAATTCCTGAGGGCAATTCCGCCCAAGCCGAAACCGTCGTCGCTGCAGGTGTACTTCTGGTAAGCGCGGCCACGTGCCGCGCGGCCCCGGTCACGGTGTTATCGTGCGCATCTCTCCTCCGCGTGCCGAGGCTTCTTCGATGCGAACGATCCTGCGCTGCCTGGTCCTGACCGCTCTGCTGACGCTGGCGAGCCTGCCCGTTTTCGCGAACGGGGCGCTTCCCGCCGACCTGGCGGCGAAGATCGACAAGATCGCGAATGACGCGTTGGCAAAATCCGGCGTGCCCAGCGCGTCGGTGGCGGTGGTGCGCGATGGCAAGCTTGCCTACGCGAAGGCCTACGGCAACGCGCGGCTCGACCCGAAAACACCGGCGACGTCCGCGATGCGCTACAGCATCGGTTCGATCAGCAAGGAATTCACCGCGGCGGCGATCCTGCTGCTGCAGCAGCAAGGCAAACTGAGCCTCGACGACAAGATTGCGAAGTTCCTCCCCGATCTCACCGACGCCGACCACATCACGCTGCGGCAGATCCTTTCGCACACCTCTGGCTACCAGGATTACTGGCCACAGGATTACCTGATGCCGCCGATGAAGCTGCCGACCACGCCGGCGCACATCATGGACACCTGGGCAAAGAAGCCGCTGGATTTCGCGCCGGGCTCGCAGTGGCAGTACAGCAACACCGGCTACGTGATCGCGGGCGCGATCGTGCAGAAAGTCACCGGGCAGACCCCGTTCGAATTCCTGCAGCGGCACGTGTTCCCGACACTCGGCATCACCGACGCTTACGACACCAATCTGCATGCGTTGCCCGACAAGGACGCGCGCGGCTACTCGCGTTTCGCGCTCGGCCCGCTGCGCCCATCGCCGAAGGAAGGCGTGGACTGGATGTTCGGTGCGGGCGAGCTGGCGATGACGGCCAGCGATCTTGCGAAATGGGACGTGGCGATGATCGACCGGACCTTGCTGCAGTCGGCCTCGTGGCATGACATGCAGACCGAGGTGTTGTTGAACAATGGGCTCGGCTCTGGCTACGGCCTCGGCGTGTTCGTCGGCAAGATGGACGGTCACCGGATGATTTCGCACGATGGTGAGGTGATGGGTTTCACGGCGGGCAACTACATTTTTCCCGATGACAAGGTCGCGGTAGTGGTGCTGACCAACCAGGACGCAGTGGGCACGTTCGGCGCGATCGCGAAGGACATTTCCAAGGCCTTGTTCGAGCTGCACGATCCTGCGGCGACGAAGGCGCTGGAACAGGCCAAGACAATTTTTGCGGGCCTTCAGCACGGCAAGATTGATCGCGATCTTTTCACCGCCGACGCCAACAGCTATTTCAGCGACACCGCGGTGCACGACTACCAGGCCAGCCTCGCGCCGCTCGGCAAGCCGGAATCGTTCACGATCCATGCGGCTCGCAAGCGCGGCGGCATGCAGATGCGCGGTTACACGGTGGAGTTCCCGAAAACCAAGCTTTCGATCACTACCTACGTGCAGCCGGATGGCAAATTGGAGCAGTACATCGTTGCTTCGAGCGATTGAGTTGAACCCCTCTCCCTCCGGGGAGAGGGGCAGGGGTGAGGGTTCGGGCGTGATGTTGTGCAACAAGTCTTGCCGAACCCTCACCCGCCCTTCGGGCACCCTCTCCCGGAGGGAGAGGGAAAAGCGAAGAACTTCGTAAAGCCGCAGCGCGCGGTAGAACCTTGATGATCCAGTCAGGCATACCACTCGGCCGCGATGCCGAATATCCGGTAACGGTCGATGCTTCGGTGCTGTTTCCGGTTGCGCGCGCCGCTGCGCGCGCGCCGCTGGGCATCGACGGGGCCTCGCTGCCATTCGCAGGCGCCGACATCTGGAATGCGTGGGAACTGTCGTGGCTGGACGCGCGCGGTAAACCCTGCGTCGCGGTGGCCGAGTTGCGGGTGCCGTGCGATTCACCCAACATCGTGGAATCGAAATCGCTGAAGCTGTATCTCGGCGGCTATGCGATGACGCGCTTCGATGACGCCGCCCTCGTGCGCGACTGCATCGCGCGCGACGTGTCCGGGTGCGTGGGCGCGGAAGTCGCAGTCGCATTGTCGGGACCCGCGGATTTCGGTCGTCTGCAGGCGGCAGATTTTGCTGGCGAGCCGCTGGACGAACAGGCGCTCGATATCGTGGATTACGCGGAACCGCGCGCGGAACACCTGCGCGTGCAGCCGCATGCGCGGCTGGTCGAGGAGGCGCTGGTCAGTCACGCGTTCCGTTCGCGATGCCCCGTCACCGGCCAGCCCGACTGGGCGAGCGTGCAGATCCGTTATCGCGGGATGCCGCTCGATCGTGCGGGCTTGCTGCGCTATCTGGTGTCGTTCCGCGAGCACGCGGATTTCCACGAAGCCTGCGTCGAACGCATGTTCGTCGCTATCCAGAGGCATTGCGCGCCGCTGCAACTGCTGGTGTACGCGCGCTTTCTCCGCCGCGGTGGCATCGACATCAATCCGTGGCGCGCCACGCCCGGCTTTGCCGCGACGCTCGCGAACCTGCGAGGCACGCGCCAGTAGGGCGGCCCACGTCCACGTGCATCGCTGGTTCACACACCTCGCGTTGTGGACGCGCGGTGCCGCGGAGTATGCTCGACCGACTCCATGCGGGAAAAGGGACGCCGTCATGCAACACGCATTCGATTACCTGATCCTCGGCGCCGGGATGGCCGGCGAAGCCGCCGCGCAGGCGCTGCGCGAAGCCGACGCGAACGCCAGCATCGGCATGCTGGGCGAGGAATCGCATCCGCCCTACGATCGTCCGCCGCTGACCAAGGCATTGTGGAAGGACGGCAAGGAATCGGACATCTGGCGCCCGATCGACAAGGCGCGTGCGCAGGTGCAACTTTCGCGGCGCGCGACCCGGATCGACCGTGACAAGCACCTTGTGCACGACGAGGCAGGCGATAGCTGGCAATACCGCAAACTTCTGATTACCACCGGCGGCACGCCGCGCAGGTTGTCGTCCGGTGGCGGCGATTTCATCTACTACCGCACCTTCGACGATTACCAGAGGCTGCGCAAGCTGATGAAGCCGGGGGCGCGCATCGCGGTGATCGGTGGCGGATTCATCGGCAGCGAAATCGCGGCGGCGATGGCGATGAATGGCTGCAAGGTCACGATGCTGTTTCCGGACGATGCGATCGGCGCGCGGGTCTATCCCGATTCGCTGGCCGACGCCGTCACTGCCTATTACCGCGAGAAGGGCGTGGACGTGCGTGCCGGCGTGACGGTCAAGGGCGGCGCGAAAGCCGGCGAGGGCATGGCGGTCGAGTTGTCCGATGGCGATACGTTGCGCGCCGACGCGGTGGTTGCGGGTTTGGGCATCACTCCGAACACACGCCTCGCCGAGGATGCAGGTTTGAAGGTCGACAACGGCATCGTGGTGGACGATCACCTGCAAACCTCCGACCCCGACATCTACGCTGCCGGCGACGTTGCCTCGTTTCCCGCGCCCGCATTGGGCCGTCGCCTGCGCGTCGAACACGAAAACGCCGCGATCAGCATGGGCACCCGCGCGGGCAAGTGCATGGCCGGGCAGGATGCGCCGTACGACGAATTGCCGTTCTTCTACTCCGACTTGTTCGACCTCGGCTACGAGGCTGTCGGCGTGCTCGATTCGCGCCTCGAAACCGTGGAGCAATGGGTGACGCCGTTCCGTGAGGGCGTGGTGTATTACCTTGACGCCGGCCGCGTGCGCGGGGTGCTGCTGTGGAACACCTGGGGGCAGGTCGATGCGGCGCGCAACCTGATCGCGCTGCCCGGTCCGTTCGACGCCGAAACCGTACGCGGGCGATTGCCTTCGCAGGCTTGACGCCGCGTCATCGACGATCGACGACACACGGACGTGTCATGCCGCGCAAATCGCTCGAATCATTCGTTCCCCTCGCCAAGCCCGTTTCCGAAATTCCGGGCGGAAGCATCGCGGCGTTGAAGCGCAAGGCGCGCGACTGCCACGCATGTCCGTTGTGGAAGCCGGCCACGCAGACGGTTTTTGGCGACGGGCCGGTCGATGCGGAAATCATGCTGATCGGCGAGCAACCCGGCCTGCACGAGGACATCGAAGGCGAGCCTTTCGTCGGTCCGGCCGGACGGATGCTTGATCGCGCGCTGGCGGAAGCCGGGCTCGAGCGCGACACGCTGTTCCTCACCAACACGGTCAAGCACTTCAAATACGAGCAACGCGGCACGGCCAAATTGCACAAGCGCGCCAACGCGGCGGAGCAGGCGGCGTGCCGGATGTGGCTGGCCGCGGAACTGGCGCGGGTGCGCCCGAAGATCGTGATCGCGCTGGGTGCGATGGCGGCGCAGACGTTGTTCGGCAATGCGTTTCGCCTGACCCGCGAGCGCGGCGAATGGCGTGCGTTGAGTGAGTACGCAGTCGGCATGGCCACCTGGCACCCGTCCGCGATCCTGCGTGGACGCGATCGCAAGGATGCGATGTACCGACAACTGGTCGAGGATTTTCGCTCCGTTGCGAAACGTTCTCAGTGAAAGTCGCGCGAGCGCGTATCCAGCCGCCCCAGCAATGCCGTCCAGTCGTGCAGCCGTTCCGCGATCAGGTGCTGCACGCCGTGCCGGCTTTCGAGCTTGCCTTCCACCGCGAGCAGGCGTGACTCCAGCATTTCGCGGCGCTGGCGGTGCGCGAGGTCATTCCAGACCACCACGTTGGTCATGCCGTCCTCGTCTTCCAGCGTCATGAAGATCGCGCCGCTGGCGGTTTGCGGACGCTGGCGCAGGGTCACGAGGCCCGCGGTGCGTACCTGTACACCATTGCCGCAGCGCTTCAATTCCGCCGAGCGCCGGCAGCGCCTACGCGTGAGCAGCACACGCAGGAACGACAACGGATGCGGACCCAGCGTGGTGCCGGTCGATGCGTAATCGGCACGAACGCCTTCCGCGCGTGTCGGCAACGGCAGCATGACTTCGGTTTCGGCGACAGTCGGGGCATCGGCAAACAAGGGTGCCGGCGGTTCCACGCCGGCGATGCTCCAGCGTGCACGATGGCGGTGACCGGCGAGTCCGCGCAGCGCGCCGGCATCGGCCAGCAACGCGCACTGCCGCGCGTCCAGACCGGCGCGCCTGCACAAGTCGGCCACACCATCGAACGGCTGTTGCGCGCGTTGCGTGGCCATGTGGTTCGCGACGTCCTCCGGAAAGCCGCGGATCATGCGCAGGCCCATGCGGATCGCGGGCCGGGTCGCGCCACGCGGCGTTTCCAGTACGCAATCCCACACGCTGTAACGTACGTCGATCGGCAGCACGCGGATGCCATGACGCCGCGCGTCCTGCAGCAACTGGTCGGGCGAATAGAAACCCATCGGTGCGGAATTGATCAACCCGCATGCGAACGCCGCCGGTTCGTGGAACTTCAGCCAGCAGCTCGTCCAGGTGATCAGCGCGAAACTGGCGGCGTGGGATTCGGGAAAGCCGTAGCTGCCGAACCCCTTGATCTGTTCGAACAGATGGTCGGCGAAGGCCTGCGAATAACCCTTGGCGAGCATCCCGCGTGCAAGCCGTTCGCGATGCGGCTCAAGCCCGCCGTGGCGCTTCCACGCGGCCATCGAACGGCGCAACTGGTCGGCTTCGCCGGGCGAATAGTCGGCCGCGACGATCGCGATCTGCATCACCTGCTCCTGGAACAGCGGCACGCCCAGCGTGCGTTGCAGTACTTCCTGCAACGCCGGTGACGGATAATCGATCGGCTCCTCGCCGCGCCGTCGCCTGAGGTACGGATGCACCATGTCGCCCTGGATCGGGCCGGGCCGCACGATCGCCACCTCGATCACGAGGTCGTAGAAACACTTCGGTTGCAGGCGCGGCAGCATCGCCATCTGCGCGCGCGATTCGATCTGGAACACGCCGATGGTGTCGGCGCGGCCGACCATTTCGTACACCGCCTCGTCTTCGGACGGAATGTCGGCCAATG
>Ga0207695_10001814_pt1 | contig 33622 bp, 28 predicted proteins | sample KBSC54metaG_FD_184354 | JGI IMG/M metagenome (GOLD analysis project Ga0207695, IMG submission 184354) | Corn rhizosphere microbial communities from Kellogg Biological Station, Michigan, USA - KBS C5-4 metaG (SPAdes) (version 2) | ecosystem: Host-associated > Plants > Roots > Rhizosphere > Soil... | reverse complement strand
CGGGTGCTGCAGCACGCGCTTGCCGATCGCCACGATGCGGTGGATGTCCCGCGCGCCGATGCGCCCCTCGCTGAGCGCGATCGCGGTTTCCACCATCGACAGCGTCATGCCCTTGGCGCCGTAGCCGAACAGCGCGAGATTGCCGCGCTCGGTGGCCAGCATGCGCTCGTGCACCGCGGCGTCGGCGAGGTCCGCATAGTTGCCCACGATGGCGGCGAACTCGGCATTGGCGTCGCGGTAATAGTCCTCGCTGCGCCACAGCGTGTCGTCGCCGTCGAAACCGATCATCTTCAGCATGAGCGCTTTCCTTGTTGACCACTCGCGCCGGCACAACACGCGCCAAATACGGAATGATATCCGCTGCGCGGCCCGGCTCTGCCGCGATGTCTTAGTTCGAGGTCCCGCTCGCGGCACCCACGGCGCTGCCGGAAGCGTTACCCGCTGACGGACCAGACATCAGACTGAATGTGATTGGCAAAGTGATCGCGCTTGCGACCGGTTTGCCGTCGATCCATTCAGGCTTGGCCTGCATCTGCTGCATGGCATCCTGCATGACATGGGCAAACACCTCCGCGGCGTGCTTCGACGACGTGGCGGAATGCGCGGTGACCTTGGAGTCCGTGAGGCGGATATCAGTCAGTGAGCCATCCGGCTGCACCACGGCCGCCATTGTCACAGTGCCCTCGGCACGAGCGCGCATCATCGCGGGCGGATACGCCAGTGGGCGGGTGAATTTCAGGCTAGGACCATTGGACAGGTATTTCAGCCGCAAACCGTATTTGTCACTGCCCTGCGGCACCAACTCCACCATCACTCGGGCATAAGTGCGTGCCGTCACGGCCACGCCGTTCTGCAGGCGGGGCTGGAAGCGCCACTGCGAGACCACACCCTGCACGGGTGCAGCAAGCGGTTGTGGCAAGTCGTCGGATGGCGTGGCTTGCGCCACCCTTCCCTGCGTGTCCACGTCCAGCGCGATATCCACGCGGTAGCTGCGGGCAGACTGCTGGGCCTCTGCAGTGCCGACACAGCACACAAACACGAACAAACAAACAAAGGCCAAACGCATCGAACTCCCCCTTTCGATCCGGTTGCGCGATGCTAATCGCCTGCAACTTTCGACGCCATACCGCGATACGCTACGCAGGACGACCGCCTGCTCGACACGCATGACGCCACCTGTGGTGCACCTGGCGTGGACAGGTGGCGTGGCAGATCGGACACAACACGGTGCCTCGCTCGTTACCCCGGAGATCCATCATGAAATGCCACCTGCTGCTGTTGCCGCTGGCCCTCGCCGCCTGTGCCACCACCCCGGCCGCCAACAGCGCCCAGGCGACGCCGCCGCGCGGGGCGGCGGCTGGCGCGACATCGAAGACCGCCACGCCGGATGCCGCGCTGCTTGCCGGCTACCACTGGCAACTGACCCAGGCCACCGACCGCAGCGGCCAACGCATGGACGCGCTGTTCGTGCGCCCGGACAAGCCGCTGGAGCTCGATTTCGGCAGCGACCGCATCAGCGTGCGCAACAGCTGCAACGGCATGGGCGGCAGCTATCACATCGAGAACGGGCAACTCGTGGTCGGCCCGATGATGCACACCATGATGGCCTGCGCCAATTTCGCGCTGAACCGGCTGGACAGCCTGATCGGCGTACGCCTGAGCGTCAGGCCCACGATCACCGTCACGCGCAGCGGCGACAACCCTCTGCTGCGATTGCACACCACCGCCGGCGACACCCTCGTTTTCACCGGCATCCCCACGCCCGCGACCCGCTACGGCGGCCCCGGTGTCACCGAATTCCTCGAAGTGGCGCCGCAGGCCGTGCCGTGCAACCACCCGCGGATGCCGGGCGCGCAGTGCCTGGACGTGCGCGAGCTGCACTACGGCGCGAACGGCCTCAAGACCGGCACGCCGGGCAACTGGCATCTGCTGCTGCAGGGGATCGAGGGCTACACGCACCAGCCCGGCGTGCGCAACGTGCTGCGCGTGCAGCGCTACACGGTGAAGCATCCGCCCGCCGACACCTCGCCGGACGCCTACGTGCTGGACATGGTGGTCGAGTCGGAACTCGTTCGGCACTGACGCCGCGGCGGGAAGCCGGGCGCGGCGGTCAGGCGCCCACGCGCCGGCGCACCGCGTCGAAATCGCGCAGCGGCCGCACCTCGATGCAGCCAGTCTGCGCCCACGGCAGTTCGGCGGCCATGCGCACCGCCTCTTCCACGCTGTCCGCCTCGACCAGGTTGAAGCCGGCGAGGTATTCCTTGGTCTCCGCGAACGGGCCATCCAGCACCACGGTCTTGCCCAGCCGGGTGCGCACCGACTTCGCGGTGGCCGGCGCCTCCAGCTGCTGCGCGTCGAGCAGCCGCCCCTCGGCGCGCAACTCGTCCGCGTGGGCGATGCAGGCGTGCATGCGCGTGTCGAATTCGCCCGGCGGCAAGGCGTCCAGCAGGGCGTCGTCGCTATAGACCATCAGCAGGAATTTCATGGCGGGTTCGCGTCGCTGCGGTGGGGAACCGGAATGCTCGCACAGATTCGGCGCCGATGGCCGACGCCGGCGGATCAGCCATGCGCCAGCGCGTAGTCGATCGCCGCACGAATCGCCGCGGCCTGCGCGTCGTTGCACTGCGCGGGCGTGGCGCGCGGGCTGTCCGGGTAGACCTCGGTGGTGGTGCGGCAAGGCGCGTCGGTGATGCCGGCGCACAGGCCGAGCTTGCGGCAGTCGTACTCGATCACGCCATGCGCCACCACCGGCGAGCCGATGATGGTGCCGTCGGGATCGGCCGGCGCGATGTGGGTCACCTTGGCCACCGCCGCGATCACCGCCTGCTGGAACGCGGGTTCCGGCCGCGCGCTGTCCGCGCACAGGTAGAAACCGTCGGGGATGGTGCCCGGCTCGCAGGTCTTGCCGTCGCGCGCCGCGAGCGCGGGGCGGAACTCGCTCTCGTCGCTGTCGGTGGTCTCGTGCAGGTCGATGTGCATGCGCGCCACGTCGCGCAGCGGCGCCAGCAACTGCCACAGCGCGGCCGATTCCTGCGCGGGGCTGTGCTCGCGGAAGTTGCGGTTGGGATCGAGCGCATCCGGGTTCCAGCGGTGGATGCGCTCGTAGCCCCAGGGACTCACGCAGGGCACGCACAGCAGGTTGATGCGGCCCGCATAGTGCGCAGCGTCGCGTTCGAGGAACTGCAGCGCGCCGTGCACGCCACTGGTTTCGTAACCGTGCACGCCGCCGGTCACCAGCATCACGGGCAACGCCGCGTTCCAGTCGCGGCTGCGCACCGCGTAGAGCGGATAGCTCTCCGGCGCGTAGTCCAGCCGGCCGTATTCGCTGACGTCGAAACGCGCGCGCAGCGCCTCGATGCGGGCTTGCACTTCATCCGCGTAGCTGCGCTTGCGCGTCTGCCGCGCACGCCATTGGGCGATCTCGGTCGGGCCCCACGGGGTGCCGGGGATGCCGATGGGGTAGAAGGCGCTGCTGGTCATGGATGGGGCTCCACGCGGGGACGGGCCGGTCACTTTAGCACCGGCCCCACGCCCCGTCGGCGCGCCGTCACGCCGCGGCGATCAGGCGCTGCAGCAGCGCCAAGCCCTGCGACCACTCGCCCAAGCCGCTGGCGGCATTGATGTGGCCGGCGTCGCCGATGTCGATCAGTTCGCTGCCCCACGCCGTGGCGCAGGTGCGTGACCAGGCAATGTCGGCATACGGGTCGTTGCGGCTCGCCACCACGATGCTGCGGAACGGCAGCGGCTGCCGCGTGACGGCGAAGCCCTCGGCCTCGGCGGGGAAGGCCGACCCCGTGGGATCGGGCACGGCCACCAGCAGGGCCGCCTTGATGCGCCGCTTCGTGCCGGCGGCCCAGTGTGCCGTCAGCAAGCTGCCCAGGCTGTGCGCCACCAGCACGGTGTCGGCGCCGGATTCGGCCACGGCCTGTTCGAGCGTGATCGCCCACTCGGCGCACACCGGGCGATTCCAGTCGCGCTGGATCACCCGGCGGAAGGCGGGGTAGCGCGCCTCCCACAGGCTTTGCCAGTGTTGCGGCCCGGAATCGCCGATGCCGGGCAGGACGAGCACCGGCGCGCCCGTCGCAGCCGCGTCGTCCCTCATCGTCGCGGTGCGCTTACTTGGCGGTGCCGCTCGGCATCGGTTCGAGATTGAAGTTGAGCGTGGTGATCTTCGCGTCCAGGCCGCGCACCACGTCGTTGCTCAGGTCGTTGGTGGTATTGCCGCCCAGCACCGCGTCGCGGTTCAGCAGCAGGCCGCAGTGGTGGCTGTTGTACGAACTCTCGACGATGGGCTGCGCCTGCTGGCCGATCTGCTGCATCACCTTGCCGCGGGTCAGCTGGATGCGCTGGTCGAGCTCGTTCACCTGGCCCTGGAAGGTCTGCATGCGCTGCTGCAGCGCCTGGCCCTGCTGCTGGCGCTGCGCCTCGGTGAGCGTGGACGACTTCTGCTGGAAGGCCTGGATCTCGGCATCCAGCGGCTTGCGCTGGTTTTCCAGCAGCGACTGCTGCTGCGTCGCCAGCTGCTTCAGCCGCTCGCTAGCCGCCTGCCCCACCTTCGACTCCGCGAACACCGCCTCGCGGGACAGCATGCACACGCCCGGCACCGGATTGCCGCCCAGCGGATTGCTGGCGGGTGCGGCGGCGGTCTGCGCCGACGACGTCACGGGAGCGAAAGCCAGGCCAGCAGCGGCGGCCAGTGCAGCGACAAGCAGGGGACGATGCATGTTCATGGGGATATCCGGTGGCAGGGTTCGAGGAGTCCGCGGGCCAGGATGGCCCACGGCATCGCGCCATCCTACTCGCGGCAAGCTGTCTGCTGAATGGCTGGCGCGAGCATCGCGACGCACCAGAAACGGCCATCGGCACCGGTTCACATGGCCCCTGCTCCCGATGCTGGCAGTCCACTACATGTTCGCCCGATGCGGTGCCCGCGGGTTCCGAAGTGCCACTACGCCCCAGGCAGGCATTGCGCGCGGACCATCCTGCCTGTCATCTTCAACGCGGTCCTTCGACGGACAAAAGGGGAAAGGCATGCGCATTGCGCAGCGTTGCGTGTTATTGGCCGCATTGGCGCTGGTGGCCGCAGGATGTTCGAAGAAGCAGGAAGTCGGACCACTGCCGGTTGCCGGGGAAACGGCAAAGGTCGGCGCCAAGCTGGCCTACGAACATCACCTGTCAATCGAGTTGCCGGAAAAGCAGATCGCCCCGCGCATAGCTGCCGTGCGCGAGGCCTGCGAATCGGCGCGCTACGGTGCCTGCAATCTGCTGCGCCTCAAGCAGGATGGACACCGCGGATCGCTGACGCTGCGCGTGGTGCCCGCAGGCGTCGAACCCCTCAGCCGCATGGCCAGCCAGGATGGCAAGCTGGCCGGGCGTGAAACGAAGGCAGAGGACCTGACCGACACGGTGAACGACAACGCGCAGAAACTGAAGCAACTGGAAGCCTATTCCACCCAGGTGGAGCAGCTTTCCCAGCGCAAGGATCTCTCCACGAGCGACCTCATCGCGCTGGCCCATGAACGTGCGCATGTGCAGGTGGAGCGCGAAAACCTCCAGGGTGTCGCGGCCGAGCAGCAAAAGCGCATCGACACGAACCTGCTGCAGCTGGACTTCACCGACGCGGCCAACGGCCGCCATCCCGGCCTTTCCCCCGGCGAATGGGCCGACCAGCTGTCCGACGGTCTCAGCGACGCCTTGTCGATGCTGGCCTACGGCATCCCGTTCCTGCTGCTGGCTTTCCCGCTGGCCTTAGGATGGCGATGGTTCTGGCGCCGGGTGACGCGGAAATCCCGCCAGCGCGACGCTGGTTAGCGGGGAGATGTTCCGGGCACTTTTCGAAGTTCCCCTCGCCGCTCTGGTGTGCCTTAATCCCTCCATCCCCTGTTGCCCGAGCGGAGCAGATCATGGCCCTGCGCTGGATCGCCTGCCTGTTGCTGCTGCTGAGTGCCGATGCCTGGGCCGGCGGCCCCGTCGCCAAGGTGCGCGTCGCCTTCGACCGCGACGGCATCACCGCGATCCGCGTGCACGGCTATGCCGACCTGGCCACCGGCCGCAAGGTCACCGCGGACGACCCGGTGCGCATCGCCTCGATCTCCAAGCTGGTCACCACCCTGGGCGTGATGCGGCTGGTGGAGGCCGGCAAGCTCGACCTCGATGCGGACGCGTCCACCCTGCTCGGCTGGCGGCTGCGCAACCCGGCCTTCCCGAATACGCCGATCACCTTGCGCCTGCTGCTGTCGCACCGCTCCAGCCTCACCGACGACGCCGGCTACTGGCAGACGCCGCTGGGCGGCGAGCTGCGCGACATCCTCAAGGACCCGCGCGCCTGGGACACGAAGCACGCGCCGGGCACTTACTTCCACTACACCAACCTCAACTTCCCGCTGGTGGCGCAGATCATGGAGCGCGCCACCGGCGAGCGCTTCGACCGGCTGATGGCGCGCCTGGTGCTGCGCCCACTGGGCATAGACGCCTGCTTCAACTGGGCGCTGTGCAGCGACGCCACCGCCGCCCGCGCGGTGGTGCTGTACGACGTCGACGGCAAGCCGGTGAAGGACGACAACCACGGCCGCAAGCCCGCCTGCCCGGTGACCCCGGCCAGCGACGGCAGCTGCGATCTGTCGCGCTGGCGCGCCGGCGAGAACGGCGCGCTGTTCTCGCCGCAGGGCGGCCTGCGCATTTCCGCCAAGGGGCTGGCGCGCATCGGCGAACTGCTGCTCGGCGACGGCCGCATCGACGGCAAGCGCCTGCTCAAGCCCGACTCCATCCAGGCGATGATCACGCCCGAGTGGCAATACCGCCCCGGCGACGGCCTGACGTACGAGGAAGACGGCGGCAACGTCGACCAAGGCTTCTTCTGCCGCTACGGTCTTGCCGTGCAGACGCTGGCCACGCCGGTCAAAGGCTGCCGCGACGACCCGTTCGGCGACGGCGTGCCGCGCGTGGGGCATTCGGGTTCCGCCTACGAGTTGCAAGCCGGGCTGTGGGTGGATCGCAAGCGCGGCACCGGCGTGGTCTGGTTCGCCACCGGCATGCCGGACGATCGGCTGGGCGGCAAATCGGCATTCAGCGCGGTGGAAGAGAGCTTGGCGCATTAGCTGCCCCGCCTTTCGGGTCGCCTGGCCGTGGCTGCCCCATCCGGATGCACCGGAACACTTCTTCGGACCATCCACGGCCACCCCGGAGCCCGCCGGACCCGGCCATCTGGATGGCTAAACGAAGACTGAAAGCGGGGTCTTGAAAAGTGTTTTTCAGTGCATAAAATGCTGCGCGCCGGACGCTGCGGGTCCGGCTGGCCGCGACCGTTCGCGGCGCGGCGAATAGTCCTTTTCCATGTTGCTCTCATGAGGATATGGCCATGCGCACTGTTCTTGATTTTTCACCTCTCCATCGCTCCAGCATCGGTTTCGAGCGCATTTTCGGCTTGCTCGAAGCGGCCCAGGCACAGCCGTCCGACAACTGGCCGCCCTTCGACACCATGAAGCTCTCCGAGGATCGCTACCGCATCAGCATGGCGGTGGCCGGCTTCAAGCGCGACGAGATCGATATCTCCGTGCAGGAGAACCTGCTCGTCGTCAAGGGCGAACGCAAAAACGACGTCGAAGGCGAATACCTGCATCGCGGCATCGCCTCCCGCCCGTTCGTCCGCCGCTTCGAACTGGCCGAGCACGTCCGGGTCACCGATGCCCATCTCGCCGACGGCCTGCTCAACATCAGCCTCAAGCGCGAATTGCCCGAAGCCATGAAGCCACGCCGGATCCAGATCAATACCGACGATGCGACGCTGGCGAAAGTCCGGCAGATCGAGCAGCAGGCGGTTGCCTGATTCTCCGCACCGTTCCGCATCGCACGACGCGACGTGGCTTCGGGTGCACCTTTCGCCTGCGTGCTCCTGTCACTGCACGCAGGCTTTTTTTGAGCGCCCGCACGACTGCCCGGCAAGGAGGTGCTGGCGGCAGCCTGCATCGACAGCCAAGGCTCATGAAACATCAACAGGCGGCTACCTTTCCCACACGGCAACCGTCTACCGCGGAGGTTTTTGCCATGAACAGCAAATCGATACGCACGCCCGATTGGCCGGGCCACTCACCCGCGCAAGATCCGATCAAGCAACTCTTCGACAGGGTCTTCGAGGGCGGCCTTTTCCAGAACGCCTCGTCCGACGATTCCTCGGTCGTCACTAGCCAATGGGTTCCCCGCGTCGACATCAAGGAAGAGGCCCATCGGTTCGTCCTCTATGCTGATATCCCGGGCGTCGAACCGGATGCGATCGAGGTGCAGATGGACAAGGGGATGCTCACCATCAAGGGGGAACGCAAGGCCGAGGTCGAGCAAAGCACCGAGCAATTCACCCGCGTCGAACGCCGCTACGGGGCTTTCCATCGACGCTTCGCCCTGCCCGACAGCGCGGATCCGGACGGCATCACCGCAACAGGGCGCAACGGCGTGCTGCAGATCACGATACCGAAGCGCCCTGAAACCACGCCGCGCCGCATCCGGGTGGGCAAGGCGGGCGCCGACGCGCCTTGATGCGCCGAATGCCCGCTGGGCCGGTCCTGCGGGACGGGCGCCTGGATGCCGCGCCCGTCCCGGAGGGTCCGGAGTGGCCCAGGCTTTATGCATCCGGCCTTCCTCTTCGGAAGTGAATCCGCTGTGCGTACCTCCCGCGCCCCTGATGCCCGCCACAACGATCGACACGGGGCCGAGGCGCAGGCCCGGCACGCGTGCGTTGCCAAGATCCCCGCGAGTCGGCGAATCGATCTGCGGGCAAGCCGGACCCGGTAACAGCCACGCTAAGCCAGCCCCAGGCGAATCGCTGGTGACGGGAGACGCCACAGGCCCATGCCAGCGCAATGCACCGCTGTCGGCTCCTGCAATAATGCGCACCGCCTCCGGAAAACGGTACCGCCGACTGTGCCGCCGATCGACCCGACACAACGCAAGCTGTTCATAGCCATCGTCGCGGCGACGCTGCTGGCCTTGGTCATCGTGATCGCCGACCTGGCCAGCGGCGGCCGTCCCGATCCGCAGCCGCTGCGCGCCGCCGCCACCTTGCTCGATGGCACCTGGCGCTTCCATGTCGGCGACGACCCGCGCTGGGCGGACGCCGCTACCGACGAGAGCGCTTGGGAGACGATCGACATGACCGCCTTGCCTGGCAGCCACGACGGCGACGTGGGCCTGCCCGATTACGTGGGCGGCTGGATGGCGCACGGCCATCCCGGCTACCACGGCTACGCCTGGTATCGGCGCGCGGTGACGGTGCCGGCCGGGCACGCGTCGTGGGACGTCCTCGGGCCCACCCTCGTCGAGGACGGCTACGAGCTGTATTGGAACGGCCGGCTGCTGGGCGGTTCGGGCCGGCTCGGCCCAAACCCGCGCGTCGTCGGCACGCGGCCGCTGCGGTTCGCCCTGCCCGCCGATGCGGCCGGCACCCGCGGCGCGCTCGCCGTCCGCACCTACATGGATCCGGGCTCGGCGGGCAGCGCCGACGGCGGCGGCATGCACACCGCGCCCATCCTGGCGCCGCGACCGACCAGCGACGCGCTGCACCGCGTGCAATGGCAGCGGACCATCGCCGGCTACATCGTCGAAGTGATCGAACCGCTCGCGATGCTGGCCGTCATCGCCCTGGCGCTCGGCTACCGGTCGCGCAGCAGTCGCAAAGGTTTCCTGGTCTTCGCCAGCATCGCGCTCGCGCTCATGGCAGCGCGGCGCCTCAACAACGCCATCACCGCATGGACCGACCTGATGGACTTGACCACCTATGCGTGGCTGGCGTCGGTGATGTGGATACCGACGGTGGCCGCCTGGACATGGGCATGGAACCGCTGGTGCCCACGTCCGTGGCGCAGCATCGACGTGGCGGCGCTGGCACTGGCGGTCGTTGCGTTCGTCGGCGTCGCGATGCATTTGTCGGCATGGACCGGCGTCAGTCGGTTCGGCTCGATCGCGCTGTTCGTCGTGATCGGCGTGCGCATGGTCCGCAGCGGTCCGATGCGGAGCCTGGCGCTCGTCACGCTGGCCTCGGTCATGGCCGCGCTGTTCGGCGGCGAGCTGCTCGACCCGCTCGGCGTGCCGGGCATCGGGTTTCCGTTCGGCATCGGCGTGTCACGGACGCAGTACGTTTACGCGATTGCCATTCCGCTGTTGGCCGTGCTGGTCGTGCGGACCTTGTCCTTGCAGAAGGCGCGGCGCTGAGCGCGGAAGTCGTCCCCGGCGCCTATCCCGCGGGACTCACGGATAGCCGCGGGTGTCGTCCACTTTGATGATCTTCCAGCTTCCGCCGCTGCGCCGGAGGAAGACCAGCACGCCAACCCTGTCCGTCGAGCCCAGCGTCACCGGGACGACAGCTACCGTGCCGAGCATGATCGCGGGCTGCGTCGCGATGTGCGCCAGCCAGTCGCGCGTGTCGTAGTCCTGCACCTTCAGGAAATAATCGACACCGCCCGGCGGCCCGCTGCGACGATAGTCCTCCCGCAACCTGTCCACGGTCTCCTTCGCCACGTAGCGGTAGATATCGGGACTGGCCAGCGGATAGCCGGCATCCGTGTCGTGGCTGATGAACCAGGCGTAGAAGGCGCGCGTCTGGGCCGCCGGATCGTCGGCCTTGCCGACGGCCAGCACGGGCATCGGCAGCAAGGTCGCCGCCAGCATCAGCCATGCGACGAACGCCACGAAAAGACGCTTGTTCACTCCGGACCTCACGGGTGGCGATAGACAATGTACGCCGGTCGGGCACTTCGGTACGCAGGGCTGGGATAAAGGCCGTGCAGTTGCTTGAAGTCGGAGACCCAGTTCGCCCCGTCGAAAATGGCCATGTGCCCGGCAGGGTGTCCGGGGGCCGGCTGGATCACGACGACGTCCCCCTTCTGCGGAACGCCATGGATCGGCTGGAACCCCGACGCGGCCAAGACGGGACCGTAGTTCTTCGCATAGTGCGTATGCCCCAGCACGACGCCGCCGGCGTCGATCGCCTCCCGGACATATCGCGCGCAATTGCCCGTGCTGTGGCGCCGCGCATGGCTGTCGGCATGGGTGACGGCTGCATTCTTGTCCCACGGCATCGGGCGTCCTCCACCGGGCAAGGTTTGAAGGAGCTAGCGTCGAAATCAATTCGAAGTGAGTGGTGGGACAGTAGCAGGGCTACGCCTGAATTGTCCCCGACACCATTTTTCCCTGCTAGCTTTTCTGATCGTGCGGACCCTGCTCCTGCAGAGAGCGCAGCCATGAGAGCAAAAATTATCTTTGGTACCTTTCTGCAAGGCCTTTACCATAAATGATTGCCACTTTCTCCGCTGTTAACTCTCGGTGCATATTTAACAACCTCAACATCCTTAAGAGACCCCAAAAGCATGAGCGGCGAATTTCCATCGCCGCCATATTTTGCATCAAAGACACCTATAACAGTCACAGGAAATAAGCCTTTACTTGCTTTTTGAGCCAAAGATTTCGGCACTGAATCGGAATTCATGACCCTAATCCCATCCAAATCAACACCCGATTCATAACTATCCCTGCTTGGGAAGATGATATACTGATCAAACATCTTAATTAAGAAACCGGACAGCTTAATGAGCTTCTTGTCATACCTCTCGGGAGTAGCAATGATTCTATAAAACGACACGTAGCAAATATCGCGCGACGAATCCCCAATCCATTGCATACACCCAGTACCAAATCGACCATCCACCGTTCGCGACTGATGATTACTTACCTCGGACGCAATCAAAGAAAAAGAGCCCGACACAAGAAAAATGAAGATAGTTAATTTGGCTGTTAAATTTTTCATTTCACCTTCCTCGAATAAACACTGTACTTCTGCCAATCATCACGCCACGGAGAGTTAAAATACATACTCGTATTCCATTCCATTATTGTACCATTCGGCATAGCCACGTAAGCGGATATGGCGTCTATCGATTTCATAGAATTGTATGCATTATACGCCGTCGCCAAATCCCCACTTGAAAATCCAACATTCGATGGGTGCGTGTGCACATATCCAGCTAAAACCCCAGAACCAAGGTTCGGTGCATTCTGAAACGACACAAAGCAATAGGAGGGGCTACATATATTTCCGCTACTAAATGCCGGAGCCCAGGTAAATTCAGTACCAAGATTAAATATCTTTGATAAAATCTCTGTATTATACTTCAATGCTACAGGCATAACTGCCGCCGCCCAGGCCTTAACTAGATCATCTTTCTTAGAGAATTTATTTCTAGGAAGCCCCGACAGAGCTTTGTTTGCCTCAGCCGACGCCTTGATTCCAACATTCGGATCAGTGGTTGTTTTTTGTCGTTGCGACTCTATAAAACCACCACCACTCGAACCAGATGACATCATAAAGCAAGGAAAGGCCGAACCCGCACAATCGTCCACATTGCCCGGAAACTCCCCCGTAGGATCAGTATTCACGATAGGGTTGTTATTCGCATAAGCATACCGGTTAAAGCTGTAAACATTGCCGGGCGTTGGCCCCACCGGATCCGGACTCAAGAACCGCCCCATCGGGTGATAGTACCGCGCCTGCATGTACACCAGCCCTGTCTCCGTGTCGTTTACGTGCCCGGTGTAGCCCGGACCATCCGGAGGGTTGCCCAACGACGCCACCGTGTTGCCGTAGGGCGTGTAGTCGTACTGCGCGATGATACTGCCCTGCGCATCGGTTTTCGCCAGCACCGTCCCCTGCGGGTCGGTGTAGTACAGGTGCACCGTGCGCGTTTGCGCCTGGGCTTGCCATCCCAGCCCTGCCCAGAGACCGAACAGGCACAGGATTCGAGTGACTGGCTGACTGATCTTCGTCATGTGAAAGCCTCCTGCCTGATTAGTCCTGCGCAATCCCGGGTGTCACGGGGGCACTCCAGTTGGAACAACCTGCTGCGCTGCACGCTCGAACGTTGACGGTATAGTTCGTTCCTAGCACACGGATTCCACCTACCAACGTTGATGTCGTGGATTGCGTGGCACAGGTCCCACCTTGCTTGCAATACTGTAGGTCGTAGCTACTGGCGCCACTGACGGCGCCCCAACCGGCGTCCAAATCGTAGGTAACTGGAGGGAGCATTGGTTGCATGGCTTTCCCCGCAACTGGTGCGCCGCCCGCAACTGGTGCGCCGTTAGAGTCCCAGGACATCACCGCCCCAGTCGATGAAAAGACTGTGATGGTCGCATACAGTCCTCCAGGCGTTGCTGGAACCAGCGTCACGTTGACCGCAACCACGTTGCTCCACGGTCCACAGCCGCCGGCATCACACGCCGCAACCGTGTAGCTATAGGTGCCACTGCTCCCTACATGCCCGCTCCAGCTGGTGGCCCCATTTGACTGCGCAGTCGTCCATGACTTACCACCGTCGGTGCTTTGCCACAGTAGATAGGAGGTTGCATTGGCGACGGCATTCCAGCTCAGACTGATGTTGCCAGTTAAGCTAGTGCCGCCCCCGGCAAGTGTTGGCGCCGTACTGGGCTGGTAATCCACTGTAAGTGTGCCCGTGTTGCTCCACGATCCACATGCGGTTTCGTAGCATGCTTGTACTCGATAGGTGTATGTGCCATCCCCTTCGCCACTGGCAGTCCAGCTCGTGGCTCCCGTGGCCTGGATGGTGTTCCAGGTTCCGCCATTCACTTGCTGCTGCAAGTTGTAGGTGGTCGCGGGCGCCACCGCGGTCCAGCTAACTGAGTACGGACTGAAGTTGACGACACCCGTTGGGGCAGTCAGGGTGGGAGTGCCTCTAGGTGCGACCGCCATGGGTCCCGCTGTTGCCCAATCGGCACAGGCGCTTCCACCGCCCGCGGTATTGCAAGCCTGCACGCGGAACGAGTAACTCCCGCCCGCCAAATTGGATAGAGCCAAGCTCGTGCCAGTCCCGTTATAGATGGGGATCCAATCCGGGGTGCCGATGGCTATGTTTTGCTCGACCGTGTACGAAGTGACGGGCGCAGCTGCCGTCCAGCTTATCGTTGGATTTCCGGTGGTGCTGACTGATGGCACCGACATGGTCAGTGGTGGGGTTGGCACCACGCCATATGCGGTATTAACGATGACAGCGTTCGAGACGGCACTCCAGCCAGCCGTATGTCCGGCCCAGTCCACGGCTTCTATACGATAGGTATAACTGCCCGAAACGTTACCGGGGCGGCTGATCGAAGTACCGCCAGTTGGCACCGTGTTCCAGACACCGCCGTTAAGCGATTCTTGCAGCGTATAGCTGCCTACGACGCCGCTAAGTGTGTTGGTCCAGCTGACAGTGTAGGGGCCGTTGATGGTACCTGTCGGGACCGTGATTGCCGGGATATCCGGCCATACTTCCAGCGTGGAAGAAGTTGTCCACGCGCTGCAGTCGCTACCGATGCAGGCCGCCACCTGGAACAAGTAGTTGCCATCGATCAGGCCCGACACCGTCGCGGTCGTCGCACTGCCGCTGTAAACCGTGCTCCAGCTGCCGCCGCCGTTGCTGCTCTGCTGCAGGAGGTAGCTGGTCGCCAGGGGAACACTGCCCCAACTCACCGTCGTGCTGCCAGCCACGGTGGGATTGGCTCCAAAGCTGATGCCACCGGGCTGCAGCAGCTGGACTGCCGTGCTGTCGCCCACCAACTTCGTGCCCAGGTAGATAAAGTCGGTGGCCGTGGCTGTGCTTGGGTCGTACTGGTACATCAGCTGGCCAGCCTGACTGTAGAAGTAGTACGTAGGCGAGCCGCTGACCGGCTGCTTCTCTACCCGCCGTCCATCGGCGTCGTAGCTGTAGCTCTCCAATCCCGGCACGCTGGTCAGTTGATGCTTGGCGTCGAAGGCCAGCGTGGTGCTCGTGGTGTAGTCAGCGTTGATATCGCCTAGCTGGTCGTAACCCAGACTCTCGATCGTGCTGGCGCCTTGCGTGATGCTCGTCAGCTTGTTGGTGGCATCGTAGTTGTAGGTGAGCGTCTGGCCTTGCGTCAGCCGTGTGCGCAGGTTGTTGATCGGATCGTAGGTATAGCTTTCCGTGCCATAGAGGTTCGCGGCGGTCGCGCTGGTCAGGCGGTTCAGGCCGTCGTAGCCGAAGCTCTTGCCGCGTGTGCCATTCACCAAGTCCGTCACGGTGGTGAGGTTGCCATTCGGGTCGTAGACGAGGTCTTCGCTCAAAGCCAGCGTGCTGCCTGTGCCGTCGCTGAAGTTGCTGACGAGGTGCCGGGCGTTCTCCTCGGCCACGTAGCTGGCGCCACTGGCATAGGTGAAGCTGGCGACATGGCCATCGGGGTAGTAACCGACGCCGGTGGCGTAGCCACTCGCCTGCGTGGGTCGGCCCCAGGCATCAGGGGCATAGTTCACGACCTCGCTCGTACCCGGGCCGCCCGGATAACTCACCGTGGCCCGGTGACCGTAGGCGTCGTAGCCGTAGCCCAGCGCCCAGGTGAAGCCGCTGCCGGCCACCTGCAGGCTCTCGCCCGTCAGCTCGCCCAAACTGTTGTAGGCATAGCCTTGGGTCGCGGCACCCGAGACGGCGGTATGGACGTGACCCAAGGCGTCGTAGTGGTAGGTCGTGCTCTGTGTACCCGCCGGCGGCGCAATTGCCTGTACGCGATTCATGGCGTCGTAGCTGCGCACGGTCTGCGCGCCGGCGGCCACCTGATCCTGGCCGCAGCCGGCCTCGGTAATGTCCTGACCTTCCGCACTCCACAGCAGGTTGTTGGCCCCGTCGTAGGCCATCACCGTGCTGCCGGTCTCTGGCTCGGTGGTGCGGCACAGGCGGTGGTAGCTGTCGTACGTCAGCGTCTTACTCACGCTGACGGTCTGCCCGTTGTAAGTACCGGACTGGGTAATCTGGGTGGGTTCGCCGTAGATGTCGCGTGTGATGCCTTGGGTCACACCCTCAGGCGCGCTGATCGACCATGGCGTGTTGTAGACAGGCTGGTCGAAGGCCTGGAAGTAGGTCGTGGTGACCTTGTTATTCGGATCGGTCACCTGGATGCCGGGACCACCCACGTAGTTGGTAGTGGTGGTCAGCGTGCCCAGTTCCGAGTCCTGCAAGGTCTGATGCAACCGGCCCAGCGCATCGTAGTTGCTGTGGGTGCCGGCGGTGATGGCCGACAGATCCGGACTGCCGGCTACCGGATACGCAGCGAAAGTGGTCAGTCCATGCCAGTCGTAACCGGTGGCGGTGCTGATGTCCGCGCTGCCATTGGAGGTGTCGTCCAGAACCGGGCGCAGCTCGGCATCGAAATACGTCGTATCGGTGTAGCTGCCCTGGGTGATCGTGCGCCGCCAGTGGCCGGCCGCCAAGCCGCGTTCGGCGGGAGTGTTGGCGGGAGGTGTGTACGCGAATAGCTTCGGATACCACTGCGCGCTGTCGATGCTGCTGTCGTAGGGGTAATCGATCTCGGTCACCCGACCCACCGGGTCATACTTGTAGCTGGTGGTATGCCCCGCCTGATCGGTGATGGCCGTGATCTCGCCGAGGTCGTCCACGGCCAGCGTCTCGTTGGTCCCACTCGGGAAATCGGAGGTTGCCGGGTAGAGAATCGATGTCGGGATGCCGCGGTAGTAGTTGCCCAGATTCGTGGTGTGGCCATTGCCGTCGGTGAAGCTGGCGAGCTGACCCACACCGTTCCACGTGTAGCTCATCAACGTTTCGCCGAAACGGGCACGCGACTTCAACGTATCGTTACTGGGGTCGTAGACATTGTTCGACTCCACCTCGCCGGTGCCCACGTTGGTCACGGTCTGCGGCAGGCCCAGCACCCAGAGATTGGTGTCGTTGAGGTAACTGGTAGTCTCCTCGATCGCGGACTGCCCCGCGACGTCGTTGTAGCGCTTCACATCGGTCGGTTGCGCGTAGGCGTTGAAGGCCACCGCATACCAGGTGAAGTTCTGGCCCTGCTGGGTGATCGTGCGCTGCTGCAGCGGCGAAACAGTCACGGTTTGCGCCCCGTTGTCGCGACCCTGCAGATCGAAGCCATAACTTGCCGGCCACGGGCCACCCGTGGGGTTGGCATACGTGTTGGCCACCGACCGCATCAACGTGCCACTGGTGGAACCGCTGTAGTAGTCCGTGCGCTTCAATTGCCCTTCGGTCGCATCGAAGCGATTGCTGAAGGTGGTGCGGGTGTCGTTCCCGCCGGGATCGGTAACGTCGGTATAAACCGTGGTGGCGCACGTGCCGCTCGTGGCGCAAGGATCGTTGCTCCAGCTCTCGTTGGCCGGCGAATAGCTGTAGGTCCAGGTCTCCGTAGGCATGCCGGGGCCCGACAGCACCTCGCTGGTCAGCGAGAACTGGTAGGCGTATTCCGGATAGGCGGAGAAAGGCGTGTCGCTGCCCAGGCTGGCGGCGCCGTAGCAATTCTGGGGCACGTAGGAGCGGCCGTGCAGCATCGGCGTCAGGGTGAAGTCGGCTTTGAGGCCCGAGGGATGGGTGATGCTGCCCGTCACGGCGGTCGAGGACAGCACAGGCAATAGCTTCCTGCTGCAATCGCCGCCTTCGGTGGAGATCGTTGCCGTCTGGAAGCCAAACAGGCTGTACGACCATGCGCTGCCATCGGGCAGCTGCACACCGGTCAAGGTGGGCAGGTCGGAATTCGTCGTGGTGTCGTAGCTGTAGGTCCACGTGCGTGGCGTGGCATTGTTGGCCTGAACAGTAATCGTGTGAATCAGTGGCGTGCCTGGGACATAGGCAATATCCACCTCGCGGTGGTCGCTGGCTTTGATGCTGGATAGATACCCTGTACTGGGATCGTAGTTGTAGGTCAGCGTGTTGCCGAACCGGTCCTGGATCTGCGTGACGTACATAAATGCGTCGCGGCGAAACAGGATGTTGAAGGGTGCCAACATGGGGTGAATACCACCCGATGCCGTCACCGCCGCAGGAGCCGTGCCGAGCGGCGACGTGATGCTCGGCGCCGCGTGATAAACCAATTGGGCGAAGGTGTAGCGCGTGCCGTCGGGCGCGATCGCTTGAAAGCCCTCGCCGCCGTCACTGGCCGTCACTCCGCAGCCGATCATCCAGTGCTGCTTGGTGTCGATCGAATAGCTCGTACCGTTGATCGTGACCGAAGCGCCAAGCTGCAGCAGGGTCTGGCTGCCTTCGCCCGGCATCATCAGGTGGTAGCCGTACCACCATTGGTCCGGCGTCCACGGATCGGCGCCGGGCTGCGTGGGACCGTAGTCGGGTGGCACATTGAAGTCGGTGCAGCGTTGTGTCGGACTGTTGACCGTCTTCCAGAGGGCACCCGTCTCCGACAACGTCGGCGAGGCAACCATGGTTTCGATGCGCGGGATGTCCAGATCCCAATCGCCAAACGGGCGCAACGCATTGAGCGCGTAACCGGGACCTTGCCCCGGCGTCAGCACACGCCCCAACTGGATCGTCGGGCCATTGCCCGGCACGCTGACGTCGGTGACGTTGAATGAGAGCGTGCCGTCGTACAGGCTGACGTTCTCACCGAACGGATGCTCACCCAGTGGATGGATGGCCTGATCGACCTGGATCAGCTGCTTGTACTCGTCTTCCGGAGTGACCGATTGGGCGTGACACCAGCCCGACAGCACCAGCATCGCCACTGCCCACAGGCAGTTCCCTTGCCAACGTGCACGCATCGTGTTGTCCCCTGAGAGACCGCGCGTTGCGCGCGGCACCTTTTTTTAGAACTACTTCCGCTCAGAGCGTCATGTCAACAAGCAAGTTTTTACGTGATCGATACCGATAAATTGGTCACGGATTGCCAGCACCAAGTTCAGGAATTGCTGGAATGGTCCGCGTCATTACCGGGGTGCGCATTGCAAGGCGCGACGGCTGTCGGCTGCCATTTGCTCGGTCATCTGGTTCTTGAGGTACGTGACGTATCCGTATTGAATGGCTGACAAAGGTCCAGACCCATGTGTCGTCTGGTCTGGTGGGATCCGCGTCGAAAAGCGCACAAGCGTGCGGCCCACCCTGCCCGGCTTTCTTCTTTGGGTGGGCGATCTACACCGGCGTGTCCAGCACCGCCTGAATCGCCGCCTTGTCGTGGCGCGACAGCGCCTCGGCGTTGGCCTGCGCATCGATGTAAGCCTGACGCAGCCGCGCGATCTCTTCCTCGCTGCCATTGCCGCGCTTGGCTGCCCAGTAATGCCGGAAAATCTCGCCAGCAGCGCGGTGCAGGTGCTCCAGCGCTCTCTCAAAATCCACACCCTGGTTGATATCGACATGGCTCATGGTCGTTCTCCGTGCTGTTGAGTGAACTTGCATCGACAGCTTGCCGATCGCCTGTATCACCGTTTGCTACCACGCCGGCTTCGGCCTGCGCGCAGTGTGTGCGGCCATGCGAGTGCATCGTCAACACCTTCCACCTCACCGGATAGGAGGGTGAGGAAGAACGGGACGGAAGCACAAGGGGGCTGTCACTTCCACATAGAAATTTAAGTGACCGACCCAGTTTTCGTGACCCAGGTTCGGATTCCGCGCACCTTCGACGCAACACCATGCGACGTATTCCGCAAGATCTTGTAATATCCGCTTCTGGAGTCAACCATCCGCAGACATGGAGTTGAGCTATGGATGCGACCCACTCCAAGAGTGCTTACGTGTACGGACAGGTCAGGCGCGCCCTGCGGTCAGGGCGCTACGCACCCGGGCAGCGGATCGATCCGGCCACGCTCGCCGTAGAGTTCAACACCAGTCCCACTCCGGTCCGCTTCGCCCTGTACCGTCTGGTCGGCGAAGCCCTGATCGCCGATCACGCCCGCGCCGGACTGCACGTACCGTTGCTCACCGAAGTCGCACTGCGCGATCTCTACGACTGGATGGAACGGCTGTTGCTGATGGCATGCGATATCGGCGTGGCGCCAACGGCACAGGAGACCGGAACGCTGGAGATCGCGTCCGCCGACGACGATCTGGTCAAGTCGACATGGCAACTGTTCGACACGATCGCCCGCGCGACTGCCCACCGATCCCTACACCACGCCGTGAAGCAGGCCAACGACCGGCTGGCACCGATACGCCGGGCCAAGCAGGGACTGATCGAGCACGGCTTCGAAGAGCTTTCGGAACTGAACCGGCACTGGCAGGCACGCGACATTCCGGCCCTGAAGTCCGCGCTACGCGACTACCACGAACGCCGGAAGCAGCTTGTCCCATGCATCGTGGCCCTGCTGAACGACCGCAGCGATTTCCTTCACTAGCGCTCGTCGACCGAAGAAGCATCGCATCAGAATCCGGCATGGCGTGACGATCATCACGCTCCGGAATAATCACCGGGTGACAGCGCAGTAATCATTTGAAAATCAAAATTTCCGGCTCCTACGCTGCCCGCGTCATGGGACTGCCATGACGCGAACGTAGGAGGCTGTGATGGACACGAACGAGAACATCCGCACCCAGCAGAACGATGTCATCGAGCTCGGCATCGCGAGCGTCGAGACCCAGGGGCCCGGTCCCGGGTTTGAATTGGCCGGACCGGGTGTGCAGATTCTCGGCGCAATCGCTGAGGAGTGATCTATCGGGCGCGTCGTTCCGACGCGCCCTTCCTCACTCCTCGGGAAATATTTATGCAGTACCAACTGCGCGATAGCCTATCGTTCTGCGTCGTTGACGGCCACCCGATCTTCTTGGACATAAGTGGCGATCGCTACTTCATGCTTCCGGCGACATTGGAGCGTGCATTCACCGCATATATCGATGGACATGACCTATCCACCTCGTCCCTGCGCACCCTGCTTGAACACAAGATCCTGCTTCCTGCGGGACACCTTGAGCGGAGATGCCAAACGTCGTGCGCCAAGCCAGCAACACGCAGCGCGATGGAGGATCAAGTGCAAGACGAGGGCGTATCCGTCCGCGAGTACCTCAAGGTACTCGCGATCGTCTGCAAGGTCAGAAGCCGCCTTCGAAGAAAGAGCCTTTACGTACTTCTGAATGACTTGGCTGCCCATCGCAGAAGCAAGGTCAGCCTATCAGCCGCAGCCAGCCGCAAGTCCATCGATGCGGACGTAGTCGCTGCCGCCAACCAATTCCACCGCGCGCGAAAGTGGGTTCCCTTTGGAACCACATGCCTTCTCGACTCGCTGTCGCTGGTCACATACCTGGCAAACCGCCACCTACCGGCCGACCTCGTGTTTGGCGTGGCGCTCTCGCCCTTCTCGGCCCATTGCTGGGTCCAATTTCGCCACATCGTTCTGAACGAAACGGTCACTGGTGCGGCCGCACATACGCAGATCTTGGTGTGGCAATGAGCTACAAGTTCCTCGCACTTGCAGCCGGCGAAAGCCGCAATACCCCACAAATCCATGCCGCGACGTGTAAGGCAATCGGCATGCAATGTCACTTCACACAAGACGGCCTGCAGGTGCTCGTCGCACGCGACACGCCCACACTCTCCATTCCTGGCCATGGAATTTTGATCGGCCATCTGTTCACCAGGCATGGACAGCCCGTTGTCGGTCAACTGACTTTCGATCGAACTGACGTCACGCTCCAAAAGTACCTTCTGGAAAACTTCTGGGGCGAATACGTCCTCGCCGAGCCGAAACGAGAAGGCGAGGCCGCCATCAGATTCCTGCGTGACCCCTCCGGCGGCATGCCATGCCTTTACTCCATCAACTCAGGTGCCGGGTTTGTCACGTCCAGCGTGTCGTTGGCAACCGAGCTTGGACTTTGCAGCCGGGAAGTGGACTGGGACTTTGTCCCGCACACGCTTGCATACACATACCTCAAGTCGGAGCGCACGGGCCTTCGGGGGCTCCGAGAGCTGCTGCCCGGCTGTTCGCTGGACATCGCGGACAATCACACAACCACGAGAACAGCCTGGTCTCCGTGGGCATTCGTCGCGCCAGATCGACGCCACACCGACCTCACCGAAGCGTCAGCCAGCATCCGTGACGCTGTCTCATTGGCCGTAAGGGCATGGGCGGAAGTGGATCGAACCGTACTGCTTGAACTGTCAGGTGGGCTTGACTCCTCAATCGTAGCCGCCTGTCTGCGCAAAGCCGAGGCGAAGACCATCTGTTGCACCATGGTTGCGCCCGTGCCAGGCACGGACGAGCGGCAATACGCCAGGCAAGTGACAGATCATCTTCAGTTCGAGCTGCTGTCTGCAGAGATCGACCTGGAGAATGCCCAGTTCAACTTCCCACCACCGCAAGACTCGGCCTCGCCAGGAATGGGGATACTTCACTACCCCATCGATTCCGCGATTTCGACGCTTGCGAGCAATCTCGGCACGACCAGCCTCTTCTCCGGCGCCGGAGGCGACACCATATTCTGCTACTTGCAGGGTGCGACCCCTGCGGCGGATGCATTCAGGGAGAAAGGGATTTCCGCCGGGATCACTGCCATCCTGGATCTGTCTTCGCTGCACCGATGCACCCTGATACGAGCCGGACGATTGACACTCAGAAAGCTGATCCACGGAGCCAAGCCACATCGGAGGCCGAACTACGAACTCCTGGGCCAGTCGAGCCGCAACATACCGTTCGACGCGCATCCGTGGCTCGACACACCGGAGAATGCGCTCCCCGGGGATCAGGAGCGGATATCCGACCTGATTGGAACGCAGTCGTATCGCGATGGGATCGCGCGCAGCGCCCTCTGGCCGATGCGTTATCCGCTTCTCTCGCAACCCGTAATGGAGGCATGCCTAAGCGTACCGACATGGATGTGGATCACAGGAGGCCGGAACAGATCAATCGCACGCGCGGCATTCTCCGATGCACTTCCCGGCAGCGTTTTGAATCGCAGAAGCAAAGGCACCTACACCAGGTACTACGCTGCCATCTACGAGAGGAAGAGGGACGACATGCTGCGCTTCCTGGCGGACGGTGCACTCGCATCGCGAGGCCTCCTCGATGTGGACGAACTCTGGCGTGAGGCGGGATCCGTCCATCGGCCGGAGAACTCGTTGAACACGCGAGTATTCGACCTTTGCATGGTTGAAAACTGGATACGCCATCAAGGCACCTTCTCCGCCCGCCGTGGCCCGTGAACACCGCTAGCCTGCATCGCGCGCTTCATCGTGCGCCAACGTGCGTACTGAGGTAGTTTCAAGGGGTTCGGATCCTCGTATCCCTGCAACCAGAATCTGAACCAATCGACGTTCCGCTCGTAAACGGCCAGCTTATGCCTTGGCTTGAACTTGATATGCGGTTCGTCAGGAAAAACATACATGTCCGCTCGCCCCTTCCGGATCAGCGGAAGCGTGTATTCCACCGCCATCAGATACTCCTGCTCCGGCATCTGGAACAGGACGGGGGCTTCGATCTTGTCCAGGTTGAACACCGGCGACATCATCCTCCACCGCCGCGGACTCTCTTCTGGCGATCCGAGTTGCCAGTTCTTCCTTACCACGTCGCGAAAGCCCTTTCTCAGGCTGTTGAACAGATACCAGTTCGGGGTAAGGGATGGCGACGAGATCGAGGCTGCGGACAGCAGGTGGGACCGCATGAGCGTCCACATCGTCACCTCGCTTCCGTAGCTCAGGCCACCCATGCCAACTCTGGCGGGATCGATGCGGCCGCGTTTGGCAAGCATGTCCACCGCGCCCTCAACCGCCGAAAGGCCCTGGTCGTAGTACCTGACGACATCGATATAGCCAGGATTTCCGTTGATACACAGTGCAGAAATTCCATAGCCGGCCAGTGTCGCCAACGGCCATTCGTCCCCGACACCACCACGCAGGAACCCCTCGCAGCTGTAGTACGTCACAAACAATGGAGCCCGGTCTGCTCCGGGTGCCGCAAACAGCCAGCCTGAATATTCCTCTCCGTGTTCACCTCGCCATTGGAGGAGCTCGGCAGGCACCGTCGCCGCCATATCCGACGCCAGCGCGGCGTTCGGATCGAACAGCACCGTTCTTCGACCCGTCTCGATATCGATCGCTTCAAGGCGTGGCGGACGGTCGGCTTCCGCGGTAACACACACCAGCACAGCAGCAGAGACGCCGCAAGGGACGTCCTGGAAACGCTGTTGCGTGCTGTCTCCTCCGAGCAATCCGCGAGACCGCACGACCAATTCGACCTCGCCCTTCTTGACGTCCCACCTGTAGATCGACTGCGCCCTCCCCTCGTGCCGATCGGTGACGGTGAACAGCACCTCATCGCTCTCCGGGCGCCATTCGATCCCCGTAATGTTCTTGCCCATGCACAAGGGGTCCAGGCACTTCACCGATTGGCGGGACTTCGCGCCCGGCAACATGGAGAGCTCAACGTCCGGCTTGGCAAATCGCCCTGCCGAATCCCCTACCCTTGTCAGGAGAGCGACACGGCCATCATCCGGATTCAGTGCCCATTTCCATGGCTCCAGACGCTTGAGCATTTCCTCGATTGCGGGAGCCCGCTCTGGTGCCCCTGATTGGCCGGCATCCCGTTTCTTCAATGTGCCGAGGTCGACTTCTTTCCACCGGGCCGCCACCTTGCTCAGCAATGGCCCCGGCGTAAACCACTTCCCGACGAAGCGCTGGGTGGTCGGCCGTCCCTGCACCTGACTCGAACGGAACAATCCGGCCCCGATGAAGACGGTGTCGTCGATGTGCACGCCACTGTCGTACTCCACCTGTTCCGCAGCAGCGATCTCCTCCCGCGTGGCCCCCACGCTGTACCTCAAGACGGCTCCATTTCCGCTCAGCTCGAAGTCCCGGACATCCGCCGGATCTGACGTAACAGGGACAGCACCCGAGCCATCCGCTGCGGCACGCCATACCTCGACTTTCCCCTCGACGAGCGCACGGTAGAGGATGGCGCGGCCATCGTGTGTCCAGACCGGGATCGTAGGAATCGAAAGTCCGGTCGAATAGTCGCGTAGCGGCGTTCCGCCATCCGCGACACGTCGCGGTGGCCCGACGCCATCCAGGGACTGGATATACCAGAGGGTGTCGTAGCGGTTGCGCTCCGTCGATGCCCTCTCCACCCGGAAAGCCACGTTCTTTCCGTCAGGCGAGACGACAGGTCCAACGATGTCTACGGCCTCCAACAATCGCTTGGGTGAGATGCGTACTGGCTGGCCCGCGACTGCAAAGGAGAGCAGCGTCGCACCCAGCAGCAACAATGGCCTCGTACCCGGGCCGGTGCGGCTCCTGGATGGCCCGGCCCACGCACCGGCCTCGACATCGGTCGATCCTGCACTGCAGATCATGTCGGCAACCTCACCAATGCTTGGACAGAGCGACGCTCAGGAACCGGCCGATAGCCGAGTAGTTCGTCGAGTCGTAGGGCACGTCGGTCATCGCGACCGGCGTATACAGCGGAGGCGCCCTGTCGAGCAGATTCTGGCCGGTGAAGGAGAGTTCCAGCCCCGACCATGCGCCACGAAGCCCATCGAAGGCGTAGCGGATCGTCGCGTCGATGGTCGTGAACGAAGATGTCTTCTTGCCCGAGGTGCGATCGGTCACGCCACCGACATATTTCGCAAATGCCGAGGCGGTAAAGCCGCCACGGACCCAGACGGCACCCAAGCGGGCATTGACCTTCGCCGGGTAGAAGATGGTGCCCGACAGATCGAATGGCGGCTGATTCGCCGTGCTTTTTTGCCAACTATCCAGCCAGCTCGCCGAACCGCGAAGCATGAGCCTCCCCGCGCCCAGGTCCATCCGGTACGCCCCGGTCAGATCGACGCCATCGATATGCTGCCGCGCCGCGTTGGCATACTGGGCATATGCGATGGCCACCACCTTGCTGGGGTCGTAACTCGCACCGGAGTAGTTGTAGAAAGCTTGGGAGTAGTTGGCCAGAACCGCTGCCAGATCTTCAGCACTCGGCGAGTACAGAATGAAGTCGGCGAGCGCGGGATTGCTCAGGCTCTGGCTGTATATCGGAAGCGGCTGTACCACGCGCTGGTCATAGTCGATGCGGAACCATGTCAACTCTGCATCGAGCGCGGGCAATGCCGCCGGATGAAAGGCCAGCGAGGTCGTAAGGGTATTTGCGCGCTCCGGCTTGAGTTTCGGATTCCCGCCGAACGCCATCAGCACAGTGGCATCGGATGGATACCCTGCCCCGCCCACCGCACTGGCTGTCCAAAGGCCCGCAATCCGGTTCGCGTACAACTGGCTCAGCATGGGCGCCTTGAACGACTTGCCCCAGGACGCCTTCAAGGTGAAGTCCGTGCCCGGGCCGTAGATCAGCCCGAGCTTTGGCGTCGTGACACTGCCGAAACTGTCGTAGTTTTCCCTGCGCAAAGCGACAGACAGCTCCAGCCTCCGCATACCGGCGACACCCATGTCCGGGCTGACAAACGGCAGATTCAGTTCACCATAGACGTAGCGGCTTCCCTGCCGGCCGCTCTCGCGCGTGCCACTCAGAAAGGAATGGTTTTCATACCGGCTCGTCCGGCTTCCCGCACCCATCGCCAATCGCGCGTCGCCGCCCGGCAACACGAACAGCGGACCTTCCACTCCTACCTCGGCCGATCCACCCTCGTTGCAGTAGCAGGAATGAAGCACAAGTGTCGCGGTACCCGCCCCCGCGGTCGCCATGTGCGTCCAGTCGATGCTCCTGTCCCTGCCCCATGCCGCTCCAACGGTTCCTGTCCAGTCGCCGGGAAGAGCAATCTCGACGCTCGGTGCCACCGATGTCGTGGTGGTGTCCGAGACGTTCTCGTAGTAGAACGCGCCATAGTTCTGGAACCACGTCTGATTCCGTTCCGTCCTGAAAGCATCCATCTGAAGCTCGACGCGATCGCTCAAGGCCTGGTGGACGCTGAGCAAGCCGCTGCGGAGTTCACTCCCAGGGTAGAGAACGAACGGCTCATCCATGTACGCCGTGTAGTTGCGCTGGTCCGCGCGAATCGGGTCCACGGCGGTGTCCTTGTACGTCGCCATCAGCCCACCGCTTGCCCAGGTTGTGCCGGCAACCGCTGTGTATTCCCTCGTCGTCAGCCCACCGTCCGTTGCCGCGCCGTAGCGGGCACCGACAGTCACTCCGTCGAAGTCGCGCTTGAGCACCACGTTGCCGACGCCGGCGACCGCATCGGAGCCGTAGATGGCCGATGCTCCGTCGGCGACGATATCGATGTGATCCACCGCCTCCACCGGGATGGCGCTGATGTCCACCGCCTGGCCGAAGCCGCTATTGGGAAGGCGCCGACCATTCAACAGCGTCAGCGTGGCATCCGCGCCGATTCCCCGCAGATTGAGGCTGGATCCCCCCGTCGCGTTCTGGTTGTAGGTATTTCCTGAGCCCGTCGCCGTGATGACGCCGGGGTTCTGTCCACCGCTGAAATTCTGGGGGATATCGCGGATCACCTCGCCGAGGTCGGCGAAGCCTTCCTGCTGGATCTGTTCGCTGCCGATGGTGATCACCGGGGACGGCGTGTCACCGCCGCGGATGCGCGTGCCGGTGACCGTTACGGCTTGCAGGTTGGTGGTCGCTGGCGGTGTGGATGTGCCGGCGGATTTCTTCGGGTGCGTCTTGGCGGGCGCGTCGGTCACTGGCGCCCTGCCCTGCGCGGCCGTGTCCTTCGTGGCGTCCTGGGCCATGGCCCGCTCGCCGGGGCCGATGGCGGCCACGAGCAAGGCGATGGAAATGGCATTGCGTAGCGTGCTTGTCTTCATGCTGCGTCCTTTGTTGTTCCCCTGATTGGCCCTTTTGGCATGCCGATCCGGTCGTATCCCGGAGTTGGCGAAGTCGTTGGGTAAGGTCTGTCTTGCACATGGCTTGCACACGCGGCGAATGAGGCATTACTGGGCAAGAAAGCCCGCAACCGGCCACGTGGATTGCCGCAGCAACATCACAATGTTACTTATACAGTAACAGACAGAGCGGAGACAAGACTGCATGCTGGCTTTACGACTCACCCTCCTGCGGCAGCACCTTGGACGACGCCCGCCTCATCTTTGCCAACCGCCTGCGCGCAGCCCGACTGGCAGCCGGCCTGACCCAGGAAGCGCTGGGCGTCGCCACCGGGATCGTGGCTGAAGTGGCGCGCACGCGGATCAACCGCTACGAACGCGGTGTCAACGAGTGCGATCTGCGCACCGCAAAGAAGCTCGCTGATGTGCTCGGAATGCCGCTCGCTGCGCTATATGCGGATACAGACGAGATCGCAGAAGTGATCGTTGCGTTTGCAAAGCTGCCGCGCACGGAGCAGCGGATAGTGGTGAACGAGTTAAAAGCGCGAGCTAAGAAGCGTTAAGCCTTAGGGGAGGCACCAATGGCACGTTACACAATCCGCATCGAACTGCACGATGCGACTTGGGACGATTACGAGGAGATGTACAAATACCTAGCCGCCCAAGGCATTGCCGACATTGTTACGTCCGACGATGGCGCTAGGTACAAAATGCCACCGGCTGAGTACAACTATGACGGCAACGCCACTCGTGCGCAGGTGCTAGAAATAGCCAAGGCATCTGCCGGTAAGGTTGTTCGCTCGTATGCTGTCCTCGTTACAGAATCCAACGGGCGCACGTGGCATGGCCTAGCTAAGGCCTGACAATTCATCCAAGCGGACGCGCGTACCACGCGCTGCTTAACTCCGGCGATAGGCTGCGGGAGAGGTCACCGCGCTGGAGTGCAAGGATCTTCAACATCCGGTACTGCTAGTGCGGCTGCAGAGCGTGCCTGGCATCGGGCCAATTCTTGGTATGACCCGCTCATCCGACGCTGGTAAGCGGGACCGCTGAAGGTGCGGATCTTTGGCACTTGAAATTGTACCCCCGTCGTCGGTTCCACCTGACGTTCCGTGCCGGCTAGCTTACGCCTGGCAGCTTGGCCGGATCGGACCAGACTTCGAGAGCAAGTTGATTCTGCCGCAACGCTGCTGCCAGCACTGTAGAAAAACGCCTCACACGCAGGGCATCAGCCACAGCGGGCAATCCAACCAATAATAAGGCCCCACGACTACTCATATATAAAGAAATTGTCCCTGATACCCTTCCGGTTGGTACAGCTCGGCGGGAGAAGGTCAGTTATTAGTTATCGACGAGTAGTCATAGTCACGCATCCGCTCGACAAGCACACCGTAGATTTTCTCTATCAGTGGAAAGTCAGTTGCCTTGTACTTACGACCATCCCCTGCATGAGCAGAAATTCGGCGCAACTCATTTACTCGATCCATCCAAGAAATAGCTTTAGCCGAGCCTTTCTCGCCATCAAGCGGGATATGAAAGACGTCCTTGAATATCGGCCATCGATCAGATTTCTCAATAATCTTCTTGAAATCGATGAAGTCTAAATAAGATTCCTGCGGACCGCGGTCATCAATATCGTACTCACATGACTTGGCATAAGCCTTTGTTCGCATCTCACCACTTGGCACCCCTTTCTCCCAGTATCGGTTGCCCGCCTCACCATATATCTTTCTGAATACACGAAATATATGGCGCTGAACGCTGCTGTTTATATCTTGCAGACGCTGGTCGGCAAGCAAGCGATCCTCCTCCGACTGCGCAGCCTCCCAACTCTCGTATTCCGCCGGGGCAAAATCCGGGAATTTTGTACGAATGATTCGGGCCAATCTAAACAGGTACTCTTTAGGCCCACCACTTCCGAAGGGGACAGTAAATTCCTTTTCGACAGCCACTCCCCCAGCCCGAATAAAATCAATGATCGGTTGCGCAACATCCTTAACCGCTTCAACCGCTTCCATCTCGCTAAGCTTCTGCACTTCCAGCTCAGAAGCGGGCCAGCGGTAACGTACTATTTCACCGAAAAGGAGCAGCAGAGCCTGGACACCTTCGTTGTTGCAAACGCGACCTTTACGCCCACTGTCCCATCGGTGAACATCTGCGTTCATGAGCTGAACGAAGTATCCGTTTAGAATACGCATCGCCCGCATGACGGTCGCATTGTCGGAAGCTGCGCACAACGCCCCTTTACTGTACACGCCATCGACCACCCTTCCGAGCACCCCAGAGCGCTTCAGACCGCTCTTGAGCGACGGAACGGTTAAGCAAGTCTTGTCTGTCCCCTTGATACCCTCTGCAACTATGCGGCCGTACAACGGCCCTCCTAACTCAATACCCAACTGGTGGATGACGCGAGCGGCGATCGCTCCAATACGCTCTGTCGGAATCTCCGACTCCCAGCCGAGCTGCCCCTCTAGATCATCGAGAAGATTTTTAGGCACAGGCTTTTGTTCGTGATTAATCGTGACAAAGAGAGTTGCCTCATCGGCCGGCTTCATCTTGTCAAACGCTAAGACCAGAAGTTTTTGATCTAGATATCTCTTAGGAAGATTCGCATAGCCATAGAGTCGATGTTGCCCGTCGATTATCCAAGCCGACTTATAGGTGTTGGGAAGAAAGAGGATACCGTGGTGCACGTCTCCAGAAGCATCTTTCTGAATCACATCAAAACGCGGACTTTTGGGAAAGTTGAGGAGCAAATTGTTAGGGAAGTACCCACCACCCTCAATGAACTTGCCGATCTGCTTTAGCCGCGGCTTTTGAATGAGGCGCTGGTACGTCGGATATCCTTCAGGGTCGGCCAGGCTTCTGTGATTCACGAAAGCGATCTTTAGAAGTTGCCGCGGTGTCGCGACGAACGAATAAAACACCTCCCCTCCAAGACGACCACGGGTGGCCGGAACCCGGACATCTTCTAGCTGTGGAATCTTTTGGTCCTTTAGATGTTCCGCGAGAAACTGGTAGCGAGCAGCAAAACCGAGGTGGTCTACGAGCTGCGTAAAATACGGCAACTCTAACTCGGTCACGATCTTTACATTTTCGCGATTCGCGAAAGCACGGTCAGCGGGTGACCACACCACATTTTCGGTGACGATGAACCAAAGTATTTTTGGCTTGTAATTAGGCCCATAGAAGCTGCGAATCGCCGCCGCCACGTCACTCTTAGCAGTTGCAAAAATCCTAACACTAGCATCCATCTTCATGGAACGAATAGATTCGTTAGCTACACACAAGGTAACTATTAGTGTCTCCTCATCGCGGGCGAACACATCGAATCGGTAGGTCGGTTGCTCACCATCGCGCTTCTTTCCGAGGATGCGGAATTCGCCCGCACCGTTCATTTCGGAATAACCCATCCTGTATAGAAGCACCCACCACTTATTCACCAGGCGCTCGACAGGCCCACGAGCACGCTGCATACGCACGCGCGTCTTCAACTCGCGGTGCTTTTGCCAGCCTTGAGATTCCAGCTCAGCAACCTCATTACCCTTGACAGAAACCGAATCCCACAGACTGTTTCTGACACGGTACTCCCTACGGAGATCTCCTGTCTCATCAATGAGCGGCGCAAGCGGCGACGTCGATTCTTGATTCATCCTTGTCCCCTGTTCTTTAAATCAATCCCGAGTTACCAGTTGCGAATGAGTAACTCGGTGACTCGGCCGCGAGTGCCTCCCGTCCCAGCGAGAACAGAGTTGCGCGTAATCGGCTCAAGCCAAAAAATACCGTCGTAAAGCTCACGAATTGATTCGTGATCAGCATTTGTCATTAGAACTCGCGCACCTCGGGCGTCGGCACGAATCAAGGCATCACGAAGACGAACCTGGTCATCCCACGAGAAAATGTTCTCGTTGTATTTTAGAAAGCCATTTAGGTTGTGCTTGACGGTGTAGGGAGGATCAACGAAAAGAAAGTCATCTTCCATCGCATCATCAATCGCGACTTCGAAATCACGATGGTAAAGGTCAGCGGAGTCCAAAAGCCTTGCAATTCGCTCAAAATCATCGGAAGGAAGTAGGACGTTAGTTTTTGTGCCAATCGGCACATTGAACTCCCCCTTTCGATTCACCCGATAGAGACCATTCCAACATGTACGATTGAGGTATATAAACCTAGCAGCCTCGCTGTATATATCTCTGCACCGTACGCCTCTAGCCAAGTAGTAATTCTCAGCAGAGTGCCGGTCGGCGTAGCCACTTAGCTCGGAATGAACGCGACGCCAGTCACTCTTTATCGCCTGATACGTCGCAATCAAGTCACGGTTAGCGTCCGAAAGCTGAGCCCTGGACGGCTGCAAGTGGAAATACACAGCGCCCGAGCCCATAAAGGGCTCGATGTAACGCTCCTCGTGGAACCACAAAAGGTCCGGCCGCGCATGGACGAACCATCGCTTTCCACCTGCCCATTTAAGGAATGGCGCGAGAACTTCCGGACGTTCCATGATCAGCGCAACGTTGTGGCGATGGCTCGCAACATCATCCGCACTTCGAATACCCGCAGTTCAAACAAGTCTGGCATCCATCCATCAGCACCAGCGCCTGGGTGTTGCACTTGTGGCACAACGTGGCGCCGGGCGGGAAGCTGCCGGCTTCGGATTCGGTCGAGGTGGTCGCGGCTGAAGCCGCTCCTACGGGGGAGGCGGTGCCGGCGTCAGAGTTTTTTTTTGCACTGGCCGCCTCGTAGGCGGCGCGCTTCTCGGCGATCAGGGCGCGCTGGCTGTCGCTCATCTCGGGGTCGTGGATGAGGCCGATGTTCTTCATGTGCTGCTCGATCACGCCGCCGATCTCGGCGACGATGCTGGGCATGTAGACGCCGCCGGCCTTGAAGTAGCCGCCGCGGGGGTCGAACACGGCCTTCAGCTCTTCCACGATGAAGGTGACATCGCCGCCCTTGCGGAACACGGCGGAGAGGATGCGGGTGAGCGCCACGATCCACTGGAAGTGGTCCATGTTCTTCGAGTTGATGAAGATCTCGAAGGGGCGGCGCTGCTCGTGCTTGGTGCCGGCGTTGAGCACGATGTCGTTGATGGTGACGTACAGCGCGTGCTCGAACAGCGGTGACTTGATCTTGAAGGTGGAGCCGATCAGCGTCTCGGGACGCTCCAGGCTCTCGTGCATCTGGATGACTTCGGCCTGGCGCGGCTCGGCGGCCTTGGCCTTTTCGGGTGTGGCGGCCGGCGCGGCCTTGTCCTCGGGCTTGACGACGTTGTAGCCCTTGATCTTCTTTTCGATCTTGATCGCCATGGTGTGGTGTTCTTCCTGGATGGATGGCGGCGCGCGGCGCGGAGAAAGCACGGCCGGCCCGGCACGAGGCCGGGCCGGCCGTGGCGGGACTTACTTCTTCTTGCGGGCGGCCTTCTTGGCGGCGGGTTTCTTCGCCGACTTGACGCTCGCCTTCTTGCTGGCAGTGGACCTCTTGACCGCCTTGGCGGCCTTCTTCACGGCAGCCTTCTTGGCTGTCTTCTTGGGAGCGGCTTTCTTCGCCGTCTTCTTGCTGCTGACCTTCTTTGCGGCTTTCTTGGCGACTTTCTTCGCCTTGCCGGCAACCTTCTTCGCGGCCTTCTTCACCGCCTTCTTCGCGGTGGCGGCCTTCTTCACGACTTTCTTCGCGGCCTTCTTGACGGCCTTCTTCGCCGTCTTCTTGGCGGCGGCCTTCTTCACGGCCTTCTTCGCTGTCTTCTTGGCGGCAGCCTTCTTCACGGCCTTCTTCGCGGCGGCCTTCTTCTTGGCCGGAGCCTTCTTCGCTGCCGCCTTCTTCGCGGCGGGCTTCTTGGCCGCGGCCTTCTTCGGCGCAGCCTTCTTCTTGGCGGCCTTCTTCGCTGCCTTCTTCGGCGCGGCGGCCGGCATGGCCGGCGCCGGTGCGGCGACCGGCGCGGCGACGACCGGTGCCGCAGGGGCGTCCGGCGTGACGGTGTCTTTCACTTCGAAATCGATATCGATGGACATGCAGGTGTTCCCCTCGGGCAGTGGTCGTTGCTTCGTGGATTCGGGTCAGAACTTGCCGTAATACCCTTCCTTCAAGGCATCGAACAGGTTCGCCGCGGTGTGCAGCTCGC
>Ga0207695_10001813_pt1 | contig 33648 bp, 31 predicted proteins | sample KBSC54metaG_FD_184354 | JGI IMG/M metagenome (GOLD analysis project Ga0207695, IMG submission 184354) | Corn rhizosphere microbial communities from Kellogg Biological Station, Michigan, USA - KBS C5-4 metaG (SPAdes) (version 2) | ecosystem: Host-associated > Plants > Roots > Rhizosphere > Soil... | reverse complement strand
AGGCCGTTTTCGGAACCGTCGTGCGCGGCCAAACTATCCTTTCTTGAAATCATAGTTTGGCCAAAACGGCCAGACTATGGTTTCCCGCACAACCCGCACTATGCATTCTTCCAAAGTTTGTCGCCAGACTCGCGCAAAGTTTGTCGCAGCGCGTCGACCGAGATCCGGATGGTGGCACGCGGCGGTGCCTTCACGGCCGGCAAGCCTGAACTAAACGTCTCAGAACGACCCGATATAGGTAGCCCGTCCTGATCTCACTGACAATGTCACGGCGCTGCCAGGCAACTGGTAGCGGGGTCGGGGCTTGCAGCTGCTGGCTACGAATATTCGACCCCAACACGCGATGTTCACCGCTTTGGCTTCGAGCCAGCAGCTGCGCTTGAGCTCGATAACGAATACTCAGGGTACGCCGACCATCGGCTCTCTATATTGGCTTCGCAGGGCTCAGGCAGCAGGTCTCGTTGGCTGTTTGATCCGCTGTGAGGTGCATCCATGAGTACGCCAGCATGCGCGAAGTTTGCCGCCCAGATCGGCCTGGACTGGGCGGACACCAAGCACGACTTCTGTCTTCAACCAGGCCGTGGTGGGCCTCGAGAATTTGGCCGGTTCTCACATCAGCCGGACGAGATCGATGCTTGGGTCCAGGGACTGAAGGCGCGGTTCGGTGGCCCGATTGCGATTGCGCTCGAACTCGCCCGTGGACCGATCGTCTACGCACTGCAGAAGTACGACTTCATCGTCCTGTTCCCGATCGACCCAAGCCTGCTGGCGAAGTATCGTGTGGCATTCAAGCCCAGCCGCGCCAAGGACGATCCCACCGATGCGGAGCTTGCGCTGGAGCTTATGCTGCGCTACCCGGAGCGGTTCCATCCGCTCCATTCCCAGAGCGTCGCAATGCGTACGCTCGGGTACCTGGTCCAGCAGCGACGGATGCTGGTCGACGACCGCAAGCGCATCGTCAACCGGCTCTGCAACGCGCTCAAGCAGTACTTTCCGCAAGCGCTGGACTGGTTCGATCACCGCGACACTCCGTTGTTCTGCGACTTCCTTTCCCGCTGGCCTACGCTGCAGCAGATCAAGCGCTCCCGGGTGGCAACGCTCGAACGCTTCTTTCATGACCACAATGTTCGCCGTCCAGCCCTGGTCACACAAAGGGTCGATGGCGTTCAAAGGGCGATTCCGTTGACCGAGGATGCTGCAGTGATCCAGAGCTTCCAGTTGCTGGCCACCACGCTGGTCGACCAACTGCGCATCCTGCTGCAAGCGATTGCCCGATTCGACGCAGCGATCGCAGCGGTCGCGCCGACGCTGCCCGATTACAAGCTCTTCAGCGTGTTACCGGGCAGCGGCCCGCACTTGGCGCCACGCCTGCTCACCGCGTTCGGCGAACAGCGCGAACGCTTCCAGAACGCGGGGCAGCTGCAACGGTACTCGGGTGTCGCGCCCGTGACACAACGCAGTGGCAAAAAAAGCTGGGTGCACTGGCGCTGGCAATGTCCCACGTTCGTCCGCCAGACCTTCATCGAGTGGGCCGCACAGACGATCAACAAATCATTCTGGGCCGGCACGTTTTACCAGCAACAACGGGCAAAGGGCTGTCCGCATCAGGTCGCGGTCCGCGCGCTCGCCTTCAAGTGGATCCGCATCCTGTACCGCTGCTGGGTGACTCGTACGCCCTATGACGAATCCCGCTATCTCAAAGCACTGCAATTGCGTGGATCCCCGCTGCTCGCCGGGTTGCGCCCGAAAACCACTTGACGGACTGACTCAGGGCGTGAAGCGGAACTTCGAGCGATCGCAGCAAACGGCCGCTTATCATGGTGAATTGAGCGATCGTTGCGCTCAATCTGTGCGGGAAGTCGACGGCGTTCTGCCACATTCCATCGCAATGTATGCTGGCCTGTCATCACATTGGGGGCAAGCACATGACCGACAAGCCGTTCGAGGGGTGGAGGTTGTCCCGCCGGGCGTTTCTGGAAGCGGCTGCGACGGCCGGCGTCGCCATGGCGGCCGTCCCGTTGCACCTGAACGCCGCCGACGCACCCGTCGCACTTCACAAATATCAGCCGGAATTTCTAAACGTCGACGAATGGGCCTTCGTGATGGCGGCGACGGCGCGCCTGATCCCCTCCGAGGGCGAGGGCCCTGGCGCACGTGAAACGCGGGTGCCCGTGTTCATCGATCGGCAGCTCGCCGGAAAGTACGGCGCGGCGACCGATTGGTATATGCAAGGCCCCTACGATCCGTCTGCCAGTCCGGATCGCGGTTACCAGACACCTTTGACCCCGGCCCAATTGTATCGCCAGGGCATCAAGGCCGTGAACGTGTGGTGCGAAAAACGCCACGGCAAGACGTTCGCCGATCTCGATGCGCCGATTCAGGATGAAACCCTGACAAGCCTGCAAAACGGGCGACTGGTACTTGTGCCGGAACTGAGCTGGTTCTTCTCGGTGCTGCTCGCCAACACCAGGGAGGGCTACTTCGCCGATCCGAAATACGGCGGCAACCATGGTATGCAGGCGTGGGTCTACATCGGCTTTCCCGGTGCACGTGCCAGCTTCAAGGAATGGGCAATGCAGTACAACAAACCGTATCCGCTGGGACCGGTTTCCATTGCCGGCAAGAGGGCATGAGCATGGCGCGCAAGGCTCCCAAGAAGGATGCGGTGATCGTCGGGCTGGGCTGGACGGGGTCGATCCTCGGCATGGAACTGGCGTCAGCCGGGTTGGACGTGCTGGCGCTAGAGCGCGGCGAAGACCGCGAAACCGTGCCCAACTTCCAGTACCCGAACGAGATGGACGAGCTCAAGTACGCGGTGCGGTACGAGCTGATGCAGAAACCCGCCAACTCGACCCTGACGATTCGGCGCACGCTGGACGAAGTCGCGCTGCCGTACCGCAAGCTGGGTTCATTCCTGCCGGGTATTGGCGTCGGCGGCGCCGGCGTGCACTGGAACGGACGGACTTGGCGTCCGCAACCGGAGGAACTGCGCCTGCACTCGTACGTCACCGAGAAATTCGGTCAGAAGACCATTCCGGATGGTATGTTTTTGCAGGATTACCCTGTCACTTACGCGGAGCTCGAACCGTATTTCGACCGCTTCGAGCGCATGGCGGCCATTTCAGGCAAGGCCGGCAACATCAACGGCAAGATCATCGACGGCGGTGATCCGTTCGAAGGTCCGCGCTCACGCGATTACGCGATGCCGCCGCTACCTTCGACCTACGACGCCAGCCTGTTCGCCAAGGCGGCCAAGGCGATGGGCTGCCATCCTTTTCCGCAGCCCGCGTCGATCGCGTCGCAGTCCTACGTCAACGAATACGGCATGCAGCTCGGGCCCTGCAGTTTTTGTGGTTTCTGCGAGCGCTATGGTTGCTACAACTATTCCAAGGGGTCGCCGCAGACTTGCATTCTTGATGCGCTGAAACGCAAACCCAATTTTGCTTACAAGGTCAAGGTCGAAGTCCTGCGTGTGGACCTCGCCGCCGACAAGAAGACGGCCACCGGCGTAACCTATTTCGACCATACGACCGGCGAGGAAGTGTTCCAGCCTGCCGACATCGTGCTTTTGTGCGCGTTCCAGCTGCACAACGTGCATTTGATGCTGCTATCGGGCATCGGCAAGCCCTACGACCCTGCCACCGGCGAGGGCGTAACCGGTCGATCCTATGCCTACCAGACCGAAGGCGGTCTGACGATGTTCATGCCCGATCAGACCTTCAACCCGTTCGTCGGCACCGGCGCCACCGACGTGGTCATCACCGACTACACCACCAACCGGATCGACCTGGGCCGCGAAGGATTCATCGGTGGCAGCAGCATCTCGGCCGGCACTACCAACGGGCAACCGATCCACTCCCTGCCGCTGCCGTCGGACACCCCAACGTGGGGCAAAGGATGGAAAAAAGCCATCAAGCAATGGTATGGCCATTCGATGTCGATCGGCTCGCAGGGCTCGTGCATGGCCTACCGGGACTGCTATCTGGATCTCGACCCTACCTACAAGGACCACTTCGGCCGTCCGTTGATGCGGATGACCTTTAACTGGCAGGACAACGACCTGCGCATGACCCAGTTCATGCGCAAGAAGATCGAGGCCATTGCCGCCAGCATGAAGCCCGCGGTCATGCAATCCTCTTTCAAAGACAAGGGCGCGATGTACGACGTGCGGCCGTATCAGACCACGCACACCGTGGGCGGCGCGATCATGGGTGCGGACCCGAAAAGTTCGGCGCTCAACCGCTACCTGCAGAGCCACGACGTGCACAACGTGTTCGTCATGGGCGCGGGGGCGTTTCCGCAGAATATCCAGTTCAACCCGACCGGGCTTCTGGGTGGTTTGGCGTACTGGTCGGCGCATGCCATCCGCACCGACTACCTGCGCAACCCGCGCGACCTGTCTTGAGAAGAACGCGCATGAAATCCTTCCTGCGTATTCTCGGCGGCGTGATCGTCGTCATCCTCATTGCCATTGCCCTGATCATCTGGGTACCCGCCCAACGCACTTCGGCCAAGGCGCTTGACCTACCGACGTCGGACATCACTGCAGCGCGTGGTGCCTACGTGGCACGCGCCGCCAACTGCGAGGATTGCCACACCGGACCGGGCCGCAAGGCCTATTCCGGTGGTCTGACAGTAGCGAGCCCCTTCGGCACCATCTATTCGACCAACATCACCCCCGACAAGCAGTACGGCATCGGCGACTACTCGCTGGATGATTTCCGCGCTGCGTTGTACGACGGCGTGCGCAAGAGCGGCACGCGGCTTTACCCCGCTATGCCGTATGAAAACTACCGTCTGCTTAGCGAAGCTGACGTCGAATCGCTGTATCGCTATTACATGGATGAAGTGAAGCCGGTGCATGACCAGCCGCCGCAAACGCACCTCGCGTTTCCGTTCAACCAGCGCTTGGGCGTCCGGGTGTGGGATTGGTTGGCTCTCAAGAACCCAAGGTTCAAGCCGCCTACCGACAACCCGCAGATCAACCGCGGTGCATACCTCGTACAGGCACTCGGGCATTGCGCCGCCTGCCACAGCCCACGCAACTGGCTGATGGCCTCGAACGGCATCCGCGACGAAGATGCCAAGTACCTGACCGGCGGCAAGGTCGACGGTCGCGCGGTACCGCCGCTGCGCGGCAAGGACAGTGTCACCACGCGCTGGAGCCAGACCCAGATTGCGCAATACCTCGCGACTGGCCGCAATGCCTACACCGGCGCGGCGGGCGACATGACTTCCGTGGTGGGCAATTCGCTCCAGCACCTGAGTTACGACGACATCATGGCCATGTCCGCCTACCTCAAATACCTCGACGCTGGCACCACGGAGGCCACTGCGCATTCCAACGATGTGCCGACAAAAACACAGGCTATGTTGACTGCGGCCAACCCGTCCACGCCGCTCGGTGCGCGCCTGTATCTGGACAACTGCGACGGCTGCCATTTTGCCAACGGCCTCGGCGCGCCCGGGGTCTTCCCGACGCTCGATGGCAATCCAACGGTGACGGCGGCGTCGGCGACAAGCCTGATCGAGACCATCCTGTATGGGGCGGCGATGCCGTCGACCCAATTGCGGCCGGAGCGCTTCCGGATGCCTGGTTTTGCGTGGCGCCTCGACGACCACGATGTGGCCACGCTTGCAACATTCCTGCGCCAGGGCTGGAACAACCACGCTTCGGCTGTCACCGCGGGCCAGGTTGCGGCCCTGCGGCACAAGGAAGCCAAGCCGCCACTCAAGTCCGACGAGCGAAACGCCGGGCGTGCTGATCAGGCCCGTGCGGGCAGGTAGTGATTCGCAAGCCGCCGGTCACAACAGTGTGCGCTTTCCGTCGGGTTTGCGCGGAAGCTATCGGCCGGATTGTTCGATCATGTCGATGGTTTTCGCGCCCGGCTAGCGTCGAAGCATCCGTACTCGTTTCCGAAAAGCAGCCATTCCCGTCGCGTCAGTCAATGTCGTCTTCTGGCCGGCAGGTGACCGGCGCAGTGCGACCCATTGCCGACGCTCCGCATAGTCTGCTTTCGGGCTGTTTAACACGTACATTCGCGCACAACGCGACCCCTGACTCATCGGCTGCCGGTGAAGAATCGCATGACCCTGCCAGTCGCCCGCAGCACCGCGCGACGCCCGCGTTCCCACCACGAGCGGCTCGCTCGGTCAGCTGAAACGTGTCGCGCCACCTGCCTCCGCATGACCGCTTCGGCCTGGCTCGGCGAAAACGCTCGAAGCCATTCCACCTCCCCGCCGTTTATAAAGTAGTGCGAGTGACACGGCGCGTCGGCAACGAGTATCGACGGGGTAATGGAAGGCACGGATCCCTGCACCGAAATGCGGTGGCCATCAGGCACCAGCAGCGTGATGCGATGACCGCAGCCGCACGCGCACAAAAGCGCTGCCAGCTCGAATTCCACGTTGTGGTAGACGACGCCCGGGCTCAGCGCCGTGGGGATGCGCTCCACCGCCTCGTATACATATGTCATGGGTTGCGCCCCTCGGCGTCGGCTTCGAATGACGCGGTTTCGAAGGTGTACCACGCGGCCTCATCGGTCCGCTCATAGAGCCCCAAGTGCTGCTTGAAGCGGACTACGGCGAGAGCGGCGTTCAGCGCGTTGAGCTCGATGATTTGCGCCTGTTTGCGGTACTCGGCGTCCTTCGGGTTCACAGTCGGCAGGTACGGGGTATCGATGGTCCGGTCGTAGGCTCCGCGATCGACGCCGGTGATGCGAACCACGCCGTTGAGCGCGCCGCCAAAGGACCGGTTGAGACCCATGCCGCAGTCGACGCATGGGATACCCGCACTGGTCAGCCAGTCGACGAGGAACCGCCGCGCGGGTCCATCGTCGACCGAGACGAAGACGAAGTCCAAGCCTCGCAGGCGGTCGACGTTGTCGGCGGTAATCCGTTCGGGTACAGGCGTAACGCCTGCGTGCCAAGTGTCGTAGTACTGGGCCAACGCCTCGACCTTCGACTTTCCGATGGCGTTTCTGCCTATGGCACCTGGGATCCGAAACAGAGTATGGACGTGGATCTTGTCATCGTCGAACAGCATTATGCTATCCAGATGCGTTCGGACTATGAAGTCCAGGATGCACGAACCGGTACCTCCGAGTCCGATGATGGCCACCTTCTTGCCGCGCAGGCGATCGGCGACGTCGTTGATGCCGTAGTTCGCTGACGAGGTATCGGGGAACCGAAGGGGGGATCCCTGTTCCGCGGCCCGTCGATCGATGCCCTGCAGCGGAGTCGCGCTGGGATGCGCTGCCATAGCCGGCCCAACGATGACATCGATGTACGTTTCGATCTTCTCCTGGAAAGACACGTAGTTGCGCCGCTGGTGGTTGTCGTCGAGCAGCTTCAAGGAGAACGCCAGGTCGGTCACGACGCCGGGGACGATTTGGACGGCTGCAGTGGTGGGGCTGATGCCCAGCGCGGCGCCCCCCATAGCGTGCGGCCGCCCACCGCGCCACCAGACCTGGTGGGTGATGGGGGGCTCGATGACGTAATCGGCACCGAGGTTGACGGGGCTGAACAGGTCGCCGTGCTGGAGGGCGCCAGTTTGGTCCAGATACGGCAACCCGTAGAGCACGAAATAGCCTCCTACGAAATCGGCGTCGTAGCCGAGTTCGTGAAGCTCCCGGACGAACGGATTACGACTCGCCAGTTCCAGAAACACGGAATCGCATGCCATCTTTAATCTTGACCTCTTCTCCAGGTGCGAGCGTTCCACTCGGGTTCTCCGAGGGGCCGTGCGAATACTTGATGACGTACTGCTTGGAAGGCGGCTTGCCTTCGCCAAGATATAGATCGACGACGCGCGCGTAGTTGATGGTTTGCGTCTCGATCTCGTGACGATCCTCGTTGACGAAAATCTCTATCTTTTTCTCTTCGGCGTTCATTAGCTTTTCTCCTGATAATGTCCGATCGAGCGGGTCACCTCGTGCTCCTGCGCGTGATTCCGCTCGTGCATGACCTTGTAGCTCCCCGACCGAGGAATCGTCCCACCCGGCTTAACCTTTTCGCTCATCTGGCTCTTCTCCAAGAAAACTGGTTCCCTTACCCTTTAAGGCTCACCAGAATGGCGAGGTAGGACATGGCGGGCTTCACATTGCCGGGTTCAGACCTAAATGGCTCATCTGCTACCCGGCTTCGGACATGGCAGGTTCTTGCGCGACGTGCGTCGCATTTTTTGCCAGCCAGGGTTATCGTCTTTCACGAGACTCGTCCGAAAGACACGTCTCGGTGAGCCTTCTAGGACAGGGGGAGTCCAGTGACTGACACAGACGACGAGGCCGTGTACACACCGGAGGAGATGTGCGCAATCATCGGCGATCTGTCGAAAGACGACACAAGGCGGCTGGCACTGTATGCCGCACGATTGGCCAACACGCTCCCCGGTGTCGACCCGAAAGACCTTTTGCATCACGCACTGCTCAAAGCCTCGCTGGGTGAGCGGCGATGCCCACGCGATGCCGCCCCCGTCACCTTCCTAGGCAACGCGATGAGGAGCGAGTTGTCCAACTTGCGTAGGAAAAGCAGGCAAACCGAGTCGATCGGCGACCAGGAACAAGATTTCGAAGACGTAGATGACGATTCACCAGAGGCGTGGGTGGAGCGCATGGACGACTTGAAGCACGCCATGGAAGAGGTTCAAAAGGCCTTCGGAGATGACACGCGCCCGATGCTCGTCTTCGAGGGGCGAGCGGAAGGCCTTACGCATAGCCAGTTCGCTGTCGGCTCCGGTGTTCCCAGCAGTCCACCAAATGGTGGGAACTGGGCTGGCAGTAACCCAAGTACTTGCCTGCCGAACGAGCCCAGCGTGTCTGCCAGACCATCAGGCACCACCAAGGCGAAGTGACGCGACAGGAACGGGACGCGCACCTTGACGACCGATAGCGGATATAGCGTCACGTCATTTTTGGGGCTGAACAATACCGAGTGGGCGAGCGAGCGCGCAAGCGCAGCTACACCGGCTGGGGATACCTGCTGCGCTAACGACAAACCGGGCGCTAGACGCAGCCGGCCCTCGGCGATGTATGCGTAGTGCTCTGTGACGAAACTGGTGGTCATTGACCACAGGTCATCCATCGAAATGTCTTTCAGGAACGGCGCGCCGTGCTGCCGCACAAAGAGCAGTGCTTCGATGTATAGGTGCTCCCGAACGAAGACCTCCGCCCCGAGTCTTCGTAGCGGAAGCGGTGTACCGGGAATTCCGTAAAGGAAAGAGCTGAGCCGCTGGTCGCCATCGGGATACAAGGCCTCCAAGATACGGACTATCGCTTCGGTGACTTCCTGCTCACGAGAATCCATGCCTTCGTTCGCCGAATCAGGCATTTGCCACGGCCGGGAGCACCTGCTTCAACGCAGCCCTCAATCTCGGCTCCTTGTCGCCGAGCAGCGAACGTACCAACCACGATTCGAATGCCTCGCGGCGCGTGTTCTTCAAGCAGGATGCTGCGTAAGCCAGCATTCCCTTGTTATCGATCAGCTTGAGTAGCTCGGGCACGTCTTCATTTGCTACCGCGGTCGCGATCTGGACGTCTAGCTCTCGCGCAAGTTTTGGAATTTCCACGCCTTGGGTGCGCTGTCGGTACGCTGCGTCGATCTCGTCAATAGTGCGATTCCCGTCCAAGTCAAGGCCCTTGAGTGCGCGATCAACCATACGCAATACGTATCGCTGTATCACTGGCTTCACCACGTCCGGTGAGCGAGCCGCATCTAGAACTTTTTGCTTCAACGCCGCAACTCGGTTGTCAGCTTCGGACTCAACACAATTGTCCGCAAGCGCGACTTCGCGGCTGATGTCGGGCAGCAAGAACAGGTTCTCGATCTCCGAAACGGGCAGGACAGCGATTCCGAGTTCCGTAAGGCGCTCAATCTCCTCGCTGTCATGGCCATCACCATCGACGATCCCAGCGCAGCTAATGCGCGTGAGGGTAGCGTTGGCCCGCATGGATGCGACGGCATGGATTACATCGCCGCATGACCCCATGGGAACAACCGTCCATTCGGGATATGCACATCGATATACCGCCTTGTCGAGGCTTTCATCGCTACCTTCTACAAATAGGACGGGGCGACGGCTACCCAGAAGCAGGGTCGTGAGTTCCTCGGAGAAGCCCGTATCTTCCGGCACCGTCTCGATGCACCACTTCGGCCCGCTAGGTACGTAGTCACTGATTACGAATTTCTGGCCCACACGCGAAGCCGCAAATTCGAGGTCATGCGTGATAAACACGAACGCGCAATCAGGCCGGGCGTTCTCCAACTGGTCCCACAACTTGTTCATAATCGACCGGTGCACGTGCAGCTCGGGCTCGTCGATTACTAGCAATGAATTCTCTTTTGCTTCGAGTGCTTGCCCTATCAGGTAGAACACCGCACGCTCGCCGTCGCTCATCTCTGCTGCGCTATAAGGAGTCGATCCGTTCGGGCTTTGGACCTGAATGTCGTCTCCGCTCAGAACGAGCTGGTGTGCGGGTAGCAGGTGTTCCCAGATGATTTTGAGCCTTTCCAGCTTGGTGGCTTCGGGATCACGCAGAGTGCCTGCACGTGCTTGTTGGTGAGTCATCAACGCAACGCGCGACTGGTCAGCAAACAGTGCTTGGAGGAGAAAATCGAAATCGTTCAGAAGTGCGGTAGCCTCTTTGCCGTTCGCCCAGCGTTGATGGCTTCTATGATTGATGCCGATACCTTCACTAGCATTACCGTATCGCAGACCTTTAATGGCTAGGCTTTCGCTAATTTTCGGTACGGTCGGATTCAAGCTCAGGGCGCGATGAGCAGATATACGGTGAACTTGCTCGCCGTTCGAACGTTCAAGCTGGACTGCGAGGCGAGTCTTTCCGCTCCCGTTTGCCCCCACGATCACGATTGACGCCCCCTCGTCGATTGAAACTGCGAAGGAACCCGCACCGCTTGGCGTTGGGACTTGGATATTGAAAGACATGGCCTCGGTGACCCCCCGCCCTTTGGTAAGGTTAATGATAGAGCTTAGTGGATCAAATACGCTTCGCTCCGCCCGCTCTCGGCTGATGCGGCTGGCGGGAGGTCAGCAGCACAAACAGACCGCTTCGCGGCATCGCGAATCGAGGCGTGACAATGAATCAGTGATAGCGGACGTTTAGCTGGCGCACGCGAGTGGCTGCTCATGGCCGGCAAGCGACCTTCAGCGGGGTGGTCAACGGCTTGGCGAGTCCGGTCGTTCCGTTGGCGGTGCTGGTCAGTATCGATGCCGAGGATGGGCAACTGGCTGGCGGTTTGCAGCCTGGCGCGGTGGCCTAAATTATGGTTGGAACCATAATTTAGGCATCAAGGCCTAATCCAACCTAATACAGCGTTACAGACTCCGCCACTGCTGGTTGCGGCGTTCTGAATTGGCCCGCTCGCGGCGCCTCTTGTCAGCGTCGACGATCAAAGCCGAAAGCGCGCCAATTCCTACGAAAGCAACAACGATAAGCATGGGGAGCACCCTCATGATCATTATTTTTCCCTCGACGCGCGGCGCGCGATCAGTTGCAGCCCCACCGCTATGGCGATCGCGCCGCCGCCGCAGATCACGATCAACACCGCAAGTTTGAGGAGTGTGTCCATTTCAATCCTTACGGTCGCACTGCTGGTTGGCGTGCAGGTGGCGGCACCTGCGCATCCGGCACGCTTCCCCCCAACTTGATGAGACGCCGCGTCGCTTCGTGCTGTTCGTGTTTGGCGAGCAGCGTGAGCGCGACCATCGCAAGTCCGATCAGGTTGATGAGGATGGCGGCAAGCATGTTCGCGATGCGCGGCAGGGGATGCCGGATATCATATTACTGCACGAATTGAGCGAACGACGACGATGACGAGCAAGCGTGTCAAGCAGGAACGCGTGCGGCGTTTCGACCCGCGCAAATACCCCGCTGATCGCGAGTTCATGCGGGAATTCCTGCGCGAGGCGGCGGCCGACACGACCGGGAATCCGGTTTTCAAAGCCATTGCTGAGTACGACCGGAAACGCTACGGGGACCTGCTCGACTGATCCCCATGCGACCGGGTCATCATCCCACGTAGCCGGCTGAAAGTGACTCGAGGTAGCCGACAACATCATCCGAACGTCCGGCCTCGATCATCTCCAGCGCGGTTTTGTACTCGAACGACCGGATGGGAAAGTTCTTGACGTGGTACAGGGCTGTTTTGGGATCGTTGCCGAGGTCAACCGCGGCCTGGAGCACGCGGCGCGCGGTCAGCAAAATGAGAGCGTTGCCATGACCAAATTTGATCGCAGGCCGCATGCCGAGAACGACGCATGCAAACGCCAGAAGCTGAGCACATGGAATAAAGTCTGTCACCATGAATTAACCGCTGCGCCTGCCCATCTAGCTGTTGTGTTACAATGCACGTCAGTTGTAACGCGAGGTGCTCAACCATGAGCGAAGCAACCTTCACTTTCCGGGTCGATGAAGCCCTGAAAAGCGAGTTCGCTACTGCTGCCAAGTCGCAAGATCGCAGCGGTGCCCAGCTTCTGCGCGACTTCATGCGCGACGTCGTGCGTCAGAGGCAGGAAGCCGCCGAGCACGATGCTTGGTTTCGCCGCGAGGTGGAAGCGGGGATCGCCGAAGCCAACGCCGGCGACCTGATACCTGCCGGTGAAGTGGAGGCTGAGGCGGCTGCATGGCGGGCCGCAACATTGCGGAAGCTCACCGGCCGCACCGCGTGAGATTGTTCTGGACTCGACGCGCGAGGCTCAATCGCAAAGGCATTCGTGAGTACATCGCGCAGGAGAATTCTGCGGCTGCGCTGGCCCTTGATGAACTCTTTGCGGAGAAAGCTGGGCGGTTGGCCGATCATCCGGGACTCGGACGAGTAGGGCGCGTTGCCGGCACGCTGGAACTCGTCGTGCACAAGAATTACATCCTGATCTACGACGTCGCAGGCGACCAGGTGCGGGTGTTGCGTGTTCTGCACGCGGCCAGGAAATGGCCGCCCAATGAAGCGGAGCATTGACATGGGTGAGTAGCAGCGGAAGCTCCCGAACCAAACACCTCTGCAAGACAGACTTTATTCAACACATAGATTGCCAGCAGCGAATCCGCGGAGCTTGACAGACTTCATTAATTTGCACCCCGACGTGCAAGCCGCGTGTTTACTTGGCCGTCAATGACAGAATTGATTCCATGGGAACAAAGCGGGAACGCGCATGTCGGTTTGACCCACGCAAGCATCCCGCTGATCGCGAGTTCATGCGGGAATTCCTGCGCGAGGCGGCGGCCGACACGACCGGGAATCCGGTTTTCAAAGCCATTGCTGAGTACGACCGGAAACGATACGGGGACCTGCTCGACTGATCCCCATGCGACCGGGTCATCATCCCACGTAGCCGGCGGAAAGTGACTCAAGGTAACCAACGACGTCCTCCGTACGTGCGGCCTCGATCATCTCCCACGCGGTTTTGTACTCGAACGACCGGATGGGGGAGTTCTTGACGTGGTACAGGGCCGTTTGGGAGTCGTTGCCGAGATCAACCGCGGCTTGGAGCACGCGGACGACGTCGCGTGCGAAGGCCTGCGCTTTCTCGTTGTCGGGGTTGAGGCGCAGCGTGTTCCGGTGCACGCCGGCGGCCTCGGCGAAGGTCTGGGGCTGCATGTTCAGCATCTCGATCAACCTGTCGATGGAAATGGTGCTGCTGCCGGGCTCGCGTACAGTGTCAACGAGCGTTTCGGCGGCGGCGGGCGGTGCGGGGGAGCGCTTGGGGTCGCGCCAGCCGCGCTTTTCGGCGCGGTTCACGGCCCATACGAACCAGACGGCAAGTGCCGTCACGCCAATCATCAGCAGGTAAGGAACGGCGGTCTCGATCATCGCGTTGGCTCCTTCGATGCCTTGAGATCGTGCAGGAGATGCGCGGCAAGGACACGGCCTTCCTCTCTGGCGCGCTGCTCGCGTGCAGGCCGTTCTGCCTCGCGCGCGGCGATGTTGGCCAAGGCGGTATCCGCGGCGGCGATGGCCCGCACGTTGGAGGCGCGGAGATCGGCAACGGCGGCGCGCAATTCGCGGCGTTGCCGCCGCGAGATATGCAGCGAGGGCGCCCTACCAGATGTCATTGATGTCCACCACGGCACCCGAGCATTGCGTCGAGCCTAGTATGTACGTGATCGCAGTCTAACGCCCCTGCGTTGTCGGCAATCTCGTCGGCCACGCCGGCGAACGCGGGCCAGAAGTCCGCATCGTCGGGGTGCGCTGCGATCATCGCTGGGAGTTGCTGCGCCAGCGCGTCGAGCGCAGAGTCGAGTTCGGGGCGGGTTTTCATGGGGTTATCTTACTGCCACGAACGCCGTGGATTCGTCACGGACAAATGGGGCCGCCGGTTGTCGGCTGGTCGCTATCCCACAGCGGCCGCCAGTACCCGACGGCCCTGTTTGCGGGCGTGCTACCTTTTCCCTATGTGCGGCCGTTTCGTCCAATTGCCGTTATTCGACAGAAGCCAGGCGCCATGGCCCGAACTGGCCGACGACCTCTCCGGCGTCACCGCGAAATACAACTTGGCACCGACCCAGCGCGCGGCCGTGGTCCTTGGCGGCGGCGACAAGCTTGAACTGCGCAAACTGCGCTGGGGATTGATACCCCCATGGGCCAAAGACTTGAAGGGCGGATTCACCACGATCAACGCGCGTGTCGAAACGGTCGCCATCAAACCGGCCTTCCGGGCAGCGTGGAAGGCGCCGCGTCGGTGCCTGGTGCCGATGGCCGGCTATTACGAATGGCGCGACGAAAATGGCGGCAAGCAGCCGTATTACATCGCGCGCGCTGATGGCGCGATGCTGTACGCGGCCGGGCTGTGGGAGCCGCGGCATCGCTTGCAGGAGGACGACAGCGACGGCAGCGTCACGGTCATAACGCACGATGCTGTCGAGCTTGCGGGCACGGTCCACGATCGCATGCCGGTGTTCCTCGATCCGTCGTTTGGACGCGAGTGGATGGCGGCGAGTAGCGAGGACGCCATGGGCATGCTGCTGGCGGCCACGATGCCGCCGCTGCGCATCGTGCGCGTATCACGCGCGGTTAATTCGTCGCGCAACCCCGGCGGGCCGGAGTCCATCGAACCGACCAGCGAGTAACCGCGACGCGGAATTGCGAGCGCTTCCTGATGGGCGGTCAGCACGGTTCACGCCACCATTCCGGCGCGGTGCTACCGTCTCCAGTCCTATCCCGTGAGACGGGGAAACTGGACAGTGCCGCCATGCTCGACCTAGCTCTTGAAACCGTCGCGGTGACCTTGGGCGCCGCACTTTGCGACGCACCGCCTCACGCCACGCCAGTTGCCGGCGTGCCGACCCGCGCTGGCTTCCCGTCGCCGGCGGAAGATTTCCTCGACGATGAAATCGACCTGCACCGGATGCTGGTGCGCAATCCCGCGGCTACCTACCTGTACCGCGCGAGTGGCTGGTCGATGATGTTGGCCGGGATCTGTGACGGGGACATTCTCGTGGTTGATCGGTCTGTGCAGCCGCAGCACGGCGACGTTGTGGTGGCGACATGGGACGGCCAGCAGCCGGCGTGCAAGGTGCTGCATGTCGCGGCCGATCACATCGAACTGCACAGCCGCAACCCGCACTGCCAGAACATCGTGCTACCGCCCGACACCGATGTTGAAATCTTCGCTGTCGTGGGCGTCGCCCGTGCGTTCAAGCGAGGCGGGCATGTTCGCGCTGATTGATGGAAACAACTTCTACGCTTCATGCGAGCGCGTATTCGACCCGGCATTGCGGGGTCGACCGCTTGTAGTGCTGTCCAACAACGACGGCTGCGCGATCGCGCGCAGCGCCGAGGCCAAGGCCTTGGGCGTCGGTATGGGCCAGCCCATCCACGAGGTGCCGCGCGACGTGCGGCGGCAACTGGCGGTGCGCAGCGCCAACTTCACGCTGTACGGCGACATAAGCGCACGCGTGCTCGCGATCCTGCGCGACGCAGCGCCGCGGGTCGAACCCTACTCGATCGACGAATCATTCCTTGACCTAGCCGGCATTCGTGACCGCGTTGCGCTCGCTTGCGACTTGCGCGAACGCGTGCGCCGCTGGACGGGCATTCCCAACTGCGTCGGCATCGGGCCGACGAAGGTGCTGGCGAAGGCCGCGAACAAGCTGGCGAAGCGGGGTGCTGGCGTGGTGGACCTCATCGGCGTCAGCGAGCGTGCCGCGGCACTGGCGGACTATCCGACTGCCGACTTGTGGGGCATCGGCAAACGCACGGCGGCAAAGCTGGCCGCACGCGGCATCCAAACTGCCGCGCAACTGCGCGATGCACCGTCGGCAGACATCCTGACCGCGTTTGGCGTGACGGTCGCGCGGGTACAACGCGAACTGCAGGGGCATCCGTGCATCGCATTGGAAGAAATCGAACCCGATCGCAAGCAAATCATCGTCTCGCGGTCGTTTGGCCAGCGCGTGGAGGATCACGAGGCTGTTGCTCAGGCGCTCGCGACGTTCGCCGTACGCGCGTGCGAGAAGCTGCGGCGGCGCGGGCTGGTTGCTGGAGGGGTAGGGATTTTCGCGAACAGCGACGTATTCCGGCCCGAACTCCCGCAGCACCATCCGAGCCGCACGGTCAACCTGCCACGGCCGACCAGCGACAGCCGTGTCGTGCTGGTGACGCTGCGGAGCCTGCTGCGCGGCTTCCTGCGCGACGGCGTCGCTTACAAAAAGGCGGGCGTCATGCTGCATGACTTGGGCAGGCCTGAGCGTTTGCAGGGCGACCTGTTCGGCGTTGCGACACTCGGCGATCCGGCGCTGATGCGCGTGATCGACCGCATCAACGAGCGCTATGGGCGTGGGGCGGCGGGGTTCGGCGCCACAGGTTGGAACGAGAAGCCCGTGTGGGGTATGCGCCAGCAGACGCTTTCACCTTGCTACACCACGCGCTGGTCGGAACTGCCACGCGCGTTTTGCTGACACTGAATCGAGACGCCGTCCAGAGGGAGCAACCCGAGGTTATGCAGAGTTTGCGCAGTTTGCTAAAAACTGCATAACTTGGCAAACCACGCATAACTACCATTCGGAGCGCAAGCGGGCGTCATGCTGCATGACCTTGGCCGGCCGGAAAGGCTGCAGGGCGATTTGTTCGGCAGCGCGACGCTTGGCGATCCCGTCCTGATGCGTGTGATGGATCGCATCAACGAACGATATGGCCGCGGTACGGCGGGATTCGGCGCCACAGGCTGGAACGAGAAGCCTGTGTGGGGTATGCGCTAGTTAACGCTGTCACCTTGCTACACGACGCGTTTCACGGACTTGCCGACGGTGAGGTGTTGAACTTTGGACCGTGCAAACCAAAACAAAACGCCGCCCGTGAGGGCGGCGCTCCCGGGGTAGTCGGCCGCATCGCGTCCATGACGATCGCCAGACAACCCGGGGACATATCTTCGCAATTCGTTCGCGCGCCGGCAGTCGGCGCGCGTCCCGTGTTCGTGTAAGAGTCGTCCTACAACCTGCCCGCCTCAGGCGCGAGTTAACGGATGCTGTGCCCGCCACATTGGCAGGCAGGGGTGCGTCCCCGTTGCGTGGATTACGCAACACATGCCGTCCACTGTGGCAAAACCGAGTCAATGAGGTTCACGCCGGCGCCGCAAATGCGGGTGGCACCATCACCTTCAATTTCTACAACCAGCCGGTGCAGCCCGCGGTCAAGGCGATCCTCGGTGACCTGCTGCACGCCAACTATTCGATCGCTATTGAGCGGGATTATCGAGCCCGCCGCCGTTGGCAAGACCCAACCTCCGCGGACGTAGGCCAACCCCGCGCCAGCAGTTCACCTCGCAGCGCCACCGCTGCTGCCTGCTCTGGTGTTGCTGATGACTTCGCCTTGTTCACCGCATGTCTTTCCCCGCTGCGCGTACGCTCAGCGGTCTCCCGTCGGAGACTTCGACCGACCGTAGACTCGCCGCGTCTTCCCGCATGAGATTTAATGCTGACCTGCCGGACGCATATAGGCGTTGTCCAATTTGCGAAAATTTGACGGAGAATATTAAATCAAATGATTAATTAAGTAACACGGTTACGAGTCCGCGAATCACGTATTTATGCGTGCTCAAATGCGTTAAAGGGGTGTTTACACAAGTAAATGAACGTGCGTAAAATTCACATCAAATGAGCAGTAATACTGTCCAGATTGACCGGGTACGCGGCGTAGATGAGGTACGCTATGAATTCGAGGTCCGCGGTTTGTCAATCGCGGCTTGGGCTCGCGCGCACGGGTATTCGGCACAGCTTGTGTACCAAGTTCTCGGCGGCCGGAAACGCTGTCTGCGGGGTCAATCCCACCAAATTGCCGTGGAGTTGGGGCTGAAGTGCGGGTTGATTGGCTCGTTGCAGGAAGTTGGGACTCGAGTTGAGCCAGTCGCTTCGAGCTCTGCGGTGGGTCCGATACGTGAGTAACCAGGCACTCACTATCCAAGAGGCCAGAAATAGCTTCTGCTTGAAGGGGGGCTCGGTGACTGATTGGGCGTGCGAACACGGATTCCTCGTGCACGCCGTCTACGCGGTGGTGTCCGGAAAGTCGCGATGTAGCGGGCGAGGACACCGGATTGCCGGCGCTCGGCATATGCAAACACTGCAGAGGAGGCCCCCATGATCACGTAACGCGTCTGGGGCCACAAACGCAAAACCCCGGCGACAACCGGGGTCTGCGGAGGATCAGCGCTTTTCTAGGGACGCTTGGCCCTACTGTGCCCCTTCTTTCTCTCGAAATCAAGCTGGCCCTTATGAGGGCCACGGTGAGCTGTTGCCAGAGGAAGCAGGATGAACGTTGACATGCTGCGGCGGCATCTAGCGGGTCTGCGTGTGCACCCGCATGGAGCCCAATACGTGATTGACTCGGCGTTGGCCCCGCCACAGGTCCTGCTACGCAGCGGTCCCCAGCACAACCTCACTGGCGATTTCGTCACCAGCCTTTGCACGTACCTCGACGAATCTGTGCAGGGAGATGTGGTACCACGGTGGCAAATCGCGTCGCTATCGGCTGAGCATGCATTTCTCGTCGATCTGGAATCGCGCGGGGATGTGCTGTTCGCGCTCAACCATCCATTGCAAGTGCCGCTGACTATTACGAATAAGAGGGGCCGACGTCAACGAATCGACTACACGCCGGACGCGGTTGTGATTACCGAGAAATCGGCGCAAGTCATCGAACTCAAGTCCGATGGTGAGGCGGCTGGGCTTGTCAAGTCGCGACCGAGCGACTGGAAACACACAGGAGATGGGTACGAGTACACGACGGCGAAGGGCTACTTTGACTCCATCGGTCTGCAGCACGCCGTCGTTACGTCAAGCTCGTTGCCGTGGATCCGCACGCGAAACCAGCAGTTTCTTGCTCGTCAGGCCGCGGTCGAACCGGACGGCACGCGTGACAACCGAATCATTCGTTTCGTCCGGCGGCACTCACCGGCCGCGATTGAGGCCATCGTTGAGTCCTGTTCGCTCCGTGACGCTGGCCCAATCCTGCAGCTCATCAAGAATGGCGAAATCTTCGCCGACATCGATCATGCGCTGCTCTCCTCTCCAGACTCCGCGTTCGTTTGCGCATCCCTGAAACAGGCTCAAGAGGCTACTGTTGGATTTGCATCAATTCAGGCCATCGCCGCGACGAAAGCGACGGTAACGCACGACGCGACGGGCGATCCGCGGCACTTGGACGAACTCGGCTTTCGGATCCGTGCCTTGAACGGAGGGTCGGCCGCACGGACGTCAGGGCACACCGTTTCGCTTCGCACACTTCAGAGGTGGGCCAGGAGACTCCGCGAGGGCGGTCCGATGGCGCTGAACCCGGAGTGGTCGAAGTGCGGGAGGCGCGGTCCGCGAATTGCATCGTGGCATGGGACTCTGCTCACTGATTGCGTGGCTACCGCACGCCGAAGCGGTAAACGTCCAACGCGGACTGCAGCTTACGGAACGTACGAAGACGCATTGGAAACGGCGGCCCGGAAATATCGTTGCAACGAAGCCCCTGTTCACTACTCAACGTTCTGCAGGCTTTGGAAACAGCGCGACCACTACACGAAGGATGCGATGGCGCGCGGTGGGCGCCGCCTGGCCAACGCAGTAGAGCCATACGGCGACGTCGATGAGCAAACCGTTCTGGCCGACGGACCGTTCCAGGCCGCGCATATCGACCACTGCCTCGCACCAACGCACGCGAAGGACGAAAGCGGCAATGAGGGCAAGCCTTGGTTGACGATCCTCGTTGACGACTGGAAGGGCGAGCCGATCGCCCGGGTGATGACCGACAAGCACCCGAGCCATCGGACCGATCTGGCGCTGTTGCGAGATTGTGTACGGAGACACGGGCGACTGCCACACACGGTCTTTTCCGACCATGGCTCGGACTTTATGGGCAATGTCCTCATCGGCGCACTCGCTGCATTGGGCGTCAGCTCGCTCTATCGTCCGGAAACCGATCCCCGCGTCGGACATCGGGTCGAACGAACATTCGGGACTTTCGCGACAACTGTTTGCAAGGGTTACGAAGGTTTTGCCTTCGACATACCGAACTCGCGGGCAATCTCAAAGAAGAAGCACCCCTCCAAAGGCCCGAAGCGCGACTTCGACGAGCTGCGTCAGCACACTGACCACATCTTGTTTGAGGTCATCCCGACGCAGAAGCCGTTGGATGGTGGTGATAGCAAGCGCGACACACGGGTTCGGTTTGAAAAGCTATACGGCCGTCAAGGCGTGTCGGTGAAAGAGGATCTCACGTTCCTGATTGTCACCGCACCCCCGCTCAAGGAGAAGGGCTCGGTCGAGCCATCGGGTGCCATTCGCGTGCGGGACAAACGCTTCTACTCCCCAGCGCTCATCGGTGCTTCCATTAACAAGCTGGACACGCCGCCACGCCAAGAACCCGAGGATCCAACGGTTCTGTACTACGCGCTGCATGGAAAGTGGCGCGTTGCCAAGACCAGGGATGCCCGCAACAGCCGCGGGCGCTCCGACGAGTCGATACGCGCTGAGGCCGAACGCGCAAAGCACCCGACCGCAGCCGATCGTGCGGAGCGGCGCAAAGCGCTGCATTCACAACCGCAACCCTGTCGGCTCGGCAGATCAATCAAGGAGAAGCACAGGCCACAGAGGGAAGCGTGCAATGAGGACGTCGGAACAGATGCATCGACTGCATTGCCCATCACCGATTTAGAGGTTCTGCCACTGCCACTGAACCTCTAGGTACCAAACATGGATTACAGCAATCGACGCTTCTTCCGCGAGCTCGCGATGCGCGAGCCCAAACTCACAGGTGTGATTGACCATCGAAATTTCAGGATATGCCGCCATGAGTTGAAGGAGCTGTTTCGTTTGTCTCCGACCGAATCCGTGGTGCTACTCGTTGGACCCACGCATTGCGGCAAGTCGCAGCTGCTCGCGTTCTTGGTTAAGTTCCTCGGCGACGAGATCTATCGGGATGCAGGTGCCAATGACCGGCCGGTGGTCGGTTTGTCGGCGATGACAACACGCGAAGGACGAACGACGCCGAAATTTGCGTTGCACGAGCTGCTCGAGGATGTTGGCCATCCATTCTTTCAGATCGAGCCTATCTCAACAGCGGAAGGGCTGTACCGGCCAGCAATACGAACCGACGAGACGTACTGCCTGCGCGCACTGAAAGGTGCGCTGCACGCGAGGAACGTGCTGGTCATTTTGGTCGATGACGCGCACTACCTGGTACGAACCAAGAACGAGGAGTTCAGGGCGTCGTTGCTCGAGGCCCTCAAGGGGTTGGTGACTCCGCGGACGACCCTCGTTCTCGCCGGTGGGTACGAACTCGCGAACGTTGCCATGGCCTATCGCACCCACTTCGCCGAACGTTTACTGGTCGTACACTTGCCGCGTTACGGCAAGACGCGTGCCGACGTCGCCGAGTGGCGAAACATCGTAGCGAAATTCACGCAAGCAACGAAGTTGTGCTTGGCATCGCCCGGCCTTCTGGACGATAAGGCGAACCGGCTCCGCTACGAGTGCCATGGCGTGGTTGGCATCCTCGAAAAAAGACTCCTGCGCGCGCAGGCGTACGCCGCCGCACGCGGTGAGCAGATCTCTGCGAAGGTGCTGGATGCAACGCGACCGGCCGACGTAACGTGGCAGGCGACCGAGGCGGACATCTTGAGCGGCGAGAAGCTACTGGGGACCCAAGTGGATGTGCGCGATATACCGCTATCGGTGAACCTGTCCGCGCCGGTGCTTGAATCCAAATCGAGCGAGACCCCGAAGGCCAGAGGGAAGGGGCAGCCCAGGAAAAAGAGCGCAGCACGAAAGCCGCGGCCGTTTGAGCGTAAGCCCAAGCGTGCATTGCCGAAGGTACGTACATGAGCTCTGTACTGCTTCCATTGCAGCCAAGGGGCATGGGTACTGGACAAGTCGAGTCGTTTGCATCCTACTTCGGCCGATTGGCACAGTTGCACACATGCAGCCTTTATCAGTTGGCACGGCTCCTTTCATCTTGGGAGGCAGGCGAGCCGGGACGTCGAGTAACACTCAAGGGGTCCACGTTGTACATGACCAAGGGGGCGGGGATGTCCAGCTGTGGCGTGTGCGTGGAAGCGTACGTCGATGCGGTAGAGCACGCGATGTGCGTAGACAATTTACGGCGTTGCACTCTGATTCCGATTCGGTGTGCCTTGAGCCCACAACGGGTTGAGTCGGTGCGTGGCGCCCGTGCGTGGTGCGAACAGTGCTTCCGTGACGATCTCGATTCTGGGTCAGCAGTGTACGATCGACTATTGTGGACACTGCAAGCGATCACACGTTGCCCGGAGCATCGCATTGAGCTACGCACTACCTGTCCTGCGTGTGGTGTGACCCAAAGCCACCCGCATCGTTCGGGCAATCCGTCGTTGTGCTGGCGCTGCGAAAGGTCTTTGATTGGACCGGCATTGCAATTGCGCCCGGCGACCGAGCCAGCGCTGGGCGAGCATGATCTTTTTGAGCTCGTGGCAGCCATCGCCCGTGGAGGGCCGGTGATTCAAGTGGACAACCCATTTCACGAGTTCCAGCGGGCGCTGGATTCGATCCTGTCACCGGTAGCGACCATCGTTGCGGGAGTGGCGAGGGTCAACGGTAGTGCCAGGGCTCGCGGTGCTGAGGTGAAACCGACCCTGCGAACCATGTTGCGGCGCGCGCATGCCGCAGGCGTGACGGTGCTTCAGGTGTTGGAGGATCCCGAAGGTGCGGCCGCAGTGGCCGGGCAGTTGATATTCGACGAGCGTGCGATTGCGGCCACTGCCAAGGCCCGTCGCCCAGCTGAGGTGCTTGCAAAGGTGCGCCGAGCGATGCAACTTGAGTTGAAGAAGCCACGCAGCGAGCAGATTCCGCGGATCAAAAGGTTGGCGAGCCGCTGCGGTGTATCCGAGGGCTTTATTCGGCACCGTCTCACTCGACTGGTTAGGGATTACCAGAGTCACCGGCTGGCTGCATCGGTGTCATTGACGAATGCTCGCCTGGCGCGGTGTAGGGCGGCATTGAGTGATCCTGCGCTTGCCATGAAGTACGTTGCGCGGGCAGAAACGTTGCGTGAAGGAGCGCGGCAGCTGGCGGCAGACACAGATTGTCCTATCGCTGTGGCCCGACGCGAGCTCCGCCGCCATCGTGCCAAATGCGCGTGTAGAGCTGGCGTCCGGTGATCTCCAGATCCCAGGCGCAGCTGACCTCATGTACGTCACTGGGTGATGGATTGTCAGACCGGCAGCGCAGACGCGCGTACTGCTTGAAGGCATTGGATCAAGCCGTCGATGTCGCCGCTGGCAAACAGTTCTTCCGGCCCACGTGGTGTGACGTCGGTGAATGGCGATTCGTACAATGCGGCAGGCTCGACCACGCCGTGTTCGGTCAAATGATCGATGATCAGGTTGACGAATTCGATCTGGTTCGCGCTGAGCGTTTTGCCCCCAGCGAAATTCCCTAATGCTTCCTTTGCCGCCGCGCGGTCCATGCCGACAAGATAGCGCACCAGCAACCCGAGGCCCTGCGCATCCGCGGCCGCGTGTCGGATTTCATCCTCGTCGCCTACGTCACCAGCGACGAGCAGCTGTTCCAAATCGCGCAAATCGGATGTCGTCAGCGGCAGATTGGTGCGAAGCTTTGTTACGGCCGCGTGATCGAGATGCTGACGCAAAAAAGCCCGCGCCTTGGCGAGGAACTTTGCCTGGTCGGTACCGACCGCAAAGCCTGGTAACTCGATGTGCTTGTCGTCGCCGCGCTCGTCTTCGAAGTCGGTGTAAACGATCTTGCGCTGGTGCCTGTCAATGAATTGCACCAGTCCTCGCAGGCGTCGTCGCATTACTTCCAGCATCGGTACGGTGACGTCCTGCCACCACTCATCGGTGTGCAGCGCCTGGATCAGTGGCATCTGGTCGCGGACCAATGGAATCGCTTCCTTTTCTTCCAGCAGGGCTGCGATCTCCTTGACCCGGTCACGCATCCGCTCGAAACCGGGCTCGACGCGCAGGCGCGCGATCTGCAGGTTCAATGCCAGAAGGTCGAACCGTTTAGCTTCTTCTTTTTCGGGATCAAGCTCCGTCGGCAATCCGGCAACCTGGTGCGACAACTCGGCCATCGCATCGCCCGCGAGAGATTGCCACGCTTCCTGCTTTGCATATTTCTCGACCAGCCGCCGATGCGGCCGTACCACAAAGTTGTCGAGATTCATGGCCGCGACTTCCCGTTGCAGGTGCTCGGCGATGGCTTGCCGCAGTTCCGCCCCGGTCTTTGGTCCCGAGTAGCCCGCCATCGCTTCCTTCAGCGTGTGTGCGAGATCGTTCGGCGTGCCGCGATCCAGCGCCGCAATCAGCTCCAAGCGCGCGTCGAACAACCGCTTTGCCAGCGAAGCCAAAGCCGTGCCTTGGGTACTGGGAATGTCTTGGCTGAAATACTCCAGGTTCTGGCAATAGTCGAATACGTAGAAGAATTGCTTGTTCTCGCCCGGCGCGAACAGATCGGGGCACAACCGCGTGCCGCGCCCCAGCATCTGCCAGAACTTGGTCTTCGAACGCACCAGTTTGAAGAACACCAGATTCACGACCTCCGGCACGTCGATGCCGGTATCCAGCATGTCCACGGAAATCGCGATGTGCGGCGCCTTGTCCTTGGCCGAAAAAGCGTCGATCAGGTTCTGCGCGTACTCGGTCTTGAAGGTGATCACCCGCGCGAACCCGCCCTTGTAATGCGGATAGTTGGCATTGAAGCGCTCGGCGATGAAGTCAGCGTGCTGCTGGTTCTTGGCGAAGACGATGGTCTTGCCCAACCGGTCGCCGCCCGCGACGGTAATCGCGCGCGTCATCAGGTACTCCAGTACCTTGTCCACGGTGTCCTTGTTGAACAGCCACTTGTTGACCGCCGCTGATTCGACGCGCTCGGGGACGTTGCCGTCGTCGTCCCACTCCAGCGCATCCCACTGATCCTTGTCGTCGTCGGAAAGCTCGGCGTACGTGATGCCTTCACGCTGGAACTTCAGTGGTACCGACACGGCTTTCGGCGGCACCAGGAAGCCGTCGCGCACGGCGTCTTCCAGCGAATACGAATCGGTCGGCACGCCGTCTTCAAGGTCGAACAGGCGATAAGTGTTGCGGTCCACCTCGTCCTTGGGCGTGGCGGTCAGGCCCACCAGGAGCGAATCGAAGTAGTCGAGGATGGCACCGTATTTCTGGAACACCGAGCGATGCGCCTCGTCGATGACGATGAGGTCGAAGTGGCCCACGCCGAAACGGCGTTGCCCGTCCGCGGCCTCGTCGATTAGGCCCATCATTGTCGGATAGGTCGAAACGTACACGCGCCCCTCGGCATGCTTCTCGGTGACGAGGTTCACTGGCGAGGCGTCCGCCAAGTGGCGCTTGAACGCGTTGACCGCTTGGTTGACCAGCGCCACGCGGTCGGCCAGGAACAGCACGCGCTTCACCCAGTTGCAGCGCATCAGCAGGTCGGCCAGTGCGATTACCGTGCGCGTCTTGCCGGCGCCGGTCGCCATCACCAGCAACGCTTTTCGGTCGTGGTCGCGCTCGAACGATTCCGCGATGCGGCGGATCGCGCGTGTTTGGTAGTAACGCTCGGCGATGTTCGGGTTGATCTTCGCCTCGGCAAGCGGTCGGCGGGTCGTGCGGCGCTGGATCAGAAGCTCCAGCTCGTCCTTCTTGTAGAAACCCTGCACGCGCCGCGGCGGATAGCGCGTGTCATCCCAGATCCAGTGATCGTAGCCGTTGGAATAGAAGATCACCGGCCGCTGGCCGAACTGCGCCTCAAGGCAATCCGCGTATAGCTTGGCCTGGTGCTGGCCCACGCGCGCGTCACGGCGCGTGCGCTTGGCTTCGACCAGTCCCAGCGGCTTGCCGTCGTCGCCCCACAACACGTAATCGACTAAGCCTTCGCCGGTATTGTTGGGCATGCCGGTGACCGGAAACTCGCGGTCACGCGCCTGATCCAGCGGCCAGCCGGCTTCCTTCAACAGCAGGTCGATAAAATAGTCGCGGGTCTGAGCTTCGGAATAGTCGTGGTCGTCCGGGCGCGCGGCCGCGGCCTTCTTCGCGACTGCGACCTCCGCGCGCAGGCGCTTCAGTTTCTCGTCCAGCACCGACTTGTCGGCCAGCAGCGCCGCAAGGCTTTCGTCGCGTTCGTGTAATTGTTGCTGTAGCGCCTGCAATTGCTCGGCGGTCTGCGCCGCGACCTTCGCCGGATGCGGCAACACCGCAGCGTTGAATACCAGCCCTGGATCAGGAAGCTCCAAGCGTCCGTAAGTACGCGCCAGCCAGTAGCAGACATGGAACAGCTCGCGCACCGCAGCGACGGCATCGGCTTCTGGCACCGATCGATGGCTGTGCACCGCACGGTTGCCCAGCGTCACGATCACCCGTGCCTTGTTAAACACGGCCTCGTCCGCCGTCCGCTTGAAGGTGGGCTCGTGGATCAGCGCAGAAAGATTGTCCTGATACGGCAACCGCAGCGCCGGATCATGCTTGTACGCCCAATCCACCGCGAGCTCGAGCGCACGCCGCGCGTAGAAGCACGCCGCGCGCGGATCGGCCCTAACGGCAGCTTCCGCCTTCCCTGCGGCGGCGAACACTGTCGGCCATTCGCGCTGGAGAAAAGCGAACTGGGTCATGGCAGCATGACGAGCACAGGCGCGCATTGCCGGCGAGTTAGCATCATCAGCCCGACCGACTTACATGAAACTACGGAAATCATAAACAGCATCTACCATATTCGGGTTCTGCTGGACGATGTCGGCGAAAAGTTTCGAGTAGACGAGTGTCACTGGAAGCTTCTTGTATAGCGTGTTGTTGTTCCAATCCATCTTCGTCAGCCCAAGGATTCCCGCACACGTGTCGTGCCAACCACCCGCTCCGGAAAAACGGCGCAGCAGGATCGGGGCCGGTGTCGGCCTCAAGGCCCCCTCTTTGTACACGCTGTACTTAGGGTTATCGACGTGAACACCGATAACACTGCCCTGCGTCCAGAGGAGAGCCTCGTGCTCGTCGAGGGGCAGGTACGTACCGCGTGTGACGGGATAGTTATGTGGTGAGGGTGGCGTCCTTCTGTCGTACTGGATGCCATACCAAGCAGTCTCGCGCACGAGTTGAACGAGCTCGACTTCCGTTGTATCGCGAAAACTGTCAAGTGCACCGAGCGTCTCTTCCTCAGTAAATGCCGTGTTCTTGTGGATGGTGATCTTGCGGGGTACGCGTCCGAAGTGCCCGGACTGGTAAATCTCGAGACTGCGGGAAAGTACCGACTGCATTTCGTAGTACGTCAAATATGGATTCTTCCGGTCGTCCTGCGTGTACTCGCGCGCGTCATACGCTACAAAACGAAATCCGGTGCCATCTGGATCAAATATCTGGCTGCAGCAGGTCGTGAACGTGGTTCCGTTTGCCTCGGTCTTCATCGCATAGCTGATGCCGACAAAGGCCTCGTCTTTCTTCAGACCCGTCAACTTCCATGGCACGCCGCCGGCCTTTGCGTAAAGCGCAACGCTTAATCCCCACATCACATTGGCGCGACAGGCTCGATCGAAGCTGTTCTGTCGGATGATCTGAATGGGGATACCGGCGGGTGCTGAGAAAGCTTTCAGGTAATCATGGAAGTCGAATGACTCGCCCTCAAAGCACGCTGCCCAGCTAGGCGGTAGGTACACGAAACAAACATCGAACTCGGATCGCAGGCTTTGAAGTTGCGCGATACTTTGGAACAGTGTCTTAGCAAGCTCAACCCTGTCGCCTTTGGCGGCTAGCGCTTCGAGATCTTGCGGCAGCGCGATCGAGAGTCGCGCATCAGGTGGAACCAACTTCGTCCTGAAGACTTGCTCGAATCCTTCGTAGCTCGGGTAATAGTTCTTCGCTTCGATTGGAATCGCAGTGCGATTGAGCTCACCGACAAGATTCGCCAAACGAGGAATCTGTGCCTGCGGTGCGAGCAACGCTATACGCACACGGCTCGGAGAACCGAAGCGGAGACCATATGGCCCGTGTGCTACGAGCCCGAGAAGTGGATGCTTGTGTTTTTTGCCTTCGGCGAAAAGTAACTCCGGTTCAGGAACGGATGCATAGCCTGCAAGCTCTACGTGCGCGCTCATGATGCAAGCCCGTGCGTATAGGCAGTGCGCGATCCAATCATGAATGAGGGATTCGCGGCATCGCTACCATTCTCGAAAGCTTTAATGGAAACATCCACATTATGCTCAGTCGTTCCCAGAACGACTTGTATCCATGCACTCAATAGCGCGTCGTGTTTGACGTTGTATCGGTCTCTCCGACGCACACTTATGAAGTCCGTCGCGTCCCGGCGGGCGTATTCCGGCCAAATCCAGATGTCAGGCTCGATCAGAAGCCAGTGGCGGCCGTTCTTTACTTCCAACGACACATGCAATGCTTCTGCCCATCGCACCTGTTGTGGCGCGCTTCCGTTGGTGGGGATTGTCCTCAAACCGGGCACTTTACCCCCGGTGTTGGAGACAATTTTCGAAAGCGGAGCGAGAGCCGTTCTGGTTGGTGCTTCTGGATTTGCGATGAGGAACGATCCTCGACGAGAGTCCCGGTGCGCAAGCGGCTTGCCAAGCGCCAGTGCTGTTGCGACGGCCGCCTCGACAAACCCTTTCAGGTCACGATTGTCCGAGGCAGAAAGGTCCGAAGGTAGAGCAACTGGCTCAATCGCCTTCAGATCAGCGCCGAACGTTGCTCTGATTACTGCCTCGTCTCCCCAGCACAAGACATCTCGCGATCCCGCAAAGATGATACGAGCCTTCGCTTTGTCCCTGATCGCGCGTACTTCTTGGTTCGTTTTCGGAGTGTGAAATGAAAGGGCGAGGCATTGCGATGGGAGTGATATCAGAGGAAGCGCATTCACCCGAACCAGTGGATCGCGCGTCCCGGCCGGTGGGATTGGGATGTCAACACTGCCCAGGCGCGCTTTTCGAACTTTTGCGTCAAGACCTGGGCTCACACCTTGGATGTTCCGCCAAAGCCTGAGTAGCAGTGCATCGAAGGTTTCAATTTCAACGTACTCGGCTATTACGCCTTGTGCTCTCGCGTCCGCTAGTAACTCAGTAACGGACTGCGGAGCCGGCACGCCCTTCATGCCTGTCCAGAACAGTCCATGCGGGAAGGGATTCGATCCTGTGAGGATGGTACGCAATGCAGACATCACGCTGGCGTCACGACCGCTGTAGCCAGTGACCACAAATCCAAATCGACTACCGGCGATGGTCAGGCAACGCGCGAGGTCATCGTTCTGTGCCACGAGATCAGCTGGAAGGTTCTTCAGGCTGTCATACCGAAAGTCCCCGTGGAGTTTCACGTAAATAGGAAACTCTTCGTTGTTGATCGCCTGAATGGCCGAAGAAGATCCTTCGAGATGGTAGGTGGCAAGCGACGTCCCAGCGATTTCAGCAAGAGCCCGTTCGACGACGGTATCGAAATTTGTCGTGAACACCGCACGGGCACGCTTTTCCGACATCAGCGCAGCCAGCACGCGATTTCCCACCGAAAGCGTCACCCTGTCTTCCGAGAGGGTGGCCCTCAAGTATTTCCGCTGCCGCTCTTTGTCCGTGCCAAAGATCTTCTCGAAGTAAGCGGCGTATTCTTCATCTGTTCCTTCCTCAGGGAATCCCCGCGAGACCATGAAGCTCTGAATGCGCTCTCGGACGGCTTGGTTTTGTATGTCTTGGCGGTCGATCTCCTGGTTTTCCTCGCGGCAGTAGTAGCGCTTCTTCAAATCCCAAATGATGTCAGATGCTGTCATCAATCCTGCAGCCCGCGAGGCACCAGCACCCAAAAACCAGGCGAAATTCTCTGGGCGCGCACAGCAGATTCCGGTGAACTCACCTTGATCCACGGTATCTCCTTCGAACGGATAGACCCGACACAGCTATAGCTCTCCTCGAAAGGCATCGTGCCGTAGAGAGCGGATGAGTGTGTCAAGGTTGACAAGCGATCTGCCTTGCACGCCACGCAACTTTTCAATCCGCGCCACGCGCTCGACGTATTCACGCTGTAGATCAACGGTAGGAAGCGGGATTTTGACTTGCTCGAGATGAGCAGGCCCAAAGTTCGGCTGGGCCGAGCCCGTAATCAGGCGGTGAATTTGCTTTCGAAATGCGAAGGATTCGATAAACGTGCGGATAAAGCCCTTCTCGATGTTTCTGCCACGAGGCCGCAATCGGATCATGCTCGTATTGAGGCAGAGAGGGAGATGAGCAGCGGATACCTCCGCAACCTTCCCCCAAGTTACGCCAGAACTTGCGACAACTAAGTCTCCCTCATCGAGCAGAAAGTGTTGGTACTTTTGCGCTACTTCAATTGGCGACAAGTAACGATTAGAGTTACTGGTGTCGAGTTCCCCATTCACAATGTTCCGAACATTGATGAGCTTGATTCCTTCACTGCGAAACTGCCAGTTGCGAACACCTGGACCTTCTTGAAAAAAGATGACCGAAGCAAAGTCGGCCAGAGGCCATCCTTTCGGGTTCGTAGCGGGATCGCCGAACATCTCGCAGAAGATCGATTGTGTGAGTTCGTCCAGTCTCTTGAGAGCGACGCTGCGCTTGGCGTAAAGCGCGTCGGCGCTGTCCAGAATGTCCGCAATTCTCTGCTGTTCGAGCATTGGGGGAAGTGGGAGCTTCGACTGGCAGACGATTCGATCCGAAACTGCTGGATAACTTGCTCCTGTAGCTCTGCGAACCATTTCGCCCACGAATAGCGGCGACTTGACCCACTGGAAAAGGTATCTGGGATCAAGCGAATCTTTGACCGGTCGCAACACGCAGAAGCCAGTCGATGCAGTCGCACCATCAAATTCTGGCGGCACAAGCGCGACTCCGTTCAAGTTGGGCCTGACGGTAGATACAAGAATGTCGCCAGCCTGGACGATCTGCCTTGCTCGGCTTGGCGCTGTGGCGCAAGGAAGTCTCCGGGCACCAGTAATAATCTTGGCATTTTGATCGATCGCACTCAGATCAATGTACGTGAATACCCTATCAGGCTGATCGCGCTCCGGTATCCATGATGCGACTGGCTCAACCCGTTCACCAATTGTGATGAGCGCTGGCACACTCATCTCAACATCCCTTCCAGTTCCTTCATTCCTTGTTGGATTTCGCTTTCCAGCTTCGCAAGGTCAGCGAGGATTTCCTTCGGCGGGTCGTAACTGACGACTTCGTATTCGGCTTCCTTGTAGCGGTTGAGTGAGAGGTTGTAGCCCTCGGCAGCGATATCGGCCTTGGACACGCAGAAGCTCTGAGTGGTGCGTGGACGAGTGAGTTCGGGCGAGCCCGAACCCTCGCCCTCCTCTCTCCCGGAAGGAGAGGAGCGCAAGCTGCGCCAGCGAATGAGTACGTCGGGCAGGTTGTTTTTGACGTGTTCGTCTTCGGCGAGTGCTGACTTAGGTGACGGGCCGAGCTTGTCCTCGGGCAGCATCGGGGTGCGTTTGTCGTCAAGGCTCCAGCCGTCGGCCTGCACGTCGTAGAACCACACGTTGTCGGTACTGCCGGAGTTGGTCTTGGTGAAGACCAGGATCGCAGTCGAAACGCCGGCGTAGGGTTTGAACACGCCGCCGGGCAGCGAGATGACGCCTTCGAGCTTCTGGTCTTCCACCAGCATGCGGCGCAGTTCCTTGTGCGCTTTGCTGGAACCGAACAGCACGCCGTCAGGCACGATTACGGTTGCGCGCCCGCCGGGTTTCAGCAGACGCAGGAACAGCGCGAGGAACAGCAGTTCAGTCTTTTTGGTCTTGACGATCTGCAGCAGGTCCTTGGCGGTGTTCTCGTAGTCGAGGCTGCCGGCGAAAGGCGGATTGGCCAGCACCAGCGTGTACTTCTCCGCCTCGCCGGCGTGGTCCTGTGCCAGCGAATCGCGGTAGCGGATGTCTGGACTTTCCACGCCGTGAAGCAGCATGTTCATGCTGCCGATGCGCAGCATGGTGTTGTCGAAGTCGAAGCCATGGAACATGTGGTGGTGGAAATGCTCGTTCTGCTTCTTGTCGTGCAGCAAATTCGGGTACCGCCGACGCAGGTATTCGCCGGCGCCAACCAGGAATCCCCCGGTGCCACAGGCGGGGTCGCAGATCACGTCCTTCGGCTGCGGTGCGGTCAGCTCGACCATCAGCTGGATGATGTGGCGCGGCGTACGGAACTGGCCGTTCTGGCCGGCGCTGGCGATCTTGGCCAGCATGTATTCGTAGATGTCGCCGTTGGTGTCGCGATCCTCCATCGGCACGTGGTCCAGCATGTCCACCACCTTGGCCAGCAGGGCCGGCGTTGGGATGGTGAAACGCGCGTCTTTCATGTGGTGCGCGTAAGTGGATTCACCATTGCCGAGCTGCTGCGCGAGGCCGGTGCGCAGGTAGGGAAAGATGTGCTCGCCGACCACCTCGAACATGTCGGCCGGCGCGAAGTGCTTGAAGCGCGACCATCGGTAATCGTCATAGGCGCGCTTCTTCCCGTCCTTGCCTTCCGGGAAGATGCGGCGCTGCATCGGCTGCCTCAGCCGACTGGCCTTGTTCTCCTCCAGCGTCTGCAGGTCGTCGAGGCGACGGATGAAAAGCAGGTAGGTGATCTGCTCGATCACTTCCAGCGGGTTGGCGATGCCGCCTGCCCAGAATGCGTTCCAGATCTGGTCGATGCGGCCGCGGATGTCACCGGTAAGCATGGTTTCGATCGGTTCCTGTGGTTCGGCGGATGGTGTCTGGGCTGAGCAACTAGTTGGGTCAAGGCGTGAAGCCGGCCCACCCACTCAGCGACACCGTGATTGTACGGTCGAACCGCCCGATCACCGTGTGGCGCGGCGATACGTCGGCGCACGCAGGGCAATTCGGGCCTGTTGTGCGTATGGGAAATCGCTGCCGCCCGCCTCAGCGCTCGCCGCGGACTCGCTGCAAGTCGTGATGCCAGGCCGTCGGCGGCACCTTGGCGCGACAAACTTTGCGCGAATTCCTATGAAGTTTGTCGCACGCGACAAACTTTCCGAGAATGCATACCGCACAGTCGCTTCCGCGTGAAGTGGGCCCACCAGGACTCGAACCTGGAACCAAGGGATTCGCGTGACCCGGGAATTTCTCCCCGGCGCGGACTATCTCTTCGCCCGCAGCTTTTGCTGGTGGGGCGCGGGACGCTCTAGCCTGTCATCAAGGGCACTGAAGCCCTCAGGTAGTCTCTGCACCTTCCGGCGGT